>Ga0335084_10000438_pt1 | contig 35214 bp, 19 predicted proteins | sample Lox_Sample_44_FD_206721 | JGI IMG/M metagenome (GOLD analysis project Ga0335084, IMG submission 206721) | Soil microbial communities from Loxahatchee National Wildlife Refuge, Florida, United States - Lox_Sample_4.4 | ecosystem: Environmental > Terrestrial > Soil > Wetlands | place: USA...
CTTTGGCGAGGAACACTCTCGGAAGAATAGGTCTCTGGCCCTCGTTTCATCTGCGCCTTCCAGACTCCACGAGGTGTCAACACCTTTGTGGGATAGCTCACCCTAGAGCTATTTCTTAAGGCCTGCCGCCCAGTTGACGACGACGGAGAGCGGCACGGAAGAGCTCTTGATCACGGGCACGTTCAAGAGAAAGCGCTCCCCGTCTGCCGAGACGTCCCAGCCGAATCCGGTCCCCTCGGGGAGCTGGAAGAGCGGCCGGGGCGGACCGGGCCGGATTCCGTGACTCGAATCGATATCGACCGACATCACCTTCCCATCGAAGCCCGTATACAGAATTTCCTTTCCGTGCCGCGCCCATCTCGGTTGGGAACCGCCGGCGTTCGAGATCTGAACGCGGTTCTGGCCCTCCGGAAAGGAAATGACATAGACCTCGCTTCGGCCGGACTCATCCGTGTCGTAGGCCAGCCACCGGCCGTCCGGAGAGAAGCGCGGAGATCCCAGGAAGTTCGGAAGCGGCGGAATGACGACGAAGACCTTGTGATCGCCGGAGACGGGAACGGCGGAAAGTCGGATCAGACGGTCGCCGCCCGCCTGCCGATCGAAGAGACTCAGATATTTCCCGTCGGGAGACCAGTCGTTCGGGATCCTCTGATCGTCGTTGTCGGTGATCGCCTCGTCCGCGCCGCTGCCATCGGCCGCCTTCACGTAGGCGTCGGCCTGGTGCTTGCGGTCGCTCTGAAAGGCGATCCGGGAGCCGTCCGGGGACCAGATGGGCTGGGAATTACTGAACGAGCCCGAGGTCAGCCGGGTCTGGACGCCGCGCGAAATGTCGCCCACCCAGATCTGTGTCTTCTGCGTACCGGCGTCGTAGAGGTCAAAAGCGATCCGAGAACCGTCGGGTGAGATTCGAGGGTTGAAGTGCGTCGCCGGCTCCCCGAAGGCGCCCGTCCGCTTGCCGCTCCGGTCGAACCACTCGAGGCGCGTCACGAGCCGGAACGCGTCGAAAACGATCGGGCCGTTCTCCGAGACCGAGTAGTCTCCGAAACCCAGGAAGTCTCCGTAGAGGCTGATCTGATCGGCAACGGTGACGGGATCGCCGCTCGTCTCGAGCCGCGCGGGATCGAACGGCTGAGCGAGCAGACTCCCGCCGAGGTCGCCGCCACGGATGAAGAAGAGATACCCGTTCGAATATTGCGCGTTGAAGTTCGCCTGGATGAGAGGCTTCGCGGCCGAGCCGTCGACCGATCCGACCCAGATTCGGTTGGCCGGATCCCGCGAGTTGCCCGAGACGTTCAGGGCCAGGTACAAGAAGTGCTTCCCGTCTGGCAGAAAGAAGGGATACCGATGCGCCTTCTCCTGACGAGAGGCATCGAGCTTGGTGACTTCCACCGCCTTGCCACCGGTGGCGGGCAGCCGGTAGACGGGTCCGGCGGGCGGCGTGAAGAGAATGTCGCCGCTCTTGCCCCAGGCGCCGCCCACACCATCTACGTCGAAAAGGATGATCGGAGCGCCGCCCGACACGTCGACCCGCTTCAACTTCTTGTCCGCGAAGAACCCCAGACTCTTGCCGTCCGGTGACCAGAACGGCAGGATGGCGCCGTCGGTGCCGGCGACGGGTGCCGCCGAGTAGCTATCGAAGGACCTCAACCAGAGCTGGACCTTCCCGGTCGAATCGATGCCACTGAAGACGATCCGGCCGCCGTCGGGTGAGATCACGGCGTTGTTCAACTGGAGCTTCTCTGGAAGAAGGACGTTCGTCCGGAGGACTCGGCCTGAGGACGCGGCCCCAGGCCGTGCTCGGGAAAGCCCCAGCCAGACCGCCAGGACGGACGCGGCGGCCGCCGCCATCCAAGCAATACGCTCGCGATTGCGGCGCCGGGAGGACACCGGGACCGGCGCGGCGACACCGGCCGCGGAGCCCTCTGCGATCCAGCGCAGCTCCTTTCCGACGTCGCCCGCCGACTGCCAGCGCTCCTCGGGGTCCTTCGCGAGGCAGGTCTTGACGACGCGGTCGAGGGCGGGCGGCGCCATGGTGGCGACCTGCGAGATCGGAGGCGGCTCGTCGCGCAGGATCGAGGAGATCAGCGACGCCTGTGTCGCGCCCGAAAAGGCCTTGCGGCCCGTTGCCATCTCATAGAGGACCGCTCCGAGCGCGAAGATGTCGGTGCGCGTATCGGCTTCCCGGCCTTCCAACTGTTCGGGCGCCATGTACTGGAACGTCCCGAGGATCGTGCCGGCCTGGGTGAGATTCGGGCTCCCGACCACCGTCGGAATGGCCGTCAGACCCTGCCCTGCCATGGGATGTTGCCCTGCGGCCGCTTGGTCACGTCCGGCCGCGTCGAGCGGCCGCTGAAATGCCTTCGCCAGACCGAAGTCGAGCAGCTTCACTCCCGACTTCGTCAGCATGACGTTGCCGGGTTTCAGGTCTCGGTGAACGATTCCCTGCCGGTGCGCCTTGTCGAGCGCATCGGCGATCTCGGTTCCGAAGCGCAGCACCTGCTCGGTCGGAAGCACTCCGCGGCCGAGGCGCGCCGAGAGGGTCTCGCCCTCCAGATACTCCATGACGAGGTAGTCGACCTCCCCTTCGCGTCCGACGTCGTAGAGAGCGCAGATGTGCGAGTGGGAGAGAGAAGAGATGGTCTTGGCTTCGCGCTCGAAACGCTCCCGCAGCTCCGGGTCGCTCGAGTATTGCGAAGGCAGCACCTTGATCGCGACCGTGCGGCCGAGGCGCGTGTCCCGCGCGCGGTACACCTCTCCCATGCCGCCCGCGCCGAGCGGCGACTGAATCTCATACGGGCCCAGGCGGGTTCCGGCGGCGACGGTCAAGTCAGCGGGAGCCTATAACGGCGGCCGCTTCCTCGCGACCTCTGCTAGATTCCCCCCGACCATGAAAGACGTTTGTCCGGTCGGACGTCGATTTCCGGGCGGGGCGAGGTCATTCCTCTTGCTCGTGGTCCTGTCTCTTTGCGTCTGCCCCGCGGCGGCGCAGCAACTGGAGCCCCGAGCCTACTCCCCGAACCCGATTGGGGCGAACTTCACCGGCGTGACCTATACGTATCAGACCGGGGATGTCGTCTTCGACGCCTCACTTCCCTTTTCCAACGTCACCGCGAACATCAACTCGACCGCCTTCTCCTACATTCGCACCTTCGGCCTCTTCGGACGATCCGCGAGCGCCGGGCTCGTCTTGCCCTACGCCTGGGGCCACGTCCAGGGGGATGTCCAGGAGGAGTTCCGGCAGATCCACCGCTCCGGTCTCGCCGACATGTGGCTCCGCTCGAGCGTCAACCTGCTCGGCGGGCCGGCCCTGACGCCCGCCGAGTTCGCGAAGCAAAAGCCCTCCACGACGCTCGGGTTCAGCCTTTTCGTCGTGGCCCCGACCGGGCAGTACGACCCCTCGAAACTCATCAATATCGGCTCCAATCGCTGGTCGTTCAAACCGGAGCTCGGTTTTACGCAACCGATGGGCCACTGGATGTTCGAGGTCTACACCGGCGTGTGGTTCTTCACCACGAACAACGACTTTTTCGGCGGCCAGACCCGCACTCAAGAACCGATCGGCACCGTACAGGCCCATGTCAGTTACACCTTCCGTCCTCGGCTCTGGGTCGCTGCGGACTACACCTATTACTGGGGCGGACGATCGACGGTCAACGGCGTCTTGAACGCCGACTTGCTCGCGAACTCCCGGTTCGGCTTGACCCTGGCCGTGCCCATCACCCGCGGGCAGTCGATCAAGTTTGCCTGGTCGAAGGGAGCCTCGACGAGGATCGGCGCCGATTTCAGTACTTACGCTGTCGCCTACCAGTTTCTCTGGTTCGACCGAAAATAGGCCTGCGCCGAGCCCTATAATCCCGCCGCTTGCCGACGCTCGCCGTCCGCTGCGCTCGAGTTTTTCCCGTCCTCCTTCTCGGAATCTTCTCGGCCGCTCCGGTTTCGGGCCAGCTCCCGCCCGACCTCGACGCCGAGCTCCACCGGATCTTCGAGAAGGAGGACTACAAGGCGAAGTCCTTCGGACCGGTCCGGTGGCTCGAGAATGGACGCTCCTACGCCGTCCGGGAGGACTCGACGGGCTCGAAGGACCTCTTCGACATCGCCGCTTACGACACGGCCTCCGGCCGACGGCAGGTCCTGGTCGCCGCCCCGCAGCTTTCCCCTGCCGCCGGAACCGGACCGCTCAAGGTCGACGACTTCGCCGTCTGGTCCGACGGCGCGCGTGTCCTGATCTTCACCGACTCGAAGAAGGTCTGGCGGCAGAACACGCGCGGCGACTACTGGGTCTGGGACCGGGGCAAGAAGACCCTCCGCGAGCTCGGCGGAGCCGCCACGCCTTCCACGCTGATGTTCGCGAAATTCTCCCCCGACGGCTCGCGCGTCGCGTACGTGCGCGAGAACGACCTCTACGTCGAGGACCTCGCCACGGGAGAGATCCGGGCGCTGACGCGCGACGGATCGGCCACGCTCATCAATGGCACGTCCGACTGGGTCGACGAAGAGGAGCTCGAGATCCGGGACGGCTTTCGCTGGAGCCCCGACGGACGGCACATCGCGTTCTGGCAATTTGACACGACGGGGGTGGAGATCTACACCCTCGCCAACGATACCGACGCCCTCTACCCGACGCTCACGCGCTTCCCGTATCCGAAGGCGGGAACGCGCAACTCGGCGGCGCGGATCGGCGTCGTCGACGTCGGGACCGCCGCGACCGTGTGGATGCAGCCGCCGGGCAACCCGCGCGAGACATACATCCCGCGGATGGAATGGGTGGACAACGGCACGCTCGCCCTCGAGCAGTTGAACCGGCGACAGAACCAGAACGACCTGGTGCTCGCCAACGCCCGCACCGGAGACGCTCGAGCGGTCTTTCGCGACCAGTCGAAGACCTGGGTCGAGTACGTGGACCAGGTGCGATGGATCGACGGCAATCGCGACTTTCTCTGGGAAAGCGAGAAAGACGGCTGGCGCCACGTCTACCGGGTCGCGCGCGCGGGAAGCCCGGAACGCCTCCTCACTCCATTCGAGGGCGACGTCATCAAGTTCGTGGGGGTTGACGAGCGAGCCGGGTGGCTCTACTTCACGGCTTCGCCCGGCCGCGCCACCGACCAGTATCTCTACCGGTCGAAGCTCGACGGGTCGGGCGCCGTCGAGCGGATCACGCCGGCCGCGCAACCCGGCACGCACGCCTACCAACTCTCGGCCGACGGGAAGTGGGCGATCCACACCTACTCCCGATTCGACCAGCCACCCTCCGTCGAGCTCGTCTCACTGCCGGACTACCGTGCCGTCCGCACCCTCGTCGACAACACGGCGCTCAAGACCAAGGCCGACGCGCTTCTCTCGGCGCCGAGTGAGTTTTTTCAGATCGACATCGGCGGCGCGACACTCGACGGCTGGATGATCAAGCCTCCCCATCTCGACCCGGCGCGCAAGTACCCGATGCTCGTCTACGTGTACGGCGAGCCCGCGGGGCAAACCGTGACGGACGCCTGGGGAGGCGACCGAGAGCTCTTCCATCGCGCGCTCGCCCTGCAGGGCTACCTCGTCGTCAGCTTCGATAACCGCGGCACGCCGGCGCCCAGGGGCGTCGCCTGGCGAAAGAGCGCGTACGGCGCCGTCGGCGATCTATCCTCGAAGGACCAGGCCGCAGCCGTGAAGGCCCTGGCTGCGCAGCGGCCCTACGTCGACGCCAGCCGGGTCGGAATCTGGGGTTGGAGCGGCGGAGGCTCCTCGACGCTAAACGCCATGTTCCGCTTTCCGGACATCTATAAGGTGGGTATCGCCGTCGCCCCGGTGCCCGACCAGAGACTCTACGACTCGATCTACCAGGAACGGTACATGGGTCTGCCGGACGACAACGCCGACGGTTACCGCTTGGGCTCCCCCATCACCTTCGCAGAGGGGCTCAAGGGAAAGCTCCTGATCGTGCATGGCTCCGGGGACGACAACGTGCACTACCAGGGGACCGAGCGCCTCGTCAATCGCCTGATCGAGCTCGGAAAGCCCTTCGACCTCATGGTGTATCCAAACCGAACGCACGCGATCAAGGAAGGGAAGGGCACGAGCCTCCACCTCCACAGCCTGATCGCTCGCTACTTTCTCACGAACCTGCCGCCCGGGCCGGCGGCCAAGTGACGGCTCCTCCGCCGGAATCAGAATCACCTCCGAGATTCTCGGCGCGCTCGGACAATGCAGGAATTCAGCGTTGACCCCATCGAACCTGGAGATTCTCGGCGCGCTCGGACAATGCAGGAATTCAGCGTTGACCCCATCGAGACGCCATCGAGACGGCGGACTTTTCTCAATTCGCCTTCTCCGGCATCCAGCCGCTCAAGACCGTGATCGGCAAGGACGCGTCCTCCGACCGTCGCGAGTTGACGACGAATCGCTGCCCGTCCGGCGCGACGTCGTAATGGTTGCGCGCTTCAATGAGCGGCATGATGCGCGTTTGGAAGAGAGCCTTCGGGGCGCCTGCCTCGAGCGTTGCCCCCGCCCGGATTTCGACCGACATCACCTTTCGGTCGGGCGAGATGTAGAAGAGCTCTTTCCCATCACCCCTCCACCGCGCCTGCCGCCCGCCTCCGTTGGAAATCTGACGGCGCTCGCCGACCTCGGGGAAACTCCGGACGAAGATCTCGGGGGTGCCCGACTCGTCCGATTCGTAGGCGAGCCAGCGTCCGTCGGGCGAGAGGCGGGCCCCGGTCTGGTTGAACGCGGCCTGGAGAACCGGCCGGCTCGCCCCGGTTTCGAGATCACGCACCCACACATCGGTGTGAAACCTCTGAAAATCGAGCGCCTCGTAGAAAAGAAGACGCCCGTCACGGGACCAATCGTCTAGGGGCGTGAAGGTCGTCTGCCGAAAGAGGAGTCGCTCGCTCTCCGATCCCCGGGCGTCGGCGAGATACACGCCACCGGCGGGAAACTCGGTGTGAAGGATCCGGCGCCCGTCCCCGCTCCACAGGGGTGTCGACGACAGCAAGCCCTGTGCAGGCAGTTGCATCCGGCTGCCGCGGTCGAGGTCGAACGTCCAGATGGTTCCCACGGCCTTGTCCGGATCGACGCGCGAGACGGCGAGCCAACGCGCGTCGGGCGAGAGCGTTGGCTCCCAATATGCGCCATCCGGTCCGACCGCGCCAAGGTCGTGTCCCGAGCGCTCGTAGAGGAGCAGTCGGGACAGGACCGCCCCACCCGTCTGACACGCGAGCAGACCGGTCTGGGAGACAGTGAGCGCGGCTGCGCCGGTGGCCACCGCGTCCCACCAGACCTGGTCGATCACGGGAAACGCCTCGCCCTTCAGACGAAGCCCGTCGGCGTCGAGCCGCTGGGCGAGCACACGATCTCCGCTGCGGTAGAGGAGGTATCCGGGCGACGCGTAGACCGGTCCGGCCTCGGCGGCGACGAGCCGCGCCCTCTTGCCCGAGTCGAGCGAGGCTACCTGCACATTGGGCTTGTCGGACAGCGCCAGCAAGAGGAAATGGCGGCCGTCGGGCAGGAAGCTCGGAAAGCGGTACGTTTCTGCTCCGCCGGAGGACAGCCCCGGCAAGGCGACCGACTGTCCTCCCCTCTCGGAGACCCGACGGATCTCTCCTCCGGCATTGACGGAAAAGACGATCGTTCCGATCGAGCCCCACGTGCCCCCGCGAGCCTCCAGCGCCTCGCAAAGAACTTGAGCCGACCCGCCGGACACTTCGATTCTCTTGAGCTTCCGGGCGGCAAAGAACGCGAGCGAGCGGCTGTCGGGTGACCAGAACGGATATGAGGCACCGTCGGTCCCGTCCAGGACGCGCGCTTCCACCTCGTCCAAGCCGCGAATCCAGATCCGGTCCCGGCCGTCGGCGTCCGTAGCGACGAAGGCGAGCCGGTGGCCGTCGGGAGAGAGCGCCAGCATTCCCGGGATCGAGGTCCCCGCCGGAGGCGGAATCGCGAAACGCAGCTTCGGGACTGGCGCCTCCGTTGGGCTCCGGTGGCCCGTCCGGGTGAGCAACAGGGTGACCGTTGCCGCAAAGACGGCGCCAGCCGCCGCCCAGAGCAGCCCGGCGGCGCGAGCGCGAGGCCGGATCGTGCTTGCTTGCTCCTGCGCCACGCCCGCCGCTCCAGAGAAGGACGGCAGAGATTCCAGCGCGAATGCAAGGTCGCGAACCGATTGGAAGCGGGATTCGGGACTTTTCTCCAGACAGTGCCGCACCAGTCTCTCCAGCGCCGGCGAGACCTTGCGCCCCGACTCGGAAATCTCCGGCGGGTCCTCTTTCAGGATCGCGGCCATCGTCTCGGCCACCGTGTCACGCTGGAAGGCGCGCCGGCCCGAAAGCATCTCGTAGAGGACGGATCCGAAGGAGAAGATGTCGGACCGGGGATCGAGAGGTTGTCCCTTGACCTGCTCGGGCGACATGTATCCGACCGTTCCCATCACGGCTCCCGGCTCGGTGTACGCGGAGACCGTCGGCGACTTCGTTTCGCTCGGCGCCGCCGGAACGGCCACGGGTTTGGCGAGTCCGAAATCGAGGATCTTGACCCGGCCGTCTCTCGTGACGAAGACGTTGTCGGGCTTCAGGTCCCGGTGAACGATCCCCTTCTCGTGCGCCGCGGCGAGGCCGCGAGCCATCTGGAGTGCGTACTCACAGGCTCGCCGCGCGGGAAGCGCTCCGCCCGAAAGGATCTCGCGAAGCGTCTCCCCCTCCAGAAGCTCCGTTACCGCAAACGCCGTCCCGCCATGAGCGCCGAAATCGTGAATCGCGAGGATGTTCGGATGCGAGAGCGCCGCGACGGCCTTGGCCTCTCGCTCGAAGCGCGCAAGGGCTGTCGGATCCTGCGCGACCGCGGCCGGCAGTACCTTGACGGCGACCTCTCGGTCGAGCTTCGTGTCCCGCGCCCGATACACCTCCCCCATTCCTCCCGCGCCGAGCGGCGACAGAATCTCGTAGGGACCGAGTTTCGTTCCAGCAACGAGTGTCATGATCGTTCCGGACCCCCGTTCGCGGCGCGAGGAGTCTCCCGAAGTAACCGAGGGAGGAGCCTCGCGCCGCGGGAGCGAGCGCGCAGGGACGGGATCAGGCGTCCGGTCGAGGCCGGTTCGCCGAGCCGGGTGCCGGTCGCGACAGCGAGATCCCGGCGCAAGCGCGAGCGACGGTCTCCCGTCCCTCCCGCCCCGAGTGGTGAAAGGATCTCGTAGGGCCCGAGACGGGCGCCGGTCAGAAGTGTCATCGGATCAATGCACCATTCTCTTCTGAAGAGTTGCCTTGGTCTTCAACCGGAATCGCCGTTCGACTTCGCCGCCTCTGGAGACCAGATCCGTCACGTATTCCCCCACGGCCGGCCCGTGCTTGAAGCCATGGCCCGAACCGCCGCCCACGAGCCACACGTTTGGCATGTCGGGGTGCCTGTCGATCAGAAAATCGCCATTCGACGTGTTCTCATATTGACAGACCTCAGCGGAAAGCAGCGGCGTTTCCCGTAAGGCCGGGAATCGCCGCCCAAGATACTCGCGAGCGGCCGCGATCCCCGCGGCCGTGGCGGCACGCTCCCCCGCGTCCGGATCGAAGGGTGGGCCGTGAACGTCGGAGGCGAGCTTGAACCCACGGGCCTCCAGATCCGGGACACCGTACCTTTCTTCCGTCACGTCGAGCCACGCCGGCATCTGCGGCGGGCGGAATCGCCCGTCGCCCGCGGCCGGCCCGAAGTAGAAGACCTCCTGGCGCGTCGGGAAGATCCGGCTCCCGAGATGATCCGGGAAGAGCCGGCCCATCCACGGCCCGCACGCGAAGACGAAGACTTCCGCCGAGAGGCGCCGTCCCGAGGAGAGCGTGATCGAGTCGAGTCGACCCCTTCTCGGAGGCGCCGTGACGGCCTCCTCGACGATCTCGACGCCCGCGTGCCTGGCCTCCCCGGCCACCACCTGCACGGCGCGCCGTGCGAGCAGGACTCCGCTCTCCGGCTCCAGGATCCCCCAGCCGATCGGTCCGAGCTCGATCTGCGGATAGCGCCTCGCCAGCTCTCCGCGCTCGAGCGATTCATTGGGCACGGAGGCACGGTGGAGGGCCGCGAGCGTCGCCTCCATGTAGGCGTTCTCCGCCTGCCCGAGCCAGAGAACCCCGGTCGGGTGGAAGACGGGCGGCTCGGCGCGGGCCGAGAGCTCCTTCCACGCCCCGACGGAACGGACCGCCCAGCGCGTATACAGCTCGTCGGCGCCGTAGCCCATTCGGATCAGGCGCGACTCCCCTCCCGAGCTCGAGCGCGAATTGCCGGGACCGTACGCGTCGACCAAGGCAACCGAGAGCCCGGCCCTCCGGAGATGCCAGGCCGTCCAGGCGCCAAACGAGCCGGCACCGACGACGGCGGCATCGAAGGAGGTCACGGGCTCGGGACCCGGCGACTCAAGGCGCGGCCGCTCCCGGCCGCGAAAGCTCGTCCCGGTAGACGACGCCGCCCTTCATCACGAAACGCACCCTTTCCATCTCCGTGATGTCCTTGACGGGATCTCCCGCAACCGCGATCAGGTCGGCGAACTTGCCCTTCTCGACCGACCCCACGCGATCCGACCAGCCGAGGATCTCCGCATTCAGGCTCGTCGCGGAAAGAAGGGCCGTGAGCGGCGCTTCGCCGAGGCCGACCCGGATCACCAGCTCGTGGGCGTTCTTGCCGTGCGGGCTCACACCGGCGTCTGTCCCGAAGCCGATCGGGATACCGGCGGCCACGGCCCGCCGGAATCCCGCGAACTGGATGTCCTTGATCTGCCGCGCGCGCTCCACCTCGGAGGCCGGCGTGGGCGCTCCCTCTCCGTTCAGGATCACCTCGGCTATGTCGAGCGTCGGTACGTAGAACGTGCGGCGCCCGCTCTTGACGAGCAACGCGATCGCCTCGTCGTCGAGGTAGGAGCCGTGGTCGACCGTCCGGACTCCCGCCCGGATCGCCGCCTTGATCCCCGAGGCGCCGTGAGCGTGGGCCGCGACCGGACGTCCCCATCGGCTCGCCTCCTCGACCGCCGCGCGGATCTCGGCGTCGGAGTACTGCTGGGAGCCGGGAGGGATGCCCTTCGAGAGCACAGCCCCGGTCACGAGGATCTTGATGAAGTCGGCGCCGTTCTTCAGGTTCGTCCGCACGGCCTTGGTGACTTCCTCGGGGCCGTCGGCGAGGTTTCTCACGATCGGCACATCCACGTAGATCGAGAACTGGCGGGCGTCTCCGGCGCCTCCCGTCGAAGAGACATAGTTGCCCGCGACCGAGAGGCGCGGTCCGGGCACGGCGCCCTGGTCGATCGCGTCGCGCAGGGCGACGTCCACGTAGGGCCAGGACGGGCCCATGTCCCGGCAGGTCGTAAATCCGGCAAGGAGCGTGTCGCGGGCGTTCTTCGCGCCCCAGAGCGCGGCGGCCGGAGGAGTCGTCGTCGTCAGGGCCTCCTCCCAGTGGACGCCGAAGCGGTCGGTCAAGTGCGTGTGCAGGTCGATCAGGCCGGGCATCAGCGTCGCCCCGCCGAGGTCGACGACCCGGGCCCCGGCGGGAATCGGAAGGCTCGTCGCCACCTCGGCGATGCGGTCGCCGTCGACGCGAACCATCGCCGGGGCGATCGCACCTGCGCCGCGGCCATCGATCAGCCGGGCCGCCCGAACCACCGTCACGGAAGGCACGGGGCCGCCGGCCGGCAGCGCGCTCGCAAGAAGCGCCGCGACCACGGGAAAGAGCCGGGGCAACCTCATGGACAAACCTCCTGGAATCATTGCCGCAGACGCTCCTTCACGAAGTCCTCCCCGAGCACCCGGTCGAAGGCGGCAACGACGCGCTCGGCGTCGGTCTCGGAAAAGACCATCGGGGGCTTCATCTTGATGACGTTGTGCAGCGGACCGTCGGTCGACAACAAGATCCCGTGCTCCTTCATCCGCTCGACGACGTAGGCTGCCTCCGCAGCTGCCGGCTCGAGCGTGGCGCGGTCGCGGACGAACTCGATCCCGAGGAAGAGGCCGAGCCCGCGAACGTCGCCGACGACCGCATGGCGTTGCGCGAGCTTCCCGAGTCCATACAGGAAGCGCTCGCCGACCCGCAGAGCGTGCTCCTGCAGGCGCTCATGCTGGACGACGTCGAGAACGGCCAGTCCAATCTCGCAGGAAACGGGGTTGCCGCCGAAGGTGTTGAAGTACTCCATGCCGTTGGCGAAGGAGGCGGCGATCTCAGGCGTGGTCACGACCGCCGCCAGCGGATGACCGTTGCCGATCGGCTTGCCCATCGTGACGATATCCGGAACCACACCCTGGGTCTGGAATCCCCAGAAGTGCGTGCCGACGCGGCCGAAGCCCACCTGGACCTCGTCGGCAATGCAAGCCGCGCCTGCGCCCCGCGCGCGCCGGTACGCCGCCGACAGATACCCCGGCGGCAGGACGATCTGCCCGGCGCAGGAGAGCAGGCTCTCGCAGAGAAACGCGGCGGGCTTGCCTCCCCGCGCTCGCGCGGCTTCGAGGGCGGCATCGAGATGCCGAGCGAATCTCTCGCCGCGCTCCGGATCGCCTCGACGGTAGAGCCCGCGGTAGTCGTCGGGCATCGGGAGCTTGTGCACATGCGGGGGCGCGCCCTCTCCCCCCGGGCCGTCGAACTTGTACGGAGAGACCTCGACCAAGGCCGCGGTGTTTCCGTGATAGGCGCCGTCGACGACGATCATGTCGCGTCCCCTCGTGTGCGCCCGCGCCATCCGAAGGGCGAGCTCGTTGGCCTCGCTCCCGGAGCAGACGAAGAAGCAGACGCGCAAGGGCTCCGGCAACGTCTCCGTGAGCCGCTCGGCATACCGCACGATCGCCTCGTGCAGATATCGGGTGTTGGTGTTCAAGACGGCCATCTGGCGCTGCCCGGCCCGGACGACGCGCGGGTGGCAGTGGCCGACGTGCGCGACGTTGTTGACCACGTCCAGGTAGGCCCGTCCCGTGTCGTCGTAGAGCAAAGCGCCGTGGCCGCGCACGATCTCGAGCGGCCGTTTGTAGGCGAGCGAGAGCGACGGTCCGAGACGCCGGCGCCGCTCGACGAGCAGCGCCTTCGGCCCGGCGTCCGTGCGCCGAACGGAGACCCCCAAGAGGAGACTGGGATCGGGCGAGAGCGACAACCACACGGCCCGCCGGCTGGCCGGGGCGACTCCCGGGAAATCACCCTCTCGATCGAGCAGATCCGTCACGATCTGGAAATGGAGGTGCGGAGGCCAGTCGCCGTTGCCGGGAGGCTTCCCGATCCGGCCGATGGTCTGTCCCTGAGCAACCCGCATTCCGGGCGAGAGCCCTTCGAGGGAATCCCGGGTCAGGTGCCCGTAGAGGGTGAAGAACGGCGGGCAGTCTTCGGGGGCGTGCTCCAGAATCAGCGTCGGCCCGTAGTCGAGCCGCGCGGAATTGTCGCGGAAACTCTGCACCCGCCCCGACAGCGGGGCGAAGACCGGCGAGCCCGGAGGAAGAAAGAGGTCGACGGCCAGGTGCACCGTTCGCCATTCGGGATGCTCGCCGGCGGGCCCGCGGAAGGCATCGCTTTGATAGACGAGCCGCGCCTCGTCGTAGCGTCCGATGCCGGCCTGGGCGCCGGCTTCTCGCATGCGACCGAAGATCGCATCGGTCAGCGCCGCGGTATCGGCCGCCGCCGCGGGGCTCTCGAGCTCGGAACTTCCGACGGAGAAGTCGAACACCAGTGACTTGCGGAGATCCGCCGCAACCACGGGACCGAACCTGCCGCGATTCTCCGCGAGCCAGGAGACGACCCGCGCGCTCGGCGGGCAGGGCTCGAGGCCGCAGGCGCCTCGCATTTCGTACTCGGCGAGGCGAGGCGGAACCTCGCGCAGCCGCTCGAGGGCCTCCCAGGCCGGCGCCTCGCTGATCGTGAGGTATTCGTTCCCGGGCTCTAGGGCGCGGCGATGGGCCGAGAGGCACACGCTCACACACAGGCGGACCGCCGCGAGCGGAAAGAGGACGGAGAGCTCCTGCTCGGTCAGGGGGTTGGTCTCGTTATAGCCCGCCGCGACGCACGCCGCTGCCGCGAGCGGGTCGGCCTTCCCGAGCATCGCGTACGCGATGGCGACCGCCGGCTCACAGACCGTCCAGGCCTCGAGCATGTCGCCGAAGTCGACCAAACCCGCGATGGCGCGCTCTCCGGGATCCTGGGTTGGATCGCCGATCAAGACGTTCCAGTCGTTTCCGTCGTTGTGGATGACCTGGCGGCGCAGCGCGCCCGCCCGAGGCGCGACCCGGTCCGCCCAGAGTCGGACGAAATGGCCGACGAGCTCGCGCCGGCGGGAATCCGGAATCGCGCCTTCATGATCCGCGATCACCGAAAGTGCGCGGTCCGCAGTCCAAGGCAGCCCGCGGGCGACGGCGCCGGGATGGGAAAACCCTTCCAGCGCCCGGTCGAGTCGCCCGAGGAATCGGCCCACACCGCGAAGCAGGCCCGGCGCGTGCGGGGACACCTGCGCTAGCGCGCGCCCCGGAAGATACGTGAGCATCCGGGCGAGACGACCCGCACCGTCGGGTCCTGCGACCGGCGCTGTCGAGAGGCCGGCGGAGGTTCGGCAAAGCCGCGGCACCGGGAGATCCGGCGACCGCCGCGCGAGAAAGTCGAGGGCGGCGTCCTGAAGGTCCAAGGCCTCCTTCTGCTCGTCCGGCCCGTACAGCTTCAGGACGCGCTGGCCGTCGCTCGCGGTCAGCTGGAAGTTCTGGTCGCGCTCGCTCGGAAGCTCCCGCGCGTCAGATTCGACGCCCCAGAATTCGCGGGCGATCGAGACCGCGTCCGGCTCGCGGAAACGCAGGCGCGGCGAGACGGTGGTGGACAATCCGCTGCCTCCCGCGCCCGGAGGTGACGCCCTAGTCGCCGCGCGGGCGACGAACGAGATTCACCATGATCACGACCGCCGCGCCGAAGCACGCGCCGGAGGCGAGCAGACGAAGCATGTCCACCGGCCGATACCTCTCGTAGGCGGTCGCCCCCATTCCCCAAACACCAACCAGGCCGACGAACAGCAGAGCGATCACCGCTGCCATCTGCCTGGTCCGTTTGCGCTCTTTCAACGCATGTCCCCCGATTCGCATCGCCAACGAGACTGATGCCGGCCTTGGGAATCGCCGCGGTCTTGCCGGGTTTCGGTTTTCTCAACGGATCATATCGCGCCACCTTCGAGGGTCGGCAGGAGACGGGCCAACGGGGAGCCGCCAAGAGAACAACGAAGCCGACGGGCGTCTTGCGGAAAGGTCTCGGGAAGCGCGACAGGCGGAGTCAGTCGATCTGAACCCGCCCCGGTCCGGCGCCGCTCTCAAAGAAACGGCTCGCGTCGGCCGCGGCGGGAAACCGTCCGCGGTAGTCGGCCTCCCAGGCGTCGCGGAAAGCCGGCGCGTCGGACACCCTCACGAGCGCCCAGACGCTGCCGCCAAAGCCGCCGCCGAAGGCCGAGGCGGCGAAGGCCCCCAGGTTCCGCGCCGAGCGCGCCAGGGTGATCGTTTCCGGAATCTGGTTGCCCAGGAGGTGCTCGGCCCGTTCCTGCGAGCGATCCACGATCCCCGCGAGTGCCGACGCATCCGCCCTGGCGAAGGCCTCGGCGGCGGCGGGCACGAGCCGTTCGCTTTCCTCGAAAAACTGGTCGAAGCGCTTCGCGAGCGTCTCCGGCGGGAAGCGCGGATGCCGGCGATAGCGCAGGACGTCCCGGATCCGATCGGGCGCGTCGGACGCGAGCCGGACGGCGGCCGCGAGGGTGGAGTCGGAGCGCCCGGTCGCCTCGTTCCATAGCTCCAGGACGGCAGCGGCCGAGAGCGAGGCCAGGTTGTAGCGCTCCTTGGCGTCGCCCGTCTTGTCCGACGGGACGCCGCTGACGGCGAGCACAAAGGTCCAGTCTCGCGAGAGCGCGATCGTCCCCTCGGCGCGAACGGGACAAAAAGAAAAACGGGAAAGATGCCCGGCGCGGCTGCAGAGGATCGCCGTGTGATCCTCGCTGCCGCCGAAGGTGCCCACTCCCTCATCGCCCGAAAGCGTTCCGAAGGCGTAGCCGTTCTCGACACAGCCCAGGTAACCGGCGAGGTCCTCGAGAGAGCGGATGGCTCCGCCGTACTCCGGCCGCTCCTCGAGCCGGTTCACCGCGGCGAGCGCCGTGAAGATCGAGACGACGAGCGCGCTCGAGCTCGACATCCCTGAGGCGCGCGGGAGATCCGAGGCGAGCGCGATGTCCGCCCCGACAAGAGGCCCCGCGAAGTTGCGAACGATCCGCCGCAGAACGGCCGCGGCATACACGGTCCAGCCCGATGGCGTGTCGCCCGGATCCGGAGAGAGCCGGAGCGTCGCCTCGAGCCCGCGGACGGCATCGGCCATTCGGACGGCCCGGTCGGCGCGGCCTCGGGCCACCACGCAAAAACCCCGCTCGACGCCGCACAGCAGGCTCCGTCCTCCGGCGTAGTCGGTGTGCTTGCCGAGCACCTCGATGCGACCGGGGACGAACCAACGGAAGGGTTCCCCGCGCGATCCGGAGTCGGAGGCCGCCAGGGCGCGCTCGGCCGCCACGAAGAGCTCGGCCTTCGGCGCTGCGGCGGCGGGGCTCATGCCCGCCGCGGCCAGGCGAGAGACGAGGCCCTCCCTCATGGCGACGCTTCCACGCCGCGCAACCGCGCCGCCACCGATGCGACATCGGCGCGTCGGGAGAGGTCGAGCACTCCGCCTGGGGCTCGGATGACGCGAAGCCTCAGGCCCTGATGGGTGATCGCATCGTGGACCGCGCGCGGCAGCTCCCTTTCGCCTCGCGGGGAAAGCGGTGTCGAGCGGCATGGCCCGAAGATCGAAGGGCTGAACCGCCAGCAGTTCATGCTGATCAAGGGATCCGCACCCGCGGCAGTGAGCGCCGCCTCGTCCGGCTTCTCCAGGATTCCGGTCAAGTACCCGTCGGGCCCGACCGTGCACACCGCATAGGACGCAATCCGCTCCGGCTCGATGTTGCTCTCAGCCAGCAACGCACCGCGGCGAAACAGCGCCGTCGCGGGCTCGGACAGCAGGCGCAACTCCCGCAGCACGCCCACCGGATAGTAGTTGTCGGAGTTGATGACGAGGAAATTCTCCCCGGCGGCGAAGGGTTCGGCGGAAGCCACGGCGTCGGCCGTTCCCTGCGGCCTCTCCTGGATCGCGAAGGCGATACGGATGCGCCGCGGAGGGCTCTGGCCGGTGTAGTAGTCGCGTACGGCCCCGTGCTCCGGCCCGATCACCAAACAGGCTTCCTCATACCCGGCATCGGCCAGAGCGGAGAGGACGTAGTCCAGGAACGGCCGGCCGATCGGGATCATCGCCTTGACCCCCGTCTCGGCGACCGAAGACTGCGCTCGATCGAGCGCGGTACCGTCCTCCCGCCGCATCCGCTTCCCGAGGCCCCGGGCGAGCACGACCGCCTTGCGCGCCGCGGTCATGCCGAGCGCTCTCGGGTGATCGTGGTCCGACCTCGCGGCATCCGAAGCATCCTGGACCTCCTCGGCGCGTTTTTCGGTCCGCCCTCGCCCGATTTCCGATGCGCGGAGAAGCGAAAGGACGGGAGCCCCCGCGGGCCCGCGCACTATAAGCGATTCCGTCCGTCGGCCGGGCCGCGGGCTCCGTGCTACGATCCCGCGGCCGCGATGAGAGCCTTCCGAGGCGTCTTTTCCGTCCTCCCGACCCCCTTCACGCCGGGGGACGAGGTGGACCACGAAAGCCTCCGTCGCGTCATCGATCTTTACCTCGCCGCGGGCGTCGACGGGGTTACCGCACTGGGAGTTACGAGCGAGGCCGCGCGCCTCTCGGAGCGGGAGCGCGCCGACATTCTCGCAACCGTCCTTTCGCAGGTCGCCGGGCGTGTGCCCGTCGTGGTCGGGGCGACGGCCGAAGGAACCAAGCTGTGTCTCGAGCGGTCGCGGGCGGCCCGCGCCGCCGGCGCCGCCGCGGTCATGGTCAGTCCGCCCCGGATGCCGAAGCTCAACTCCGAGGGGGTCGCGCGTCACTTCGCGGCCCTCGCCGAAGCCGTGGACATCCCGATCGTGGTTCAAGATTACCCACCCGTCTCCGGCTACGCGATGGAGCCGACGCTGCTGGTGCGAATCGCCCGCGAGATTCCCACGGCGCGCACGATCAAGCTCGAGGACGCCCCGACGCCCTACAAGACCGCGCGGATCCGGGAGCGGGCCGAGGGGCTGGACCTTGCGATCTTCGGCGGGCTCGGCGGAATGTATCTTCTCGAGGAGCTGCTCGCGGGCGCCAACGGCGCGATGACCGGCTTCGCCTACCCCGAGATCCTCGTCCGGATCGTGCGTCACTTTCACGACGGCAACCCGGAGGAGGCGGCGCGCGTCTTCTACGCCAACGTGGCGCTGATGCGCTTCGAGTTTCAGGAGGGGATTGGCATGGCGATCCGCAAGGAGATGCTGCGGCGGCGCGGAGCGATCGCGCACGCCGGGGTGCGCCAGCCCGCCGCCCCGCTCGACGCCTCGACACGCGACGCCCTCGACCGGGTCCTGGCCTGGGCGGAGGAGACCAAGGAGCGATCATGGACCTCGGCCTGAAGGGAAAAGTCGCCATGGTCGCCGGGGCCAGCCGCGGCCTCGGCTACGCCGTCGCCCGGGCGCTCGCGGCCGAAGGCGTCATCGTCTCGATGAGCTCGCGGGAGGCGGGGGCCATCGAGACGGCGGCCGGCAAGATTCACGCGGAGACGGACGCGGAGATCCTTGCCACCGCCGCGGACGTGCGTGACGCCCGAGCCCTCGGGGCGTGGCGAGACGAAACTCTTCGGCGTTTCGGGCGTCTCGACCTCCTCTTCACCAATTCGGGCGGGCCGCCCGCCGGAAAGTTCGCCGACCTCGACGACGGGGCATGGCAGAGCGGCTTCGAGCTGCTCGTTCTCTCGGTGATTCGAATGGCCCGACTCGCGATCCCGCCGATGCGAAAGCAGGGAGGCGGCGCGATCCTGCTCGCGACGTCTTCGTCGGTCAAGGAACCGATCCCCAACCTGACCCTCTCCAACGTCCTGCGGGCGTCGGTCGCGGCGCTCGCCAAGACCCTCTCCGCGGAGCTCGCACCCGACCGGATCCGCGTCAACCACTTGATCCCCGGGCGGATCGCGACCGACCGCGTCCGCGAGCTCGACGAGATCAACGCCAAGAAGGCCGGCATCCCGGTCGAAGAGCAGCAGAAGCGCGCCGCGGCGGCCGTCCCCCTCGGGCGGTACGGCGATCCCGCGGAGTTCGGACGGGCGGCGGCCTTCTTGCTCTCCGACGCCGCGTCCTACGTGACCGGCGCGACATTGCAAGTCGACGGCGGCACGATCAAGAGCGTCCTGTAGGCGAGGAGGAGGAGTCCGACCGTGAGCGTGATGAGAAGCGTGTTGCTCGCCGCCTCGGAGAGTCGTTTCCTTCGCGAGCGCGCGACCCGGCTCGGCTTCGTGCGCTCCGCCGTCAAGCGGTTCATGCCGGGTGAAGACGTCCAATCGGCGCTCGACGCGGCGCGGGCCCTGGGTGTTCCCGCCGTTTTGACCCATCTCGGCGAGAACCTCCAGGATGCCAAGGCCGCCGAGGAGGTCACGAAGCACTATCTGGACGTGCTCGAGCGCGTGAAGAAGTCGGGCCTCGACGTCGAGATCTCCGTCAAACTCACGCAGCTCGGGCTCGACTTCTCCAAGGAGGAGTGCGCCCGACACGTCCAGACGCTCGTCGAGCGCGCGAAGGCCCTGAACAACTGGGTGTGGATCGACATCGAGTCGACGGCCTACACGGACGTCACTCTCGAGATCTACAAGGGCGTGCGGCAGAGGTTCGCGAACACCGGCCTCTGCGTCCAGTCGTACCTCTACCGGACGGAGGAGGACTTGAAGCCCCTGATCGCGATGGGCGCCGGCCTGCGCCTGGTCAAGGGCGCCTACAAGGAACCTCCCGACAAGGCCTTCCCGAAGAAGCAGGACGTCGACGAGAACTACTACAAGCTGGCGACTCAGCTTCTCTCCTTCGAAGCGCGGACCAAGGGCGTGCGCGCCATCTTCGGCACGCACGACCCGGTCCTGATCCGACGCATCGAGGACTTCGGGCGCATGGAGAAGCTCCCGCCCGATGCGCTCGAGTTCCAGATGCTCTACGGGATTCGCCGCGAAGAGCAGGAGCGGATCGCCAAGGCGGGGTACAAGTTCCGGGTGCTGATTTCCTACGGTGACGCCTGGTGGGCCTGGTACATGCGCCGGCTGGCCGAGCGGCCCGCCAACGTGCTCTTCGTCGTCAAGACAATGTTCGCGCGGTAGCGGTCGCGACGCCCGCGTCTCAGGGACGGATCAGCGCGGGCCAGTTCACGACCACGGTGATGGCGTCCGCGTCGGGCGCCGGAAGGTTCGCGACGGCGAGGAACCGCTCGCCGCCTGCGGTCACGTCGTATTCCCGCCATCCCGACGGGTCGACTCGAAAGAGGGACCGGGGTGCGCCGAGGCGGACGTCCGGGTCGAGGTGGACAGGCATCGCCATCAGCTGATTTTCGGCGGAAACGTAGTAGAGCTCCCGGCCGTCGCGGCGCCATCTCGGGAGCAGGCCGCCATTGGCCGAGACGCGAATCCGCTCGCCCGGCTTCGGAAAGGAAATCAGATAGATCTCGGAGCGGCCGCCCTCGATCAGACACAGAGCGATCCAGCGGCCGTCCGGAGAAAACTGGGCCTGCGCCTCGGCCAGACCGATGTTTCCCCCAACGAGAAGACGGAACTTCCGCTCGCCTTCGAGATCGATGACCCCATGCCCCGTGCCTGACCCGGAGAGGTCCCCGACGAGGATGTAGCGGCCGTCCGGGGACCAGTCCTCCACCAGTAGAACCTCACCGGTCGGCCGGATGATCGGCTCCGGAGATCCCGCGCCCCGGAGGGAAATCCAATAGGGGGTTGGCGGGTGGCGCCTCGATCCCACGCTGAAGGTCAGGCGGGCGCCGTCGGGAGACCAGTGCGGCCTTCCGTTGTCGTTCGGCCCGAGATCGAGGCGGGTCAGCACCTGTCGCGCCAGATCGCCGACCAGAATGTCGTCGAGCCCGGTTCGCGGATCGACTCGGGACGCCGCGACCTGCCGATCGTCGGGCGAGAGTCGAACACCGTCGAACACGCCTGGCGACTCGAGAGAACCGATCTCCTTGCCGGCGCGGTCGTACCAGACCAAGCGCGAGAGGCCCGACTGGCCCCGCGCGGCAAGTACGCCCGTGCTCGAAGCCGAGAAGGGCCCGCTGCCGATCAAGACGTGCTGCCAGATGTCCTGGCCGACGGGGACGGGATTCCCTGCCGGGCGCCCCCGACTCTCGAAGGGCTGCGCGAACAACGCTCCGTCACGGGCGAAGAGCAGGTAGCCGGTCCGGCCGGGTGGAACGCCCGGCGCGTATTCGGCCCGTGAGGAATTCGAGAGGAGCGGCACCGATTCCCCGCCGTCGAGAGAGGCCATCCGCACGCCGGCCTGCTTTTCGGCCGCACTCCGAGCCACGTAGAGAAAGTGGCGTCCGTCCGGCAGAAAACTCGGATAGGAGACGCCCACCTCCTGCCGCGCGGGATCGAGGCGAACCGCCGGTCGCGGCGAGCCTCCGCCTTCCGCGACGACCTCCACGGCGTCGCTCGTCAGCGCGGAAAAGAGAATCGCGTGCTGGCTTCCCCAGGACCCGGAGGGATAACCAGGCGGCGCGTCGCAGAGGGTCACCGAAGGCCCGCCCTCGGCGTCGATCCTCTTGAGCTTTCCGTCGGCGAAGAAGGCGATCGACCGGCTGTCCGGCGACCAGAAAGGCGCCGCTGCTCCTTCGGTACCGCCGAGGGCGACGGCCGACAACTGGGAAAGAGCGCGCACCCAGAGGTTGTCCCGGGCGTTCTCGCTGCGCGCGACGAAGACGATGCGCTGGCCGTCGGGCGAGACCGCGAAGAGGCTCTGCGTCCGCACCCACGGGAAATGAGTTCCCTGCGGCGCCCGAATGGAGAAGCGAATCGGTGGCGCCGTCGCGGCGGCCGGACGGCGTGCAGCGTAAAGCACCGCGAGCGCCGCGACGAGCACGGCCGCGACCGTCAGCCCGATCGGCCATCGCAAACGGGGAACGACCCGGGGTTCCGCCTCAACTCTCTCTGCCCCGCCCCGGGCGATCCAATCGAGCTCGAGCCCGACGTCGGCCGCACTCTGCCAGCGCCGCTCCGGATCCTTCGCGAGGCACCTGCCGATGACTCGGTCGAGCACGGCCGGGGACGTCGGCTCGATCTGCGAAGCCGGCCTCGGGTCGTCGCGCAGGATCGAGGAGATCAGGGAAGCGCGGCTCGAGCCCGAAAACGCCTTGTGCCCCGACACCATCTCGTACAGGGTGGCGCCCAGGGCGAAGATGTCCGTCCGCGCGTCGGCCTCCTTGCCCTCGAGCTGCTCGGGCGCCATGTAGGGAAGGGTCCCGAGAAGCGTCCCTTCCTGCGTCAGCGCCGAAGGGGCGGCGGCCGTCGGATTGGACGTCAGTTCCGAAGGCGACACTTCCGGACCGATCACCTTGGCGAGCCCGAAGTCGAGGAGCTTTACTCCGGATTTGGTCAGCATCACGTTGCCCGGCTTCAGATCCCGATGCACGATCCCCCGCCGGTGCGCCTTGTCGAGTGCGTCGGCGATCTGCTGACCGTAGCGAAGAGTTTGCTCGAGCGACAGCGCCCCTTTCGCCAGCCGCTCGGCCAGCGTCTCCCCTTCGAGGTACTCCATGACCAGGTACTCGATTTCGCCTTCGCGCCCGACGTCGTGCAGCGCGCAGATGTGAGGGTGAGAGAGCTTCGAGATCGTTCGCGCTTCCCGCTCGAAGCGCTGGCGTGCCTCGGGAGTCGAAGAGACGCCGGAGGGAAGGACCTTGACGGCGACCGTACGCTCGAGGCGAGTGTCCCGCGCCTTGTAGACCTCCCCCATCCCGCCCGCGCCGAGCGGCGCAACAACCTCGTACGGACCAAGCTTGGTCCCGATGGGAAGCGTCATCGTCGTTCGCGGCGCGAACAAGTTTCGCGAAGCCCCGGTTTTGAAACCCTCCTCCCACCCGTGGCGTAGCACCTCAGGCCCGTCACTTCGCGATCCCGGCGTTCCAGTTCAGCGCGACCGTGATCGGCGCGCTCGTCGTCCGCGGCATGATGATCGCGAGGAAGCGCTGGCCGTCTGCGGACACGGCAAACTGACGGAGCGCGGTGGGGCTCTCCTGGCCGCTGAGGCGGGCGCTGAATAGCGGCGTCGAGGAGAGAACGCGGAACGCCGGACCCTCAACCGCGATCCCGGCCGCCACGATCCGCCGGTCGCCCGAGAGGTAGAAGAGCTCCTTCCCGTCGGCGCGCCAGTGCGGCTCGAATCCCCCTTCCCGGGAGATCTGCCATTTCCCCTCCCCGGTCGGGAAGGGCCGGACGTACGTCTCGAAGTTGCCGGATTCGTTGGAGGCATATGCCATCCAGCGTCCGTCGGGAGAGATCTCTCCGCCGATCTCGTCGTACTCCGTCTGTGCGAACGGGAAGGGCCTCCGCTCCCCCGACATCGGCAAGGCCCAGATGTCCCACTTCGTCTTCGGGTCTGTGACCGAGTACGCGAGAAATCGGCCGTCCCGGGACCAGCTCAGCGGCAGATTGGGCTGGCTCGAGCGCAGGAGAAGCTCGTCGGCGCCTACGCCGCTCGCGAGCTTCTGATAGAGGTTCGGCGGGGAATCCCGCATCGCAGAGAAAACGATCCGCTTCCCGTCCGGCGACCAGAGCGGATAGAAACTGGTCGTCGCGTCGAACGTGAATCGGGTTGACACCCCGTTCGCCGCGTCCATCGTCCAGATGTTGAGGTCGCCGTCGGGGGACGCGAGATCGAGCACGACCCTGGAATCGTCGGCGGACAGCGAGATGGTGTTGTAGCTGCCGGGCGGCCCGAGCACGCCGGTCTCCTGCCCGTTCCGGGCGAACCAGGTCAATCGCATGCGCGCCGCTCCGGAAGACAGGTAGGCCAGAGTCCCGTCGTTGGACGTCGAGATGAGCGTGTAGAGAGTGACCGTGTTGAAGCCCACCTCCGGGACGACGATCACCGGGTCGCCCTGAAGCTCCATCCGGGAAAGGTCGAGTTTCTGAGCCATCAGGGCCGCTCCGCGCCGGAAAAGCAGGTATCCCGGCGGTGCGTAGGTCGCCGTGGTTCGCGCCTTGACGAGGCACCGCGATTCCTTCGAGTCCAGGGAACCGACGCAGATCTGGCTCTCCCGCGGGTCGCGGGTGAACGAGAGATAGAGATAGTGGCGGCCGTCGGGCAGGAACGAAGGGGACCGCCGAAACGGAGGCTTTCCGACGCTATCGGCCAGAGTCGTGAGCGGCTTCGCCTCGCCGCCCGCCGCCGGGATCGAATAGATCGGTTCTGGAGGGCTCGGCACGAAAAGGATCGTGCCCTGCGCGTTCCACGTTCCCCCCCTCGGGATTGCGGCGTCGGCGAGCGTCGTACTCGGTCCGCCGGCGGCGTCGATCTTCTTCAGCTTGCCCTTCGCGAAGAATCCGAGGGCGCGCCCATCGGGCGACCAGAAGGGCATCGAGGCGCCATCCGTATCGGCGAGCGGAGACGCCTCGAGGGCATCCAGGCGCCGGACGTACAGAAGGTTCCTGCCGGACGGATCCACGGCGACGAACGCCAGCTGCCGCCCGTCCGGCGAGAGAGCCGGCGCCTCGTGAACGATCAGGGTCACATTCTCCGGAGGAACGACCGAGAGTCTCCGCACCGGACCGGGACTCGCCGACGGGCGCAGCGAGCGGAAGGCGAGCCAGGCGAGCGCGGCGAGCACAATCGCGGCGGCGATCGCCCACGAACGACTCTTTCGCGAGCTCTCCACCGCAGGACGCGCGGCGTCGCCTTCCGTGGCGATCCACACGAGCTCGAGACGGAAGTCCGCAGCGCACTGCCAGCGCGCGTCGGGGTCCTTTGCGAGGCACATAGCGATCACGCGGTCGAGGCGGGACGGAGCGAGCGGCGTCGCTTCCGAGATCGGCCGCGGCGTGTCCCGCAGGATCGCAGAAGCGATCGACGCGTGGCTCGATCCCGAGAACGCCTTACGGCCGGTGACCATTTCATACAGCGTCGCGCCCAGCGCGAAGATGTCCGTGCGAGTGTCGGCCTCCTTACCCTCGAGCTGCTCCGGAGCCATGTAGGAAAGGGTCCCCAGCAGCGTGCCCTCCCGGGTCAGGTCCGCGCGGGCGGGCACTGTCGGATTCGACGTCAGGTCCGACGCTGGCGTTTCCGGCGCCATCACCTTGGCGAGCCCGAAGTCGAGGAGCTTGACTCCGGACTTCGTCAGCATCACGTTGCCTGGCTTCAGATCCCGATGCACGATCCCGTGTCGGTGCGCCTTGTCCAGAGCGTCGGCGATTTGTTGCCCGTATCGAAAAGCCTGCTCGAGCGGGAGGGGCCCTCTCGCGAGACGATCCGACAGCGTCTCGCCCTCGAGGTATTCCATGACGAGGTATTCGGTCTCGCCCTCGCGCCCGACGTCGTGAACGGCGCAGATGTGCGGATGCGAGAGCCGCGAGATCGCCCGCGCCTCCCGCTCGAAACGCTGGCGCTGCTCCGGAGTCGAGGACACGCCGGAGGGAAGAACCTTGACGGCGACCGTGCGTTCGAGCCGCGTGTCGCGCGCCCGATACACCTCTCCCATGCCCCCGGCCCCCAGAGGAGACAGGATCTCGTAAGGACCGAGCCTCGTTCCGACAGAGAGCGTCATGGTCGTTCGCGGCGCGACCAAGATTCGCGAGGTAACCGAGCGAAACAACTCGCGCCGCGGGAGCCGGAGCGCCGCAAGAAGATCAGGGCCGCGGTCGAGTCGGCATCCGGACGAGCCGCGGCCCGGCGCCCGAAGGGCGGATCTTCGAGCAAGCGAAGGCGACGGTACACCTCCCCCATCCCTCCCGCGCCGATCGCGGAGAGGACCTCGTAAGGGCCGAGGCGAGCGCCCGCGCTCAGACCGGCCGTTCTCGCACCCTCCAGTAGACCGCGTAGCGTTCGCCGAAGAGACGATCCAGGGGGACGAGATCGAGGTTCCGGGCCTGTCCCTTCGTGCGGAAGGCCAAGCCGCGACTGGATACCGCCTCGACCCAGCTCGCGGCGTTCTTGGGGTCGGCGGTGATCTCCGGCGCGTGGATGGGGTCGCCCTTCAGCTCACAGTCGTATTCGCCATACGTCATGGTCCGCGTCAATCCCTCCCGACCCAAACGTCCGGCCAGGACGAGCGGCCCGTACATCACGGCTTGCACACTGGAATCGTCCGGTGTCGGATCGACCGCGAGGCTCATCGGAAGCTCGAGCTCGACGCGGTCCCCCGCCTTCCAGGTGCGCGTCAGCGTCAGGTAGCTCGACGGGCTCGCGAAGACCGGAAGGGCCGCTCCGTTCAACTTGACGGTTCCGCCCCGCGTCGCCCACCAGGGCACGCGCAGGCGCAGCGTCATCTCGACCGGACGCTCCGCCTCGATCCGCAGCGTCGTCCTGACCTCGTCGGGAAATCTCGTTTCCTGGACGAGGCGCAGCCCCTTCTCCGCCCAGCGGACCTCGGACGGGATGAACAGGTTGACGAAGATTCCGGCGTCGTCGTGGAAGTAGATCGAGTCCCCCGCCTTGGCGAACTCCTCGGCGCCCGTTCCCGTGCAGCACCAGAACGCCGACAGCGGCGACCCGTAGAACTTCCAGTACCCGGAGGCGAGCGGGTAGTAGTACATCAGCGTCCCGTCCTCCGGGTTTTGCGTGCCCAGGCGGTGATTCCAGTAGGTTCGCTCGAAGTAGTCCGCTGCACGTGGGTCGGCCGTCCACGCAAAGAGGTGACGGGTCAGCTTCAGCATGTTGTAGGCGCAGCAGCACTCGGCGGAGGAGGAGGACAGCGCCGTCGAGAGGACTCCGGGCGGCGTCTCCCAGCGCTCGCCGTTGCTCGTCCCGCCCGTCGCATAGCACCGCAAGCCAGTCACCTCGCGCCAGAAATACTCCGCAATGTCCCGGTAGCGCTGCTCACCGGTGAGCTCGTAGCGCCGCGCGGCGCCGATGACCTTCGGAAACTGCGTGTTGGCGTGGAGGCCGGTTAGCTCATCCCGCCTGGCGGCCAACGGATCGAAGAAGGCCTTTTGGTCGAACCGATGGGCGAGGTCCCGATACTCCTCCTTGCCCGTGACGTCCGAGAGGTCGTAGAGCACGGCGTTCATACCGCCATACTCGACCGTCAGGATGCGGTCCATGTGGGCGTCGGAGAGCCCCTTGGTGTAGTTGCGAACCCAGGCGGCCATGGCCTCGGCCGTCGCGAGCGCCTGCGCGTTGCCGCAGTACAGATAGACGTCGAGATGTCCTCTAAGGATCTTGTCGTACGTGTAGAACGGCGCCCAGACCTTGACGCCGTTGCGGAGCCGATCGAAAAGCTCCTCCGGGAATGCCGAGAGATACCCGCTGCCGAGCGCCTTCTGGCACTTCGCAAGTTCCTCGACCATCGCGTTTGCTTTCGATCGGAAGGCCTCGTCGCCGGTCGCGGCGTAGGTCAGCGCGCAGGCCGACAGGTAGTGCCCGCCGACGAAATGTCCCCGCAGCTCGCAGTCCGGCTTCTCCCAACCGCCGAGCGGCTCCGCCGAGGAGGGCAGTCCCGCGTTGACGCGAAAGGTGTGCAGGAGACGGTCCTGAGGAAGCGACCGGAGGTATTCGGAATTTCTCTCCCGCGCCTCTCGAAACGGACCCGGACCCAGGCGAACCTGGGCCAAAGGGAACGGCCGAACGAGGCCTGAGATCAAGCCGGTGTCGGTTTGAGACGGAGTCGGCGAGGCCGCCGAGGCTCGCGCCGGCCAGACGCCGACCGAGACGGCCGCCCCGGCGGAAGCCGCCGCCGACAGGAATCCCCGACGCGTCCACGCTCCTCGTCTCGCCATGCGGCTCACGCTACGACCTTCCCCAGCCGTGGTCAAGGAATCCGAATCGGTCCGGGCGGCGTAATGCAGTCGGAGGTCTCATGATCCAAGTCCGCCAAGCCGGCGAGCGCGGTCACTTCGACCACGGCTGGCTCGACACGTACCACACCTTTTCCTTCGCCGACTATCACGACCCCCGCTTCATGGGTTTTCGCTCGTTGCGCGTCTTGAACGAGGACCGCGTCGCGCCGGGCCAGGGCTTCGGCACACACGGACACCGGGACATGGAGATCGTCTCTTACGTTCTCGAGGGAGAGCTCGCGCACAAAGACAGCATGGGCAACGGCTCGGTCATCGTCCCGGGGGACGTCCAGTACATGAGCGCCGGAACCGGCGTGCGGCACAGCGAGTTTAACGCCTCGCAAACGGAGGTCACCCACTTCGTCCAGATCTGGATCTTGCCGGACAAGAACGGCTATGCACCTCGCTACGGCCAGATCCGGGTCGAGAACTCCGACAAGCTCGGCCGCCTGCGACTCGTCGCGTCGCCCGATGGCGCCGACGGCTCCATCGCCATCCGTCAGGATGCGCGGCTCTACGCCTCGCTCCTCGCGCCGGAACAGTCGGTAAGTTTAGACTTACCAAGCGATCGCCATGCCTGGCTGCAGGTTCTCCGCGGAAGGCTCTCAGCGAACGGCCAGGACCTCGCGCCCGGAGACGGCCTCGCAGCCTCCTCTGAGCCGCGGATCGAGATTTCCTCCGACGGCGAAAAGAGCGAGTTTCTCCTCTTCGACCTCGCCTGAGGAACCTCTACTTCGAAAGGGTCATCAGCCAGAGGGCCGAGCCGCCGTTCTCGCGGCAGTAGTAGAGGTACCGGCCGTCGGGCGAGAGCGACGGCTCCTCCAGGAAGAGCCCTCCCTCAGGAAACCGCGTCACCTGCTCGAGAGTGCCTCCCTCGGCACGAACGCGGTAGATGTTGCGGTGGGAAGGTTGGATGTAGATCCACCTTCCGTCGGGTGAGAAGAAGGGATGGCGCATCCGCTCGAATCCGGTCGTCAGCTGCTGCATCGCACCGCCCGAGGCAGGCGTCCGGAAGAGCTGCAGGACGCCGTCTCTTGCAGCCGTGACGGCGATCCAGCGGCCGTCCGGCGACCACACGGCGTCGAACTTGTCCCCGGGAGAATCCGTCAGGACGGTTTTCGTCCTCGAGGCGAGGTCGTACCGGACCAGCTGCTGCACACCGGAGATGATCATTCCGCCCATCATCACAGAGCGTCCGTCCGGGGAGGGCTGCAGCGTGACGGCGCCGAGGACCGTTCCGCGAAGAAGTTCTTCCGCCCGGCTTCCATCCACCGCCGCGATCCAGGCGGCGGTTTCGCCTCCGGGCATGAAGCGAACCGCCACGACCTGCCTTCCCCCGGGCATCCAGGCCGGCTCGCCCTGTGCAAGATCCTCACCCGGAAGTTGCAGGCGCTCCCGCCGGCGGGCCTCCAGGTCCAGGATCCACACCTCCCGCCGCCCCAGGATGTCGCTGACATAGGCGAGGAACCGCCCGTCGGGGGAGACGGACGGGTAACCATCGATCACACGTCCGCCCGAGAGGGGCTCCTCCGGGCCGGCCGGTGCATCGCCCCCCGGCGCGAGCGGAAGACGGGTGAGGTTTCGGGAAGTGTCCTCCTCCGATACGACGAGACTCCGCCCGTCGCGAGAGACCGCGAGATCGCGCAAATAGGCGGTCGAGAGACTGATTGTCCGGGCCCGGCCCGCTTTCCCGCCGTCCAACTCGGTGCATTGGACGCGTGTCCCCCCCTCCGGATCATGAACCAGGGTCCAGAGACGCCGCGACGTCGAGTCCCAGGAATGGCTGAACCCCGGGCAGACGCGCTCGGGCTTCCCTCCTCCGGCCGGCATCAGGAACACCTCATCGAGCTGCGACTCGAAGCTGATCCAGCGCCCGTCGGGCGAGCAGCCGATCGACATGACCTCCCAGGTCGACCGTTCGCTCGGCAGAACCGCCCGGGAAGGCCCGCCGCCTGTCGGCACTTCCATGATCGCGCGGCGATTCTCGGTGCCCGTGACGAAGAGGACGGCCCGCCCGTCGGGGCGCCAGACCGGATAGTTCGCGTCTTCTGCCAGCCGCCGCGCCGCACCTCCGAGTGACGGAATCACCCAGAGATCGCCGCCGAAGGTTCGGCTGTTTCGGGAAAGTGTTCCACCGATCTTGATGAGGCCAGTCTTCGCGTTTCGCGTCGAGACGAACGCGATCGAGTTTCCATCCGGCGAGAATGCCGGCTGAATGTCCTGCCCCGGGTCGTTCGTGACTTTGACGTCCTGACCGCCCTCGCCGCGCCGTACGTAGATTTCGTAGTTGCCGCTGCGGTTCGACGCGTAGGCGAGAAAATTGCCGTCAGGCGACCAGCTCGGCCATTCCGAGCGGGCCGTCGGAGGCGTGATCCGCACGAGCCGCGCGATCTGCTGCGGCGCCGGGGCGACGGCAGCGCGCGTCAAGAGCCAAGTCGAGATCGTCGCGATCGCCGCCGATACGAGGGCGATCGCGATCAAGCCAGATGCGCGGGCGGTTCGGCGGGAAGGGCCCATCCCGGGAGCCGGCGCGGGGCCTGTCGCCGGCTCGGTCGCGGCTTCCTCGATCTCGATGCGCGCGTCGGCAACGTCATGGAGACGTTTCTCGGGGTCCTTGCGGAGGCACCGACGCAGCAGGTCGCGGATCTTGGCCGGCACCGATTCGGGCAGCGCCGCCCAGTCGGGCTCTCGCGTGAGCACCGACGCCATGACGTCGGAGACCGTCTCTCCTTCAAAGGCCTTTCTCCCGGAGAGCGCTTCGTACATCACGCAGCCGAAGGACCAGATGTCGGTGCGGCGGTCGACGGCCTTTCCGCGCGCCTGCTCGGGGCTCATGTAGGCCGCCGTTCCGAGAATGACTCCCTTCTGGGTACCCCCGGACGTGACCGTGGGCGAATGCGAGAGATCGCCGCTCCGCGCCGCCTCCCCACCGAAGGCCTTGGCGAGCCCGAAGTCGAGGACCTTGACCTTGCCCGCCGGCGTGACCTTGATGTTGGCCGGTTTCAGGTCGCGGTGGATGATCGCCTTTTCGTGCGCCGCTTCGAGCGCCTCGGCGATCTGACGAGACAGCGCGAGAGCCTCGTCCGTCGGCAGCGGGCCCGACGCGAGTTTCTCGGAGAGCGTCTCGCCCGACACGAGCTCGAGCACGAGGAATCGCGTTCCACTCGACTCCTCGAGCCCGTAGATCGCGCCGATGTTCGCGTGATTCAACGCGGCAAGAACCTTCGCTTCCCGCTCGAACCGCGCCAGCCGCTCGGCGTCCCGCGTGAACTCTTCCGGCAGCGTCTTCACCGCCACTTCGCGCCCGAGCTTGCTGTCCCGCGCCCGGTAGACCTCGCCCATCCCACCGGCGCCGAGAGGAGCGAGGATCTCGTAGGGGCCGAGCTTCGTGCCGGGGGCGAGCGTCATTCAGTTCTTCGGCAGAAGCGCCGTCCAGTTGACGACGACTTCGAGAGGCGGTGAGCCCTGGTCGGCGGGAAGGCTGTTGACGAGGAAGCGTCGTCCATCGGCCGAGACGTCGTAGACCGTGCGGAAGCCGGATGGATGCACGGGGAAGAGCACGGCGGGCTTGCCGGCCTGGAGGGTCGAGCCTCCCGAGATGGGGACGGCGGCGATCTTGTTGTCGAGCGTCAGGTAGAAGAGCTCCTTCCCGTCGCGCCTCCAGGTCGGGAACCCGCCGCCGTTCGAAGAGACCTGCCACTTCCCTCCCGGGCCCGGGAAAGCACGCACGTAGACCTCGTACCTGTCCGATTCGTCCGAGCCGTAAGCGAGCCAGCGCCCGTCGGGTGAGAAGCGGCTGGCACCCTGCTCGGACCCCTCCGTCTCGAAAGGGAAGACCTTCCGCGCGGCGACGTCGAGGACCCAGAGCTCGGTGTTCCGCCTGCCCTGGGCCGGAATGGCGTTGAACGAGACATAGCGGCCGTCCGGGGACCAGTCTTCTGGAAAGCGATCGTCGTCTGAATCCGCGAGGATCTCTTCCTTTCCGCCGTCCACACGCTTCACCCAGAGGTCGTCGCGGGCTCCCCTGGCCTTCCGGTCTGACGCAAAGGCAATGCGCGATCCGTCCGGAGACCAGACGGGAACGCCGTCGAAGGTCTGGCTGAAGATGAACTTGGTTCTGGCGCCGGTCGAAGCGTCGTAGAGGTAGATCTCCGAACTATCGCGTCCAGGGTTGTTTGCCTGCACCGCGATGCGGCGGCCATCGGGAGACAGCCGAGGATTCCCGATCAGCCCCTGCTCTCCGACCTGACCGATCTCCTTGCCCGAGCGGTCGAACCAGAGGAGTCGCGTCGGCGACAAGAAGACCGGCGCCGCGACGACCAGACCCGTCTCGGAAACGGAAAACGGAAAGAAGAATTGCCAGCCGTACTGGCCGAGTTTCTGGGCGATCGGCGTCGGTTCCCCTTTCGCCTCCAGTTTGGAAGGATCGAATTCCTGCGCTAACAGAGTCCCGTCCTTGACGTACAGAAGGCGGCCGGAGGCGTAGTGCGCCGCGGACGCGAAGTGGACCACCGCCTTGTCGGTCTTCCCGTCGAGCGAGCCGACGCGGATCGAGTTGGCTGGGTCGCCTGGGGGCGCGGTCAGGTTCGCGGCCAAGTAGAGGAAGTGACGGCCGTCCGGAAAAAAGCTCGGATAGCGGTGGGCCGTTTCGTGACGCGAGGCGTCGAGCTTCGTCAGCGGCACCACGGCCCCTCCGGCCGCTGAAACCCGCGAAAGCCCCGCGGTCGGCTCCGGCGCGAAGACGATCGTCCCATCGCGATTCCACGTCCCTCCGGCGCCCCGGGGGGCGTCACAGATCGCCAAGACGGCTCCGCCGGAGGGGTCGACTCGCCTCAGCTTCCCATCCGAAAAGAAGGCGACGAAGCGGCTGTCAGGCGACCAAAAGGGGAAAGACGCGTTGTCCGCGCCCGCCAGCCGCTGCGCCGATGAACCGTCGAGGGGTCGGATGAAGAGCGACGGCTGTCCCCCGGACGGGCTGGCGGTGAACGCGAGCCGCGTTCCATCGGGCGACACGGCAAGCTCGCCCAAGATCAATTGCTCGGGCAGTGCCAGCGTCGACCTCACCGCGGGAAGAGGCCGCGGGGCCCGGCGAAGGTATGCCGTGGCGAATAGCGCCGCAAGGATCGTCGTCAGGCCGGCGAGGGCCCAGGCCAGGCGCTCGCGACTCTTGCGCCGCGTGGCGACTCGGGTCGGAACTCCCGCCTGCGACCCCTCGGCAATCCACTTGAGTTCGCCACCGACGTCGTGCGCTGACTGCCACCGATCCTCGGGATCCTTGGCGAGACAGGTCCGAACGACCCGATCGAGCGCCGGCGGCGTCATCGGCTGGATCGTCGAAATCGGGGCCGGATCCTCCTTCATGATCGACGAAATCAAAGACGCTTGGCTCGTGCCGGCAAAAGCCTTCCGCCCCGTCGCCATCTCGTAGAGCACCGCGCCCAGTGCAAAGATGTCCGTCCGCCCGTCGGCCTCCTTGCCCTCGAGCTGCTCGGGCGCCATGTACTGGAACGTCCCCAGGATCGTCCCTTCCTGGGTGAGGTTGCCGCCGCCCGCCATCGTCGGCAGCGCCGTCAGGCTCGACTGCGAAACGACAGGCGCCATCGCCTTGGCGAGACCGAAGTCCAGCAGCTTCACCCCCGCCTTCGTGATCATCACGTTGCCGGGCTTCAGGTCCCGGTGCACGATCCCTTGTCGGTGCGCCTTGTCCAGGGCATCCGCGATCTCGACCCCAAAGCGCAGCGTCTGCTCGAGCGGCAGTGCCCCTTTGGCAAGACGCTCCGTCAGCGTCTCACCCTCCAGGTACTCCATGACGAGATACTCGGTCTCCCCTTCCCGCCCGACGTCGTACAGCGCGCAGATGTGCGGGTGCGAGAGCTGCGAGATCGTCTTTGCCTCCCGTTCAAATCGCTGGCGGACCTCGGCGGAGGAGGAGAGATGCTCCGGCAAGACCTTCACCGCCACCGTGCGCTCGAGCCGCGTGTCCCGTGCCCTGTAGACCTCCCCCATTCCGCCGGCTCCCAGCGGGGAAAGAACTTCGTACGGACCCAGTCGGCTACCGGACGCGAGCGTCATCGCAAATCACTTCAGTGTTGCCAACCAGATGTCGGACTCGAGCTGGTCGTCGATGAGGTAGATCGACCGGTTGTCCTTTGTCAGGACGAAGTCGGTAATGTGGAGGCCCTCCGCTCCGGCGACCGGGCGGCTCTGTCGTGTCGCGAGATCGAAGATCGAAAGGCGCCGACGGGGAGCGAGGTACAGGATCCGCTTCCCGTCCTGGAGAAAGACGGGAAGGGCGCCCAGTGTGCCGACGACGCTGACTTCGCCCGGGTCGGCAGGACCCAGGTCGTCGTACTTTTTCGTCTCGAGCGAGTAGATAAGGAGGTTCCGGTCGGGTCCGCCCTGGCGCTGGCCGACGAGGCGCCGCGCATCGGGAGACCAGCCGTACACCTGCATCCAGCCACCACCGGGCGGAAGGGGCAGCTCCTCGATCGTTCCCTCGCCGGGTGAGTCGCCCTGACGGAAGACATAGCTGTTGGTTCCGTCGGGAAACGCGATGCGGCTTCCGTCGGGGGACCAGTTCGGGAACCAAGGGGTGTGCGCCGCCCCCTTCGTGATCGGTGTCAGGCCGCTGCCGTCGAGATTGATCGACCAGATGTCGTACCGACCGCTTCGGTTCGAGTAGAAGGCGAGTCGCTTCCCGTCCGGCGAGAACTTGGGGCCCCGGTCGCGAAACACGTCGTCCGTCATGTGACGCAGACCGCTTCCGTCCGAACGCCCCAGAAAGATGTCCTCCTGGCCGAAACCGGGGCGAAAGGCGATCCACTGCGCGTCCGGCGAGACATCCAGGTTCAAGATGACCATCGAGGTCTGCAGGACCCTGGCCGGGAGCGAGGCGAGCTTCTCCGCCCCGGGGTCGAACGCGACGCGGAAGAGGTTTCCCGTCGCCTCCTGCGTCCGATAGGCGAGATGGCGGCCATCGCGCGCGAAGCTGAAGTGGCCCACGTACGTCGCGGGCAGGAGCTCGAGCTCCGGCGGCCCGAGTGTGCGGCCCGTCTGCTCGTCGATCGGCACGCGCCAGAGGTTCAGCGTGCCGCCCCGGTCGCTCCCGAAGTAGAGAAAGCGGCCGTCGGGCGACCAGACGGGATTCCAGTCGGTCGCGACGTCGTTTGTGACCTCGACCGGCTTGCCGCCGCCGGCGGGGATCGTCCAGATGTCGCGCCACCCGCTGTCCCCCCGGATCCCCCAGTATGCGATCCGATTTCCGTGGGGAGACCAGCTCGCCTGGCTCGCGTCGCCGCCTCCACGCTCGGAGCGCTCCCGGCCGG
>Ga0335084_10000439_pt1 | contig 35175 bp, 27 predicted proteins | sample Lox_Sample_44_FD_206721 | JGI IMG/M metagenome (GOLD analysis project Ga0335084, IMG submission 206721) | Soil microbial communities from Loxahatchee National Wildlife Refuge, Florida, United States - Lox_Sample_4.4 | ecosystem: Environmental > Terrestrial > Soil > Wetlands | place: USA...
CACAAGCTTTAGTTGGTTGGTCGCGCTACCGGGAATCGAACCCGGGTTTGAAGATTGAGAATCTTCCGTCCTAACCCCTAGACGATAGCGCCACGCGTGTCCAGACGAAATTATAACAAAGCAGGAGCGCCTGCTCCGGAAGGCTGCGCGGGCCATGCATAGGAATAGAAGAACGAAGTTATGCTGTCGACAGTTTCCTCGCGTTGTGCCGCAAGGACCGCCCTTCGGCCAGGCTATAAAGTTCCTCGGCAAGGTTCTTGGCGTGGTCGCCGATTCTTTCCAGTGCCTGGGCGGTGAGCAGAATGTCGAAATTCTGCGGACTTTCACTCTCGGCCAAGTGCCGCTGAAACAGCCCGTGGCAAAGGTGATCCACTTCGGGATCGGACTGCAGAACCGACCGTGCGTGCCCGATTTCCCGAGTTTCGAATCCGAGATGGATCTGTTCCAGCATGGCATGCAGCAGGGAAGCCATTTCCACAAGGTCGCGGGAGTCGCGTGCGGGCATCTTCTCCCGCCGCGAATGCAGTTGCATGACAGCGCTGTAGGCCAGATCGCCGATGCGTTCAAGGTCTGTGATGAATTTCAGGCAGGCCAACAACTGGCGGGCTTTGGCCTCTCCCACGCGCGTGATCGCGTTCGGCAGCTGCTCGTCGACCTTGCGCTCGATCTGGTCCAGTTCCTTCTCGCAGTCCTTGATCGCAAGCAGGGCCATGCGGGAATTGTCCTTGAGAAAGTCGCGGACATTGAACACCGCGTCGCGGGCAATCAGGCAGCCGCGCAAGACGAGCGCGGTGAGTTCATCGCCGGTGATTTCGTCGGCACGGGAATACGCTGCGTCCATGGCAGGTGGAGCGGAACGGCTGCGCTTCGTTTTGAGAGCTGACGGTCGCCGTGTTTGTGCCATGAAGAGTCGAGTGAGCCGCGACACCGAATCGTGAGATCAGCCGTGAGTATAGGGCAGGAATGTGAAAAGACTGTAAATTGCCGGAGTGGGCATCGGCCGGTCTCAGGTAATCCGCGATCCGACGTGGATGAGGCACCGAGCCCAGCACAATGGCCAGCTACGGTCAGGGGAGGGCACGTCTCCGTTCAATGCCGCCGTTCGGTTTCCCGCAGGACCACGGCAAACGACCGGCCGCCAAAATTGAACCCCTGGCTGATCCGTCCTGTCACCGCCACCTTGGTGCCCGTGCTGGGAACCCCGAAATTCTGGCTGTACACCCAGATGCTTCCGCTGCCGTCGCTAAGTTCGTACACGCCGGTTCCCATCGCGCCAAAAGAATTCGAGACGCGTCCTGCCACGCTGATATCCCGGTTGAGATAACGCCCGGGATCGCGGTTGATGTCGGCAATTGAAACCCGCGGCGGGCAAGCGGCAAGCAGCAACGCGGCTGCCGTCACCACAGCCACTGCGACGACTCTCTGGTGAGTGTTCACAAGAATCTCCATAGTTGGCAATTGAGATTGCCCAGATGGGACCGCAAGTCGATTCTAAAGGCTGAGATGCCTCATCTTCCGGCAGCGTTGTGCCTGCCGAGCCGGTGGAAGTGACTCCGGTGCCTACTTCTTCTCCAGGGCTGCCGCCTGTGCCTCCGTCCGCAGCGCGTCCGGCTCCCGTTCAAGTCCGCGATACGCTCGCGCGAGCAGGCGCAACGCAGACACATTCCTGGGATCAGCTTGCACCAGGGCCTCAAGGTCCGGCAGCGCTCCGGCGTATTCCGCCTGCGAAATCTGCGCCTCCGCCAGTCCGAGACGAGCCTCCACGCTGCCAGAGTCGACGAGTGACGCCGCCTCAAACTGGTCCGCCGCGTTCTTGGCATCGTTCAATTTCAGATACACGCGCCCAAGCAGCAGGCGCGCGGCCAACTGACTGGGAACCAGCTTCAGGCTGGCTTCCAGAGCGTCCCGCGCGCCGGCAAAGTCGCCGGTCTTGTCCAGCGACTGGCCAGCCTCAAACGCAGCGGTCGAATCCTCCGGGCGTACCTCGCGCGCCCGCTGCAAGTGTGCTGCGGCTCTTGCGTAATCGCCGGCCGCCAGTTCCAGTTCGCCGAGTTGCCGCAGTGCCGTCGGGGAAGTGGGGTCCAGTTCGAGAGCCTTCTCGAGAAGTCCACGCGCATCATTCGGACGGTTATCGTCCGACGCCAGCATCGACCGGTGCAGCAGATTTTGTACCGCGATCTTGTCTTTCGGATCGGGGAGCGACGCATCTGCTTTGGTCGCTTCGGCTGGCAACTTTGCCTTCCACTGGCCCAGTTCTGCCCGTAGGGCAGGGACCTGCGGATGATCGGCAGCGTAGAGATTCTTCAGTTCGGCGGGATCCGACTCGAGATTGTAGAGCTCAGGGCGAGGAGCCTCGATCAATTTCGCATTTCCGGTGCGCAACGCCCGCAAAGGAGCCCATCCAAAACGCAATGGATAGTCCGTCTCGGCGAACAGATCGTGTGCCGTTTCCTCCTGCCGCTTCATCACCGCGACGAGAGATTGTCCACTCAGTTCCGGCGGCACCGGTGTATTTGTGAGAGCAAGCACAGTCGGCAAGATGTCGGTAGTCCGCACTTGCGCATCCACGACGCCGCGCTGCGCGCCGCCTTTCACAATCAGCGGCACATGCAACGTCGAGTCGTAGAGAAAGAGGCCGTGCGTTTCCTCGCCGTGCTCACCGAGTCCTTCGCCGTGATCGCCTACGACAACAATGATCGCGTTCGCGTATGCCCCCGTCTTTTTCAGATAAGCGATGAAATGTCCCAACGCCGAGTCGGCGTACGCGATCTCGCCGTCATAAGGATCTTTGTATTTTTCCGAGAACGGCGGCGGCGGCTCGTACGGATCGTGGGGATCGAACAGATGCACCCACACGAAGCGCGGTCCGGTTGGGTGCTTTGCCAGCCAACTTTCGGCGTGCTGCACAACGTCCATGCCCCGCCGCTCTACCCGTCCCCAGCGCTCCTTCGTGTTTGGCTTCTCGGGGAAGTTGTCGTAGAAATCAAATCCGCGATCGAGTCCGGGCGCCAGAGTCTTGCTATCAAGGATGACCGCTCCGATAAACGCTGCAGTTTTGTATCCGCGTTTTTGGAGCAGTTCGGCCCAGGTGGCGTGCTGCGGCGCAAGCGGGACGCCAAAATCCGTGACCCCGTGAACGCTCGGCAAGAGCCCTGTCAGGATCGAAGTATGAGAAGTATTCGTAATCGGACTGTGCGTATAGGCATGCGTAAAGCGAATGCCGTCGGTCGCCAATGCGTCGAGGGCTGGTGTTTCCACCGCTCTTGCTCCGTAACAACCAACATGATCGGCCCGGAGCGTGTCGATGGTGACGAGAAAAACGTCGGGCAATGCCGGCCGCGCCGTTGGTTTTGCCTGTCCCCAGATTGCGGCCGGCAGCGCGAGCATCGCCAGAACCACTCCGAACCGCTTCATAGGACGCCAGACTACCACACCGTTTCCAGCGGGCGGGGACAGATGCCCGTGTGCCCTATGAGATAATAAAGCCTCCCAGATGTCCCGTCTCTTGCGGCAATTTCTCCTGATTCTGACCGCGTTCACGGCCGCTCAGGCTGCGGCAGGGACACCCGAAAAGACCACTCCCAACGTCGTTTTGATCACCATTGACACTTTGCGCGCCGACCATCTCGGTTGCTACGGCTATCAGCAGATCAAAACGCCGAATATCGACAGTCTCGCCGCCGACAGTACGCGGTTCACGCGCGCATTCACTCCGGTGCCAGTGACGCTGCCCTCGCACAGCGCGATGCTTACGGGAACCTATCCGATGCTCAGTGGGATGCACGACTTCAGCGCCAACAAGCTCAGTCCCGACCAGCCAACGCTGGCGACGGTCTTGAAGAGCGCGGGATATACGACCGGCGCGGTCGTCGCTTCCGCGGTGCTCGACTCCCGGTTCGGACTCAATCAGGGTTTCGATTTCTACTACGATCATTTCGATTTCAGCCGTCTGGAAGAAGCGAATCTCGATGAGATGGAGCGCCCCGGCAATGTTGTAGCGGATGTCGCGCTGGATTGGCTGGCAAAGAACTCGCAGAAGAAATTCTTTTTGTGGATGCATCTCTACGATCCGCACTTTCCCTATACGCCTCCAGAACCGTTCCGCGGCGAATATTCGGCTCATCCCTATGATGGCGAGATTGCCTTCGACGACGAGCAGCTCGGCCGCGTGATTCGTTTTCTTAAAGAGAAGAATCTCTACCAGAACACGGTGCTCGTACTCGCCGGGGATCACGGAGAAAGCCTCGGGGAGCACGGCGAAAAAAACCACGGTTTCTTCATCTACAACACGACGCTGCACGTTCCTTTGATCGTGCATCTGCCGGGGAAACCGCGGCTGCCGGTCGTCGACAGCGTTGTCTCGCTGGTCGATCTCATGCCAACCGTGCTGGCGGCCGCCGGCGCCGAACCGCCGTCTTCGGTCCAGGGAAAGAATCTTCTTCCAATGATTCACGACGAGTCGGCCGATCGTGACCGCAGCGTCTACAGCGAAACGTTTCTGCCTCGCATTCATTTCAACTGGAGCGAGTTGCGCAGCGCGCAGAACGCGAAATATCACTTTATCGACGCTCCAAAGCCGGAACTCTACGACCTGGGCAAAGATCCCGCAGAAACACAGAATCTTTTCGCCGACAAGAAAGCTGTCGGCGAGGAAATGCGAGCCAAGCTGACGGCGATCATTCGCGAGAACAGCGCCGGCAAGGAATTGGCCGAAAAAACAGGCCTCGATCCCGCATTGATGGAGCGTCTGAAGTCTCTCGGCTATGCAGGGTTCTCGGGCGGTGGCGGAGACCCAACCATCACCGATCGGAGTCTGCCAGACCCGAAGGATCGGATCGGCACCTACGAGTTGATCGCCGAGGCGATGGCCGACAGCCAGCACAGCCGCTACCGGGAATCGATCGCAAAGCTCAACGAAGCGATCAAGACCGAGCCGCAGTCTGTTTCGGCGCACTACCTGCAGGGACTGAACTACTATCGCAGCAAGATGTATACCGAGGCCGTTGCGGAACTCCAGAAAGTCGTGCAATTGAGCCCCGACTATTCGCTCGCCGTGTTCAACCTCGGAATGGCGCAGGCGCATGCCGGACAAATCGATCCGGCCATCGAGACGCTAAAGCGCGCGCTGCAGCTTGATTCCACGAACTTTGAGGCAGCCTTCAACCTGGGAGTCGCTTACATCCAAAGACGCGACCTGCAATCGGCCGCTGAGGCCTTCCGCCGGTCAATCAAGGCCAATCCCAACCTGGCCCGTTCGCATCGCGCCCTTGGAGAGACACTGTTGTATCTCAAGCAGGTTGACGATGCGATTACGGAACTGCGCCGCGCCGTCGAATTAGCGCCTCAGGAATCGAGCATGCACGAATCTTTGGCGAAGGCGCTGACAGCCAAAGGCCTGACCACCGAAGCCGACGAGGAGATGCGGCGGGCACATCCGGCGCCGCAATAGATCATGCTCCCACATCGCAGATTCGCCGCGTGGCTGAAGTGCGGCATCGCTGCAACCCTCATCGTCACTGCGACGTCCGCAACGGCGCAGACGAAGCCCAGAGTTCCCCAAAAACCTCAGCTGCGGCCGAATGTCATCCTGATCACGATCGACACCCTTCGTGCCGACCATGTCGGTTGCTACGGCGCCGAGTCTGTGAAAACTCCGACACTAGACGCGCTCGCCCGGGACGGTGTCGTCTTCGATCGCGCGATTTCCCAAGTTCCACTCACCTGGCCCTCTCACGCCGTCATCCTGACTGGCACGTATCCTTTCCAAAACGGCGTGCAGGATTTCACGGGCCAGCCGCTGGCCCCTCAATTCAAGTCGGTCGCGCAGGCCTTCAAGCAGGCTGGGTACGCGACGGGTGCGGTCGTCAGTGCCTTTGTGCTCGACCGCAGCTGGGGTCTCGGCCGTGGTTTCGATTTCTACGATGACGCCTTCTCCGCCGAGACTTTTCAAAAGAAGGACATTGGTCTGGTCGATCGTCGTGCCGGAGAAAGCGTGGCTCACGCGTTGGCCTGGCTGAACAAGACGCCTCACCGTCCGTTCTTCCTCTGGCTGCATCTGTACGACCCGCACAACCCTTACGATCCACCAGAGCCGTACAGCACCGAATACAGGGGCCACCTGTACGATGGGGAGATCGCCTACGCCGATCACGAACTCGGCAAGCTCATCGCCTGGCTGAAACGAAGCAGGTTATATGACTCGTCGTTGATTCTGGCTGCCAGTGACCACGGCGAGTCGCTGGGTGAACACGGCGAAGATGAACACGGATTCTTCATCTACAACGCGACGGTTCATGTCCCGCTCATCGTGAAACCGCCCGCCGGACGCAGGATTGCGCCGGGCCGCCGCGGCCAGCCGGTCGAGACCGCGGCGATCGCTGCTTCCCTCCTGCAATTGGCGGGAATCCACGACCCCATCGAACGCCAATTCCAGTCGAAGAGCATGTTTGGCGCGGCCTCGGGGGACTCCACCCCTGCTTACAGCGAAACTTTCTATCCATTCAGCTCATTCGGATGGAGTGCGCTGCACTCGCTCCAAACCGGGCGCTATCACTACATCGACGCTCCCCAGCTCGAGCTGTATGATCTCGACAAAGATCCTGCGGAGACCCACAACATTGCTGCCGACCAGCCGGCCACGGTTGCCGTACTCAAAGAAACGTTGCAGCAACGTCTTGCAACCAATCCGTTCGCAGCACGCCGCGAGACTTCCGGGAACCTCAATCCAGACGCGCAGGAGAAGCTGCAAGCCCTGGGTTATTTCGGCTTTCGCGCTGCCGTGTCGGCCGAGCAACTTGAGGCTGGCCTCGCCGACCCGAAGGACAAGATCGGAGAATTCAATATGATCTTGAGGGCAACCGACGCATTCCACACGAACAGGTTCGACGTGGGGCAGTCGTTGCTGGAAACCGTTCGCCAGACGGATCCCCAGATCTACATCGTGCCCTTCTTGCTCGGGGAAACGGCCCTGCGTCGCCAGGACTGGGCTACGGCGGCCGGCGAGTTGAAGAAGTGTCTGGATCTCAATCCGAACTTCGACCAGGCAATGTCCGGACTGGCGCGCGCGCTCATCGGTCTTGGTAACATGGCGGAGGCTCGTCCATGGCTGGACAAGGCTTTGCAACTGAACCCTCAGAACTACCGCGTCTGGTACGAGCTTGGCTCTCTGCAATCCAAGTCTGATAAGGCTGCGGCAATCAGCTCTTACGAAAAGGCGATCGCGATCCAGCCCAACTTTGCACCCGTGCGGCGCGACCTCGGCATGCTGCAATTCCAACTGCAGAACTACTCGCAATCGGCGGAGCAGCTCGCAAAAGCCGCTGACCTCGGATTGAATGAGGCCCCTCTCTTTAACTTTCTCGGAATCTCTTACAGCCGGGTCGGTCGCTTGCAGAAAGCTGTGGAGACCTATCATCGTGCCCTAAAACTCGACCCCAACTATGCGGAAGCACATCTGAACTTAGGGTTCGCGTATGAACGGCTCGGTCAGAACGTTCGGGCGCAACAGGAATACCATGACGTGTGCCGGCTCGACGAAAAGCTGTGCAGGTTGATACCTTCCCGGCCAGCACAACCCCGATAATCACTTCGACGGGCTGTTGCTTTCCAGTCTCTTCAACAGTTCTCGCGCCTTCGGAGCAAACGTGTTGTCCGGAAATTCCTTCAGAAACGTCTTGAGTTCGGCAATGGTATCGTCCCGGCGTTGTTGCTGCATGAAGAGGTTGACCAGCGCGAGATGCGCCTGGGCCATCCTGGGGTCCAATTCGAGGGCTCTCCGCAGTGAAACTTCCGCGGCTTGTGGCGTTCCTTTTCGGCTATAGAGAGACCCTTTCAGGAAATGGCCGAAAGCTGAGCTTGGCTGTTTGTTGAGGCCTTGTTCAATGCAATGTTCAGCTTGCGCATAGCGCTGATTCAGCAAGTGAACATTTCCCAGGTTGAAATAGGCGCTCGCATCATTTGGATTGATGGCGATCACTTGTTCAAACTGCTTTTGTGCGGCATCGTACTCGCCTTTCGATAAGTACACGGTCCCGAGATTGTTATGCGCGGCATAGAACGATGGCGCCAGTCCGATCGCCTTCTCGTAGTGCTTGATGGCTTCTTGTGTCTTTCCCTTCTGGTCGGCCTTCGCCCCTGCCTGGAATTCCTTGACGGCTTCCGGCGGATAAAGCTTTCCGTACTCCGCCGGATTAGTCAGGAAGGGGCTTTCTCCCAGGGGTGCGTCTGCAGATGGCTTCTCGGATTTCCGCGGGACAAGGTAGGCGTTGACGATGCGCATGGGGCCGGTCGCCGGGTCCAGCACGACTTGTTCGTTTACCGGAAGATACCCTTCTTCCTCGATTACGACGTGGTAGATGTTTCCCGGCAGGCCCGTAAAAGAGAAATTGCCCTCTTGATCGGTATAGGTTTGGCCTACCACAACTCCGCGGCCCCTCAAGCTGACAAGAATCGGCTTGGAAATGACGTTGCCTGGCGTAATCCTCACCTGGCCCATCACGGTGCCACTCGAGGCTTGCGCGAACAATGGCCACGGAAAAAACGCGACGGCGCAAATCAGCAGGAGACGTGTGGGTGGGGACAAGACAGATGCTGAAAACGTCAGCCACCGCATGAGAAGTCACCAAAGAAGAGCGGGGTCCGCTCCCGAGCCGGGAACGGACCCCGATGTATTCAGCAGCAGTCTAGAAGTGAATCTTCAACCCGAACTGCAGGTTACGCGGATTGAAGGTACCGCCTGCCTGACCGAAGGCACCTGAGTTGGTGCGCATGTTGGTTGCGCCGCCAGCACCCGGAAGTTGGAAATTCGTGTGGTTGAGCACATTGAATGCTTCCGCACGGAATTGGATTCCAACCCTCTCTGTGATCTTGATGTTCTTGAACAAAGAGGTATCCCAGGTCACGAAGCTCGGTCCAACAAAGCTGTTGCGGCCCATATTCCCAATGCAACCGAGACAGGGCGCGGAGAAGAATCCGTTCGCGCTGCTTCCGTTGCCGGTGAATTTGAAATCCGAACCCCAGCCATTGGCCCAGCCGTCATGGCCTGGATCATAGTTCTTGGCTGCGGCATTCGGACGATCATTACGAACGCCGTCCAGGTTGTAATCGCCGCCGGTATTATGGCAATCTCCGTCGTCGATATCAGCCTGCGAGCACTCTGCTCCCAGACTGTTGACGACGCTGCCGACTGGCGCGCCGCCGTTCGTGAAGGTCCAAGGCTCCCAGTGAGCGCCCGTTTGCCAGGAGATAATCCCGTTATACTGCCAGCCGCCCAGGATATGCCCCGCAACCCCATGTTGATCCTTGAACCAGGGGAACTCCCACACGTAGTTCGCCACGAGTCGCTGGCGAATGTCGAAGATGGAATTGCCGCGATCCACACCGGGAATACCCACATCGTAGGTATACCCATCGCCGGCTCCCGCTCCGTTGGAACTGGTGGCTCCGCTGTGCCACGTTGATCCTTCGTCGATGGAGTGGCTCCACGTGTAGTTCAGGTTGAAAGCAAGGCCGTGGCTCATCTGTTTCTTGACGGCAAACTGCAGGCCGCTGTAGTTGGAATTAACCACGTTTTGCCACACGCGGAGGGTTCCGAAATTCGGGTTCAACCGGCCCGCCGGGTTGACATCGGAAACCTGACTGCAAAGACGCCGCCCGAAATTGTCGGTGACGCATGTGCCTTCAGGCAGGCGACCCCCCGCAATGCGGTTTACGTTTTGAGCACGGAAGAGCTTATGGCCCGCCGTCCCAACGTAGTTCGCTTCCACGACCAGTTTCGGCAGAATCTCCCGTTGGAACCCAAAGTAGAAGTTGTAGACATACGGGTCGCGAATTCCTTCCGGGAAGACAATTCCGGTCAGGATCGCGAGGTTGGGATTGGATGGATCCCATCCCGTCAAATTTCCTACCGCCTGCGCGCCCGATCCCTGATTTGGGTTCGTCGGCGCACCCGTATACGTGGGCGTTGCGGTCGTGTCCGGATGACAGGTCGGATCACAAACCGTCGGGCCGTAAATTACCGTATTCACATCGCCAACAAGAAAATTGTTCACGCTGTTGAAGGAATAGTAAGGGAGATTCCAACGTGAGTTCGAGAGGGGGTTATAAAGCGTCCCTTCATACGCAACGCCAAAGCCGCCTCGTAGGCTGGTTTTAGCGTCGCCGAACACGTCCCAGGCGAAACCAACACTGGGCCCGAAGTTGTTGTGGTCACCCTTTCCTAGACTCTTGGCTGTCGTGAATCCTCCGGGCCCGCACACGCCCGCGATCTGAGCTTGTGCGATTTCCTCAGCTGTATCGCACCCGGGAAGTCCCGCCGGAATACTGGCATCTTTGATCTGGCCTGCTCCGGTCGAGTAGTCATCGATGAAGTTCGTTCCCGGTCCTTTGATGAACGTGGTGACGACGTTATTGAGCTCGGTGTGCCGCGTGTAAAGGTCATACCGCAGACCCAAGTTCAAAGTCAGCCTGCGCGACACCTTCCAGTCATCCTGGAAATAAGCTCCCATTTCCAGGTTCCGCCAGTGGCGGAAATTGCTCGCAAGGTGGCCTGGCTCGCCGCTGATGATGCCAGGATCAACTCCGGCAGCCTGGGCATATGGAGCATCCGCCGCAAAGTACAGAAAATCTGTGAAGTAGTACGACGGGCGCGCCACGTTGAATTCGCTGTTCTCTAGGTTCCTGCGGAAGTCGACTCCCACCTTGAAGTTATGTTTCCCGTGGGAAATCGAGACCATGTCCGAATACGAGTAGATGTTCTCGTGGAAAGTCTGCGGATAGCCCGAATACGACCCGAATCCCATCGATCCATCGTCAAAACGGATATCGGGCACACCCGGTAGGGCTGTCGTCACGTCGCCGGTTACATTCAGCGCGTACCCAACACGAGCTTCGTTCAGAATAGTTGGGGTGAACGTGTGAACCCAGCTCAACTGCCCGTTGGGAGACTTTGCCTTGGCAGGATTCAGGAACCCAGGACCCCGGCCATTGCTATTGCTCGTCGTATTCGGGAAGCCGAACTTGTCACGGAGGTGATTAAAATTCATCGCAAAGGAAACGCGGTCTTTCTGCGTCGGGTTCCAGTCGATCTTTCCGCCTAGCTCCCAGCCGTTAAAGAGATTCCCAGATCCGGTGTAGGTCTGATTTTGCGAGCCGTTGATGGCAACCGTCTCGTTCACGATGTTGACGCCGGTCCGGGCAATCGTGCCGTCTTGAAGTCCGGGGATATTTGTGCAGCCGGCGTCCGACATGTCGGTCTGGTCCTGTGAGGTTACTCCGATCACAGACGCGATCCGCGACGAGAACAGAGCGTTTTGCCCATCGGCGCAAAGCCAGTTGGAATAGTTCCCACCCGTATAGGTGTCCAAATCGGTGCCCGTGGCATTTCCAGTTACTGTTGGAGCGAAGTTGTTATAGAGCAAGGCTGCCGTGGAGTCTGGCAGCGCATCGATCACGGCCTGTCTCCATTCCGGTGACTCGACCGTTACGACGCTCGGCGGCGCGCCTTCTCGGAAGCGGTTGTCCTGGAAAGACAAGAAGTAGAACAGCTTGTCCTTGATCACCGGGCCGCCCAAAGTACCGCCGAACTGATTGAACCGCAATGCTTGGCGCGGCGATCCCACCTGGTTCGAGAAGAAGTCGTTGGCATCGAAATAGTCGTTGCGATTGAACCACCAACCGCTGCCGTGAATATCGTTGGTGCCCGACTTCGTCACCAGGTTCGTGACCGAGCCCGCACTATTGCCGTACTGCGCCGACATGTTCAATGTCAGCTGCTGGAATTCCTGTACCGTGTCTTCAATCGGCTGCGTAACGGCGCCGCCGCTGAGCCCTTTATTGGAGCTTCCGTTGATCAGGAATCCGTTGAAGTTCTCGCGCAAGCCGTTGACAACCGTGTTGGCACCATTTTCCGAAACCACGCCACGGACGTTCACTGCACCGGGAGCGAGTTGGATCAGATCGTAGATGTTCCGGCCATTCAGAGGGAGGCTCTCCACCTGGTTCGAAGTGACTGTGTTCGCCAGTTTCGAATCTTCCACGTTGACCTGGGTCGCCTCTCCGGTCACCTCGACGATCTCGCGCGCCTGACCTAACTGCATCTTGAAGTCAATGTGCTGGATCGTGCCGGCGTTTAACGTGACGTTCGTGTTCTGAACCGTCTTGAAGCCTTGCGCTTCCACAATGATCTTGTAGTTGCCGACGGGAAGCTCTTTCGCGGTGTATAGACCTCCGGCAGTCGTCATTGAGGTCACCGTGAGATTGGTGCCCATGTTGACGACGGTGACTTTCGCATTGGCGATCGCCGCTCCCGAAGGATCTGTTACTTCGCCCGTAAATTGGCCGTTCTGCACCTGCGCGAGTGCGCTATAGGTCAGGGCCAAAAGGGCAAACACTACGAGGCAAAACTGCAGTCTTCGCATTCACCTACCCCCTTGTGAACTTGTGCGTGTCGTCTTTGTTTGTTTGCACGGAAACTTTGTCGCGGGACAGCCGCTCAATGTCACAACCCCTTGCGTCCCACGTCACATGCTATCTGTGAGGTTGCAGAATTCTGCTCCCCCGTAAGCTGCCTTGTCAAGCTATCCCACTGATTCCTTTGAACAATTCCCGTGAGGTCAACGGACGGGGTCGACCCGGGAAGCTACCTCTGTCCAAACACTTTGGCGAAGTTGTCGGCACTTCGTCAGCCAAAGGTCAACATAATCATTTTCAATTAGTTAGGGTCTCGTCTCCCGGGCAAATCTATGGGGAACAGGAGCCACTTGGCTCCTTGGTCTACCAAATTCTGTAGGCTTTCGGGAATGTCTGGATCTGACCCCACACGTGGTGTGTCCCAGTCATGTCAGCTGAGAGATGGAATGCTTCATCAGCGTTTCGCAGCCGGCCGTCGCTCGATCACCCCGGCAGCTTCGCGAACGACGATCATCTGATCCGCGGCCTCAGGTCCGAGCTTGTCCACTTGTCCACTCGGCCACCGGATCACGATCGAGTCGACTCGCGTCGCCGCTCCCAGCCCAAAATGCACCCGCGGATCGCTCGAACTCTCGAAACTGCTCTGTGCGCGTACCTCGGCGTACGACAGCGCCCCACCGGCATCAATCTCGATCTTCGCACCATATCCATCACGATTCGACTTGGCCCCAATCGTTTTCACTTTAAGCCAGTGTCCAGTCGTCGACACTTCATTCTTCAGCAAGACTGGAGACGAATCCATGCAGGTAATCAGCAGGTCTTGCCGTCCGCGGTTCCAGAAATCCGCCGTCAAGACAGCCCGGCCGATGTACTTACGGGATAGGGCAGGACCCGATTTCTCCGCGATCTCCTCAAACTTTCCGTTCTTCAGGCTATGAAACAGAAAAGGCCGTTCCGCGTAGCCGACACCGAACGATTGCCCCTCCACCTGGGCATCCACGTGTCCGTTGGCGATAAACAAATCCAGCCAGCCATCATTATCGAAGTCGAGAAACTTCACGCCGAAACCCAGGTAGGGAATGCTGATCGTGCCGATGCCCGCCGCTCCCGCCCGGTCGGTGAACTCACCGTTGTGATCATTGCGGTACAGGTTGTTCGTGTCATCGGAAAAATTCGTCTTCACGATGTCGGGCCAGCCATCGCGATCGTAGTCTCCCGACTCCACTCCCATCCCCGCCTGCTCCCGGCCGTCGGAACTGTAGGCCACACCCGCCTCGGCGCCGACTTCGGTGAACCCGCCTTTGCAATCGTTATGGTAGAGCAGGCTCGGGGACGAATCGTTGGCCACGTACAGATCCTGGCATCCGTCCTTGTCGTAGTCGAGCCAGACAACGCCCAGTCCGTAATAGCTGCCAGGATCGATATCAAGTTTCTCCGTGACGTCGGTGAATGTGCCGTCGCCGTTGTTGTGATAGAGGCGGTCGCGCGCGCCCTTCAGGCCCCGCGGCCCGCAATTCACGGGAATACCCCGGTACTGGCAGAACGGTCCGTCTCCAAACTTGGGAAGATCGTTCATGTCCACATCAACATAATTCGCAACGTAGAGGTCGAGATAGCCGTCGTTGTCGTAGTCGCCGAATGCCGCGCTGTTTCCCCAGCGGTCAGCGTTCGCGACGCCGGCCTTCGCCGTTACATCTGTAAATGTGCCGTCATGATTGTTGTGGTACAGCGCCGATCCTTTGAAGCCCGTGATGTACACATCTTCCCAGCCATCATTGTCGTAATCTCCGATGGCCACTCCGTACCCCCAGCCGCAGAGATTCAAGCCCGCCTTCGGCGACACATCGGTGAAAGTTCCGTCGTGATTGTTGTGATAGAGCTTCGGCGGATGGCATTTGCCGGCCCGGTAGTCGTCAATGTAGGAACCATCGATGAGCAGGATGTCCATCCAGCCGTCGTTGTCGTAATCGAACGCTGCCGCCCCGCCGCACTGCGTTTCCACGATGTAGAACTTCTCCTTGCTGCCGCAAATGAGGTGGAAATCGATTCCCGCCGCGCGCGTCACGTCGACAAAGAGCCCGTTGTCTTTCGGTTTGGCAGCTGCCGATTTCGGCGTAGGCTTGGCTTTCGCTGCGGGTTGCACTTTCTTGGTAGCCGGTTTCTGTGCGGCGCCGGTCAGAAGCGGCGCGCCCGCGAGCAAACCCGAGGCGGCGACAAGGAGAGTCCAATGGGATGTTCGGATTTTCATCGATCGCGTGCGGTTGCCATTCCTGCGGTGGGCGTTTGCGCCTTCTTGAGTTCGGCGAAACGCGCCCGCTCCTTCCGCGCATCGTCGCTGCGCCCAAGCTTCTCCAGCGCCCGCGCCAGTTGATAGTGAGGACTCGGATCGTTCTCGTTCAGTTCAATCGCCCGGCGCAGCGAAATTTCGGCTTGGAGTGTCTGTCCCGCCAGCAACTGCGCCTTGCCCAGGCTGTACCAGACGTCTGGATTCTTGGGGGCCAGCTCCGCAGCGCGGCGCAAAAAACCGATTGCCTCCGTAATCTTTCCTGATTCGAGCAACGAATGGCCCAGTTGGAAGACGACCTCCGGATGTTCTCCGGACTGCTGCAACTCCGCGCGGTACTCCGCGATCGCCTCATCGTTTCGCCCGAGGCTGCTGTAGGCAAACCCCAAGTGATAATGTCCAAGCCGAATTCCCGGATCGAGCCGCAACGCAGTCTTGAATTCTTCGATGCCCTGCAGGCTGCGATTGGAGTTCAAATACGCTCGCCCGAGCAGTACGTGTGCCAGCGGATTCGAGGAATCGATCTTGATCGAGGCTTCCAGGGCGCTTGCCGCTGCGACGTAGTCCTGCTGGCTCAGGCACACCAAGGCAAGGTCGAACCGAGCTGACGCATCTCTCAGCTTCAGATCGCGCGCCCGTTCCAGTTGCTCCCGCGCCGGGGCCAACGTGCCGGATTTGAAGTACGCGAGGCCTAGCCAGTGGTGCATGTCGCCATCGTCCGGCCACTGCGCGATCGCCTTCTGTCCCAGCGCCACGGCATCCTGCAATTGCCCAGCTTCCACCTGCTGCAGGAGTTGCTGTCGCGTTGCATCCTGCGTCTGCGCAAGGACGTAAGGCCCGGCCAGCAGAATGATTGCACCCAGCACCCGCGTGCACTGCATCAATAAATGTCCGGCTGCATGAACCGACAAAACAGGCCGCACAAAACGTAGAGCCATGATCCTGATGTCATCGTATCGCCTTACGGCGAGTGCCGCAATTCACCGTGCGATTCTGCTCCGAGGATAGATGTCATGAACAACAAAGAAACCTTTCTTCGCATGTTCCGCTACGACCACTGGGCCCACCACGAGTGGCTGGACGCCCTTCGCGCATCCCCATCGCCGCTACCTGGAGCTCTGCGCTTTGTCGGTCACAATCTCGCAGCCGAAAAACTCTGGCTGGAGAGGCTGGAGCGCGTGCCACAGAGCATGCCAGTGTGGCCGAATCCAACCGTTGAACAGTGTTCCACTCTTGCCGACGAAATGCTGTCGAAATGGGAAACCTATCTCGCGCAGCTTCCACCCGATGATTTCACGAAGGTCATTGACTACCGCAACAGCAAGGGCGAACCGTGGTCGAGCCGCGTCGACGACATCCTTGTCCACGTGCTAGTGCACTCGGCGTATCATCGCGGCCAAGCGGCCCTGGAGATGCGCGCTGCGGGTTTCCAGCCGCCCAACACAGATTTCATTCACGGCGTCCGCCAGGGCCTCGTGGACTGACGAATCTTCCGTTCGTGGCGCAACCAGTGTAGGCTTGGCAGTTCAGCGTTCTCAGCTGAGACTATGCGAAAAATGTGGAATCGTGCCGGCCTGTTCACGATCCTATGGATGACTGTGGCCTGCTTGGGCTGGGCGGCGTCTCCGGCTGTCCCTGCAGCTTCGAGGCCCGTCGCAACGTTTGCGGATAAGCCTCTCTCGGAGCGCGTCGTCGCCTACCAGATTGACGCCCGCTACGATGCCGTCAAGCACACGGTTGACGCGACCGAGGTGCTGACCTATCACAACCTCACCGGCCATCCGCAGGACACGTTCCCGTTTCATCTCTATCTGAACGCGTTCCAGCCCCAATCGACCTTCGTCCGTGAGGGGCATCGCGATCGGCCCGACCTCAAGTGGGAGGACAAGTACAAGGCCTCGGAGGAAGTAAAGTCGCTCGCAGTCGTCGGCAGGGGCGACCTCACTTCGCAAATCAAGTTCATCGCTCTCGACGATGGCAACGTCGACGACCGCACCGTTTTTCAAGTCAAGCTGCCCCGTGCAGTTCTTCCCGACGAGTCTGTCCAATTCAAAATTGTCTTCCACGACCAGTTCGGGCAAGTCCTCGCCCGCACCGGCTACCGCGGCAATTTCATGATGGGTGCGCAATGGTTCCCGAAAGTCGGCGTGTGGTGGCAGGGTGCATGGAATTGCCATCAATTCCATGCCAACACCGAGTTCTTCGCCGACTTCGGCACCTATGACGTGAAGCTCACGGTGCCGCAGAACCAGGTCGTCGGTGCAAGCGGGATCCAGACCGGCGAGACGAAGAACGCCGACGGCACCAAGACCTTGACCTTCCGCGGCGAAGACATTCACGACTTTGCCTGGACCACGCAAGCCGACTACCAAGTTGTCGAGAGCGACTTTAGCGGCAGCATGGGCAAAGTGAAGATCCGCGTCCTCATGCAGCCGGCCCACATGAACCAGGCTGACCGTCACATCCGCATCATGCAGGAAGCCATGAAGCGCTTCGACGACTGGTACGGTCCTTATCCGTACAAACAGATCACGGTCGTCGATCCTGGAGATTTCCGTGCCGGTGGCATGGAGTATCCCACCCTGATTACCGCCGACGACATCTGGTGGTTCCCGCGCGACAGCTATTTGTTCGAGCAGATTCTCGAACACGAGTTCGGCCACCAATACTGGTACGGCATGGTCGCCACCAACGAGTTCGAAAATGCCTGGCTCGACGAGGGCATTAATACCTACACCGAATGCAAGATACTCGACGACATCTTCGGCAAGGAAACTTCTGCGACCCGTTTGTGGGGCGTCACCGAAAGTGACATCGCCAGCCAGCGCAACAGTTATCTGGGCACGCCTGATTTCGATCCGCTCACCCGTTTCGCCTACCGGTTCGCGACGGACGCTTCTTATGGAGACGTCACGTACGGCAAGACGGCGACGGTTCTCTACACTCTCGAGCGCATCATGGGCGAGGAAACTCTGAAGCGTGCACTGCGCACGTACTTCCTGCGTTATCGCTTTACGCATCCCACGAACGAAAACTTTCTCGAGACCGTGGAAGAAGTCAGCGGCCAGAATCTGCGCTGGTATTTCGACCAGGCTGTGTATGGCACGAACCTTCTGGACTATGAAATTGTCCGGGCCACGTCCGATCGCCTTGACTGGTATCTGGAGAAGCCACCCGCCGAGAAAAAAGGCGAGACCATGTTTCGAACTCTTGTACTCGTCCACCGCAAGGGAGACTTTGTTTTCCCGACCGATGTGCTGATCAAGTTCGACAACGGTGAATCGGTAACGGAGCACTGGGATGGCAAAGACCGGTGGGTGCGCTACACCTACGACAAGAACGCCAGGATTGTCTCGGCGGAGATTGATCCGCAGCACGCGGTCTTGCTGGACCGGGACTTCATGAACAATAGCTATGTCCAGCAGGCGGATACTCGCGCCCGCTGGAAGGTCATTAATTATTGGACTTGGTTTACGCAGTTGCTGTCGCAATGCTTGTCGTGGCTGGCGTGAGGGCTGCGAGCCGCGAGCTATGCCCTTCGAGCACACGTGTTCCATAGAGACTGACAACTTCAATGTCCGATCATCCCAGCTTGCTCCGTGAAGGCTTCCGTCGCGTCTGGCACTACCAGCGCGTGCTCTGGTTCATCTTCTTCATCAGTTTCTTTTTGGGGCACTTTGGCGCCTCGCCCGCCGTCCACAAACTCGACGGATTGGATCACAGTCTTCACGCCCGGCAACTTTCTGATGCGTTCGATCTCGGCGTGTTCTCGGCTCTGGCATCCGATCCCGAAGTCAAGTTGTTTGAAGTGGGCGGGACTTCGGTTTCTGTCAGCCTGATCTTTTTTGTGGGGATGCTGTTCCTGACCGGCGGAATCCTCGAGGCCTACCGCTCCGGCCGCAAGCTGACCACGCGCGAATTCTTTGAAGCCTGTGGCAGCTACTTCTGGCGCTGGGTGCGCCTCCTCATCCTGATGTGCATTGTTCTCATCCCAGTGATGATTCTTCTCAGCGCAGTTTGGGGACAATCAACGTCGCTGATGGCCAGTGCTGCACAGGAGCGAACCGGGTTCTGGTGGCTGCTCGGCGGACTGACGGTCGTCGGATTTCTGCTGATGTCGATCCGTCTGTGGTTCGACATGGCCCAGGTCCGCGCCGTCGTGGAAGAGGAATCGCGCATGTGGAGCAACGCAGGCCGCGCTTTCAAGGTTACCTTCGGCAAGTTTGCGTCGCTCTTCTGGATGTACTTTCGCATTTCGTTCCTCGGCTGGCTAGTTTTCGCGGCAGGCCTCTACATCTGGTCCAAAATGCCGCCGGCGCGATCCGGACTCACCTTCCTGGTACTCGAGTTTGTGATTCTGTTCGGCTTCGGTGTTCGCTTGTGGCAACGGGCCTGCGAGATGATCTGGTACCAGCGCCGTTTTCTGGCGCCATTGACTGCGCCTGTGCCTGTTCCGGTCGTTCCGCCGCCCAGCCCACTTGTGACCATCGCGCCGCCGTCGCCTGAAGGCACGATGCCGTAACCTCCACGAATCTGCGAAGACCGCCTGAAATCTGAGTAAACTCGCTGCTATGATTCACGCAATGAAGAAGCTCTCCGTAACAGTACTCGGTCTTCTCTTCGGTGCCGTGGCTTATGCCGCCGAACCGCCAAAGCTCTTGCCTCTTCCCATACCCGTCTCGAACAATGTCGTCCTCGCATCTCGGGGCAAAGATCCGAAGGTTTACTCTTTCATGGGGATCGGCGCCAAGAAGACGTGGAATTCCATCACCAATCAGTCGTTCCAATTGGATCTCGGCACTGGCAAGTGGGAAGAGATCCGTCCCGTACCCGGCGTCGCCGGCCGCCTCGCGGCATCAGCCGCGGCGCTCCGCGATCAGGTCGTGCTGATGGGCGGCTATGTGATTGATGGTTACGGCGGGGAGACGACCGTTTCCGACGTGAATGTCTACGTCCCCCAGGAGAATCGCTGGTACCGCGGTGACGACATCCCTGTGCCCGTTGACGATGCAGTTCTTGGCGTCTACCGCGATCGCTTCCTTTATCTCGTAGGCGGATGGTCCAAGACCGATGCCGTGCGCAACGTCCAGGTCTACGATGCGGAGAAAAACAAATGGATGGAAGCCACTCCTCTCCCCGGCACTCCAGTTTTCGGCCACGCCGGCGCGCTGCTTGGCGACACCATCGTTTACGTTGACGGCGCGTACAAGAATCCAAACGGCCCCAACCCGAAGTACATCGCGTCCAGCGAATGCTGGATGGGCAAGATCACCAAGGGCGACATCACCAAAATCGAGTGGGCAAAACTCCCGGATCACCCGGGGCCAGCCCGCTACCGCATTGCCGCCGGGGCTTCAGAAAAGGACAGCAGGATCTACTTCTCCGGCGGCACAGATAACCCTTACAACTTCAACGGGATCGGCTATAACGGACAACCCTCGGAACCGTCTCCTGTGACCTTCGCCTTCAACCTGCGCACCGGCAAGTGGGAGACGATCAACGACAACACTCCCGACCCCACCATGGACCATCGCGGCCTGGCGGTCACTCGTTACGGTTTGGTGATCGCAGGTGGAATGGCCAAGGGCCAAGAGGTGACATCAAAAGTAGCAATTGTAAAAACCTCTCCGGCTAAGTAACCTCTTCTCCGCTGTTTGCGGGGGGGCCTGTGCCCGACGCACAGAATTTCGGCCAGAGCGTCACCCGCCCGGGTGATTGCAGTCACAGCCGGGCCTCACCTCGAGGCATCCAATAGGACAAGCCGCTCATCTGCGGCGTCCTTATACGACAGACAGTCGGTTCATTCCCGAAAACAATCCGGAGGCAAGTCTATGACACCAGTGATGGAACCGCCGAAGAAGAATGCTGCGGCGGATTACATTGAGCAAGTAATCAACCTCGTCAAAGCCAAGAACCCAGCCGAGCCCGAATTCCACCAGGCGGTCATCGAAGTTCTCGATTCGCTGCGGCTCGTGCTGGAGCGTCACCCCGAGTACCAGGAAGCCAGAATTCTGGAACGCATCACGGAACCGGAGAGAGTTCTGATGTTCCGCGTGCCCTGGTTCGACGACAAGGGCAAAATCCAGGTCAATCGCGGTTTCCGCATTGAAATGAACAGCGCCATCGGCCCCTACAAGGGCGGCCTGCGTTTCCACCCCAGCGTCAATCTCGGCATCCTGAAGTTTTTGGCCTTCGAGCAGGTTTTCAAGAACTCGCTGACCACGCTGCCCATGGGCGGCGGCAAGGGTGGATCGGACTTCGATCCCAAGGGCAAGAGCGACAACGAAGTCATGCGCTTCTGCCAGAGCTTCATGATCGAGCTGCAGCGCCACATCGGGCCCGACACTGACGTTCCCGCCGGCGATATCGGCGTAGGCGGACGCGAAATCGGATACCTCTTCGGTCAGTACAAGCGCTTGCGCAATGAATTCACCGGCGTCCTGACCGGCAAGGGCCTGGCTTGGGGCGGTTCGCTGATTCGTCCCGAAGCCACTGGCTACGGCTGCGTCTATTTCGCGGAAGAAATGCTGAAGACCAAGAAACAGAACCTGGAAGGCAAGATCTGCCTGGTTTCCGGCAGCGGCAACGTCTCGCAATACACGGTCGAAAAGCTGCTCGACCTCGGTGCGAAGCCGGTCACTCTTTCCGATTCCGACGGCGCCATCTACGACGAGGAAGGCATCACGCGCGACAAGCTGGCCTTCGTCATGGATCTGAAAAACAACCGCCGTGGCCGCATCAAGGAATACACCGCGAAGTTCAAGAAGGCCGTTTACAACCCGGTTGACAAGAAGCTTGACCACAACTGGCTATGGAACATCAAGGCCGATTGCGCGTTCCCGAGCGCCACGCAGAATGAGATCAACGCGAAAGACGCGGCCCATCTCATTAAGAATGGCGTGAAGGTCGTCAGCGAAGGCGCCAACATGCCGAGCACGCTCGACGCCACCAAGATGTTCCTCGACAACAAGGTCCTGTACGGGCCGGCCAAGGCCGCCAACGCCGGTGGCGTGGCCACGTCAGGACTCGAAATGGCGCAGAACAGCATGCGCATCTCCTGGACCCGCGAAGAGGTCGACGATCGTCTGCACAAGATCATGATCTCCATCCACAAGGCCTGCCACGAGACGGCCGAGCAATACGGCACGCCGGGCAACTACGTGAATGGCGCCAACATCGCGGGCTTCCTGAAGGTCGCGAACTCGATGCTGGATCAGGGACTCGTCTAGCGAGCCGGGCTATCCCTGTAACACGACGCGGGAAGGAGTCTCCACTTCCCGCGTTTTCTTTTTCGGTATGTGGGGCGATACCCCGGGTGACACCGCGGGTTCGTCTCAGCATATAATCCACCTCCTCACCGCTCCCACCTCATCGGAGGTACGCCATGCACCCACGTAGAAGACTCCCGCTCATCCTCATCGCCTTAGTGACTGCCATTCTGTTGTCGGTGCCGGTCGCCGCGCAGCAATATCGCATCAGTCGTGCGGACTACGGTTTCGGACGTCAGCGTGTGGACGTCACTGCACGACTCCGTGAACTGGCGCGATCCAACGGCACGTTTCGAATGGGGAACAGCACGTTCGGCGTGGATCCGGCTCGCGGAGTCGTCAAGACCCTTCGTATCTGGGCACGCAGGCCGGGCGGTCAACCTCGACTTTTCGAGTATCGGGAAGGCTCGATCGTCGACGGAGCGATGTTCTCCGGTTGGGATTCAGGTAACTGGGGCCGGGAGGCCTGGAACGGTGGTTGGGACGGCCGCCCCATGCCACGCTAAAGACGCAAAAAGGCGGATGGACCTGGTTCAATCCATCCGCCTTTCTGGATCCGGCTTTTCGCGAAGCCGGCCAGAATCTCTACTCTTTCGGGCTCCGCCGCCACATCGGCAGCTGCGGATTCCATTCGTGCACTTCCTTCTCGAAATTGCGCACCCGCGGGCCGACTCCCGCCGGTTCGGCACTCTCCAGGATCTCCGCAATCCGAGCGTCGAGCCGCTTCCGCAATTCCGGCGTCGTCAGCTTCGACGCCAGTTCCGTGCCCGTCAATTCACCTTGCCCCTGGCACAGCGGGCATTTCACTTTTGTGTCTGGATCGACCATCGTTTCCATCCGATTACTTCTGACGATCTGGATTCGGCTATGTCTCCATCAGATTAGAAATCCGGGGAGCAAGGCGAACAGTGATCAGCCGCACCACCACCAGTGAGATGCCTCACAGCTGCATGTAATCTCGGGAACGGGCTGAAAATGCGGCTCTGCTCACTGCGATCGGTGATATCCATCACGGTTGTTCCTCGGGAGCCGCTTTAAGATCTCCGTCGCAGTAACTTCAAAGACTCTTGCCCTGGTAATCACGTCACTTCGTCAACTCCGTCGCAGTGTCAATCCAGGTTGGCTATGCGATCCATTTGGCATTCGTCAGCGCAGGAGGGCGTCATGATCCGCCATCATCGAGCCACACCTCACGTTGCTTCTGTTGTCAAGCTGCTCGCCACGATTCTGCTGGGAATCACCACTCCGGCTGCTCTCGCCCAGACGGGCCTCACTGTTCCATCCTTTCTGCCCGTCCAGACTTATCCGTCAGGGGGTTCCGATCCCGGCGCGGTTGCGACGGGTGACTTGAACGGCGACGGCATTCTCGATCTTGTCGTTGCGAATTTGGATTGCGTTGCTGTGTTACTCAGCAACGGTGATGACACGTTTCAAGCGGCCGTAAAGTATCCGATCAGCGCCCCGTTTGCCAGAGCAGCCGTCATTGGTGACGTGAACCGCGATGGTAAGCTGGATGTCGTCGTAGCGAACGGCGGTTTGGTCGATGTATTTCTTGGCAATGGAGATGGTACCCTCCAGCCTCCCATCAGCTACAGTTCCGGAGGCTATCGAGCGAGTGCGGTCGTTCTGGAAGACCTCAACGGCGACGCAATTCCCGACATAATCGTAGCCAACGACTGCGGCGGCAACGTGGACTGCGATGGCGCCCTAGCCATCCTGCTCGGTGGAGGGGATGGTACTTTTCGTGAAATTCTGTACCCATCGGCTGTGGGTGGCGGCACTTCGCTCGCAGTCGGCGATATCAACGGCGATTCCAACCTCGACATTATTGTTTCTTACTTCACTGCCTGTCGCTCGTGCGAGGACAGTGTCGGGGTGTTTCTCGGCAATGGCGATGGCACGTTCAGGCCTGGCATGCTTTACAAAGGCCTCGGGGGAGGAGCGATTGCGGTCGCAGATGTGAATGGGGATGCGAACCTCGATCTGTTGTTGACCAGCGCCTGCGTCAAGGCAGGGAATTGTGGCTCAGCTGAAATCGGTGTGATGCTCGGCAATGGGGACGGAACTTTCCTGTCTCCGGTGAACTATCCCTCGGGTGGTTACCATCCTGCTGCCATTGTGGTGGCCGATATAAATGACGATCACAGCCCGGATTTAATTGTCACAAATGGATGTCGTTTCGGTGGCCATCAATGTGCCGCCGGCAACATTGCCATCCTCATGGGAAACGGCGACGGCAGCTTCCAATCAGCAGCCACTTTTCACCCCGGCGGACACTTTCCCAGATCGCTGGTTGTCGCCGATGTGAACGGAGACGGAAGGGTCGACATAGCAGCAGCCAATTTTCGAAACTACTATGGGTACTATTCCGTGGGAGTGCTGCTGAACGACGAAGGGCCGCACAGCCCGACTACTACTACGCTGCGTTCGAACCGAAACCCGTCACCGGTGGGTGAGGGTGTTACCTTCACCTCTTCCGTGACAAGCGAAGACGGCAAGGTTCTGGCGGGCTACGTCACTTTCAGTTTCGGGACGTTCCATCCTATGGCGCGCGTGCCGCTCGTCAACGGGGAGGCGTCGTATACGCTGCACCCGAAGAATGGGGGACATCGCGTGATCAATGCCACTTATTCGGGGGATACGCGGAACGCTCCCAGCTCCGCACCGCCGTTCGTCTTGTACATTAAGAGACTCCCGGCGCCAGTCATCATTCATTTATCGGCGTCACCTTCGCCTTCAAAGGTTGGACAGCCAGTGACGTTCACGGCGCTGGTTACATCCAGATTCGGCAATATTCCAGATGGCGAACTGGTTACATTCTATGACGGGCCGACCGCGCTAGCGTCCGTTCTCCTCGCAAATCGAGTGGCCACTTACACAACATCGGCCTTGGTTGCTGGCTCGCACTTTATTCATGTGACCTACGCCGGCAATGAGACATTCAGGAAGGCATCCAAACATCTCTGGCATATGGTGAATCAGTAAGAGCGGCAATTCGCTCGGAGAGACTGAACGGCATGGGTGTAGATTACCGGGCCCTTGCCAGCACCAGCGTGACATCGTCCGGCTGCTCGTTGTCGCCGATCCAATCATCGACCGCCGACGTGACAATCTCCGTAATCCTTGTCAGCGGAAGGTTCCGGTTCTCGCGCACGATGTCGATGAGCCGCTGCTCACCGAACTCGCCATAGTCGTTTTCCGGTTCGGTCACGCCGTCACTGTAGGCGATAAAAATGTCGCCGCGCCGCAACTGTGCCGTGGCCTCGGGATACGCGACATCGCGGAACAACCCGACGACAGTTCCCCCGCAGGAGAGCTGCTGCGTCGAGCCGTCCTCGGAGAGCAGGATCGGCGGCAGGTGTCCGCCGTTGGTGTAGATCAGTTGCCGTGCCGCCCCGTCGTAGATGCCAAGGAAAAGGGTCGCGTATTTTTCTTGTGGAGTGCTCTCATACAGTTGGTGATTGAGCAAGCCGAGCAGGCTGCCGGGCGAGCCCTCGAGACCGCGCAGTTCCGATGTCAGCATCAGCTCCGATCCCGAAGCGATTCCCACCGTTGCCGCCTCGCGCAGCAAAGGCACACCCTCCAGGCTGTAAGCGCGCACCGCCGAATGGATCGTCGCCATCAATAACGCGGCCGAGATCCCTTTCCCGCTCACGTCCCCTACCGCGAGGATCAACTTGTCCGAATCGAGGGCAAGAAAATCGTAGTAGTCACCGCTCACTGTCCGTGCCGGCCGGCAGAATCCATGTACCTCCAGTGTTTCCAGCTGCGATACTTCCCTCGGGAAAAGCTGCGCCTGCACCTCCTGCGCGATCGCCAGTTCGTTCTCCAGCCGCTGCTTTTCTTTCTGCTCCTTCATCAGCCGCTCGAGCGATGACGTCATCGAGTTGAACGAATTGGCCAGTGTCGCCAGCTGGTCGCTGGATTTGACCTCGATGCGATGAGTGAAATCGCCGCGGTTGATGTGCTTGGTCGCCTCATAGAGCTGGGCAACCGCATAGGTGATGCTGCGCGTAAGCCGCGTCCCGATGAACAGCGCCAGCAGCTCGATGATGCCGAACACGATCGCGATGAACAGCAGGATGTCTTCAACGGCCTTCGCGAACCCCCCGACTTCGGCAAACAGGCGTTCATAGAGCAGAGAAGGCCGCGTCTGCACCGTAACGATTGCGCCGGCACTCGGGTCTTTTCCCGTTGCCCAATCGATCACCGGCAGAGGTGTCCCGAAACTGATCTGGCGATCGAATGTCCCGCTTGCGCCCGGCACCGTGCCCGAGTTGAAGCTGCGCTGCAGCGGCCGTCCATTGCCCGCGGAGATGGCCGTTCCCGGTTCGTTGCTCCCGCCGACCGTGAGGTGCACTCCGCTGGCTTCACGGTTCGCTCCGCTGCTCTCCGGCCCCGTAGTTTCGATCTCGGTTGCTCCGTAGAGCGTGATCTCGCCCAGCTGTTTCGCGATGTTGTCCAGAAACACCTTGTCGAGAGGTTCACTGGAAATTACTCGTAGGGTGCCCGACCGTGTGTCAACGTCAGTCGATGCCCGCAGGTATAAGGTCCCGCGTTCGCGCACAATGCCCGCGAAATCGCCTTTCATTGAGGAGAACGAAGCGTCGAAGGCGGCGGTTCCTGCCGGGCCCGAACACGCGGGCCTGGATTGGCGGCCATACCATGCGCAGACCTGCCGGCGTGTCCAGTCCGAATCGTGGGAACGCATTCCTGCGATCGATTCCGCTGTTGGCCCTGCGCCGCCAGCGGCCTCCTGCGCCAGTTCTCCTGCAATCGCCTTGTTGCTGGCCTCCATGCTGCGCAGGTGCGACGTGATTTCCGACATGACGACAAAATTCGCGAACTGCCCGGCCAGCAGGTAAAGCGTCAGCAGCGAGATCGAAACCAGCAGGATGACTGGGATGACGCCAATGAAGACATATGTCACGATCAGCCGGTTCCGCAACCGCCACAGCAATTGCCTCTTCAGCCAGCGATAGGCCACTACCGCAAACAAGGCGATCGCGAGGATGCTCAGCGTGCTCACCCAGCCGACAAGGCTCGCTGCCACTCTCGGCAACAGGCGCTCGGTAAGCAGCTCGACAACAAAGATCAGGATGTCCAGCCCGAGCACATACACTCCCGCCCGTGCAATTCGGGTTTCGGGCCACAGCCCCTTGTCCCGCAGCTTGCTTTCGAGTTCGAGCGAGATCAGTCTCACGTTGTTTCGATTATAGGTAGCCCGCGGTCACTCGTCAGCAAGGCTGGTTTGAAAAAGAGGGGAAAACTTTGCGCCACAGAAAGAAACAATCCATGCAGTACGGCTGCCGGCTACCGTTCTTCAAATCTCAGGATAGAAGTCGAAAAAGGCTTCCAGGCTGGTCTTCAACTGCTTTTCAATCTCTTCTTTGCCGCCTTCGAGGATGTGCATGGTTACGCGTGCTTCGCGGCCATTCTTCAGCTTGATCGTAGCCTCGCCGACTTCACTGACCTCCTCCGAGGGCAATAGCCGCAGCCCGTATACGAGTGTCAAATTTGCCATGCCTGAATTGTATGCGAAGGAATAGCAGGCGGCGTAGAAGAGAGAAGTCACCCCTATTCTGGTGTTACCCGCCTGCCGACTACTGACTACTGACTACTGACTACTGACTACTGACTACTGACTACCGTTCTTCTATCCCGGCGGCCAACGCAGTGCCCGTCCGCCGACGAGATGAACGTGCAGATGGAATACCGACTGCCCGGCGCGTGGCCCAACATTGAGCACTGTCCGGTAGCCGTCCTCGATCGAGCGCTGGCGCGCGATCTCCGCCGCGACCAGGTGGCACCGGCCCACCAGTTCCGCGTCTTCGCCATGGGCTTCCTTGAGGCCGGTAATGTGTTTTTTCGGAATCACAAGTACGTGGGTGGGCGCTTGTGGGTTGATATCGTCGAACGCGAATGTGTGCTCGTCCTCGTACACTTTTCGGGACGGCACTTCGCCGCAAATGATGCGGCAGAAAAGACAGTCAGCCATAGAATGCGACCATCCTGCTGAAGAAATTGCAGACCAAGTAGGCCGGGGAAGGAAATTCCAACAACTCAGAACGCTACCAACTACTCGCCAATCCCGCAAATACGAAATTGCGAGTGCAACATAGAGAGTAAACCGTTGCAGAATGCAGCGAGCTAATCGAGTCGCACCAGAAAGACCGATCCTTCCGATGTTTCCGTTTCCCGAGCCAGTGCCTGCGCCCGGTCTCGATCGTCGTTCAGCACGCGGACCCGTACCCACCAGTCTCCAACCGGACTGCCAAATTTCAAGACGTTCGCCGTCCGGTACCGCCTCTGCAGTTGGTCGGCCAGTTCTTTGGCGCTCTTCTCGTTGGCGAACGAACCGATCTGCACCGCCCATCGTCCCCCGGTGGCCAGCGGTGCCGGCGTTTCCAGTACCTCGATCTTCACCTTGGCCACGCCCGGCAGATAGACATCCACCGCCTTCGCAGCGGCGAGCGAAAGGTCGAGGATTCTGCCTTCGATAAACGGCCCGCGATCCGTGATCCGCACGATGGCAGCGTGACCGGTCTTCGGATTCATCACGCGCACGATCGATCCGAGCGGCAATGTCCGATGTGCCGCGGTCATGGCGTGCATGTTGTAGACCTCGCCATTCGAACCGCGCCGGTTGTGATACGGAGCTCCATACCAGCTCGCTAGCCCGGTTTCCTCGAATAGGACTTTCGCATCAGCCGGAACTGCGATCTGCTCCTCCTGATCGTTCTTCTCAGGTGCCGGCTCGATCGCAGTTGGAGCCGTCGCCGGTTCCGTGTTGGGACTACTCTGCGGCAGCGGGGGAGGCGGAGGCACCTTCACCTGCGTTTTCTTCCCGCCGCATCCGGCGAGCAGCAGTGCTCCCGCCATCGCCACACAACAGGACAGGCCGCTCCAATAGCGGCGTGAAAGAAGAAAGGGGAAAAAGAGTCTCAGGGATTCTTGACGCGCTGCTCTTCCAGATAAGCGGCAAACTTCGCCAGTTTTTCCGCCGCCGTCCGCAGTGCCTTCGAGGAGTGCGTCCGCACCGCCGGCACCACTTCGTCGTTGAGATAGACCACCAGGCTGGCAGTTTCCTTTTCCAGAGTCTCGGCGATGTTCGCCACCGAGCGGTTGAAACGCGCGGAAGCATCTTCCACCTTGCGGTCGAATTCGGTCATACGCATCCTGCCGGAGCGGCTTGATTGTCACGCGTGTATCGCGGAGCCAGGCGTCTTTCATTATCGTGTCCTGCTCCTGCCCGGTCAATCCGGACGAATCTCAACTGCCACCCGCGAGCCCCGGCTTCGAGGCAGACCTTGACCCCCCGACCTGTTGGCTCGCAGCTCATTGCCCGCAGGCGAGGTACAATCTCCGCATGCGCTTGAGGCTGGCTGCCCTGCCCGTCCTTTTCTCTTTGATGCTGTCTTTGGCCTGCACCATCGCCAAGGAGCATCCTCCACGCACCTTCGACGAGGCCACCGGCGGCGAAGGCATGGAGCGCATGTTCTGGAAGGAGATACAGGCTGCCAACTGGACCGAAATCGAGCGGCTCATTGCCTCCAACTACATGGGCATGACGCCCGCCGGCCCTCTTGATCGCTCCGCTACCCTCGATCAGTTCCGCCAGTGGAAGCTGACCGATTTCGCGATCGGCGATCTCAAGACCGAACTCAACGGGACAACGTTCGTTGTCACCTACTCCATCACGTTGAACGGATCCGTCGCCGGACAGCCCTTGCCCTCGACGACACAACACATGATGACCGTCTGGCAGCAGCAGAAGAAGGGCTGGATCATGATCGCCCACAGCAGCATGTAGCCCCATGCCCCGCCTTCGATCGTCGCCTGCCGTAGAAGCGCGTCTCGCCGCCTCTCCCCTCGCAGTCCGCCGTCGCCCAGCTTTTCGACGCGCGCTGCTCCGCTGGTACGACCACCACCGTCGCGACCTGCCGTGGCGCCGCACGCGTGACCCATACCGCATCTGGGTCTCCGAGATCATGCTGCAGCAGACGCGCGTCGCCGCCGTCCTCGAACACTATCGCCTCTTTCTGCGGCGCTTCCCGAACGTTCGCGCCCTCGCTGATGCCTCCGAAAGTGCGGTTCTCGCTGCCTGGAGCGGCCTCGGCTACTATCGCCGCGCCCGCATGATGCGCTTGTGCGCCAAGGCTATTGTGAAAGAACACAACGGCCGGTTCCCGGCAACATCCCTGGAACTGCGTTCTCTTCCCGGTATTGGACCCTACACCGCCGCAGCTATCGCCAGCATCGCTTTTGGCGAACCAATCGCCGTCGTGGACGGCAACGTCGAGCGGGTCACGGAGCGCCTCATTGGCGAGAGCCTGCTGTTGAAGGAGCACTGGCAGCGGGCGCAGGATCTTCTGACTGCCCACCGCCCCGGCGATCATAACCAGGCCATGATGGAACTCGGTGCGACCATCTGCACGCCGCGCCAGCCAAAGTGCGGCGCATGTCCAGTCAGGAGGTGGTGCGCCACGCAGGGCGAGCCCTCGCCGGCAGTTGCTTCAGCGCGCCCGGCCAGCAAGGAGATCTGGTGCAACCTCGCGCAGCAAGACGGCCGCATCCGGCTGATCCAGCGCGACGCCGGCGCTTCACTGATGGCGGGCATGTGGGAGCTTCCGACGAGCACCGTGGTGCGCCCCGATTCGCCGGCTTGGCGTACCTTCCGGCACTCCATCACCACGAATAACTACACCGTTTACGTCACTCGTGAGGCGCCGAACGGTCAAGGAAAATGGATCCCCGTCGCTCGACTTCCGGAGATGCCCATCACTGGACTGACTCGTAAAATCCTCAAGGCAGCCGGTATCATCTAATGTTCAGGTTTCAATGTTTCAGAGTTGTAAGGTCTTAACGTCAGCAAGCAAGGCCCATGAAACCTTGAAACTCTGAAATCTATGTCCTGGCTTCAACGTCTATTCGGAGGTTCGCGCACTATGTCTGCGTTGGCAGCCGGCGCCAAAGCGCCCGATATTTCTCTTTCCGCTGTAGACGGCAGTACATTCTCGTTGCACACCGCACTGAAACGCGGGCCGGTGCTGGCCGCTTTCTTCAAAGTGTCCTGCCCGGTCTGCCAGTACGCCTTCCCGTTCTTGGAGCGCGTGTATAAGGCTCACGGTCAGAACCTCGCGGTCATCGGCATCTCCCAGGACGACAAGCGCAACACCACCGCCTTCCTCAAAGAGTACGGCGTGACGTTTCCCACGCTCCTCGACGATCCCAACGGCTACGCAGTCTCGAACGCGTACGGCCTGACCAATGTTCCCACCTGGTTCCTGATCCGCCCGGATGGCGAAATTGAGATTGCCAGCGTCGGCTGGGTCAAGCAGGATATCGAAGACCTGAACCGCAAGCTGGCCGACGCGCTGAAAGCCCCGCTGCCCCGACTGTTCGAGCCAGGGGAAGACATCCGCGACTTCCGCGCTGGTTGAGGCTCCAAGAACTGATCCCGCGGTCGCGGGACAAGGAAGTCGTTAACTTTCCCCAATACGGCCTCGGGTGTCACGGCTTTTGTAACACCGCTCGGCGCATCCCTTCCATTACAATCGGGGCGTATTCATTCAACAAAAAACTGGGGGATTCTTGCATGCCACTTCGCCGACTGACTGTGCTTGCCACCGCCCTGCTGCTGGCTGCAACTGTAGCCGCCCAGATCAAGCCCGTCCGTACGCGTACCGTCTCCCGCCGCTTACCCGGCACCGCCATCAACGCCATGCAGGCCATCAAGCCGGAGAACATCGAGACGCACGTCCGCTTCCTCTCCCACGATCTTCTGGAAGGACGCGGCACCGGCCAGCGCGGCGGCGACATCGCTGCCGAATACATCGCCACCCAGTTCGCGCTCTACGGCCTGAAGCCTGCCGGGGACAAAGCCACCTACATGCAGAAGGTTCCCATGGTCGGCATCACGCCCGCAGCCGATACGCGCTTCTCCGTCGTAGCGAATGGCAAGGCCACGGACCTCAAGCCGCTCGACGAATACGTTGCCTACGATCAGACCCAGCAACCCACCTCCGACATCGACGCCGAAATCGTCTACGTCGGGTACGGCATCGAAGCTCCCGAATACAACTGGGACGATTACAAAGGCGTGGACGTCAAAGGCAAGGTCCTGCTCATGCTGGTGAACCAGCCGACCGACGATCCCAAAATCTTCCACGGCAAAGCGCTCACCTACTACGGCCGCTGGACCTACAAGTACGAACAGGCCGCGCGCAAGGGCGCTCTCGGCGCAATTCTCATCCACAAGACGGAAATGGCCAGCTATGGCTGGGAGGTCGTGCGCAACTCGAATTCAGGCGAGAAGTCATACTTGAAGCTCGATGGCACACCTAAGTTGAAGTCGGCTGCTTGGGTCCAACTCGAAGTCGCCCGCAACCTCGTTGCGTCAGCCGGACAGAACCTCGACAAGCTGATGGCCGATGCGCGTTCGCGCAACTTCAAACCGGTGCCTCTGGGGGTTCATCTGCAGGCACACATGTCGAGTAAGATTCGTCCGTTCGAGTCGAACAACGTGATCGCCGTGTTGCCCGGCGTCGACAAGATGCTCAAAGACGAGGGTGTCATGTACACGGCTCACTACGATCACCTTGGCGTCCGTCCCGACATGCCCGGCGACAACATCTACAACGGCGCCATGGACAACGGCACCGGCTGCGGAATTCTCCTCGAACTCGCCCGCGCCTACAGCCTGTCCCGGCAAACGCCGCGCCGCTCAATCTATTTCGCCTCCGTCACCGCGGAAGAGCAGGGACTGCTCGGTTCTGAGTATCTCGGAAAGCATCCGCCCATCCCGCCTGGCAAGGTCCAACTCGACCTCAACTATGACGACGTGAAACCCCTCGGGTCTCCGGAAGAAGTCGAGGTCTCGGGTGCCGAGCGGACCAGCTTCTATCCCGCTGTGCAGGCGCTCGCGGAGGAGTTCCGTTTCACGATACGTCCCGATGCCCGGCCTGAGGCTGGACACTATTACCGCTCTGACCACTTCAGCCTGGCCCGCGTCGGCATCCCGTCGTTCTCCATCAACGAAGGTATGAAATTCAAGCACCACGACGAAGCCTGGGGTCTGGCGCAGGACGCCGACTATACGAAGAACCGCTACCATCAGCCCAGCGATGAATACCATCCCGGCATGGACTACACCTCCAATGCCGCGATGGCCCGTTTTGGCTTCGCGCTCGGCTGGGAAGCTGCAAACCAGCCGGCCTCGATCACCTGGAAGAAGGGCGACGAGTTCGAACGCGCTAGACTGGCCAGCCAATGAGCCTTCCCACCTGGTAATAGGTTGCCAGGGGCTTTGAAGGGGTGCATAGCCGCGCTATCACCCTCATTCCAAAGCCAAAACTAGGGTAACTTTGGGGGCTCTGTTTCTCCATGCTAGTCTCCAGCTTAGTGTTGCAGATTCAGTGATTTGCAGGGAAGACCGAGGGCCGCGCCGCCGCTTGGCTGTGCGCGCGCCGAGTCGTCCTCCTTGCGCACGCGGAACTCTGCCTCGAAGCGCCGATGCCGAAGCTGCCGATTTTTCGCTTTGGAAGTTCCGAGCCACCTGTACTGCCTGAGCTTCAGTTCCATCAACTCGGCATCCAGCTCACCGGCCTGCAACTCGGCGTCGATAACCTGCGTTACGACGTACACCTGAGTCCCCGCGTTTCTGAAGAAATCAGCGGGCACCTGGCGCGTCTCATACGCCGCTACGGCGAAGTCGAGACACTGCTTGAGATGGATGTCCCCAACACGGCTCGTCCATCGTTCATGTGGGCGCCCGCGGAGACCCCGGCGAAACTCCGAAAGGCCGCACCTAGCGACCTCAAGTCCATGCTGGTGGCTTTGCTCTCGGCCATTCTGAACCGCGCCAAGGCCGAGGAGAATCCGTCGGTCGACCTGCTGGGCCGGCTGGCTGTGCTCAAGTTCGTCCGCGGAGAGCTGCAGGCGCAGTTCGCCCGCATCCTTGAGCTGTGCCGAATGAAGTCGAAGTCGCTGGAAAACGTCCGCCAGGTCAAGATGCTCGAAACCCAGGAACTGGTGGGCACGTTCCAGGTTCGGAAGAAGATCATTCTGCGCAAAGCGGGCCAGGAAGTGTTCCGGCTGATGCGCGAGATCGAGAAGGAAACGCTGGTCCGAATGCGCCGTTCGCTCTTCGGCGATATACCCAGCGAGCCCTATCGCCTCTTCCTGAACCCGCTCATCCTTACCGAGGATGGCCGCGACGACTATCTCTGCGCCGAGCACTATTACATGTTCGGCAACTTCGACAAGGACCCGGACCGTTTCGCCAACCTGCGTCAGCTGGCCATCAATTTCCTCCGCGAACTGGGTTACGAGGTTCCCGCCGACGACAAGCAACTGGAACTCGCGTTCAATGTCCCCGACAACGCCGCCGCTCTGGTGGGCACCGGCGATGCCGACGACAGCCCCGACAGCCGCGAACGCCGCGACCGGCTTGAGGTCTGGACCCGCATCCTCCAGAAGGAAGATGTTCTGCCGTATGTCATCGCTTCCTACGAGGCTGTCGGACTGCTCGGCGAATATGCGCCGCGCGTCAATCCGCAGCAACTCAAGAACGCGCTCATTTCGCGGGAAGAGAGTGAGCGCGTCGAGAAGATCATTGATGAGAGCCGTCTGTCTGCGGACCGCCTGCATGCGGCTGTTGGCCGCGTGAGTTCCATGCGCGGCGCAGAGCGGAACCGCACGGCCGCCCGCTTGCTGCGTGACTTGTTCTGTTATCACCGCGACCGCCGCGGGCTGGAAGCGATTACTTCGGGCCTCGACAGCGTGAACCTGATCAGCGACGACAAGGTGCGCGAACTCTCCAGCCTCAACGGGATGCTGCACGAGTTTCTTCCTCCCGAGGATCAGAAGGCCGAAGAGGAACGCATCCTTCACCACGTCATTCTCAAGGCCGACGTCCGTGACTCCACGGTGCTCACGCGCTCACTCATGGCCAAGGGGATGAATGCCGCGTCGTATTTCAGCCTCAATTTCTACGAGCCGGTCAACCAGTTGCTTTCCAAGGTGGGCGCCGAAAAGGTCTTTCTCGAAGGCGACGCGCTCATCGTGGCCATCGTGGAGCGCGAGGGAAAGCCGATGCTGGGCGTGAGCCGCGCCTGTGTGCTCGCATGGGAAATCCTGAGCCTGGTTCGCGGCTACAACGAGCTGCTGGAGCGCTCCGGGCTGCCGCAGATGGAACTGGGCCTCGGCATCGCG
>Ga0335084_10000440_pt1 | contig 35171 bp, 22 predicted proteins | sample Lox_Sample_44_FD_206721 | JGI IMG/M metagenome (GOLD analysis project Ga0335084, IMG submission 206721) | Soil microbial communities from Loxahatchee National Wildlife Refuge, Florida, United States - Lox_Sample_4.4 | ecosystem: Environmental > Terrestrial > Soil > Wetlands | place: USA...
TCCAGGTGATCGTGGACATGCCCGATGGAACCCCGCTCGAACAAACCACCCGCGTGTCGCAGGCCCTGGGCCGCTATCTAGGGGACCAGCCGGAGGTGACGAATTACCAGATCTACTCTGGCACGTCCGGTCCGTACAACTTCAATGGACTCGTGCGCCACTACTTCCTGCGGCGGCAGCCGAATCAGGCCGATATCCAGGTGAACTTGCTCAACCGTCACCAACGCAGTGCCCAGAGCCACGAAATTGCGCGAAGGCTGCGGCCCGAACTCGACAAAATTGCGGTTCCGCTCGGCGCGCGCATTAAGGTTTCAGAAGTTCCGCCCGGGCCGCCCGTGCTGCAGACCTTGGTCGCTGAGGTTTATGGCCTCGACCCCAGGCGCCGGTCCGAACTGGCCGCGCAAATCAAAACAATTTTTCAGCATACTCCCGGCGTTGTGGACGTGGATTGGTACGTTGAAGACCCACAGACCAAATACGATTTGCAGGTTGATCTCGACAAAGCCGCGCTGAACGGCATCTCCGCCGCGGACGTCAACCGAACCGTGCAAGCCGGACTCGGCGGTGCCACGGCCGGTCTTCTGCACGATCCCAACTCGCGCGAAGATGTGCCGATCGAAGTACGCTTGTCGCGACCCGATCGCTCAGGGATCGAAGGACTGCGGAGCTTGAAGCTGTCCAGTCCTTCCGGCACGCAAATCTCACTCGGCGAAGTAACCAACCTGCGTCAAACCACGATTGACACCAGCGTGTACCGCAAAAACTTGCGGCCGGTCGTCTATGTCACCGGCGACGTTGCGGGCGAAGAAGAAAGCCCGGTATACGCCATCTTCAAAATGAAAGATGCGATTGAGAAGCTCCAGCTTCCCGAGGGCTATGCCGTCAGGCAATATATGGGCACGGAACTTCCTGAGCATTCCGAGCGGCTTTCGATGAAGTGGGACGGCGAGTGGCATATCACCGTGGAAGTCTTCCGCGACCTCGGGCTTGCCTTCGCTGCCGTGCTGGTGCTGATCTATGTGCTGGTGGTGGGCTGGTTCAAATCGTTCAGGACGCCACTCGTCATCATGGCGCCGATCCCGCTCACACTGGTCGGCATTCTGCCCGCCCACACGATTATGGGCGCATTCTTCACTGCCACTTCGATGATTGGCTTCATTGCGGGAGCCGGCATCATCGTCCGCAATTCCATCATCCTGGTGGATTTCATCGAACTGCGCCGGGCACAAGGGATGTCGCTGGAAGAAGCGGTGGTCGATGCCGGAGCAGTGCGCTTCCGTCCCATGCTTCTGACAGCAGCCGCAGTGGTGGTGGGCGCGAATGTGATTTTGTTCGACCCCATTTTTCAGGGCCTCGCAATTTCACTGATGGCGGGGGAAGTTGCATCTACGGTGCTCTCGCGCATGGCCGTGCCAGTGCTTTATTACCTGAGCAAGCGCGCAGAAGTGGCAAGGCTTGCGACACTGGAATGCCCGGTACCGGTGGCCAAGTGATTAGAAACCAATTGCATGGAGGACCAAATGACTGTCGAGCGCTATTTGCGAATGATTGCTGGCTTCTTTGTCCTGTTATCGCTGGGGCTTGGCTACTGGATAAGCCCATACTGGTACCTGTTCACTGCCTTTGTTGGCCTGAACCTGTTTCAATCGGCCTTCACCAACTGGTGCCCAATGATGACCTTTCTCCGCAAGGCGGGAGTTGGCCGCAACACAGCAGCTTCGTGAGAGGTCACGGTTCACCTAATAATCTTTGGCGGGATACTTAAGGATTTTCGGTCACGAACCATCCACCGCGGCTGTCGCTATTTTTGCGCCGCCCGCAGCGCGTTGTGAACGTTGTCTGAGGAGCACAGCATCTGGCGCGTCCGTACTGTCACGGCAAACGACACTGAGTCTCTTGCCATGATCAACCGTACCGGGGTCCCTTCCGGTCCGTGCAGTTGGTTCCCCAATTGTTCGAGACCTAAGTCCCGGACGGACTGGCCGTTGATCGCCTTGATTCTGTCTCCTGCCTTCATGCCGGCTTCTTCCGCGGGTGAGTCTTTCCAGACGCTCATCACAACGTCTTCGCCACTCGGGTCTTTTGCAAACTGAATCCCGATCGTTGTGTAACGATACGGATCCGACTTAAACCCGGGATCTCTCTTCAGAAATAACCGGCTGTGCGCCAGATCGAGGATCACCTCAAACTGGCGCAGGAAGTCGCTCCCAAGGATTCCCCCAAAGCCCGGCTCCGCAAAGGCGCCGGTAGTCACTGACCGTTGCACCCGCGTTACCTGATTGGTCAGAGTCTCATTTCCCAACGAAATACTCGGGAGACAAACCAGGGAGGCCGGCGGAACCGGAAGGCCCGCACGAACCACGCCGTCGATGACGGCGGGCGGTTGCCATACCTGGGAGACACTGTGCCAGGTTTCCGACGAAAGATTGGTCGAGTTGGTACCGGTGTCAAGCAGTAGTTCGACAGGGACCGAGATAATTTTGAGCGGGATATAGTACTCATCGCCGTCCCGGCGCAATTCAACTATCCGGCCGAGCCGCTCCATACGTTCAGAGGAACCGATCGTGAGCTCCTGCTTCGAGTAGTTCAGATGCCAGAGGGCGGTCTGCAGAATATCGCTGCCTACGATTCCATCGACGTGAACTCCGACCGCCGCACTGACGCGGGTGAGATCCAGGGTGCCAACCATCTTATGGCTGAATATGCGCCTTCCGATTCCGAGCGACGGAACTTCGATCACCTCGGATCCCTGTTCGCGATAATTCTTTAGTACCGGGAGCGTGCCGGTGCCCGTTAGCCCAAGTTCCTGAGTAACCGCTCCATCGATTGCGGACAACTCACTGCCTGTGTCCAATATGAAAGCAAGATCGCGGTGATTGATTCGCACCGGAACCAGGACGGTATTGTTCGCCACTCTGATTCCTACCTTGTCTTGCGCGAAGGCAGGACAGCAAACGCAGAGCAAGAGAAACAGTACCCGCACGCCCAAGGTTTGCCGTCCCATGGCCCGGTGCGTCCCTCGTAACAGGGTTAAGAACGAGGAGGAATGCATGCTTCAACGGACCTCAAAATAGGTGTCGATGGCCCGGAAGCGTTGAATGGCCCAACCATCGTCTTCGGCGTGCTTCACATCTTCCGCAGTCACCGTGCAGTCGCCCGTGTTCTTGATTTTCAGACGCTGACCAAAGAGTCCCTTGTGTTCCACGACATCCGCACAAACCGTGCGTTTGCCATTCGCTTCGTACACCACTTGGTGCGCTGCGGCATCGTAGTCGAGTCCGGGGATCTGTTTGACGGTCGGCGCCGGCCCACCGTTGTCGTCATCCCTGTCATTGATCAACTCGTCCGGGTAGGTGTAACCAACAACCACCCGGGCCCGCTTGGTTTCCGTGTTCACTTCAAAATGGAACTCCTGCAGGGAGACGGGCTCCCGCATGGTGACGTTGGTTGGCATGTATTCGTCGGGAACCGTGTCAATTTTGATTCGGGTCGTTGGGACACTGGCCGCAAGCGTTCCTGGAACCAGCGTCATGAGGGTAAAGCTTGCCAGTATCAGGATGACAAGCCTGCCCAATGAAGCTTTCAATTGTGGTTTGGGTCTTACTCCCTGAAGTGACATTTTTCCTCCTTGATTCAGAGACTTCCTGTTTGGTAGCGCAGTACAGATTGCGCGAGCCGGTATTCATATCCCGCCTGGGCACTTCCAATCTGGGCCTGCGTTTGTTGAAGTTGCGCCTGGCTGAGCTCCACGATGGAACCCAATCCCAGCTGATAGCGCGTCTGCGAAAGATCGAGAGCCCGGTTCGCCTGATCCAGAAGCTGGGAACTAACGCTGAGGCGCTGATAGGCCGTGCGAGCATTCAGCCAGGCGCTGCGGACATCCCGGGAAATTCGGTTGCGCATGTCCAGAATTTGTTGCGCCACTGCTTGGGCGCGCAGGTCCGCTTCGTGGGTTCTTGCGCTGAATAGAAATCCGTTGAAAATCGGGACTTGAACGTTCACTCCGACGGCGCCATACCAACTGGAAAGACGGCTGTCCCGAATGGGGGTATCTCCGATTGCCCCTACCGCGCTGATGGTTGGCAGGTTTTGATCGCGCTCGGCATTGCGCAGCTTCTGTTCTGACTCTGACTGGTAGCCCAGCGCCAGAAGCTCCGGACGTCTGGTGAAAGCGTCTGCAATGAGATGGTCAGGATTGTCGTCGGGAGGGGCGAGCGCTTCGGTCTCTTCGACCAGGCTGATGGCTTGCAGACTGGAGTAGCCAAGCACGGCTGAGAGGCTGGCCAGGGCGGCCTGCTGGTTGTTTTCTGCGTCCAATTCGAGCAGCATCGCCTGGGAAAGGTTGACATTGGCAAAGCTGAGATCGAGTTCGGATTTCAGCTTGCTTCTTGCCAGCGCCGAAACCTGGTCTCTTACGGTCTGACGCGAGTTCACCGTTTGCTCGGCAACCCTGAGTACGGCCTGTGCCTGAAGGGCGTTGTAGAAGGCTTGATCGACCGCCAGCAGCACCTGCTCTTTTGTGGCGATCGCGTTCTGATCTTCAGCGCTGGCCCGTAATCGGGCGCTGGCAACCAGGTTGGTGGTATGTCCGAAGTCGGTGATCAGCTGGCTCACTGTGGTGCCCGCGGCCGCGCGCTCGAAGATGATGGGATTGTTCAGCCCGCCCGCGGCGATGCGGCTGTCATCGTGCGCGTCAACCGCGGTCAGGTTGGCGTACACGGCAGGCCAGAGACTGGACCTGACTTCACGAGTGGCTTGCTGCGAAGCCAAAGCGCTGAGCCGCGCCACCGAAATGGCAGGATTATTTTTGAGTGCGATTTGTTCGGCCTCCTGGCGCGACAAACGCAGGCCAGTGGGCAGTGGGGCCGGTGCGGTTCCCGAGCTTTGCGGATCTGGCAACGCTGCCGGCAAGCTGGCTTGCGCCCACAAACTGGCCACGGATGGGCCATCCGGAAGATTCTTTTGCCCCAAAGCACATCCTGCCACGAATAGCGCCCAAAGAAGGAGGCTGGTCTTACAGGTCATGCGGGCAACTCCTGCGGGCGTTTTTCATCGCGCCCGTGTGCCCACAGATATCCGGCCGGCACCAGGTAAACTGTGACCACAACCGAAACCAGAAGCCCGCCGATGATCGCGCGAGCCAGGGGTGCGTAGGCCTCAGAGCCTGTACCCAGCTTGAGCGCCATCGGTACCAGGCCAATGACCGTCGCAAGTGAGGTCATCAGAACCGGCCGCAACCGAATCCGGCTGGCGACTGCCACCGCTTCCTTCAGGGGAGTGCCCTGCTGCCAAAGACTCCGTGCGAAGTCCACAATCAAAATGCTGTTCGAGACCACAATCCCGACCATCATGACCAGTCCCATCAGCGACATGATGTTCAAGGTCGTTCCGGTAAGCAGCAGGATCAGCAACACTCCACTCAACCCCGGCGGAATCGCGAACAGAATGATGAAGGGATCCAAAAAGGACTTGAATTGCGCCACCAGAATCAGGTAAACCAAAGCGACCGAGAGCAGCAGGCCAATGCCAAAGCTCTTGAAAGACGAGCGCATACCCTGCACCGAGCCCCGAAGTGCGACCCTCACACCCTCCGGTAGCTTGCTTTGAGAAATGACTTTTTCTATGGAACTGGTCAGCCCTCCAAGCTCCTCGGTTTTCGGCGCCACATACACGTCAATGACCCGGCGTAGCTGGTAATGGTCCACTTCCGTGGGTGAGTCAATAGGCGTAATGTTCGCGACCGAATCCAGTTGGGTTGTCTGTTGATTGGCGGCCGCCCGGATGGGAATCTGTTTCAAATCATTAAGCGAGTGCACCTGGCTCTCGGGGTATTGCACCGTCAGCAGGTAGTCATTTCCACTTTTTGGATCTACCCAGTAGCTGGGAGCGATCATCTGGTTGGAGGTCAGAGCCGTGATGACGTTGTCCACCACTTCCTTCTGACTGAGCCCCACCAAGCTTGCGCGTTCGCGATCAATGTTGATGCGCAGTGCGGGATAGTCCACATCCTGCGGGATTAAGACATCGCTGACTCCGTCCAGATGCCGTATCTGATTGGCGATCTGGCTGGCGCTGCGGTAGGTTCGATCCAGATTCAGGCCGCTCAGTTGAACGTCAATCGGTGCCGGCAGGCCGAGATTCAGGACCGAATCAACCAGGCCGCCCGCCTGAAAATATGCGCTGAGTTCGGGGATTTCCCTCCGCAGCGTAGTACGCATGCGATTCATGTACTCGTAGCTGTTGATCTTGTGACCGTCCTTCAGGCTGACTTGAATGAAGGCCGTGTGTTGCGCCGAGTTCGGCGTGTAGATCGCGGAGAAACCAGGCGTGACCCCGATGTTCGAGACGATCATCGAGAGTTCGTTCGGCGGAACCACCCTGCGGATTTCATCTTCGACGCGCTTGACGTCTTGTTCGGTCAATTCAAGCCGCGTCCCCGAGTGAGCTTTGAGATTGATTACGAATTGTCCAGGGTCTGTGCGAGGGAAATACGCAACCCCAACCAGCGGATAGAGGGAAAAGCTCAGCACCGCGACTCCAACCAGTCCCAGCGTGGTGGCCGCGGGACGGAGCAGCGCACGGGCGACCGTGCTGTCGTAAAGCCGAACGAGTCTTTCGAAATACCGGTTAAATCCAGTGACGATATGTCCGAAGCGGGAGTTGGATTCCTGATGCTCGTGCACTAGGTGGGGCGATTTCATCAGCTTGGCGCAGAACAGCGGGACCACTGTCATCGCCACGAAGAACGAGGCCAGCATGGAGAGCACAACCGCCGAGGCCAGTGCGACAAAGAGAAATCGACTGACGCCGTAGAGGAACACAACCGGGAAGAACACCACGATTGTGGTCAGCGTGGCCGCAAGCACCGGCAGAGCGACTTCCTGTCCGCCTTTTTCGGCGGCGATGTCTGGAGGCTCTCCCATTTCCATGTGCCGGAAAATGTTCTCCAGAACCACGACCGAGTTATCGATAAGCCGGGAGAAAGCGAGTGCCAGCCCGCCCAGCACCATGGTGTTGACCGTTCCGCCCAGGGCGCTGATGGCAAGAAACGCCGCCAACGCGGAGAGCGGAATCGAAAGAAAGACGGCCGCAGTCGCGCGCATGCTGCCGAGGAACAGGAGGATCATCAATCCGGTCAGCACTAATCCGATTCCGCCTTCGTGCAGCAGATTCTCGATTGCTTTCTTCACGAAGATGGACTGATCGAACACCACCTTGGCGACTAGTTGTTTGGGAACATCGGTGAGGTCATTGACGGCGTTCTTGATGCCGTTCACGATCGCAATCGTGTTGGTGTCTCCGCCCTGCTTCAGGATGGGCAGATACACCGAGGGTTGGCCGTCCACGCGCACTACGTTGGTTTGAATCTCGTGCGAGTCCAGAGCCTTGCCGACGTCCTGCACCAGCACCGACGCGTTGCCCACGGTTTTCAGCGGAAGGCTGTCAATTTCCCGGGTGTTTGGGAGCTGGCTGTTGGTGTAGAGGTTGTAGTCAATCGGCCCAATCTTCACATCACCGGCAGGCAAGATCAGGTTACTGTCATTGACCGTCCGGACCACATCCATCACGCTGAGTTCGTGGGCTTGCAACTTCAGCGGATCGACATAGACCATGATCTGCCGGTAACGCCCGCCAAAGGGCTGGGGCACGGATGCTCCCGGAACATTGGCCACCTGGTTGCGGACGTCGTATTGGCCGAGATCGCGGAGTTTGGTCTCGCTCAGCCCTTCGCCCTTGAGGGTGATGAGACAAACTGGCAGGCTGGAGGCATCGAACTTCAACACGACGGGAGGCAGCGTGCCCGGTGGAAGTTTTCTCAGGTCTGCCATCGCGAGATTGGAGATCTCGCTGAGATCGGCGTCCGGATCAGTTCCCGGCTGAAAATAGATCTTGATCAGGCTCACCCCGGGTAACGAACGCGACTCCATGTGATCAATGTTGCTGCCCAGCGTGAAGAACCGTTCGAAACGTCCGGTGATGTCGGTCTCGATCTGTTCGGGAGGCATACCCGAGTAAAAGGTCGCCACCACAACCACAGGAATATTGATGGGAGGAAACAGGTCCACCGGCATCCGCACCAGTACCGTGGTGCCCACGATCGCAATCACCAAGCAGCAAACGATGATGAAGTAAGGATTCCTGATCGCGAAGCCCGACATTAAGAGCCTGCCTCTGCGTTGGCGGCCTGCATGTCCACAATTTTCGGGGCTACCCGTTCGCCGGGCCTGAAGTCGCTGCGATTTCCCACCACCACCTCATCTTTGTCGGATAGCCCGGATTTGATTTGGACTTGATTGGATCCCTCGTCACCCAAGGTCACCTGGCGCTCTTCGATCTCGCCCCGGCTGTTCACCAGCATGACGGTGGCTCCGGAACCATTGCGATTCACGGCCTGGATAGGAACGGTCAGGTCTCCCTCACTCCGGCTGAGGGTCAGGTCGGTCTCGGCATACATGCCGTCCACCACAGTTCCGTCCCGGTTAATGACGTCAATCTCGGTTTCCATGGTTCGGGTTTGCTGATCAAGCGCATCCGCAAAACGAGCGACCTTTCCCTTAAAACTGCGTGCCAGTGCGGGCACTCGCACCTGTACGAGAGAGCCCAGATGAATCTGAGGGACGGCGGATTCGGGCACCGGAACAACCAGGCGCAGCCGAGACCACTCGGCCAGTTGCACAACCGGCATGGCCTGCGTGTCCGAAGCGGTTCCGGCCTGGATTAAAGCCCCAGTGTCGGCATACCGCTTGGTCACAACCCCGGAGAAAGGTGCAGTGATGTGCGAGTACGCTTCCAGCGCGGACAGTCGATCGAGATTCGCCTGGGCAACCGCGAGTTGATTTTCCGCTTCCGCGAGCGCGGCACGCGCAGCGGCGACCTCGGCCTCCGATTCTTTATCTTTCGCCAGAGAGTCATCCAATTCCTGCTCGGCAATGAGCCCCGGCCTGGATTCGGATGCCTTCTTCAAACGGCTGTAGGCCGAGTGATACGCGGCATGAGTCGAGAGGGCGCGCTGGATTTCGCTTTCCGAACGGTGAATTGCATTCTGGCTGAGCCCAATGGCAGCTTTCGCCCCAGCCACCTGCGCGCTCAATTCAGGCACTTCCAAAATGGCCAGCACCTGGTCCTTCTGCACCTTGTCCCCTACATCAACAAAAATCTGACGGATGTAACCCGCTACCTTCGCGTGCACGTCCACTTCCTGATAAGGACGAAAGGCACCCGAAAGGGTCAGCGTATTCACCAACGCACCCCGCTTGACTAACGCTACCGCCACGGGGCGAAGCGAAGGTTCTTCCCTTTGTTCGGCCTTGGCCTTCTTGCCGGGCGCGCGGAGAAGAATCACCAGGCAGACCGCAAAAATAATGACGCCAGAGACTGTGATGTGTTTCAGCTTGCGTTTCATTGGTCGTGTCTTACCCAAAGACGTTTTCATGAACTGAGTAAAACCTCGCCTCCGTGCGCTGTGGGACGCACGAAGGCGAGGGTTCGCACGCTACGGCAAGTAGTAGCGGAACGAAGTGAAGAACATGTTCTCGACGCCGTGCGGCTCACCGCCGACGCCAGACCAAGTATTGCGGACCACGTAGGAATACTGTGGCCCCCACTGCACTGCGCCCTTCGAACCCTTGTAAAAGCGATACCAGAATCCGAAAGTGCCCTCGATAATGTTGCGCGTATCACCGGTGCAGTTCGCTAGTCCACCCGGAGTGAATCCGTTGCTTCCAGGCAGCGTTTCATCCAGGCAGCCAGCATTGCTGAACAGCGGCGAGCCGTAGCCCACGCCCTTGCCCGTGGAGCTCAGATAGGCGGTTCGAGCCGCATATTCGCCGCCGGCGTTGGCGTAGACGTCCCACTTGGCGGAATGCCACTCGAGAGTCCCGAGGGACTGATAGGCGCGCACCAGAGCCAGCGTGCCGTCGGGACGTACGGTCGCGTCGGGCAGCCCGGTGGTTCCGTAGCGGCCTACCCCGTCCCCGGCCAGCAAGTGCAGACCTACATCAACATGCTTGTGGAACAGCGATCCGCGTGCGTTCGCACCGACCCCTCCTCCCACCCTTGAATCGTTGAAGGCGCCTGCCGCGGAAGGTGTCGCTGCAGTTCCGTTGGGGAAAACGCGGTCGCGGAACTGACTGACCACGCCGAAGACTTCGAAGTGCCCCCAGCCCGGCTCGAAGGCTGCCTTCACAATAAAATCCGGAGCCGAGTTGAAGGAGTAGTTGGCGGTGGGATTGTAAAGGCCGCCACCCGTGCCCGCAGCGCCCAACAGGAAATTGCTGGCATTGCCGTGCGCGACAAATGTGGTCTGAGGATTTTCTACCGAGAAGGCCAGCCAGACTTTGTCGTTAAAGTCTTTGGCCACGCGAAACCCATACTGCCGGGCCCAACTGAATCCAACGTGGTATTGTGCATCGATGGTCATGGGCAGAGCTTCGGTGCGGTTATCCACGCCTTTTCTGGTTTCCGTGACCAGGCTCCACATTTGACCGCCGGTAAAACTCCAGCCATGAAGCGCGGCTTGTCCCCACACTTGCCGCTGCCGGTTGGTGTAACTGTTGCTTTCGTTGTTGTTCGAAGTAATACCCGCAGACAGAAAATCCGTTTCGTAGTAACCCGTTAGCTTTGCGTCTTTCAGCTTGCCTTCGGCCAGCAGGGAAATACGCGACTGACGGCCGGAGCCGAAGAACTCGGACAGATTGCTTTGCGAACTTCCAGGAAGTGGAACTGAGTTGAACGGAGTGTTGACGTCGGACGCCAGTCCTCGTTGGCGCCAGGCTGTTTCTGCCGCCAAAAATCCGCCCGGCGTAATGGTGATCCCCTTGATGCGCAATGCCAGGGGGCTTTCTCCCACCGTTTTTTGGGTTTCTTGCACAGCCAGCGCGGTGTTGGTTACCGTACCCTTCAGGTCAGATACATCACTCTGTACTGCCCCCACATCTTTTTGCTGCGCCGTACTCTGCGCAACCGCGGTATCTGCCTTCTGTTGTGCCTGGCTTGCGGTGCTTTGCACCTGGTTCACTTGCTCCTGCAGCCGCTGAACTTCCTGATCTCGACTCTGTAGCTGCTGCATCAGTTGTTGAATCTGTTGTTGCTGTACATCAATCGACTTCTGCATTTGTGAAAGTTGTGCGGAGATGCCAGAAGATGGTGTTGCGCTTCTCTTGCTCCGCTTTGCGGGCGTTCCTGTGGCGGCATCCTGGGCCATTGCCAGGGTGACGGCTAACAGGACGGTTAGTACTGCGCTCGCTACTTGCCTCATGTGCGTTTTCTCCTTAGTTCACGTTTTTTGCATTTGGGGCTCCTTTCTTTTTTCCTAACCGGGAGAGCGGTTTTTCCTGTGGGCTCAGGAACTCGTTGTGCTGTGTCGGTCCGCGATTCCTTGCACGCGGCGATCAGGTGCTCCTGACACAACTCACACGAAACTTAGCGACCGGCAGTCCTCGGACCGCACGGCCCCGCACGATGGTTGGCACGTCGCACGCGAACTCTCCCGTGTCTCCGCATGGGCGCGTCGAAAGACACGGAGATGTTTTGTGGGCCTAACTTCGTGAACGCGACCGGACCAATCTCAAACGGCATGAATGCGCAGGCCTTCACGTTGAACTCTCCCCCTTGTGGTGGCTCGATTAGACAGAGTCCGGCGTGGAGTCCTCCGACCTTCGGTCCCATAGCACCGCAAGTAGGAACGCACGTTCGTATCCGACAATTTCGATCGAGCCAGTTTCCGGGTGCACTCAGCGCACACCAGAAAGACGCCTGATCAACAACCAGGCTGGGTTAAGAGAAGCGCGGCATTAACCGCGCACGTACAAGGAGGATTCAGCAGGAAGGAGGGGGGCGGTTGTAGAGTGCATCTTCAAACAGCACACCCGCGACGGGTGGTCCGGCGGGCGAGATCAGTGGATAAAAGGAAACTGCCTCCGCAACCACGCTTGTTGAAACCGGAGGCACCCATCCCCTGGCGTCGCTGTTAAGGTGCTGCCTTGACGAGATGGACGCCTGGGAATCTATCGAAACATTGTGTTGAAAGCGTACGACACTGGTTCGCGTAGCGACATTCGCGGTCAACGCGACAATCGACAGAATAATCGCGATCCAGTACACGCGCATAGCGCACCGCGAAGCAAACCGCGAATTAGCGAATTGCGTCATCGACCAGCTTATCCGGGCTTATTATAGCAACAAACTGCTGGCGGTGAGCAAGACCCAATTTTCCATCCCGAAGCGGAGAATGTCTGGATCATCGGCGGCGGCTCAGGGCATGGTTTCAAACATGGCCCCGTGATGGGCGAAATAGCCAATTCGTTCTGATCGTGCAGCCATTACAATTTCATTACAGTCTGTGGGGAATTCCGCAACGCCGTTGAAGACTCCAAATGAGATGATCGGCAAACCAGAATTAAATCCCATGCTTTCGACTTCCCAGTCACTCTGGAGGTATCCCGGGCGGCGTGTCAGTTTGTCTTCCGATACGGTTATTTAAATGAAGGCCCCGAAGCCGTTATGGCGTGAAATATTGACTCCTCTTCGGGCAAGCGAAGCCGTGCTCGATCGCTGAAATAAGGTCGGGAAGCCAAATGCCGACGAAATCACCACGGGCGTTGATTCCAAATATGCCGGTAGCCGCGGCACCGGGGATGACAGGCCGGTGAAGCAGACTGTGACGGGAAATCCGGCCAGGCGCAGGGCATGGCCGCCCCATGCCGGATCGATGACACGCGGAAGGAGACAGACGAAACCACCCGTACGAGGCCATTTCTATCATCGCTTTAACCTCATCTACATCATCTGCACCAAACCTGCGTTCTGTCATGCGTTGAAATCTCGTGGGTTCTTGACCCCCGCATACGGCCTGTCCCAGACTTAGCGTTCAAATCACTCAGCCGGGTGACTCGGATCACTGCACTGGCCCAACTGACGGCTTAGACCAGCTCGGAATTCTGGACTACCAATCCAGCACGGAGTGCGCTGCTGGCACGGGTTCGTTTATTGATCAGCAGGCTTCGCGGCTGCTGTATGAGATAGAGGATGTGGGCGCAGCCGCATGTGGCGCCAGTTGTGCGGCGCGGGTTGCAGGCCGCTGCTCGGTGTTCGCCAAGACGGACATGATCCACGCTCAGCAGAAGGGATACTCCGCGGACCAGATCCTACGCGGACTGTGCGAGGCGGTGGCGCGAAACTTCAAGTCCAGCATTGTTAAGGGCAAGCAGGTGGTCCCACCTGTGGCGTTTGTGGGCGGCGTGGCGCTGAACACTGGAGTGCGGGATACACCTTCCCTGCCAGGCTCGGCTCGATGGGGAGATAGTGTGCCTTGATAAACGCGGACGACCGCAGTTCCGCGATCTTCTTTTTCATCGCGGTGAGCCGTATTTTTTCGCATTCGACCTGCTGATGGCTGATGGCAAGGATTTGCGGTCGGAAAGACTGACAGACCGCAAACAAGAACTCAGGCGTCTGATGCTCAAGGCCCCCATATCTCGGATGCACTATGCAGATCATGTAGAGCAACACGGTACGGCATTATTTCGGCGCGTGTGCGAGTTGGAACTTGAAGGGATTGTGGCGAAGCATGGCCTTGCGCCGTACACGACGGAGCGCACGACGTGGTTCAAGATCAAGAATCGCAGCTACTCCCAGATGCAAGGCCGCGAGGAATTATTTGAGCGCGAACGCCATAGGGAACCCGCTCCCGGCTGGCATTGTTGTGAACTGGCCTGTGTAGAGGTGGAACAATGAACTGCCAAATCGAATACGGATACAGTGATAGTGACATCGGTATATGCCATGCGGCAAGACTGCCGTGGCGGAGTGCGCTGACTGCGGATCTTCGATCTGCTCTGACTGCTGTACGGAGTGCTGCGGAGAGTCATTCTGCGCCCAGTGCTACGACTACCACGTCACGCATTCATGCGTGAGGAAGCCCATACAGAACGTGACGACTGTTCCCAGCAGATTCCATCGTCAAGGCTAGCATCACCCATACTTCCGTCCGCGTTTGGTACAATTCCGCCAATCTATGATTTGTGGGAGGTCGTAACCATGCACTCCACGGGGCAAGTCCTCCTCTTGATAGCAGTTGTGCTGACAGCCGTTCCACTTCCAAGCCAGAACGTCAACCCGATGCACCCGGAAGAAATTCACGCCCAGAAGCCTACGTCGCCCGATGATATGAGAGTGCGAGTCGCGAATCTTCAGCTCCAGAAGGATGCCACGGGACTCTCTGATCTTTGCGCTTCGATTCCTCATGACATGGACGGGGTAAAGCAAGGCCTTATGGCACAGGATCTGGTGGACAAATTGAAGCGTTTGGAGAAGCTTTCGAAACGAGTTCGCGAACAGCTGGCACGGTCAACCTCAACCCCTTGAAATTGGTTTGCCAAATCGAGCACGTCCAGTGACAGCGACGTAGGAATGCTGCGGTAAGCCTGCCGTGGCTAAATGTGCTGACGGTGGAGCAATGATTGTTCTGAGTGCTGTACGGAGTGTTGCGGGGATTCATTCTGCGGTCAGTGCTATGACTAACGGGTTGCGAATTCTTGTGTGAGGAAGCCTGTCCGAAATGAGCGCCACCCATTCCCGCTTTCCGACATGCCCGACAGGACTGGTTAGCATGTTCACCTGTCCTCGTTGCAGGCGGCAGACAGCCGAATAAGCGCCTATTGCTACGCCAGAATCGTATTACTGATCCCGTCGTCGGGATATCGTTCACTATCCAGAATAAAAGCCTCCGATTCCATGTAATCGATTACAGATAAAGGAGTTGACTGACGCTGCGTTCGTTCTATAAAACGAAAAGAGATGACCAATAAACAGTCGCACTTTCTCCCGGACTGGCGACAGCTTTGCCAAGCTGCTTTGTTCGAAACCAACCCCGTGAAATTGCTTGAACGGATCGCCCAAGCTCGCAATGCCGTTCTTGATCGCATCGAGGACGGTCATACGAAACCGCTGAATGGCGAACAAGACGATTTGCGAGATGCCTTAACCACGCTGGACAGTCTACGCAGAATTACGGAGCGTCAAAATGGCTATCAGTCAAAGGCTAGTTGATCCTTACCGGGGGATCAGAGTGCCGACCAGCTATAGCTGGCAAGAGTCATATCAAGCGGCCCTTCTCGAAACCGATTGGACGAAGATGCAGGAGCGCGTTCAGACAGCCGAGTCTGAAATACACCAGAGGCGGCTGGTGCTTTCTCAAGACCACGGTGGAGCCGATGAGGAAAGGGCAGCTCTCGTCAATGCCATGAGCGGTCTTGGAGTTCTGCGAATGAATGTAGCTTCGTGGTATGAACGGCAGAATCTAGGTGGCACCCTCGTGAGAAAACCTGTTCAACATGACCCGCACCCATTTCGACCCACTTTTGGGTCTTCGTCCGACAAGGCAGGTTAGCCCACAGCCCGTGTTCCTTGTCCCTGAGGTCCCTGCCCCACCAGCCCCCTGCGGCCAGCCACTCCCCTGCGGTCACCGAAGGCACGACCCCGACGACCGTCGTCTCCTCCCGCTGCCCGCGTACCTTGACGCGCAGGACGCAGAAGCCGCTTTCGTTGTTGTGGAAAGTGACCCGCTCGATCACACCGGAGATTTCCTCGAATCGCGGGTCTGCGTTCAGGGATTGCGGCAGTCATACTTGGAGATTCATTTTCCCATGGAGGCAACGGGATTCGCCGAGTTGTCATTCCGCACGAGCCGGGTGTCCGCGGCTTCGGATCACGAGTTGGCGCGAGGCAGGTGGTCGCGGTTCTGCTACTTTTTCGGATACCCCACGGATTGCGCCAAGATGATTCTCTGCTGCGGCTGCAACTTCAGGGTATTGGCTAGCGCACGCTTATCGACGCTCGCCCGCACCACCGTGGCTAGCTCCTCCGAGGAGCAATATAGGTAGACGTTCTGTGCGATGAATCCCACATCAGCGGCGGTATACATCTCAGCATCCGAAGAAGCCGCACCGTCAGTCTTCGAAAGATCGGAAACATAAACTAGGTTTACAGCCGCATCCTTGACGAAGGACTGCGTGCCAGTAGCCGCCCGGAAGTCGCCCGCTAGCGCGGGCTCCAGTTTGTTCGTCTTAGCATCGTAGACGTACACACCTTCCGGAGTTGCCACGTAGATGCTGATCTCCTGCCAGTTCATGGCGGAAGGCGCAGTACGACGCCCATCGGGTCGGTTGATTCCGAAAGCCGCCCAGAGCAAGTTCGAAAGCGTCTGCGGCGAGAGCATACCCGAGCCGAACTCGCGGGTCGATTTACGATCCTTGAGAACCTCCATCAAAGGGCGTCCCCCTGTCGTCTGCGGAGGCGGAAGCTGGACAGGCTTGAGCGCCTGCGCTACTGAGATGGTAGAGAAACAGATTGTTGTCAGCAGAAGCCTTAACAGGAACGGAGATTTGTGTTTCATGGAGAACCTCCTAACAAAGTTAAGTCCGAGTTCGAAATAATTGCCAATTCGGAACGGTCTGCTAGCGAAGTCTGTGACACGCTCGATCAGCCCGGAGATTTCCTCGGTCGCGGGTCTGCGCTCTGGGATTGCGGCGCTCATGCTTGGGGATTCATTTTCCCACGGACGGCCTGCCTTACCTGACCCTCAGCATGCCGATTTTAGGGGGATTTCGCTGACTGGGGGATTCAGGTCGGCTCAGGCGTTTCAGAGGTGCAGGCAGCCTTTGTGACCACGTCAGCGACCGGGTATTGGGAGCCGCTACGACTCGGGAGGCTGCCCTTAAGCCCTGGCCCCAGAGTATGGCTGGGCAATCCAGAGCCCAGAATTAGCCAACGTCCGCTTTCGGCTCATCCCAAAACCGCGTGTATCGGTTCCCGAACTCAATCGTCGCCTCGTACTTCTCAAGGTCGTTCTGTTCCAGCCAGAGCAACTTGTAGACCGTGTCCACAGCCCACTTCATGATGTTCTTCATCTCGTCTTGCGTTATGTGGGAGTATTCGACCTTGCCAGCCACAATTGGGGCACTCTTTTCCTGCGTGAACATCTTCGATAAGGCCGTTGCGGAATGCCAATTCGACGATGCATGTTTTCGACCAATGTTTATGCCCCTCCCAGAGCCGTTCGCCAGACTATTGGATTGTTGGGGTGTCCTCGGCGGTCGGCAAGCCCTTGAGAATGCCCTCAGGAATGCCCCGTCCCTGCGTCGGGCTATTATTTAAACCGCTCTGACGCCTCAAACGGGGTGCCGTGAGCCTTTTCCCTGCCGCAGCCCTTGCCGCATGGTTAATCTCAGGACAGGCGTCCGTATGGAACCGGACACCGTCAAATGTCGTCCCTGCGCCCGGTTTGCACTTTTCGCCACACTTGCTGAATGCTGAAGGTCTGTCATGCGACCCTCCGCAACTTCAGATAATTCTTGCCGGGTTCAAACGACGCCGTCCCGGTGATTTCATACCCTTCGGCCAGTGCCCGGTCTCGATGTTCCGGTCGGCAAAGTTCGTCGCCTTGATACGGGACGATGAACGATCTGTCCTGAAATTTTGGACCGGATTCTGGTTTCGTCTCAGTCTTGCCTTCAATCGCGTCAAGTTTGTCGAGAATGTAAAGCAGGCACTCTGCAAACCGGGCGTCTCTAATACATGCCTTGAGATCGAAAATCGGGCGTGAATTCAAATCGAGCACTGCTTCGTGCAGCCTCTGACGCAGGAAGTCTTTGGGATATGAACGTGTTCCGTCATCGCAAGATGCGGATGCTGCTCAAGTCTCTCGGGATTCGGCAGGCAGGTTTCCACGCCTTCCGACACTTCAACGTAGGGTTGCTTGACTCACTCTGCGTCCCACTGAAGGTCATTCAGGAAAGAGCAGGCCATGCATTGACTGGCTCCTTCACGCTTGACGTTTACGGTGGGAAGCCTGAGTGGGTGGGCAATGTCGAAGCCGCACGAAAAGCAGGTCTAGCAATCGAGCAGTCCGTAGCAAAGGCTCAAGAATCCGAGCCATTTGTCGGCTTAACTGGAATCAAAGAAGAAGAGCTCCCGATGTTAAAATCGGAAGCCCTTATGAATCAATAAGTTCTTTAGTTGCGGGGAGTGGATTTGAACTTCTGTCCGGCATTCATTTCAGATAAGTCGTTGATTCCGCATATGCAGAAACGGCATCATCGGCACAAACAGCAATTGTTTCTTACATTTTTTACACTTGCCATTTCTGACAAGTGCTGCCATTCCGCCAGTTCTTACCTCCGGAAGAACACACCGCTATCACGAATTCGGAAATGTCTAGCACGGGAATCTCTTAATCACATTCCATGAAAAATCTCGGGAGGACCGCAGCAATTTTCCCAAGACAATGCGGCCATTCCCTTAGAACAACCTCGGCGCAAAATCCTTGAGGTCCCGGCGCCAGGTCTGCCACTCGTGGTCCGTGCCGCGAGATTCGTAGAACACATGCTGGATGCCCGCCTCCTGCAGCGAAGTATGCAGTCGCAGCAGTCCCGCCCGCATCCGCGCCGGTTCATTGGTTCCGACACCGATCCACAGCAAGTGTACTTTCTTGCCAAATGCAGCCGCATTGGCAAACACCCCGTTGTAATCGGTCTTGGGATCCAGTTTCCGGTTTCCCAGCACCAGCATACCGCCAGCCCCGCTGAACCCTCCGATATAGGAAAAGAGGTCGAGATGATCGAGCGTCACCTGAAAAGTCTGCATACCGCCCATGGAAAGTCCGGCCATGGCGCGATGGTCGCGATCCGACATCGTTCGAAAGGTCGAATCGATGTAAGGAATCAACGCCTGAGTCACGTCGTCTTCAAAGACCGCCGACATTTCCTGCATTGCTTTCAACATTTCGGGTGAGCCGAAGGGTTTTGCAGCAAAATCAGGCGGCTGGCCGGCGCGCCGGGCATAACCATACGCCATCACGACGATCATGGGCTTGCAGCTTTTCGCTGCAATGAGATTATCGAGGATGAAGTTCGCACGGCCCTGCCTGATCCACCCCGTCTCATCTTCGCCTCCGCCGTGCTGCAGGTAGAGCACCGGATAACGCACCCTGGTTTGACTATCGTAATTCGGCGGCAAATACACCAGCGCGTGCCGCCAGGAACCGGTCACCTTCGAGTTGTACCAGACCTCGCGCACTTCGCCGTGGGCCACGTCCTGGATCGAATAGTAAGTCGAGCCCGGCTCAGGAACTTCCACTGCGCTCGCATATTTGCCTCCGCCGAAAAACCCCTGGCTGTTAGTGTCACTGACTTCCGCGCCATCGATGACCAACGTGTAGTAATGCAGGCCGGGAACCAGCGGCGGCGTGGTGATGGTCCAGAATCCGTCGGGCCGCTTCTCCATGTCCGCCTTGGGGCCGCTCCAAAAATTCACCCGGACCTTGGTGGCGTCTGGAGCTTTAACCCGGAGCTGCACTCTGCCCGCGCTGTCAACCCGCGGATATTCGGCTCCCCAGACGTTCGTCGTGGCAGGTTGGAAAGTGCTGTTATCCTGTGCCCAGCATAGCGTCGCAAAGATAAGCATCATCATTCCGGCAGTTTTCATATATTGTCTTGTCCTGGTGTTCCGGTTTGGCGCTGGCAGCAATTTTGCAAGTTTCAGCAATCGTTTGCTTGACGTGAGCTCGGTCATTGGCCCAACGGCAATTCACATCTCGAAATCGATTGAGCAAACGAATACTACACTCTCCGATTGGCAAAGGAAAAGCTACACTTCGCGGCATTTGATTTCTATTTTGTCGATGAATGATTGACCCCAACTTCAAACAAAGGACACGTCTCTCCCATGCGCACTTTCCTGCTTCGTCTTTTTCTTGTGACCGCGATTCTTACCGCTCCTCTCATGGCTGCCGACAAGTTTGCTCTGTCGGTGGACACTACCAAAGCCGGTGCGAAGATTGACCACAACCTCTTCGGCCAGTTCGCCGAACATCTTGGTCATGGAGTCTATGAAGGGATCTGGGTGGGACCGGATTCCGCGATTCCCAATACCCGCGGCATTCGCAACGACGTCGTCAACGCTTTGAAAGCTCTAAAAGTGCCGAACGTTCGCTGGCCCGGCGGCTGTTTCGCGGACGAGTATCACTGGCGTAAAGGCATCGGCACGCCACGAGCCGTGACCCTTAATCCCAACTGGGGCGGCGTAATCGAACCCAACGCCTTCGGCACCCACGAATTCATGGACTTTCTCGACCAGATCGGCGCCGACGCGTACCTGTCGGTCAACGTCGGCTCCGGCACTCCTCAGGAAGCGTCGGAATGGCTGGAATACCTGACTGCGGCGCAGCCGACCACACTGGCGCAGGAGCGTGGCGCCAACGGCCATCCTACTCCCTACAGGGTGGGCTTTCTTGGCATCGGCAATGAAAGCTGGGACTGTGGCGGCAACATGACTCCCGACTACTACCTGGATCAGCTCAAGGTTTACAGCCGCTTCGTCAGGAACTTTAATCCAGAGCAGCAGAGCAAAGCGCGGCAGATGCTGAAAATCGCGGTGGGCCCCGGGGGCGATGGGCCCCGTTGGACCGACTGGACCGAGGCCGTCATGAAAGCCTATCAGCATCACTCCTGGAGCTGGGACATCGACGCCCTTTCCCTGCACAACTACACGGTGGTGAATTGGGAGAACAAATTGGCCTCCGTCGGATTCGGAAACCCCGAGTACGCGCACGTCCTTCACTCCACGCTGGACATGGACAGTCTGATCAACAAACACTCGGCCATCATGGATAAGTATGATCCGGAGAAGAAAGTGGCCCTGGTGGTGGACGAATGGGGAGGATGGTACGCGCCGCTGCCCGGCAGCAACCCCGGCTTCCTGATCCAGCAGAACAGCTTGCGCGACGCTATCCTGGCGGCGCTTAATCTGAACATTTTTGCACGTCATGCCGACCGGGTGCGCATGGCCAACATCGCGCAGATGATTAATGTGCTTCAGGCCATGATCATGACCGACAAAGAAAAAATGGTTCTGACACCCACCTACTACGTCTTCAAAATGTATGTGCCGTTTCAGGACGCTACGTTTGTGCCCATGACATTCGACGCTGGGACTTACAAGCAAGGCGCCATCACGCTGCCTCGGGTGGACGCCATTGCCGCCCGGGACACAAACGGCAAACTATGGCTGGAGATCACCAACCTTGACCCCGATCAGCCAGTGGATATTGAAACCAGCCTGACCGGCATCACGCCGAAATCGGCAAAAGGCGAGACCCTGACCGCCCCGAAGGTTGACAGCGTCAACACCTTCGATGCTCCCAACACCGTAGTCCAGAAGCCGGTCTTCGCGAAGGTCGTCGGCGGCAAACTGAATCTGGAGCTTGAACCGAAGTCGGTCACCGTTCTTTCGGTGGAACAGTAGGGCTAAACCTTCGCCAAGCGGTTCAACGGCATTCGAAATTGTTCCCGTCCTCAGTATTGCCTTGTCCTTTATATTGGGCGTGTTTGGGGTAGGGACACAGGGGACGGCTGCGACCAGGGAATGCTTTGCCGGTTGTGATTACTGCCGTGGGGGCCTTGCCCTTTTCCACCCAGTTGACCATCGCGCCCAGGAGATCGAAATGATCTAGACCCGGGCCTCCGCCGCAGTGCCCCATTCCTGGAACGAAATAAAACTGGCTCCACTTGGAAACCGCTTCCAGGCCGCCATTCGCAGCCGCCATCTCTTTGTAGTAGCCGAATGTGTCGAGGGGAGAAAACCAGGGATCGCTGTCGCCGTGGTAAAAGATCAGCTTGCCGCCATGCCCGGAGAACGTAGTCAGGTTGGTGGACATCGAGTCCACCAGCGGCTGAACATCCGCGAGCGCTTCTTTCTCCACGTCCACTTCCATGGCGGTCGTTGCCGGCCCGAAAATGCCGGGCCCCGGCGAGAGAATGCCACGAATGGGTGCGCTGGCGGTGATGCCCGTGTCGTACAGGAAGCCGGGATAAACCTGGACACCACCCGGCGTATTTGGCCCGCCCATAGCCTTCTTGATTGCCGCAACCTTTTCCGCACTCAGACACGACTCGCTCTTCCCTTCCTTGCACGTCAACACCGCCGGATCAAAATCGCAACCCAGAGGGTCCGAGATGATGCCGTCCGCCACTCCGTCCTTTGCATCGCACTCCTGCAGGAGCACGCTACTGATGATCTTGCGATCGCCATCGCTGATGGCCTGCGCGATGATGGGCTTGCCATTCGCGTCTTTGGGCGCAACCTGGTTGAACGCGACGGGGATCCACTTGCCGATCGCCAGGTTGGAAAGTCCGGTGCGCATGGCGGGATCACCCGAAATAATTCCATCGAAGACGAAAGGGTAGCGTTGCGAAAGAATCATGCCCTCGCGGCCGCCGGTGGAACATCCGGAGAAATACGAAAAGGCTGCCGGCTTCCCGTAGTATTGCGCGACGAGTTGTTTGGCCAGGGTGGCGACCTCGGCGTTCGCGAGATAGGCGAAATCCAGATAGGCCTGCTGGTCTTTCATGAAACCGAAATCAAATCCGCGTTCACTCTTATGGCCAGTATCGGTACTGACTACGGCGAACCCGCGCATAAGGCCGGGCGTATCTCCCGCAGCATTCAAACCGAGCGGGGGAAACACTATGCCGTTGCTGCCCCCTCCACCCTGCATCAGGAAATCGCCATTCCATTGATTGGGCATGGCGAGCGCAAAGTTGATGCCAAACTGCTCGCCCCCAACTCCGGCGCGTCGATGGATGACGGCCTCGACTCGACAATATGCAGGGATGGGATCACTGTGGCCTGGCCCGTAGAGATTAGGCACGGTGGTTCCATAAGCAATCTGCTCGACTCTCGTGATTTCAACCCCCGGAGCTTGAAAGCCCTTCAGGGCGGAACATGAGTTTGCCTGCTGGGCCTGCGCACCAGTGCTCAGCAGGAACAGGGTCCACGCCAGAGCTTGCCATGATCTGGTTTGCAATGTTGTCCTCACCTTCCTGTATGGTCGCCGATTATCGCAGATTCGGCATCCGGCGAACTCGCGTCAGCCATGGCCCCGTTCAGTTGTTTCATGGTCAGGCTATTCCGGGAGCAACTGGGTGCCTGTCACTCGAAATGTCCCGGTCACTGCCGGTACTACCGTGTTCGGCTGACCTCCCCCGATTGAAACCGAATACGTCCCCTTCGCGATGATCGGCTTGCCGGCTGCGGTTACCATGCTCAGGTCGCGTTCCCGCAACTCGAAGCCGACCTTCCGCGATTCGCCTGGCTTCAAGTGAACGCGCTTGAACCCGCGCAGGGCCCGCAGGGGCGCTCCCGCCACATTCGGAAAGCTTAGATACAGCTGGGCGACCTCGTCTCCCTCGCGCTCTCCGGTATTGGTGACGGTCACCTCCGCGGTCAGTGGATCGCCGGCCTCGAGCGCCTTCTGGGGAAGCGTCAGGCCGCTGTAAGAAAATGTCGTGTAGCTCAAGCCATACCCGAAGGGATACAGCGGTTTGCCTTCGAAATAACGGTAAGTTCGCCCTTTCATTGCGTAGTCTTCAAACGGCGGGAGTTGATCGATACCGGTATAGAAAGTAACCGAAAGGCGTCCGGCGGGATTGTTCTTCCCCGAAAGCGTCTCCGCGACAGCCGCGCCGCCTTCCTCGCCCGCATACCAGGATTCCAGAATCGCATTCACGTGTTTTTGTGCCCAGTTCACGGCGAGGGCGCTTCCGTTGGCAAGCACGAGGACGACGGGCTTCCCCGTGGCCGTCACCGCATCGAGCAGCTCCTGTTCCGGCTTCGGTAGATCAATGCTGGTGCGGTCTCCCCCTTTGAATCCTTCCTCGCTCACCACCATCTCTTCGCCTTCGAGCTCGCTGGTGATTCCCATCACCGTAATCACCACATCCGCGTTCTTCGCCGCTTCAATTGCGGCGGAGTCCGGTTTCGGATCATACTTCGCCCAAATCAACTGCGCCTGTGTGGGCCCGGGTTTCGTCTGCCGGTACCTGACTTCGAGCGCAGTCTTGCCCCGCTCAAGATGAATGTGTCCAACCTTGCTTTGCGGCCGCTCGCTGTCCAGGTACTGCATCACCAATGGTTTGCCATCAACCAGCACCATCGCGAAGTTGCCGCTGGCGCGTACGCCGATGCTGTAATCGCCGGCTTCGTCAACCGTGAGAAAGCCTGCCCAGTCCACCGATAGAGGATAGGTGCCGACAGCTTCTTGAGGGACATTCTCTGAATTCAGGTCAACCGTGCTCACAGTGCGCGTAGCCAATACAGGGCCCTGGCCTGGATCCACCCCGGAAGAGAACTTCGCTGTGAGACCTGGCTGGCCCTCCGCGTTGGTCAACGCTGACTCCGGGACCAGTTCCCCATCGGTTCGGAGAAATTGCGTCCCGGCAACAAAGTTGATTTGCGCTTCCGGGAACTCCGCTTTCATGCCGTCGAGAACGGAAACGATATGCCTTGGACTACCGCTGTAATTGCCAAGCAGATATTTTGTTTGGTCGGCCAACGGACCCACCAACGCAATTTTGAGTCTGCCCTGCTTGAGCGGCAGGGTGCCGTCGTTTTTGAGCAGCACCATCGACTCGTTGGCGATGCTCCGTGCCAGCACGCGGTGCTCCGCGCTGTCCAGTTCCTTTTCGTCAATCTTCGTATATGGCACCATCTCCGGCGGGTCGAACATACCCAGCTTCATGCGCGCTGTAAACAGGCGTATGAGCGCGGTATCGATCTCGCTTTCCTTTAAGAAACCTTGCTTGTAAGCGTCATAGTAAGGGCGGTAGTCGTGATCGTCCTTGACTTTGGCGAAGTCGATGCACTCGTTGTCCATGCCCCGCTGGATCGCGAGCGCGGAGGCCTCGGGCTGGGTCTTCGTAAAGTGATGGTCACGGAAAATGTTGACGACTGCGTCGCAGTCGGAGACGACGTACCCCTGAAACTTCCATTTGTTCCTGAGCTGGTCCTGAAGCAGGAACTCATTTACGCACGCAGGCTGTCCGTTGATGCTGTTATAAGCGCACATCACCGAAGCGGCCTTGGCCTCGGTCACGGTCGCGCGAAATGCCGGTAGATATGTGTCCAGTTGGTCATGTTTGCTGACCATCACATCCGCGTGGTGGCGCGTGCTTTCTGGCCCGCTGTGGACCGCGTAATGTTTCGGCGTCGATATGGCGCGATAATATTTCGGATCGTCGCCCTGCATGCCCGTAACGAACGCCACTCCCATTCGGGCCGTCAGGAACGGGTCTTCCCCGTAGGTTTCCTGTCCGCGTCCCCAGCGGGGATCGCGAAAGATGTTGATGTTCGGGGCCCAGAAGTCGAGGCCCTGAAAGATGTCGCTGTGGCCGTCCTTCATTCCCTCCACGTACTTGATTCGCGCCTCAACGCTGGTCGCAATCGCCATCCGGTGAATGGCATCCGGATCGAACGTCGCGGCCAACCCGACCGGCTCAGGGAATGTGGTGATTCCGCCGTTGTTCGCTACGCCATGCAGCGCCTCGCTCCACCAATCGTAGTCCGGCACATTCAGCCGCGGAATGGCACGCGACTGGTTCACCAGTTGCGAGACCTTCTCTTCCACCGTCATGCGGTGGACCAGATCGGCAGCCCGTTGCTCGGCCGGCAATGAAGTATTCAAATATGCCGGCTTTTCGAAATTCTGCGCGTTGAGACCATTGAGGGCAAACACAGGCACAAGAAGGAGGACCAGTAGACGAAAGTTAAGGGGACGCATAGAATCTCCGGGTTCGAAACGACTTTAAGTGCAATCGTTTACTTGATGATGCAACCACTTTGGAAGTTGAGATCCCTGCCGCTTCGCTTGGGCAGATGATGTGGCCTTAAATCGTGTGCGCAGCAATCCATCTTCCTTCCTCCAAGCTGGCGCCATACCCAAGCCCGGGGCGCGAAAACTGCACGGCAGTGGACAACCGCTGGAGCGAGTGGCCCGGATGCAAGCGCGGCCGCTGTAGTGCCTGGAAACTGTCGACAATTCAATCGACGCCTCCTTGACTATCTCAGCATCGCGATCTTCATGTTGCGGAAATACACCTCCGACCCTTCGCATTGAAAGAGGATTTTGCCCTTTGTAGTGTTCGCATTCGTTCCCAGGATGGCGAGGTTTCCATTCACAAAATACATAACCCGGTCATGATCAACTACCAGTTCCAGGACATTCCATCTTCCGTGCGGCCGTTCCAGATCGTTTACCGGATCGCGGTGTCCAGTGACATTGACGAGCGGGCCCCTGCCAATGTGCGGAATCCGAATATATGCGCCGGGACCGGATGAGACGCTTTCATAGACCTTCCCGTCCACCGTCGCGCCGGTGCCCCCGACCACCCACATATCGCCGGTGCCGCCCTCGTTGATCTGGAACTCCATCATCCGCGGCCAGACTTTGAGTGGCCCAGTGATGTTGTATTGAATGCCGCTGTCCCTGGCTTTCCCATCGCGCGGCGGATACGTCTTTTCACCCCATTTGAATTCGGCGCGCAGGTAGTAATTTTCATATTCCTTCTGGGTCACAAGCCCACCGAACTCCTGCCCCGAGATATGGAGCACGCCCTTTTCAACCTGAAAGACCTTATTGGGGTCGCTGTTGATACCTTGCTTCTCGAGCAGAGTGTCGAAACCGGCCAAATCTTTTCCGTTAAAGAGCGGCACCAGTTTTCCGTGTGGAGGTATGGAAGGCTTTGCCTGTGCCGATGCTGCCACGTTCAGCATGAGCCCAAGGGTCGCCATACCGAACGTGCGCAGTATCAGAGGCCCGATCTGTGTTCTCATTGATGCTTTCCGGGGTCCCTCAAGCTTGAATCTCGTGGTAAACAAAATACCGTTCATGCAGGATGCTGGAGAGGGGAACAAACGCCACCGCCTGCCCCTGCAAACTTCCCTGAAACGTAAGCTTACCTTCGCCCGGCCGGAGCCAGCTCGCCGGATCGTCAAGTTTCCCTTTGAACTGCAACGGGGGCGCAGGTTCCTGCTTGGTTTGTGCCTGATAGTGGCGATACCACTTTTCTTTGGGCTCATCTTCGAAGCGCGCGGCCAGGACCAACGGCCCGTACATCGCGGCCTGGAGATTTTCCCGATCGGGCATGGGCGCGGCGTGCAGCTGCATGGGCAGGCTGAGTTCAATACGGTCCCCGTTCTTCCACGGTCCACGTAGAACAAGATAGCTGCCGGGGTCGGCGAAAGCCGGCAGCGGACGTCCATTCACTTTCACACTGCCATTTTTCACCCAGTACGGACTGCGCAATTTCAAATCCACGTCCGCCGGTTTCGCTGCTGAGACAACTAGGGTCGTTCCCTGTTCTTCCGGGAACGTGGTCTGCTGGCTCAGGTGAATTCCCTTCTCTGGCCAGTCCACGCTCGAAGCGATATAGAGGTTCACCAAAATGGAGTGGTCATCGTGGAAGTAAATGGTGTCCGTTAACTTGGCAAACTCTTCCGCGCCCGAACCGCTACAGCACCAGAAGGAATCGAAAGGCTTGGCGAAGATTTTGGAGTAGCCGCCTCCGACTGGAACGAAATAAACCGTGGTTCCTGTTTCCGGGTCGATGGTCCCTAGGCGGTGATTGAACATAAGCCGTTCGTAGTAATCCATGTGCTCTGCCCGCGGCGACCAGGAGAACACATGCCGCGTCAGCTTCATCATGTTGTACTCACAGCAATCTTCGGAGGTATCTCCACTGAGCTGCGTGGAGAGCACACCCGGATCTGTCTTCCAGAACTCGAAGTTGCTGACTCCACCGGTGCAATAGGCGCGCTCGCTGGTCACCTCATTCCAGAAGTAGTCGGCGATGTTCCAATAGCGCTTGTCGCCGGTGACTTCGTACAGACGGGCCGCGGCGATGACTTGCGGAATATGCGTGTTCGCGTGCAGTCCCTTGAGTTCATCGCGATGCGCAGCCAGCGGATCGGTGAATAGCTTCTTGTCGAAGCGTTGCGCGAGATTGAGATACCTCTCCTTTCCCGTCACCCCGTACAGGTTGGCGAGCACCTCGCCCATACCGCCGAATTCTTCCTGCAGCACTCGTTGCATTTGCTGATCGCTTAAAGGACCAACCCAGCTCTGTACCCACCCCGCCATCTTCTCGGCCGTATCAAGAGCCTGTTGATTGCCGGCCAATGTGTACATGTCGAGATGCCCGGCCATGATCTTGTGATAGGTGTAGAAGGGAGCCCAAACCCTCACTCCATCGCGCAGGCGATCGAACCAGGTGACAGGAAATGCACTGAGATAACCATTCTTAAGTTGCGTCTGACACTTGGCCAACTCAGTTACCATCGAGTCGCCGTTGCGTTTGAGTTCTTCGTCCCCGGAACTGGCGAATGCCAGCGCGCAAGCCGAAAGATAGTGCCCGCCGGCAAAGTGGCCGCGCAGTTCGCAGTCAGGCTTCTCCCACTCTCCCAGCGGTTCGGCGGAAGATGGCAGGCCGGCATTCAAGCGGAAGGTATGCAGCAACCGGTCGGTCGCGAGGGTCCTCAAATATCTCCGGTTGTCCTCTGCGGCCTGACTGAATACGCCCGGCTGGAGTCGCACGCTCTTCATCGGAAAGGGGATTGCTTGTGAGGCAACCACTTCGTGGCCCACCGACCTCGCAGAGCCCGTAGAGACGGCTCCTGCATTTTGATTCTCAAACGCGAACGCCGGCGTGCGCAAGACTGCACCTGCACCCACGACGGCGGCGGCGGCAACGAACTCACGGCGACTGATTGCTTTCACGACCAGCTCCTGTAATGATCCCGGTGCAAAATGGGCACTCACATCTTCGGTTGAACCCGCACTGAGGCCGCTTTACCGTCATACTCCACGGTAGCGTCGGGCTCGGGAGTCGACGCGATTCCCGTTCCATGTCCTTCGCGGACGATCACAACACGGAAAGTTCTGTGTTCGAGCATTCCCGGAAAGTTCCCATCGCGGGCCGCAATTGTCAAGGTAGAGGACTTGTCATTCCAGTGAATGGGAATGACCGACCGTACCCCGTGTTCATAATCGTAGTTGTCGCCTTCATCTTCGTACAGAGTGAAGTCACCGTTGGCTCCGGCATAGACCCGCAGATCAATCGGATCCTCCTTGCCGGCTGCTGATTGCACGACCGGGCCGTAGGGAACAATCGATCCGCTCCGGGCATAGATCGGGATTCTCTCCAGCGGAGCTTCTGCGATGATACTCTGCCCGCCGTTCACATGCTTGCCGGTCCAGAAATCAATCCAGCTATTGCCGGCGGGGAGATAAACCCTCCTCTGCTTCGCTCCTTCTGTCGTTACAGGATTGATCAGCAAAGCCGAACCGAACATGAACTGGTCGGAAACTGCGCGCGATCCTGGATCCGATGAAAACTCCAGCGGCAGGGCCCGCATCAGGGTTTCACCCTTGCTGGTGACGCCCCAGGCGGCAGAATAAATGTAAGGCAGCAGATGATAGCGCAGCTCATCGTACTGGGTGGCCGTGTCCAGGAACTTCGGACCGTAGTTCCAGATCTCGGCATTCGAAATCCATCCGTGTACCCGGAAGATGGGGCAGAATGCCGCGTACTCGAACCAGCGAGTCAGCAATTCGTGGTAAGCCTCATTCGTATATTGGTCTTTTGGCCGGAAGAACCCGCCGCCGTCCGTCGTCCAGTAGGGCAGGCCGGCCATGCTGAAGTTGAGGCCTGCCGGAATCTGGCGCCGGAACGTAATCCAGTCCGCAGAGATGTCGCCGGACCATGAGATAGCCGCGTTCCTCTGTTGCCCGGTGTAGGCGGAGCGGGTAAAGATCACCACGCGTTTGCGGTCTGTGGTGGAACGCTGCCCTTCGTAGATTGCCTTCGTGACATATAAAGGATAGGCGTTGCGTACCGACTCACCGCTGCCCAGAAACGTCTGGTGGCCCTTAAGGATGTCAAACTCCGGCTCCGACGCGTCCATCCACCAGCCGTCCAGTCCGTAGTCGAAGAGACCTGTCTTGAGTTCCGCCCAGAACGTTTTTTGTCCCTCGGGATTGAAGAAATCCATCCAGGGTGTTCCCGGAATCAGTAAGGATTTCGCGCTCATCCGCTTGTAGATGTCCGAGTCCTCTCCGAACCTCGACCACACCGAAATCGGCACATGCTCGTCCATGGCATGGAATTGTTCCATCATTCCCTTGGGATCGGGATAATTGGTCTCGTAAAACTTCATGGCGTTCCAGCCATACTTGCCCCAGTACTGCCAGTCCTGCACCAAGGCGTCAACCGGAAGGTTGCGCTTGCGGAACTCAGTTCCAACGTCAAGGATTTCCTTCTGGGTGTGATAGCGTTCCCGGCACTGCCAGTATCCATACACCCACTTGGGGAACATCGGCGCTTCACCGGTGAGCTGGCGGTAGTCCGCGATGATCTGATTCAATGCCGGACCATAAAAGAAGTAGTAATCAATGGCCTGCCCCACCTCGGAGCGGAAAGTGGTCGTGTCTTCCGGCGGACGCGCGGACAATTGAAGGCCTCCCGGGCCGCCCTTGGCGGACACTTCATACTCCTTGTTCGCCTCAAGATTCACCACACCCGATGCCGAACTGGGGGTCCACATGTTGACCGAATCAATTACGTGCTTCCCGTCCACATCCAATACCAGCTGATCCTTGTTGTCGCTGGCCAGCAGGAAGCCGTAGCTCCCCTTCGCTCCCGTACTGAACTTTCCCTTGCCGGTTGCCGGATCGATCGCAATCTCCTGATCTGCGGGATTAAAGTCGGTCAGGGATGGGTTGTTCCAGAGCATACCGTAGCCTTTGCTTGATAGCAGGACCGGTACAGAAATGTTGGTATTAGCCTGGTGCAGACGGATGGGTACTCCGCGAACATTGAAGATTCCCTCCTGATGCTGGCCCAAGCCGTACTGGGACTCAGCGGCAGGCGACAGAAAAGTCTGCTGGATCTGCCAGGTCTTCATCTCGGCAAGCGATGGGACGTTGAAGGACTTGCCGCCGCCCTTCGGTTCAGACAGCACGGCCTTTCCGTCCTTGGTAAGAAAAACGATGGCGCCCGTTGTCGCACTCACAGACACCGTTATCCCCGCAGTCGAGAGCGTGACATCCTTCTTTCCAATCTTGACCACCACGTTGTCGGCCCGGCACGGTTGCGGAACCACCGGCACCTTGGGAGCGGGAATTTCCTCTGTCGGGCTGGCCACCACGTGGATAATCCTGTCGCCGCAGGCTTCGATGCGCATGGTTCCGGCTGCGGTCTTCAAGGTGACGCCGTTCGAATCCTTGTGAGATTCCTTGATGGCAAATTGCGGTTCACTGGCCCATGCAGCAGCCGAGAACAACAAAATATTCGAGAACAGAATGATCCTGTACGCTTTGTTCATGGGGTCTTATGATTTCCTTTCGCGCCTTTGGGAAAGTATTGAAAACCATGGTCAAAATGCGCGAGAGCGATACGCTCGCAGGCTTTCATTGGGACTCGGCATCGTTCGCGCCTTGTTCCATGGCGACAGTTGCACGGATCAAACCTTCTCGCTGAATTCGCTGTGACACTTCAAAAGCCTGATTGGCCGACGCTCGGTCTCCCACCTTCATATAGAGACGCGCAATCTGATAGTGCAGGCTGCCGTCCTTATCGTTGTCCAGCGCCAGCTTCAACTCTGCAATCGCCTCCTGCGTCCGATTCGTTTTGGCGTATACGTTGCCGAGCAAGGCGTGAACCCGGGACACGAACTCGGGCTTGGTATGGAGGCTTTTTTTCAGGAACGGCTCGGCGTCGGCATACTCATTGCGAGCACACAGGATTTCGCCCATCACAGCATTCAGTTCCGGGTCGTCCGGGTGCTTGTTCAGCGCTGCCTGCGCCAGGCTCAGAGCCTCATCCGTCTGCCTGTTTCCCAGCAAAGCCAAGGCCAGGCCGAATAGCGCGCCCGTGTCCTCCGGGCGCAGCGCCAAAGCCTGGCGGTATTCCTTTTCCGCCTCCGGAACATTCTTCTGCTGACGGTAGATGTCCCCCAGAAGCACGTGTAATTTAGGCGAGTTGGGGTCAGCCGTGCTCGCGCGCGCCAGAGATTGGGTGGCCAGATTCTCGGCTGACTTTGTTTCCCAATAAAGTCCCTCAGCCTCTGTCGAGGGACTCTGCGCCAGCCTTTCCGACGCCTTTAGCACACTCGAATAATCGCCACTGAGATAAGCGCACGAAGCCAGCAATCGTAGGTCCCTGACCGCGAGTGGCTGCGGACGAGAGGCCAGCTCGTCCCAGCATTGTCCGTAACTGCCTCTCGCGTAAAGTTTTGCTGCATCGCCAGCAGGGATTTTGCCGCTTCGGGCCGGGCGTCCGGTTTCCGGGCTCGCCGCGTCGGTCAATAGATTTTCCCGGGATGAATCAACGAACAGAGTTTCAGTCTCAGGCGGAATATCACCCGATGCCTGCGCGGCGCGCAAGGCGCTCAGCAGCTCGTCACGCTGGGGACCTGCCAGGCCCGCGCTGAACCGCCAGGCATTGCTCCGCGCAAAACCGCGATCGGTTTTCCATATTTCTCCGATTTCCCCGGCTGCCTTTGCACTTGCACCCTGTTCCAGATGCAGCCGCGCCACGCCCAACTTCGCTATCAGAGAGCCGGGATTCGCCGCCAACTCCGCATTCAGTTCCCGCTCCGCTCCCTCCAGGTTGTGCCGGTAGAGAAGGACAAAACCGTAACCGGCATGGGCGCCGGCAGGAATCTGGGGAAAGGCCAGCACCTTTTTATAGGCTTCTTCGGCCTGAATGAAAGCCCGCTGCTCCGCGAAAGTTTCCGCGGTCAGCATCTCCACATAGGCTGAATCCCGGTGGCGGCTCAGCAGGACACGGGCATCGGCTTCAACCTGCTCCAGGTAGCTCACGCCCAGGTGGTACCACGCGTCGGCGTTTCCTGGCTCCAGCTCAGCGGCTCGGGCGTATGCGGCGCTGGCCAGGCGGGTCTTTCCGATTCCGGTATAGGCTTGTCCCAGGCCGAACTGCACTTTCACGTCGCCCGGTTTCACCAGTGCGGCCTGCTTGAAATGCGGTATCGCCTCGCTGAACCGCTTCAGCTTTACGTATTCGAGTCCAAGAAATAAATGAGGGACCGACATACCCGGCTTCAGGCGGGCCGCACGATGAAAGGCCTCGATTGCCTCTTCATCTTTCCCTGTCTGGTAATACATCAAGCCGAGGTTGGCTTGCAGTTCCGCAATTTCAGGATGAATAGCGACCGCTTGCCGGTAGAAGTCAGCAGCGGCCTGAAAGTCGCTCCTGGCCTGGGCATCTTGTGCCGAGGCCAGGAGTGACTCAAACCGATCGGATTGTTGCGGGGATGCGACCCCCAGTGAGACACACACCAGCCAGCAGCAGATTACCGTAACAACCCTGATTGCTCGCCCCACGTATCACCAGTAAAGCTTGAGCGCTGCCTGCATCAGCCGCGGACTAAAGGCGCCCGTAAGGTGCCCGAACGTACCGCTGCTCAAACCGGTGTCCGGCTTGTAAAAGTTTACATGGTTAAATGCGTTGAACATATCCAGGCGGAACTGGAAACGCACCTGTTCTCGAACCGGAAAGTATTTCTGAATACTCAGGTCCCAGTTGTTGAAACCCGGAGAGCGAAGATCGGAGAAATACCGTGGGGCATTTCCCAGATCGAATTTGCTGGGCGCCACGAATGCGGCGGTGTTAAACCACTGATTGACGGTCTGGTGCGACACATGGTAGTCGCCGACAACGTTCGCATTCTGGCCCACGCCGAATGGATTCTGGTTGTCGACGTTGATCCGCAGCGGGAATCCACCCTTGAACGTCGCGACCCCGGAGGTCTGCCAGTCGCCGATAATGGCATTCACCACGCTGTTCATGCCCGCGCCATACTTCTTTCCTTTACCAACCGGGAGTTCGTACACGTAACTGAGCACAAAACTATGGGTGACGTCGTTGGCATCGACCGATTTCTCCGCCGCCAGGTTGTATACGTTGCGAATATTTTCCCCAAAATTGGCGGAGGCATTGGCCCAGGCGTTGGGACCGCCCACGTTGTCGAGGAATTTCGAGAACGTGTAGGACGCCAATAGTGTCAACCCCTGGGACACTCGATGGGTGTAATTCACGTCCAGCGCGTTGTACCGGCCATCACCGGAGGGCGACTGGTTCTCATTGATATTGCAGAACTCCGGGTGGGGCCGGAGCAACTGCCCCTGCGAAATCGTGGCCCCGTCGAGGCCACAACCGCTGGAAGTGATGATTCCGGAGAACGGGTTGGGAACCTGGTTGAGCAGTGCCGCCCCCATGGAGAAGTATTTCGGATTCAATTGGTTGAGGTTCAAGCCGCTGGCCAGTACATGAACGCTGTGATTCCCCACGTAGGTGAGGTCGAGCACATCGTTTGCCGTGGGCGCGAATTGGAATCCATACATCCATTGCTGGTCGTAGTAGGTCTTGCGATTAGGCGCGACTGCGCCAGTGTCGAAACCGACGTTGGTGAGTGCGCCTGACGAATTTCCCACCACCGGCACAAGTCCACCCGAAAACGCATTCTGCAACATGCATCCTGCGCACGGACTCACACCATCGGTTGTGGCAATGTAAGGCGTTTCGGAAGTATATCCCTGTATCACCGGCACACCTGGGTATTGGCGCGGGAAGAAGATCCCATACCCTCCCCGCATGACGAGCTTCGGCATCACCTGGTACGCAAACCCGAATCGCGGCGCGAAGTGCTTGAAATTCGTATCGTACTGGCCCCGATCGCCGGAACTGGCAAATTCGACGGCACCCGTACAGTTTAGACCGGCCGCAGTACAAGCAGGATTGACCGCGTTGTAGTTGAATCTCGAGAGCCGGTCGAGACGGTCGGTCACCGGGCGCTCGACTTCCCATCGAATTCCGAGATTCAGAGTGAGCTTCGGAGTGACCCTCCAGTCATCCTGCAAATACGTTCCATGGAGCCAGGCCCGCGAGATCTGTGAAACCGCAATCCCGGTGCTGCCGGTCGATGGCGTACCCAGCAGCATGGCAGCGACGGCGTCGCCGGTGTTAGGAGTGAGGTTCAACGGATCCGGGCCACCGGTGAACGTGTTGTCAAAATTGAAGTTTGTCGTGTGGAAGCGGCCGCCGTTCTCATCCTGGGCGACCCCCATGTATCCAAACGTCAACTGGTGCTTCCCAATAATCTTGACAAAGTCCACAGAACCGCTGGTGGCAGCCCGGGGAAATGCACCTTGTCCAGCTCCCTGTTGTGGCCCCTGACCGAGGTAGCCGGACGCCACAACAGCCGGGTATTCAGGCGAAACCGGATCGATGAACGCGGGAAGGCCAAGAGATGAAACCTGAAAG
>Ga0335084_10000441_pt1 | contig 35132 bp, 30 predicted proteins | sample Lox_Sample_44_FD_206721 | JGI IMG/M metagenome (GOLD analysis project Ga0335084, IMG submission 206721) | Soil microbial communities from Loxahatchee National Wildlife Refuge, Florida, United States - Lox_Sample_4.4 | ecosystem: Environmental > Terrestrial > Soil > Wetlands | place: USA...
GTCCCGGCTGAGATGATCGAACGACACGGTGCCGTAAGCCGCGAAGTGGCGGCGGCCTTGGCGGAAGGCATCCGTTATCGCTGCGAATCTACTCTGGGCGTGGGCATAACCGGCGTAGCAGGTCCCGGCGGAGGCACAGCCGAAAAGCCGGTGGGTCTTGTATTTCATGCGGTGGCCAGCGACAGAGGAACCGAGGTGATCCAGCGAAATTATCCCGGGGATCGGAAGCGCATCCGCCGGTTCGCCTCGACCATGGCACTGGACATGGTGAGAAGAAAATTGATGTAGAGCAATGGGCAGCGAGCGATGAGCTCGTTCTGCGGATTTTGCTCATCGCTGAGTACTCATGGCTCATTGCTGGTTTTATGCGCCTCTTCATCGCTCTCGATCTTGAAGACTGCATCCGCGAACGCCTCGCCCGCTTCGTCGATGGCGTCCGCAATTTTGCTCCTGACGCACGCTGGGTCAAGCCGGAATCGCTCCATGTCACATTGAAGTTCATCGGCGAACAGCCAGGCTCAACGGTTGAAAGGATCACGCAGGCTTTGACAGCCGTTTGTGTGCCCACGACTAAAATCCGCTTCCAAGGCTATGGATTCTTTCCCACGCCCAAATCCGCCCGCGTTTTCTGGATCGGCATGGAAGCCAGCCCGCAACTTGCTGCTTTAGCAGCAGCCATCGAGGACACAATGGGAATATGCGGCATCCCGAAAGAAGAACGCCCATTCAGTCCTCATCTCACACTGGCGCGCGCTGGTGGAGGCTCTGGATCCCCAACGTGGCGCAAAGGAGACAAGCCTAATCCCGTCTTTCAGCACCTGCAGGAACGGCTGGCCGTTCTTCCTACACCGGAGTTTGGTACCATGACTCCCCACGAGTTCTTTCTGTACCAAAGCCAACTCTCCCCGAAAGGATCGAAGTACATAAAACTTGCAAGGTTTGTACTGCAATCCCACGACACATAATTCTCGAGTCACGATTTCAGATTTGAGATTTCAGATTGCAGAATTGAAATAGAGTGAGTTGTAAAATCTGGAATCTGGAATCTTTATACTTCATGCCCCGCTTGGCGCTAATCCTGGTCTCGGCTTACGTCTTGGGCTCCATCCCGTTCGGTTATCTTCTGGTACGCGTTTTCCACGGCGAAGATGTCCGGCGGAGCGGGAGCGGCAACATTGGTGCCACGAATGTCTCTCGTAAATCCCCGATTCTCGGCGCGTTGACGCTGCTTCTCGACGCTGCGAAGGGATTCGTCGGCGTGCAACTGGCGACGTACTCTGCCCTCGAGCCAACGGATCCTCGATTCCCGCGCCTCATGGCGGCGGCAGCCCTGCTTGCCATCGCCGGACACATGTTTCCAATCTGGCTTAAGTTTCGTGGGGGCAAAGGAGTCGCGACGGCTCTCGGGGCCTTTCTCCGTTTTGTTCCTTTGGCAGTTGGCGTCGCCGTGGTCATCTTTGTCGTTGTAGTGCTCGCCACGCGCCGCATCTCACTCGGGTCCATCGTCACGGCCGCCCTGTTTCCCGCTACAGTATGGACGCTCAATCTTTCGCATGACCCAGTGGTTCTCGCGTTAGTCGGCGCAGCTTCCCTTCTGATCATCGGCCGTCATTACAAAAACATTGTTCGCCTGCTGTCTGGCGAAGAGCCACGTTTCACGCTTGGCGGCAAAAAAGATTCGCAAACGAGAGCGCCTGAATGAGTCGGATCGCGATCATTGGAGGCGGAGCGTGGGGCACCGGACTGGCCATCGTTCTCGGCCGCAAGGCGACCCACAAGGTGCAACTCTGGGCCTACGAACCGGATGTGTGTTCCTCCATCAACCAAGATCGTGTCAACCAGAGGTTTCTTCCCGGCGGAAGCATCCCTGAATCGGTCTCGGCCAGCAACGAACTCGCTGTCGTCCTGCAGGATGCCGAAATCATTGTCAGCGTGATGCCCTCACAGCACTGCCGCGAGATCTTCGTGCGTATGCGCTCTCTGATCCCGCCGCAGGTGCTGATTGTCAGCGCAACCAAGGGCCTTGAAGAGGGGTCTCTCTTGCGCATGAGTGAAGTCATTGCGGAGACCCTCAAACTTGACGAGAACCTCCAGCCACGTATTGGCGCGCTCAGCGGGCCAACTTTTGCGCAGGAAGTGGCACGCGGCGACCCCACCGCCATCACTATCGCCTCACAACATCCCGACTTGCTGAGCATCGTGCAGCGAGAGTTCAGCGAGGCCAGTTTTCGCGTCTACACTAACAGCGACATGGTGGGCGTAGAACTCGGCGGCGCACTCAAGAACATCATTGCCATTGCGGCTGGAATTTGTGACGGACTCGGCCTGGGACACAACTCGGTCGCAGCCCTGATCACGCGCGGTCTCGCCGAAATGACACGCCTCGTCGTCGCCTGCGGAGGGCGTGCCGAAACCATGGCAGGGCTCGCCGGGCTGGGGGATCTGGTCCTGACCTGTACCGGAGGCTTATCGCGAAATCGCAGCGTAGGCGTAGAACTAGGACGCGGCAAAAAACTTCCCGAAATCATCGCTGGCATGCACGGCATGGTCGCCGAAGGGGTCTTCACAACAACAGCCGCGGTAGGGCTAGCCCAAACCCGAGGCGTAGAAATGCCAATCACCGAGCAAATGCACGCCATCCTTCATGAAGGAAAATCCCCGAAGGAAGCAATCCAGGAGTTGATGACTCGAAGCGGAAAAAGCGAAACACGGAGCTGAGATATCTTTTGCTCGCTTTCGCGTTCTTAGCGGTTACGCGATTCGCTAACCTTGTTTCCGGCCCATGCCGCACCAAATCTCGTGTTACTCTTTTCCGTTTCAACGAGTCCTAATGGAGGTCATCATGCGTCTTGGTGCGCTCTCGCTTCTCCTGCTGCTCTCATCTTTCACGACTGCCCAATCCAAAACCGTTGCTGAGCGACTTGGCTATCCTCGCGACTCCAAGCTTCTTATCATCCACGCTGATGACCTCGCCGTAGCTCATGCTCAAGACGCCGCCAGCTTCGACGCCCTCGATAAACGTGCCGCGACTTCCGCCAGCATCATGGTTCCCTGCCCTTGGCTCACAGAAGTCGCCGCCTATGCCAAGGCCCATCCCGACGCAGATCTGGGTCTGCACCTCACTCTCACCGCGGAGTGGAAGACCGACCGCTGGGGCCCTGTGGAGTCAAAAGACAAAGTTTCCAGCCTTCTCGATCCCGACGGGTATCTTTGGGGTGATGTCGCTCCCGCTATCCAGCACATCAAGACCGAGGAAGCCGAACGCGAAATCCGAGCACAGATCGAGAAGGCCATTGCGATGGGCATTCAGCCGACTCATCTGGACAGCCACATGGGCACGCTCTTCGCGCGCCCCGACCTGATGGCCGTGTATGTGAAGGTCGCTCATGAATACAAGCTGCCCTTCCTGGGAATGCTCACACCGAACGTACCGCCCGAGGTCAAGGCGTTGTTCTCCGACAGAGACGTTCTCCTGGACTCGGTCATCATCGCCAATCCAAGCGTCCAAGCTGCGAACTGGAAGAACTTTTATCTCGATGCGGTGAAGAATCTGAAGCCTGGCCTGACTGAAATCATCGTCCACCTGGCTTATGATGATGCCGAGTCGCAAGCCGTAATGGTGGATCATCCCGACTATGGTGCCGCGTGGCGGCAGCGCGACTACGACGTCATTACCAGTCCAGAGTTGAAGAAGACGCTGGAAGACAATCACATCATCCTGGTCCAGTGGAGGGATCTCAAGAAACTCCTGAATTAAGCAAAGTCTGCCAGTCCTGATTGTGGTGGGTGCGTCTGTTCGCGCGCGTAACGCTGAAGCCAGAACCGGTCGTACTATCTTTCGCGGTACTTTCGTAACCTTCAAACGCCGCGCCCATGGCTTAATCCAGCCCATTCCCCGATAGAATTGAAGAGATATTCGTGTCATCCGCGCCACTGTGTCTCGGCGTCCGCGACGAGTGAAGGAGAGACTTGTCCTCGACCGCTTCCAACTACGCCCGCATCCCCATTCTCTGGCTCATTCTCGGGGTATTGCTGGTGATCAGCATCGTTCCAATGTATTTCTACTCGGCGCAGGTGGAGAGCATTAACGGCGAGCGCCTGAAGACGAACGAGATGCTGTTGCAGAACACGGTAACGCGCTCGCTGGCTGACGATCTCGCGCAGCACGAGCGGTCGATCCGCATGATGCTGGCCAATCTGTCCTCAGCGATTCAAGTGGCCTCTGGCGGCGATATCGGCGAAAAAAATATCGAAGCCCCCGAATTGCGCGCTTTGCTGGAAAACTTTGTCTCCTCTTCTGACGAAATTGCCTACGCTACGTTACTGAATTCCGAAGCGAAAGGCATATCTGCCGGGCGCATTGCCCCCGATGCTTTTCTGCAGCGCGAACTCGAGCGCGCATATGCCGCCGCGCGCGATGGCCGCGTCTACAACGGACAAGCGCTTGTCGTTGGCGAGGGCAAGAGCGCTCGTACTGTCTTCCTGGTTAGCGCTCCGGTGCAATACGGTCCGCGCTTTCTGGGGATGATCGCCTCCGTTGTGGATCTTCAATTCCTCATTCGCCGTCTGCGTGAAGTCAGTGGAGGCGGGCTGACCCCCTACGTTGTCGACGCCCAGGGACGTCTGGTCGCCGCGGCTACTCCGGAATTCGCAACCGGGCAGGAAATGAAGAATCTCGAGATCGTCCGCACCTTCGTCGAAGGCGGCAACAAGGCGCAGCTCGCAGAGACGCGTGAATTCAAAATGGATTCTGGCAACGAGCACATCGACATGCTGGGGACCTATAGCCCAGTAACGTCGCTGGACTGGGCCGTCGTCGTACAGAAACCGCGCCGGGAGGCCTATCGCAGCATCTACGAGATGCAGCGCACGGCCCGTCTGCTTGCTATTCTGGCAGTGCTGCTGAGCATCGGCGTCAGCATCTTTGCGGCGCGGCGCATCACCAACCCGCTGCAGGTGCTCACCGAATCCAGCCGCGCGCTCGCGAAAGGTGACTTCTCGCAGCGCGTGCACCTTTGGAGTCGCACTGAAATCGGTGAACTGGCACAGACCTTCAACTCAATGTCGGAAGAACTTGAGCGATTCGTAGAAGATTTGAAGCGCGCCGCTGACGAGAACCGCGCGCTCTTCATGGGATCGATCCAGATGCTTGCCGGAGCCGTCGACGAAAAAGATCCCTATACCCGCGGCCACTCCGACCGCGTCACCCGCTATTCGCTGCTGATCGCCAAGGAAATGAACCTGCCTTCTTCCTTCATGGAGATCCTGCAGGTTTCCGCCCAACTTCATGATGTGGGCAAGATCGGCATTGAGGATCACATCCTGAAGAAACCCGGCGCCCTAACCGAAGAAGAATTCGAGGTGATGAAGACGCACACGACCAAAGGCGCGAACATCCTGCGTCCGGTGACGCAACTGGCCGAAATGCTTCCCGGTATCGAGTTGCACCATGAAGCGCTGGACGGTCGCGGATACCCCTATGGCCTTAAGGGCGACCAAATCCCGCTGCTGGCTCGCGTAATCGCGGTGGCCGATACCTTTGACGCGCTGACGACGAACCGTCCCTATCAGCAAGCCCACACGCCGGATCAGGCCCTGCAAATCATCAAGAACCTTGCCGGCAAGCGTCTTGATCCAGCTGCGGTTGCCGCCTTGCTCGCGGTCTACGAACGTGGCGAGATCAAGATCCAGCGCTTCACGATTAAACGACCCGTCTTGGCGCCGCAACCGCAAGCGGCAGCACCCACCGTTGCGGTGCCTACCAGCCAGGAAGCAGCCCCCCTCGAGCGCACGCGAGTCTAGCGGCAACTGTCCCGCTAACCGGGGAATTTTCCACTTGGCTGCACGCTATAATGGACTCCCGCATGTCCCTGCCTCCAGGCACGAAGCTTGGTCAATATGAAATCCTCGGCCCCATCGGCGCCGGCAGCATGGGAGAAGTTTACCGTGCCCGTGATACGCGCTTGAATCGTGACGTTGCCATCAAGGTTCTTCCCGCACTGGCATCCGCTGAGCCAGAACGTATGCAGCGGTTCGAGGTCGAGGCAAAAGCTGCGGCGGCCCTGAACCATCCCAACATTTTGTCAGTCTTCCAGATGGGGACTCACGAAGGGGCACCCTATCTTGTCTCTGAACTCCTGGATGGCAAAACCCTTGCCGAGAGCCTGAGGCGTGGCCCGTTGCCGCTTCGTCAGGTGATCCAATTCGGGATGCAGATCGCGCACGGACTCGCCGCAGCTCACGAAAAAGGAATCGTGCACCGTGATCTCAAGCCCGACAATCTTTTCGTAACCAAAGAGGGGCGTATCAAGATTCTCGACTTCGGGCTAGCCAAAATCGCTCCCTCCCGCCAAACCCCCACGACCATGGCCACCACCATAACGCGCATTGGCGTTGCGGTTGGAACCGTGGGGTACATGTCTCCCGAGCAGGTCCGTGGGCAAGTAACCGACCATCGCACCGACATCTTTGCCTTCGGCGCAATTCTGTGCGAAATGGTGATGGGACAACGGACCTTCCAGCGGGCCACCGAGGCCGACACCGTCAGCGCTATTTTGAATGAAGAGCCCCCGTCGATTACCCAGCTCTCGCCAGATACGCCGGCTGGCCTTGGGCGCGTCATTCGTCGCTGCCTCGAAAAAAATCCGGAGCAACGCTTCCAGTCAGCGTCCGACCTCGCATTTGCCCTGGAAGCTATTTCGGATCCCACTTGGAGTATGAGCGGCACTCACGCGATTCCGGTTGCGCCGCCGAAACCGCGCCGGCTCGCGTCGGGTGCAGTCGGGGTGATCCTTCTCCTGGTGGGTGGTCTCCTGGCATATCTATGGCTGCAACCGCCGCAAGTTCCCACGGTGGCCAACTATGTCCAACTCACGCACGATGGACAGCCCAAGACGCTGGTAGGAACCGATGGTTCCCGCCTCTACCTTGCTATGGGGGTCGGCACCTCGGCCAGCTTTGCACTTCATGGGATCGCCGAATTATCAGCCTCGGGAGGGCAGCTGAGAAAGATCGACGTCAATACCTCGGCAGATATGGTTCCTTTGAGCCTCTCGCCAGACGGTGCGGAGATTTTGCTGATCGAGGGACAGGGCGCCCCACCCAAAGGGCCTCTGAGCAGTGTGCCCGTGCTGGGAGGGGCACCGCGCAGAATCGGCGACTTCGTTGCGGAGACGGCGGCGTGGTCTCCCGATGGAAAACTCCTAGCCTATACGAGCTTGGGAGACTTGTTCGTTTCGAAATCGGATGGAAGCGACCCTCGGAAGATTGTCGCTATCAATGGCGACATTCGCAATGTCACCTGGTCTCCTGATGGCACTTATCTCCGTTTCGATTCGTCCGAAACAGCGGGAACTGTGGGTCTGCAGGTTGAACGCGAGGTGTCCGTCGACGGTACGGGCCTGCATCTGTTGCTTCCGGGCTGGCACAACCCACCCGACGAGTGCTGCGGCAAGTGGACCGCCGACGGAAAATATTTCCTTTTCCAGTCACAGGGGCAGATCTGGGCTTTGCCGAAAGGTTCCGGTATCTTCCAGTCGGCTCACCAGCCGATTCAGTTGACGTCAAGCCCGATGACACTCTCCTCGCCCCTTCCTAGCAAAGACGGAAAGAAGCTCTTTGTCATCGGCCGCACGTACCGCGGCGAACTGGTTCGATATGACCCGCGAACATCTCAATTCGTACCACTTCTCGGCGGCATCTCCGCCGAGTATGTTGACTTTTCCAAAGACGGGCAGTGGGTGACTTACACGTCGTATCCGGAGGGTGCACTCTGGCGCAGCCGAATCGACGGTAGCGAAAGGCTCCAGCTCACTTTTCCACCCATTTCTCCCGTTCTTCCGCGCTGGTCCCCTGACGGCAAGACAATTCTTTTTTTCCAATTCGCACAGGCCGCCGACAAGCCGGCAAGGATTTACCAGGTTTCTCCTGAGGGAGGCAGCCCGCGCCTTTTGCTGCCGGACGATCACGCCCAGCAGCTTGACCCCAACTGGTCGCCGGACGGCAGCAAAATCATCTTCTCGGGCGAGTCGAACAATTCCTCTTCTTCGATTCGCATTCTTGATGTCACGACCCGCCAATTGTCCACTCTTCCTGGTTCCGATGGCTTGTATTCGCCGCGTTGGTCACCGGATGGGCGTTACGTCTCTGCCTTCTCTGCCGATTCAAAAGCTCTGCTTCTGTTTGACTTCGTAACGAACCAGTGGAAGGAACTCGCCAAGGGATCTCTAAGCTGGCTCAACTGGTCGCGTGATGGCCAATATGTCTATGTGCTGGACTACCGGCAGAAAAATGCTGTGATCCGCGTACGAGTGAGCGATGGCAAGCCGGAACCGATTGCCGATGTGAAAGACTTTCCGGCTACCGGCCGTTATGGCGCAGCTCTCGCTCTGACGCCAGACGATCAGCCAATCCTCCTCCGAGATACTGGCACACAGGATGTATATTCCGTCGATTGGCACTCCCCGTAGGCCAAGGCGCGTATTTGCGGAAATCAATAACGACGGGAACGTTCTGAACACCGAACTGCAGAAATCAGGGCAAAGCGGGATGGGCAGCTGAGAGCAAGGGTTCGCGGATCACTCTCACAAGGCTGCGACGCGCCGCTGCATCAGCAGGAAGTACAGCGCAACCAGGATCAACAAGAATCCATTCACCCCAAGCACAATAGGAGCCGTATAAATCGGTACGAGCCATCCGGACACCAGGTTGCCGATCGGCATGCCCCCACGGAAGGCGAAGTTGTAGACGCTCATCACGCGCCCGCGCATTTCGTTGGTCACGATCAACTGCACGAGTGAGGTTACGGTGGCGAAGACAGCCATCATCGAGGCTCCTACCACGAGCAACATCGCGTAACTGAGGGGTAGGAATTTTGATAATGAGAATCCCGCAATTCCCGCTCCCAGCACCATCAACATAGTCAAGGCGAAGCGCCCCTTCCTTTGCATGTTTCCAACGCTGGCCACGGCGAGCGATCCGCAAATCGATCCAACTCCCATCAATGACATCAGGTTTCCGTAAGTTTCCGGACCACGATGGAAAATGTCTTTCACGAAAACTGGAAAGTAGGTTCGCATGGGCATGCTCAGAAACGTCATGCAGAACGCGAGCACGATCAGCGCAACCATGGCGCCCTTGTGCCAGACAAAGTGAATCCCCTGTTTTAGACTCTCAAGCATCGACTCGCTCGACTTCTCGGGGAGAAAGCGGGCGCTGATGATCGACAACGAAACGATGGGCGCCAGGAAGGAAAGCGCGTTCAACCCAAAACACCATTTTTCCCCGAATCTTGCCAGGGTGATTCCGGCCAGAGCCGGGCCAACCGTCACCGCCAGGTTGAACTGAATAGAATTCAACGCGATCGCATTGGGCATGTCATCACGATCCACCAGGGTCGGTATCAGCGCCTGGTAGGCAGGGCCGCCAAAAGCCTGCGCGAGGCCGGAAATGAATGACAGGCATAAGATCGGCCATACGTGTGTCAAACGCATTGCCACCAGAATTGTCAGCGTTGCCGCACTGGCCATCTGGATGTACTGCGACACCAACAGGATCTTGCGGCGTTCGGTGCGATCTGCCACCACGCCTCCAAGCAAAGAGAATAAAAAGATGGGCAGTCCAGCCAGAAATTGGTCCAGAGCGAGGAGAAATGCAGAATGGCTCAGCCGATAGATGAGCCAGCCCTGCGCAACGATCTGCATCCACGTCCCAATGCTGGACGTGCACGCGCCGATCCACATGAGGCGGAAGTCGCGATAGTGAAATGCCTTGAAGACTCGCCGAAAGGTCGACGTCTGGATTTGCTCGGGCGCGGCCACGGTTCAGATCTATATCTTCGCACGACGCTTGCTCTGCGTGGCGACTGAAGCAACTAAATGGTCACGCTGCCGGCTGTCTGGCCATTTGGCTTGCTCATCATGTCATGCATAGGCGATCCAAAGGGGCCCAGAAGACGCTTCCGGGAGAAGCAGCCTGCGGAACAGTCGGCCGTATTATCGATCCAAGCTTTCCGGAGACCCAAAAGGCGAAGAGCAGCAAAGGTCGGCTTTGCTGCTCTACGCCAATCCAAAAGCCCAGCAGTAGGAGGTTACTGGTTGAGCGGATTAAAGGTCAGTACTCCGGCTTCTGTGTTCGAGCAAACTCCAGCAGGATCTACCCGCACCACAGCATCCTCTTCTGCACAGAACGCACGGATGCCGGTCTGATTTATCGTGATCGGTACGGCTACAACGGTGTACCCCGAATTGACGCCACCGGCCACTGTGCCCGCGCCGGTAGTGAACAAATAGCCGCTTTTTCCGCTGCCTGCGGGGTTGCCGTTATTGGCCAGCACTGCATCGATCAGGCATGCCGTGGCCTGCGCAGGCACGCACGCTGCCCCGATCGGGCCGCCGAGATCTTGCAGTTGCGCCGCGTAGCCAACCTGTGGGTAAGTCGAGTTGTAAGTGGTCTCCGCACTGTTGATCGTACGAATAGACGATACAGCCGAGGACTCATTCGCGGCCATGCGGGCGCGCAGTAAGTTAGGAATTGCAATGGCTGCGATGATCAGAATGATGGCGACTACGATCAGCAGCTCGATGAGCGAGAAACCTTTGTGCTTCTTCATTTTCCCTTCCCTTGTAATCATCAAATCGGTATCAATAATTGACTGAAATGAGCAAAGCTTAAAACGCGATGTTGTGTGGACACACTCAGCCAGAAGTTGCGCCGCAAATGTGCTACCAATGTGTTTAGCTCTCGGACTTTAGGAAGGCTTATCGCAAGTGCTTGCTTTTATTGGAGAGTATTAGCGAAGCGGCATACCATTCTTCTACGGATGACGTGTTCATTTTTCATCAGTGATGAGAATGATCAAGAGAATGACAAATATTGCCAAGAGACATATTCCCGACAACCGATTATGGCTATGTGATAATCGTGATTTAAATCACAAGCTGTCTGCGTGAAGTGGGGACTCCGGAAGCGTGCGGCAGGATCAAAAAGAATTCTTCTGGGCAAGGGACGACTATTTGTCGGAAGAGGGGTCTTTCACAAAAGTAACTGCCCCCTCAACACAAAATGGCAGCAGAATATGGCGATGCAGGATTGTGCCAACTTTCTCGTGACCGCTGTATGCACCGTAGCCCTTTGTGGCACAGCGGCGTCGCGGGGACAAGACGTCAGCCGCGAATCGGCAGCACCTGCCACCAGATCCCGGACCCCGCATCAACCTGGGCATCGCACCTTAAGCAAAGCTGACCGTTCGTCGGTCATTGCTGTGGCCTTGCATTCCAAGGAAACGCGAAACGCGGGACCCGACTGCTCCCATCTGGTGCACTCGATCTATCAGCGTGCTGGCTTCCCTTATCCCTACGCCGACTCCGAAGACTTGTATGATGGGGCAAAAGGCTTCCAGCGGGTCGAACAACCGAAGATGGCCGATCTGGTCGTTTGGCACGGCCATGTCGGGATTGTTGTTCGCCCCACCCACCACCAGTTCTTTAGCCTACAGAGCACAGGGCCGAAGGTTGACGATTACCGAAGCGGCTACTGGAGAAGCCGTGGACAGCCCCGCTTTTATCGGTACGTAAGGACCGATTCGTAACTTGATTGGCAATGGGGCATCACGCGGGTGCCTGTTAACAGTTCGATAAAACAATTGCCTTGCGGACGCGCCCCTCGACTAGGGATCTCGAAGCACGAGATCCGCTGATGACTATGTCCAGCCGGACAGCCGCCAACATTTGACCAGAATAGCGAGCCCCGCCCTCGCTCGCAGTTTCACGGGCCAGGGCGGGTATCCGAAACAACTGCAGATCTCAAGCCTCCGCCGGATGTGTAGTCATCCAGTTCTTCGCGGGAATGCTTCTGGGAAGGATCTCCAGATGTTTCACTGCGTAATGGAAGATCACGCCAGAGGCGGTGACAGTGGCTAATGTCAGGGCGAACTCAGTCCACTTCGGAACATAGTAGAAGCCTGAGCTTGCCTGGAAAGCCGTAATTGAAACATTCAGACGATTAGCCATGAAACCCATCACTACGAGAGCGCAGGTACCGTAGAGCGCATTCGGATTGTTGCGCACTTTTGGCTGACTCAACAGGAACACCGGAGCGATGACGAACAATGCGATTTCACACCAGAACAGAAGTGTTTCTTCGCGCCAGCGGAATAGATAGCCGGCGGCTCCGTGGGTAGCCAGATCGATGCCTCGCAGCAGCGCGTAGACGTAAAGCATGGGAGCAATGATCTGGCTCATTTCCGAAAGCAAGCGGGGATCGACGCGCGCGCTCAAAGACCGGTTGCAGAGGTACACGGCCATGATCGTGGCCGCTAGACCCGCAGGTACCGCGGAAAGATAGAACAGAGTCGGCAAATAGGAGCTGTACCAGAGTGGATCAACCTTACCCTTGGCCAATAGGTAGAGCCCGCCCAGAAAGGACTGATGAAGCGAAGAGAGAATTGCCCCGATCAGGACCAACGCGATCAGGATCTGATGGTGCCACTTCAGGTAGAAGTCCCGCAGGCGAACCCACGGAATCTTCTCCACCAGCGAAGGAGAGAATTCCAATGAAAGCACAGTGGTGTAGAGCATCACGCACCACGAGACCTCGAACAATACCGAGCGCCGGTTCCACATCACGATTGGGTGCCAGATTCTCCAGGGCAGCCCCAGTTCGTACATCATCCCGACAATGACGGAGAGATATCCCAGGAACGACAGCAGCACGGCCGCTCGAACTACCGGTCGGTACCGCTCGAAACCGAGCAGATATACAGCAGCGGCGATGGCAAACCCTCCGGCGGAGATCCCGACACCGCAAAGGGTCCCTAGCCCGACCCACAAGCCCCAAGGCTGTGAGTCCGCCAGGTGGGTGGATTTTTCAAAGCCCAGTGCGAAACGCGCGTAGGCCGCATAAGCTCCGACGAGGAAAATGACTGCGACAACCATACGCCAGAAAGTAACTTTAGGAAGGCGGATATTAGACATGATGCGGATCCTTTCCATTGCCTGACCGGCCGGCTGCTTCTTCAGCCTCGGCCAGCGCCACCAGTTTCCTGCGATTCGTAATCCAGTAGAGTCCGGCGAGTAATCCTCCACCCACCATGACCACGGTTGGAATGTCGCCCAAGGCATTCGCGGTCAGGACCGGCATCGGCTGCGACTGCACGCTGGTGAATCCCAGTTTTTCAAAAGGAATATCGGAGATGTAGAAGACCGACGTGCCGCCGACTTCTTCGCTGCCATAGATGCGCTTCACGTATTTGGACTCACCCAGAATGCGCCTCTGCGCCTCTTCCAGAATTTCGTCGCGCCAACCGACAATTGACGCCTGCACCGGGCAAGCTTCTACACAGGCTGGAGGTTGGCCCTGCGCCTGCCGCGCGTAGCACATGTCACACTTCGTCACGAATGGGGCGAGTTTCGCCCACTGATAGCGTGGCACATTGAACGGGCATGCCACCAGGCAGTAGCGGCATCCGATGCACTTTGAGGAATCGTAAGTGACTGGGCCTAGTTCTGTTTTCTTCAAGGCCCCAACCAGGCATGCCGACGCGCAGGCCGGATCCTGGCAGTTCATACACATGCGTCGCACAAAACGATCGCCGTGTTGCTCAACAATCGTGAACGCCGTCGGCGACAGCTTCGGCTCAGGGTCTTGAGGAAAACCGTGGAGTTCCTTGCACGCCGCCTCGCAACTGAGGCAGCCGATGCACTTGGTGATGTCGATCAGGATTGCTTTCGATTTGGACATTCCAGTTCTCCTTCATTCCGAGCCATTCAGTTGAGGAAGAACTCGGTGATGATTCTCTGGCGGAGGTCCTTGGGAACTTGCTGCAGAAGACCGGTGACGGGAACACCGCCATCTTGCGCAAGCGCGGGCGTCAGCTTGGCGATTTCGGCATTAAGACGGTTCTGGTTGTAATGCATCCAGGGAGCCACCATCGAGGCCTGCATCAGATTTCGCTGGTTGGTCTGTAGATCAGGAGCCTTGAATGTGGCGATCCAGCCGTCTTTATATGGGTCACGCAGAGCAAGCTCCGGACTCTGGATTACGTCGTTGTTGATGTGGGTCACAACGCCTTCGACGGGTGACACCAGGTCGAAGGAAAATCCGTCGCTGTAAATGGTCATCAATTTCTGGCCCTGTCGAACCCAACGATCCGTTTTCGCCACTTCGATCCGCTCGATCTTCCCGATGAGCTCGGCAGTGAAGGAGTCGAGCCCAACGCGAGCATCTTCCGGACCCTCCCGCAGGACCCAGGTGTGGCCAGGATGAAAGCAATAGTTCTGCGGGATGGAGAACCCAGCTTGCTGAGTCATAAGCGGCGCCGGAGGCTTAAGCGAGGGATGCGTAGTAACCGGTAAGGCCGGTGCCGGACGAAACCAAAGATAGTTGACCGAGATCACAACAAGGAAAGTCAGCAATACGAAAAGTATGGACATGATGCCCTCGGTTGTGCGGAGCCGCCCGGTTCGGACAAGGGCGACTGCAATAATCGAGAGAGCAAGTGGGTGGCAACTCTTACCCGGCTGCTGCATATTGATTAAAAGGGACTTATTACGTTCGAGACCACCCAACAGCACTCCTGGAACGCTGCATGCTGCAAAACGCAACTGCATTTTGCAGGGATGCGGTGACGTGACGGCCCAGACGGGGTGGGGGTACCACGATCGCAGAGGATGCAGTTCATCTCACCGTTTCACTTCCCGCAAAATCGTTTGGTGGAGGGTCCGTCCCGAAACTGGCCTATTTCTCTATGAGGGCATTTCCAGCGGAATCTACGTGAGTACTTGTGACTGGGAAATAGGGTCCAGCAGATTAGAGACAGCGTCATCCAGGGGGGACCTTGCAAGAAATGCACTGCCTGCGCTGCAGGCGCGAGATTGGGATGGGAGATAAGTCGGTTGCGGTGTACATGTTCGCCCAAACCGTAGGCGTCCGGCCGCGGCAGAAATCGACCGCACAGCGTATTTGCTTTTGTCCACAGTGTGCGGTTTCGCTGGCGATGGGGCTGCCTCCAGAGGGCGGGCTGAATATCGCCGCGTGGGAGATGATCCGCGACCTAGTCAGCGCGGAGGCATCCCTAAGCGACGCGGCCTGGGACAGTCTTCGTGGGATTGTTGGCCTGCTGGGTTCAGGCAAAGACGATAATTCGGCGCGGTATCGCCGGGCCGTGTAGAAGTCGTTCAGAGCCCGCGATCGAGACCCGGCATTGACCGAAGCTACCTCGTGGGCACGAAAAATGGTCAAACTCCCCCAAACGGTGGGCAAGGTTTACTGCTTGGTTTCAGCGCTCTTTTTAGCGAACGCACGGACGTAATTCACCAGATCCCAAGCTTCTTCGTCTTTGACCCGAGGACCCTCAGCCGGCATGTCGTTGTGACCGTTCTTGATGATGTAGAAGACTTCGCCGTCGGTTCGGTCTTTCAAGGTGTCGGGATTGGTGAAGTCCATCATTGTGAGCTTCATTTCCTTCGCGATGTCGCCCTTGCCGTCGCCGGTTTTCCCGTGACACATCTCGCAGTCAAGGGTCCACCACTTCTTTGCGCGCGCCGTAGACTCCGGTGACGGCTTTACTGGATTTTGCTTTTTGGCCGCGTCCACCGGAATTGCTGCATATTGTGATGGTTTCTGATTGCTAGTATTCGACGGTTGCTGGGTGAGAACCGGGATGACGAGCAGGAAGAATGCCGGAAGAACCAGTGCCAAGCGGTACACAGGAACCTCCTCTGGGACGAGTGTGTACTACAGAAAAATTGTACACCGTGCTTCAAGCGGATACCGTGAGCGCGGCCGCCTCGGCGTTGTTCCAACGGCGGCCGCGCCTGTCGCGCTGCGGCTGTACACGGGGAAGGCTCAACCGAGCGAGCTCGTTTCTCGCGGTCAAAGCATCGAGAAACCTGTCGAGTTACTCCCGGGGGGACGAGGGCTTGAGTGGGCTGCCGCCCTGTTAGTGTTTGTTCCGACACCTGGGAGGATTGCACACCAGCCATCTGAAAATTAGATGAAAACGGTACGGTTAGGTGCCGAGCGATCCTTTCGCACTGTTGAGGGCGGCCTCAATTGCGTCGGCATTGGGAATTGCGCCCTGGGCCATATCCTTACTGCCCCCACCCCTGCCGCCGAACCTGGAAACGGTTTCCTTCATCAAAACTCCCATGTCGTTCGGTTGTCCCTGGGACTGCGCAAATATGAGCGAGGGTTGTGGCGATGTACTGGCCAGCAAAACGACAATGCGGTTATCCAAACGCGTCAACTTCTGCGCGAGTAGCTGCAGGAAGTTTATCTCGCGATCGGAGAGGCTGCGAATCACAACCCTGCGCCCCTCCATGGGCGACGTTTCTGCGAGAAGAGCGGCGGCCTGAAATTCCGCGAGTTCTTCCAGCGACTGCTCGCGTTGCTTGCGGAGGAGTCGGACCTCGTCGAGCGACTTACGGACTTGCTGTGGTACGTCATAGATGTGGGCGGAAAAGAGGCCGCCCGCCTCGGTCAGCGTGATGAAGTCACGCCGCGCCGTGGCGACCGCGCGTTGTCCGGCAACGAATTCGACGCGCCATCCCTGGCGCACTTTTTCCGTCTTACGCAAGAGGATGCAGCCAATCTGCCCCGTTTGATTTACATGAGTCCCACCACAAGCGTTGACGTCAAATTCCTGAATGTCGATGAGACGAAGTTCCTCTCTCTCGGCGGGAGGGACCTTGCGGAGCCCCAGCCGTCCTGCTTCTTCGCGGGTCACGAAGCGGATCATGACGGGGCGGTTCTCCAGAATGACTTCATTGGACAGGCGCTCGGCTTGTTCGACCTGCTCTTTGGTCAGGGTAGGCGTTTCCAGGTCGATCGAGCAGTAGTCGTCTCCCATATGGAACGAGACGGTAGGCATGTTGAAAAGGCGGACGAAGGCGGCCGACAGGACGTGCTGCCCGGTATGTTGCTGCATGTGATCGCGGCGGCGTGCGCGGTCGATCTCGCCTCGGACCCTACTTCCCGGCTTGATCTTCTTTGGTGGAGCCTCAAGGTAGTGGACGACGCGCCCGTCTTCAGCCTCGGAGACTTCGGTGACCCTTAGCTGTTCGCTATCGGATGAGATTACGCCGGTGTCGAAGACCTGTCCGCCGCTGGTCGGATAGAAGGCTGTGCGATCGAGGATCAGGGAGGGACTGGGGTTCTCGGACAGCTCCCGCACGTCGGCTTCGAAGTCGTAGAGGAAGGAGTCGTGGTAATACAGACGATCGGTCATGAGGCTTTATTCTAACCAGATGGTTGCCACAGGTTGTCAGAACTAGGACTGATGGGGGCGGGCGCTGACGCCTTGCACAGTTTGGCAGGGTTAACGAATCATTGCTTCGTACCGCGCCCTGCCCCTTGAGAGCGATAGCGCAGATACGCGTTTCGCAAGGAATCGCCTCCCGAGCCCAAGAAGACGATCCTTCCTTCAGGGTCAATGAGAATGTCGCGGATTGCAGGATCGTGGATTTTCGAGAAGCTCTCCGCACGCCAATTCAGCCTCCAATTGTTCTCCTGCCAAGGCCGCCTTGCGCGCGGTGCAGAACTGGAAGAACTCTCACAGAACGCAAATAGTGATTGCGATCACTGAATACTTTTCTGGTGCTGCTCATGATCGCCGGAGGGGCCTTTAGATGGATAGCACCTATGGCGCCGATGCAGCTCTGCAAACGCTGCGAGGCGACGTGATCAATATCGTCCTGGGAACTGTTTTCCTGACCGTAGGAGCAACAGCATGCGTCATCGCTGCAATCCGTGGGCGCTGGGGCGTTCGCATCCTGGCATGGTGGGGAATCTTTAGCGCGATGTATGGCCTCCAAACTCTGGGGCAAGCGTCCACCATTTTAACGATTCTGCCGCACTCCTTCAGGTCTGCCAGCCCCTATGTAATTACGCCGGTCAGGTACTTGCTCCTGGTTTCAGCTTTGTTCGCGTGGCGCGAACTGGCCGTAGGCAAGCTCAGACTTCTCATCCAACTGGAGATCTTATTCGGGTCGGCAATTGCGGTGCTGGGTATTGGCACGTTCGTCCTGGGCGGCCCAGCCGACAAATGGATCTTCTACAACAACCTGCTCGTCGTACTTGCGACTCCGGTCATGTTGGCTATCGTGCTGGTTCCAAGATCCTCCAGGTTCCTGGTGATGCCCATTCCGCGCATTCTGGCCGGTAGCATGCTCATTTTTGGGCTGGAGGTGCTGTATACCAATTTGGGGACGGTCCTGCAGTATCGCCCGCTACCTTTGGTGGACTCGGTTGCGTTTGCCCTCCTTCTGTTCTCGCTGGGGTATGTAGCTTTGGAGATACTGTTCACGAACGAGCGTCGCCTGCTGTCCATCGAGACCGAACTGGAGACGGCCCGACAGATCCAGTCCTCCATACTTCCGGCGAGAGTTCCCGAGCTAGAGAATCTCCGTATCGCCGCTTCTTACCAGCCCATGACCGGAGTTGCAGGCGATTTCTACCAATTCGTCCACTCAGACAACAATCATCTCGGCATTCTTGTGGCAGACGTCTCTGGACATGGCATCCCGGCTGCGCTCATTTCTTCGATGATCAAGGTGGCGATGCAGTCTGTCGCGATCCATGCCCATGATCCCGCGCAGGTGCTGAGTGGATTGAATCGCATCTTATCGAGTGAGGCACCCGGCCAGTTTGCCTCGGCGGCTTACGTCTGGATCGACACGGAGAATCGCAACGCGCTTTACTCCGCTGCCGGACATCCACCCCTGCTGTGCTGGCGCAATACAAAGGGCGAAATGCAGCGTATTGAGTCGAATGGGCTTTTGTTCGGAGTCGAACCTGACGCCATCTATCCAGTGTGCAGCGTGCCCATTGAACCATCCGATCGGTTCCTGCTCTATACCGATGGTGTGACGGAAACGGAGAATGCGGCGGCGGAGGCCTTTGGCGACCAGCAACTGGAACGCATTGTACGCAACAACCGCCGCCAGTCCGCCCCCGAACTGTCCCGTCAAGTGCTCTCCGAACTCGAGAGATGGCGACCTGCCGCAATGAAGCAGCAGGATGACCTTACGCTTATCGTCGTCGACGTTCTTTAGCGGTCCTGTGATGCTCAGATACTGAGCGAACCGAACCACCCGACAACCCTTATAACGTCTCGATTGGACTCACGAAGCATGATGCCCAGTCGTCAATACGGGCCGATGATTCCGCCGATTTGACGAGCTGGGGGTTTGGCTGGTGGAACGGCTTGCGGTGGCGGCACGACATTCTCATCCAACACATCGAGATACTTCAGGCCGCTGCCAGTATTGAATAAGACAACCGTGTCCTCTGACTTGAAGAATTCGGTAGCGCGCAATTTGCGGTATGCGACCAGACAGGCTGCGCCCTCTGGAGCAGCGAAGATTCCTTCCGTCTTCGCCCAATGGCGTGTGGCTTCCAGGATCTCTTCATCTGTCGCGCTCACCGCCGCACCCCGGCTATTCCTCAATATTTCGAGAATCAAGTAGTCGCCGTACGGCTTGGGGACGCGGAGGCCTGAAGCCAGCGTGGCCGCGTTCGGCCACATCTCTGCGGATTGCCTGCCCTCATCCCATGCTTTCACAATTGGAGCGCATCCCGCTGACTGGACGACGATCATCCTCGGTCGTTCGGAGCCAATCCAACCCAAGACTTCCATTTCCTCGAAGGCTTTCCACATGCCAAGCAGTCCGACACCGCCGCCTGTCGGATAAATAATGCCCTGCGGCATACGCCAGCGGAGTTGTTCGGCGACTTCGTATCCCATCGTCTTTTTACCTTCGACACGATAGGGCTCTTTGGTGGTACTGACGTCGAACCATCCTTCCTTTTCCCAGAAGTCTTGTTTCTTCATGTCAGCGACTTTGCTTGCGCAGTCGCTGATCAGGCCATCGACGAGCGTGACTTGCGCGCCATAGTAGTCGCACTCGATGCGATTCGCGGCGGGCACATCCTTGGGCATGAAAATGTGTGCTTCGAGGCCGGCCGCGGCGGCGTAAGCGGCAAGTGCTCCGGCGGCGTTACCTGCGGATGGAATTGCCAGCTTCTTGAGACCGAAATGGCGGGCCATGGTGACCGCAGCAGAAAGTCCCCGGGCTTTGAAAGACCCGGTAGGATTCAGGCCCTCGTCTTTGATGTAGACGTTCGAAAACTCACGGCTGGGCAGCATGGGGGTAAAGCCTTCCCCGAGAGATACTGGATTGGCATCCGGGAGAACGGCATCGTAACGCCACATCGTTGGAGTGCGTCCGGCCAGACGAGCCGAGGAGAATGTGCGTTTGATTGACGCGAGATCGTAGCGCGCATAGAGGATGCCCGCATCTTTCGGACACACGGTTTGTGGCCGGTCCGCAGGATAGTGCTCGCCACAGCGGGTACATTCCAGATGCGTCAGCATGACTGGCGAGTTTAACAGACGAGCAGAGGTGTTCTTAACGCCCAGTATTGAGCAATCAGTGCTCGGCTCTACGGCTCGCTTCTGGTCGTTTCGCTCTGTACGCAGTCAACCATGCACAAACCTAAACCGCGCTTAGAACGCGCAATCTGTCGAGGAAAGCTTGAGAGTCCAGGTGAGCTCCATGCATGGGCATGCACGAGGCCACCTGAAAAACGGCGTCATCGAGTGCAGTTCCATGCTGCCATTCCGCAAGGAGGCCTTGCCGATAGAGGGAACGGAGTTGAGTATGGCGCAGCCACACAGCCGGCAAATTTGCCGTTGGGTTGCAGGCACGCGCAGTCATCTCGATACTGATCACTCCATCTTTGCCGCAATATCGCTTGGCTCTCTCCACACACAGCTCATGAAGAGCCTTCAGATCATGCTCATCCACAGGCGGTACGGAAGCACCTTTCTCCACTGCCTCGATGAAATCACGAAAAGATTTGAGGAAAAGAGCCTGCACATCGGACATCGTTGTCACGCCTCCAGTCGCCCTTTCTCGGGTAATACAAGTTTACCGTTCAGGCACCCGATAATTGCCCCGACCAGGATTGCAGCGATCAGAGTATAGCCGGCCTCGATAGTGAGCAGATCGCGCGGAAGGCTCACAGTCGAAGGCAAGGTTGCTACGACGAGTGTTGCCCATAGCAGGCTGGACGCCATAATTCCCGGCCAGAGTCCCTTTCGCGACAGCCAAGTTTGAAACCACCCGACTCCATAAGCAAATAGCAAACACGCTGCAACTGTCAGCAAGTGTGGCGAGTACCAGTTGACCAGTTGCTTCAGCTGGGATGGAGTCAGCCCGACAGCAGCCATCCATGGAGCACGGAACAGATAGTGCGAGTGCCAGATCATGCCTACGTACCAGGCGGTGAAAGCAGCGAGCAGTATGGGAAGGTGATAGATCCGACGGACGGATCTGGAAGGTTCGATTTCACCTTGAGTATATGCTTCGGTGCTGAGGGCTTCGGGCAGGCATTTCTGGGCGCATTTAGCGCGCTCCGGCCAGCGGGTGCAGTCGGAAAGGCGGAAATGGGGAGTACCACAGAGGCTGGTCGCGGCGACGTGTCTCGCATCGATGGTAACGGCGACTTGCCGCTGAGTCTCGGGACATGTCACAGCGCGAGGTGCCGAATATCCATGATGGACCTCGCGCGCCACGAGCGCAGGCATAAGAACGAAGAGGGTGGAACTCAACACGAAGAGTGCGATAACGAACAGGAACAGCATGACACACCTCCCAACGCAGAGATGTTTCGTCAGTGCACAAGTCGCTTCTGCATGAATCGTAGGTTGAGGATGACTCTGAGTCTGTGAGTAGAATCACGTGCAGCGCGTCGATGCCCGAGGCTGGGTTAGTATCAGTGATCGGTAAGACCGGTCAGGAGAAGATGAATGGTAAAGTTTCTGTTTGGATTGATCTTTGGCTCACTGTTGGTGCCACTTGCGATCTACTTATATTTCTCCAAGGGGTTAGCGCCAGTAGCAACATCGGCGCCCCCCATGCCATTTGAGAGGACATTTGCGAGGATGGCCTTGCACGCGCGAATGGACAAGGAGATTCCAAAGGATGTGCCGATTGCGGCGGATGAGGGTGCTTATACGGCTGGCGCGCAGATCTACAAGGAGCAATGTGCCGTGTGCCATGGCTTGCCCGGGCAAACTCAGACCGCGATCGCGAAGGGGATGTTCCCGAAGCCTCCGAAACTAATGGAGGGTACCGGAGTGACGGATGATCGTCCGGGAGAGACATTTTGGAAGGTCTCGGGAGGCATCCGAATGACGGGCATGCCCGGTTTCGAAAAAACGCTTTCGACGACGCAGATGTGGCAGGTCAGCCTATTATGCGCGAACGCAGACAAGCTTCCGAATAATGTCAAGGATGCTCTCAAAGAAGCTGCCTCTGCGTCCCCCGCAGCGATGGTTAAGAAGTGAAAACTCGTTCAGTTCAGGCATGTCGAAATTGGCGCTGAACGAGACCTGGTAATCCAGACTGATCTCACCCGCATGCTATAGTGCGTTTTCACTATGGGATCCTTCTGGTTCTTCACCTTTTCGTGGTGGTCGATCCTGCTTCGAATCATCGCGATTGTGCACTTCATTCGGCGACGCCCAAATTTTTTCTGGATATGGGTGATCTTGTTTCATTGGGTGGGAGCGTTGATCTATATCGCCGTCGAGGTAATCCCGGACGCAGGGCTTCTGCGAAGTTCGTTTCAGGTCTTTCCCCGGCGGCGCAGAATCCAGGAGCTGGAACGGGTGATCATCGACAATCCATCCGCGGGGAATTACGAGGAACTGGGGCTGCTCTATCTGGATGACGGGAACTTTACCCGCGCTCGTGCTTGCTACGACCGGGCTATCTCATCGCGCACCGACCATGCCGATCCGTTCTATCGCCGCGGAATCGCTGAAATTGAACTCGGTGACTTTGCCGCTGCGGTGCCGGATCTGGAAAGGGCAGTGACTTCAGATCCGGAATACGATTTTCATCGTGCCAAGGGTCTGCTGGCGTGGGCGTACGCCCGGACCGGGCAAATCGAGAAGGCGGACGGAATGTTCCGGCAAGCGATCCAGATTTCGACGCTCTCCGAGACGTATTACCACTATGCATTGTTCCTGGAGTCCCAGGGGCGGAATGCAGATGCGCGGACCTGGGCGCAGAGAATTCTGGAGAAGAGACCCACGATGCCGGGATATCTGAGGCGCCGGGAACGGCCCTGGTTTCGAAAGGCCAGCGGCCTGCTTGCAAAGCTCCCGGGCTAACTCAGCGTTCAACCGAAGCCGCAGCCCGCATTTAGGTGAGCCGGTGAATGGTACCATTGTAGATGGTGACGTTTTCGACCTCCTCCATCCGGCTGCTGGCGACGGATATCGACGGCACGCTGCTCAACCCACAGTTTCAGATTTCCGAGGGCGACCTGGCTGCTCTGCGCCGGGCGCATGCGGCGGGAATCGAGATTGTACTGGTGACCGGCCGTCGGCACAGCTTTGCTTTACCGATCGCGAAACAACTCGGATTTGACTTGTGGCTGATCAGCTCGAATGGCGCGGTTACTAGGTCCCTGAGCGGGGAGACTTTTCATCGCGACTTGATGCCGGCCCAGATTTGCCGCCAATTGTGCGGAGCGATGCAAGAGTTTCGCGGCAATACCGTTCTGACGTTCGACAAGGAAACAAAGGGGGCCATCGTTCTGGAGCACCTCAATGACCTCAGCGCAAGCATCCGACGCTGGCTCGAGAAGAACATGGAGTACATCGAGTTTGTAATTCCGATCGAGAAGGCCCTGGTCACCGATCCAGTGCAGGCAATGTTTTGCGGGACGATGACTCGAATGCATGATGCCCTGCAAGCTCTGGAGCGGGCTGGAATGGACGGCCTGGTGACGATCCTCCGGACCGAGTACCCATTGCGGGATCTATCGATGATCGACGTGCTGAACGCAGGATGCTCGAAGGGCCATGCGCTGGAGCGGTGGACGACATATCGTGGTTACCGGCGCGAAGAGGTCATGGCCATCGGTGACAACCACAACGATGTGGAAATGCTTGAGTTCGCCGGACATCCGGTTATCATGGGAAATGCGTGCGAAGAGCTGCGCACTCGAGGCTGGCGGGTTACCCGCGCGAACCACGAGTGCGGCGTGGCGGCGGCGGTAGATTTGGCGTTGTCGCAGGCCGCCGTTGGGTAGCAAGATCTCGTTCGCTAAGAGTTGGAACGATGCGATTTCGTTTTTCACAATCCGTTCTCAGTTGGATGCTCCTGTTCTTCTTGGCTTCCCTACCCTGCTTTGGAGGTGAGGTTGCCATACTGAAGAACGGATTCTCCATCAAACATGAGCGACGGGAGATTGTGGGAGACCTTACTCGTTTGTACGTAAACGCTTCTGGGTCGAGTTTCATCGACGTTCCGACGGCTGAAATAGAGCACTTCGAACCCGCACCGCCCGAACCGGTGGAGGATTCCGCTGCCAGGACGGAATCTCCGGTGGTCCCGCTCCGGACGGCCTCCAATGGCAGACCCAGTGCATTCCCACAGCGGCCAGTCACAGATCTTTCCCAAGTAGTCAATGACGCGAGCGGACGGTATCGTCTGGACCCAGATCTCGTAAACAGCGTCATCAAGGCAGAAAGCGGATTTAACGCGCACGCGGTATCGCCGAAAGGAGCGCAAGGTCTGATGCAGCTTATGCCCGGCACGGCCGCACAACTCGGCGTACCGAATGCGTTCGATCCGCAGGCTAATGTCGATGGTGGAACTCGATACCTCAGAGAGTTGCTGGAGCGATACAACTTCGATCTGGTGAAGGCGCTGGCGGCCTATAATGCCGGGCCACAACGCGTCGAGCAGTTCGGAGGCGTGCCTCCGTATTACGAAACGCGGGCCTATGTTGCCAAGATCGTAAAAGACTTCAACAAGAAGAAAATCGCGCAGGGAAAGGCGGCTCCTTCGAAGAGCAGTGTGGCCCAGACAAAACGCTCGACAACGTCGGCTACAGGCACAAAGAAAGATTCAAAAACTGCCGCCGGCACAACCGTCGCCTCTGCGCAAGGCAAGTGACACCAATCTCCACTAGTCTGACTTGTTATCCACTTTCCTTCGTCCGCTGCCCTGATGTTTGACCCTTATGTTCCACTCGTTTACCTTGGAGTGGCCGTTTCCCACCTCGCGTTGCGGGACCGCGGCGCGGAACTTCCCTTTTCATGGATAAGAAACGCATCCTGGCCAGCGTAGTCGTGTTCTGTATCCTGGCAATTCTTGTTTACCTGCAATACCGACATTGGCGGACGTTTGACTGGGGTACGTTCTGGAGCCAGACGCATCGAATCCACTGGTTGCACGTTCTCCACGGTGTTGCCCTGATCTATCTGGCGTACGTGGTTCGGGCGATTCGTTGGAAGATCTTTCTCAGACCAGTGCGACCTCAGACCAAGGTGACGGAACTGGTATCGCCAACGCTGATCGGGTTCGCGGGATTGGCCCTTCTGGGCCGTGCGGGAGAATTCATCCGGCCGTATCTCATTGCTCGGCGGACTGGTCTTGCCTTCTCTTCTCAACTTGCAGTCTGGGCCGTAGAACGCATTTTTGATATTGGTGCGTTCGGAGTACTGATGGCGATAGCCATTTTTCTTCCGAGTGCCCTGCAGTCCATTCCGCATCCTGAGTACTACCAGCGCTTTCGCGAGGCGGGATTTTTTCTGATTGCATTCGTCCTCGGGACCACCGCAATCGCCGTGGTGATCGGCCGCAGCGGCGATGCCGCAGCGCGATGGGTGGAACAAAGGTTCTCGCATCTCTCGTCGAATCTCGGTCACCGCTTGGCGCAAAAGGTCCGCGAATTCGGCATGGGGCTCAACACCATTCACGGACCAATGTCGTTGTTATGGCTGAGTGTAGTTTCCGTAGGAATGTGGTACATGATTGCGCTTGCTTATCACGAGGTCACGCATTCCTACGGAGTCGACGCATTGGAGATTCCGGTCTCCCAGTTGTTGATCCTGATCTTCGCGAGCATGCTGGGATCAATGCTGCAACTGCCTGCCGTTGGCGGTGGATCTCAGATGGCAACCATTGCCACGCTTTCCAGCGTCTTCGATGTTCCTCCCGAAATGGCCGCCAGTTGCGGCATTCTATTGTGGCTGGTGACGTTTGCGGCTGTCATACCGCTGGGATTTTTGCTGGCCCATCACGAAAGGCTGTCGCTTCGCAAGTTGTCGGTTGAAAGTCATCAGGCCGAAGAGTGCGACAGCGCACAAACGACTCGTTCTTAGGATTTGCGCTTTGCTTCCCCAACAGGCCATAGATATCCAACTCGTCATCCTGTACCAACACGCAGCACGAAACAGTCGCAACAAGGACTTGTATTGCTAATACGCAAGGCGGATTGACGGGCTGTACTACGAGTGAGAGACTTGTCGTGGTTTTATGGTTCGTCGTATTTCACTGCAGGCATCGAGTTGCCTCGGGTCATGGTTGGTGTTTTTACTGGCGTGGCCTCACCCCGCTCATGCTCAACAACCACAATATGATCCCTTCAACGGACTCGGGAGCACAACTGGTACCGTCCGCGGTTACGAGAATCACAGCGGCACTATTCTGCGCATCACTGTGTTCGCCGAGAACAAAAAAACCAGGCTTGACCGGCAATGCCTCTTGAAGCTCACTAATACCACTTCTCAAAACATCAGTTGGCAGACGACGGACGAGCGATCTGAAGCGGGGTTCGGAGACCTGGCTTCAGGACACTATGATGTGGAGGTTAGTGCGGTCGGGTATCTCACTGCGCACAAGGAATTCCAAGCAATCAGTTCCTTTGTGCCGGTGAACCTGGAAATTGTACTGGAGAAGGATCCAGCAGCTATTGCGCTCACCTTCGCTGACGCCGCTATGCCGTCACGGGCGCGGAAAGAGACAAAGCACGGGGTAGCAGCACTGAAGTCAGGAAAATGGAATGAAGCCAATAAACGCCTCGACGCTGCTTATAAGATGGCGCCTGAGAATCCTGATCTGAATTTTCTGCTTGGCTACCTCTATTATCAAAAAAAAGAACTCGGACGGGCGTCACAATTCCTGGGAACTGCCACCAATCTGAATCCGCGCAATGTGCAGGCCCTGACTTTACTGGGTCGGGTAAGCCTTGAACAGGAAGATTATGGGAGAGCCGTATCCAACCTTGAGAAGGCGGTCCTCGGCGATTCCGAGTACTGGGTCGCGCATGATCTGTTGGCGGCTTCGTACCTGAAGCAGCAAAGGTTTGATCAAGCTCGAAGACAGGCTGAGCTTGCCATCAATCAGGGGAAAGAAGCCGCATCCGCGTCGCGGCTGGTGCTCGGACAAGCTCTCATCAATATGGGCCAGCGCGAAGAAGGCATTCAGGCTCTTAAGGATTTCATAGCCAGTGCACCCAACAACCCTGCAGCACCGCAGGTCAAAACGTTCATTGCGCAACTGGAGACTCTGCCTGTGGCGGCGGATTCGGGCACAGGCGGCAGCTCGCCCCCGATCGCGCAGTTTACGGTCATAGATCCGCTGGTTGCTGCTGCGGAACCAACGTTTTCGGTGCGTCCCTGGCAACCGCCGCCAATTGATCTGAACAAGCCAACTGTTGCAGCCAATGTGAATTGCCCGGCAGACATCATTCAAATGACTGGCCAGCGGGTGGAGGAATTCGTCGCAGATGTCTCACGCATTGCGGCAATCGAACATCTGCTTCACGAACGGCTCGACGAGATGGGCGACACGCTTACGAAGGAAACCCGCACCTTCAACTATGTTGCTTCGTTTGTCGAGCCGAAGCAGGGCGCGATCGCAGTGGAGGAATATCGGCAGGAACATCTGGGGCTAGCCGACTTTCCGGACCAGATTTCGAGCAGCGGATTCGCAACCCTGGCCCTGGTGTTTCACCCGAAGATGCGGGAAAGCTTCGAAATGAGCTGCGAGGGACTCAGCGAACTGCGGGGGCAGCCTACTTGGCTGGTGCACTTCAAGCAGCGCGACGATCGCCCGGCACAAATGCATGATTACCGGGTTGGCGGCGTGCTGTACTCACTGAAGCTTAAAGGGCGCGCCTGGGTCACGGCTGACAAGTTCCAGATTGTGCGCATCGAATCAGAATTGATGAACCCCATTCCCGAGATTCGGCTGGCCGGCGAGCATCAGGTGGTTGAGTATGGCCCCGTCCCCTTCGAAAAAAGGAAGCTCCAACTGTGGCTTCCGCAAAGTGCTGAGATCTATCTCGACTTTCGCCGCCATCGCTATTACCGAAAACACAGCTTCGATCACTACATGCTGTTCGCCGTGGATTCGGAAGAAAAAGACAAAGCTCCGACAGAGTAACTCTTCGAGAGCCCGGCACCAATCGAATCTAGATTTCGACAGAGCATGTGCAGAGCGTGCGAGTCGAAACACCAGGATAGCAAGCACCATCTCGATCTTGGAAGCCGCGAGCATATCTTGGAAATTAACATGCTGAGGTGAAGATTTAAGCAGCTCAAATCTCGGGTGCGCTCGTAGCACGCCTCAACCGCGCCCTCGGTTGATTATTTTCGTTTGGGGCGAGATACTGTCACGCTAGCTATTCATGAACAAAAAGAGTGTGTTGGTTACGGGCTCCTTCGGGCATTGGTTCCGAGGTTTGCGTTCAATTCAATCACGCGGGTCTGCGACAATAACGGTACTGTAAGCGGCAGAACGTGGCTCGGTCGTGTTGCCCAGATACGAGAGCGCCTACCTGCCGGTTGTTGCAGGCACGGGAGGCGTGCAGAAAACTACTTGCGAAGTTCTGGTGGAAGGTCATAGAATTCGACGTTCGGTGAAGCTTGGTCAGCGGTTCTCGAACCACAACTACGAATAGCGGTTGTGCTTCCCCTCCCGTACCGTTGCGTGCTCACCGGGAGCTGAACGTTTGTGAGTGTGGGCGTGTGTCGAAGGCGACCGGAAGGAAAACGCGATACGCTTCGCCTGTTCGGTCTCTGCCGCAGCGAACAAGCGCTTTGTATTTTGCGTATACAGCGATACACGTCAACGCACGAATCCGTTCTGGCGACGTCTTAGATCCCAAGTTGCATCTTGCAGAGAGTTGGAGGTAGTTCTATGCTTGCCATCCAACACTCAGGCAGACTGACGGATCGAATAAATGTTCTGGCCGAGTGATGGGAAGTCTGAATGAAAAACGGTTTTGTGGAGAGATTCGCGCGAGTATCGGGTTGTAGCATGCATTGAAGCCATACGGACGTGCGGGGATTGAATGAGGCGGGCAGTCGTAAACCCTTGGGGGATTAGTACATGATGTCGCGAGTGTACGTTTACAACCTGTCGCTACGGGTTTTCGTGTACCTGCTTCCTTTGTTCTCTTTCGGGATTTGCGGATACCTGAAGTTTGGTACGTTCAGCCTCAACATCCCCGGAAGGCAGCATTACCTGGTTCTGTTTCTATTCACTGAGATCGCTTGGATTCTCGCCGCCGACTACTCCAAAATCTCGACTGTCGCGGACCTGTTCTGGGAGCACACCGGAATTCGAGCTGCCTTTTTTGCATGTTTCACGACATTATTATTGCAAACGGGGCTGCTGGTTTTTGTTCGGCAGTTGGTGATTTCGCGAACTTTCCTGTTCGTCACCAATCTTGTCCTCTTCCTCTCTGTAGTGGTCGCCAGAAACTTCTTTCGTTTGACCTCAGCTTCGACGATCTGGCCTAGAAAATGTGAAAAACTGCTCATTGTCGGAACCGATCAATACGCCAAGCGTTACGTGAAACTTCTGCGGCGGATTCCATTTTTTGACTGCACGGTCGAGGCCTACCTGCAACTCCCTGGCCAGGCGGTGCTGGTGGTCGATGCACCAGTGATTAGCGTCACTGATCGGCTAAACCCAAAGAGATTGGACATCGACGAAGTGGTCGTCGCGGTCCCGCCCTCCTCATATCCGATTCTTTCCACCGCGCTCGAGAGCCTGGAGGATCTCGGAAAACCAATCCGCGCTGTGTTCGACCTTGGCCCACGCCTCTCGTTTGGCAGCAAACTTTTCCAGGCCGGTAGACTGCAGATGATGAATCTGGCCATATCGCCGGTGGAAAGCTTCGCTTACACGGTGGTCAAGAGAGCTTTCGATTTGTTGGCTGCCACCTTGGGCCTTATCATTCTGAGCCCGGTGTTTCTCGCTATTGCTGCGCTGGTGAAATTCAGCTCTCCAGGTCCCGTGTTATTCCGTCAAGAGCGCATCGGACGCCACGGAAGACCCTTCACTTTGTTTAAATTCCGGACCATGCATTGCAGCAGCAAGATGGAAAGCGATATCTTATGGACCACCAAGAACGATCCGCGTTGCACCATTGTCGGGTCTGCTCTGCGCCGATTCAGTCTCGACGAACTACCCCAACTGCTGAATGTCGTTCGCGGCGAGATGAGTCTGGTAGGTCCTCGGCCGGAGCGCCCTTACTATGTCGCGAAGTTCGGAGAGGATTTCGAGAAGTACAATATGCGTCATCGCTGCCATGTTGGCATAACTGGATGGGCACAGATTAATGGTCTTCGCGGTGACACATCCATCTCTGATCGACTACAGTATGATCTCTACTACATGCGCAATTGGAGCTTTGGGTTGGATTTGCAGATCATTTTTCGCACAGCATTCGTAGCGCTTACCGGCGCCAACGAGTATTGATTTGGACTTGTGAAGCGGCGGAGTCATCTCCCTGAAGAATCCGCTTTTACCTTTCGCTGTCAACGCTGGCTGACGCAAGTCAGTCAAGCAGATGGTGGGTTACGGTCTAATCCCGTCCACCGTCGGAATTCTCAAGAGGCGTTCGTCCCAGAAGCGCCCTTGAAGCCGCAGTGATACAAAGGTTAGTCATCACGATTGTCGGAAAGTCAGTGATTGTCGTTTTGAAGCACCCTCCGCGTGTGTTCGTCTAAGTCTTGGTGTATTCTTTTCAAGGTGCCCCAAAACGCAATGGGACATACGATAAGCGTATGATTATCCCTGTTCGGCGATTGTGTTCCTAGGTAATCGGCTGCCGATAGAACGGATAACCGTAGACTCAGGAACGGGAAATTTGTCGGAAAGACAGCCCAATCGCCGGGTACGGGTCAAGACGGTTCCTGCTTGGCTGAGGCTTCTGCTCAACTTTGGCTACGTGGATCCCCGCATAAGCGCCGGCGCAGTAGTTTCGGTCGCCTGTATGCAGGAAATTCCGCGCGTTTTTTTTGCAGTGGAGGAAGCAGTCCCTGATCCGAAAGCGGCTCGATCTGACGCGGTGCAGGCATTTCACATAACGCCGCGCCAGTTGTTTCCGTGAGGCATGCGAATCCAATCATCGAGGATTTACGATTCTTCTCGCTCGCCCAGTTGGGAGATGCTTCCACTGAAAACATCGCACAGCGCGTCCGAGCTTGGCTCGTTTGCCCGGGCTTTTCGTCGTGAACAGCAAACTAATTCCGTTTACCACGTTGAGGGAACTTCCACAAACCTCAAGCTCGTCTGCAAATTCAATATGTCGCGCGGGAGACAAACGAGGTGTGATTAGGTTACGTGCAAATCCAACCCTGCATTTTGTAGACAGGTATGCAGGAATCCCAGCAATTGCCTTCTTTGGAGTACTTCGGCGTCGACAGAAGCTCCCAACATCAATAGGCTCTATTGGTCTATTAAAAAGTGCGGCCATCGGAGACACCGTATTACTGAGCGCTGTCATCGCGGATTTGCGACGCGCATTCCCGCACGCCGCGCTTATTTTGTTTTCTGGAGAAAGCAACTACGAAATCGCTTGCATGCTCGAGGGCTTAACCAACGTTGTCAGAGTTCCAATCGGAAATCCCTTAGCAGCCTTGAAGATCGTGCGATCCGTCCCGGTAGATGTGATAATCGATTTCGGACAATGGTCACGAATGGAAGCACTGCTAGCGGTTAGTAACCAGAGTGCATTCACGATGGGATTTCGAACAGCCGCACAGTACCGACACTACGGCTACGATATCGCAGTCGAGCATTCGTCTGAAACCCATGAGTTGGAAAACTACCGCGCATTGGTGCGGACGCTGGGTGTGGAAGCAGAAAGCTTGCCTTATCTGAAAGCTCTTGAAGCTAATCCCTTAGCTGGAAGAAGCTACGCAGTGTGCCATCTGTGGCCAGGCGGCGTAGGCAGCGCTCTTAAACAGTGGTCCCTGGGAAATTGGAGACAACTCTTGGGCGAGCTTAGCCGTAGGGGCCTGGAAATTGCTTGCACCGGATCCTGGGCGGATCGCAACCGCAATGAAGAGTTTATGGCCGGCCTTCCGGCTGGGATGCTCCACCAAATTCACAATACAGCGGGTCTTGACTTAGCCAAGACAGCGGCTGTGTTGGCTGAAGCGCGGTTAGTGGTCAGCGTGAACACAGGGATTATGCACATGGCAGCGGCATTAGGCAGCCCTGTCGTGGGCCTGCAGGGTCCAACGTCTTCACGGCGATGGGGGCCAATCGGTAAAAGGAGCATCGCGGTAGACTCGATGTTGGACGGGTGCGGCTATTTGAACCTAGGATGGGAGTATCCAAAGAATCCACCACCTTGCATGGAAGCCATTAGCCTCGCCTCGGTGGTTTATGCCTGCGATTTGATGCTGGGAAGCTCTTCGTCAGTTGCTGATATCAGAAGAAGCACTTAACTCAAGTATAGTTGATCAGCAGATCATTGCTGGTGACTCGACGAAGAGACGCACGGGAAAATCGAGACGTTCATTACGAAGCAAAGGTCAAGCTTAGCCAGCGTGGTCGCCGAGTCTGATTTTGGTTCTACTTGTCTCATCAAGTTGATTGAGGCTCAGTCTCCGCCGTGGCACAAAGGGTTGATTCGGATTCTGCGTAACGGCGGCAAGGTTCTTGCATAAAAATGGTGGGAGTGCCGCAGACTGTAAGCACGATGGTGTCGAGCCTCAATTTGCGTGAGGGGAATGGGTGTTCAAAGAACTGGACAGGACGATTGAAGCTGTAAAACGGGAATTCGGACGTCCTCAGATCTTGGTTGTTGGTGATCTGATCCTGGATCGATATCTCTGGGGCCGGGTAGAGCGCATTTCTCCGGAAGCGCCTGTTCCCGTTGTTCACCTCGAACATCGAGCACATACACCTGGAGGCGCGGCAAATGTTGCCTGCAATCTTGCCAGACTCGGTTGTCAGGTGTCTTTGGCTGGCATCATTGGCGACGACGACGACGGCAGAGACTTGATAGAAACGCTCGCTAATTTTGACGTTGAAACCTCCGCCATCCAAATAGTACGAGGCCGCCCAACCACAGTAAAGACACGTGTGGTAGGGGGGCATCAACAGATGTTGCGACTCGATTCCGAGGATCGCTCGGCTTTGGCACCCAGCGAATGTCAGCGGCTACTCGATGCTCTCTTGCCAACAGTCAGCCGCTATTCGGCGTTAGTACTTTCAGACTACGATAAAGGAACCTTGGGCGAAGATGTCTGCAAACGACTGATTGTCGGGGCCAAAGAAGCATCGATATCAGTTTTTGTCGATCCGAAGGGTCTCAGCTACCGAAAATACGCCGGAGCCACCATGATCTGCCCTAACCGATCTGAGGTCGCGATGGCCACGGGCACGTCGCCCGATAACCTGAGCCTTCTTTTTGAGAAGACCGAGGAACTTAGGAGTAATCTGGGCATCGACTTCGTGGCTCTAACTCTGAGTGACTTGGGCATCGCAGTGTTCCAAACTGGTTCAACATATCAGTGCGCCGCGAAAGCGCGGGAAGTGTTTGATGTTTCCGGAGCCGGTGACACAGTCATTGCCACTCTGGCTGCAGCCTTTTCCTGCGGCCTCGATCTTTATGATTGTGCGCAATTAGCGAATACCGCTGCCGGCATAGTGATTGGGAAAGTTGGGACCGTGACTATTTCGCGGGACGAGCTTTTGGTGACGCTCTCAAAGCAAAGTCTGACCCAGGTATCTGATAAAGTGTGCTCGCTAGAACAAGTTCGGAAAACGCTCGCAGTCTGGCGCGCGGAGGGGGAACGTGTAGTTTTCACGAATGGTTGTTTCGATCTCTTGCACCTGGGACATGTGAAGCTACTTGAATCTGCGAAACAGGAAGGGGATCGCTTAGTGGTTGGACTAAACAGCGATAGATCAGTACGCCTTCTCAAGGGTCCAGATCGCCCAGTCCTGGGAGAAATCGAACGCGCACAGATGCTCGCAGCGATGTCTCCTGTGGATGCGGTGGTCATCTTTGATGACGAGACACCTCTGAATCTGATTCGCGCTATCCGACCAGATGTATTGGTGAAGGGAGCCGACTACAAAGAGCACCAGGTTGTCGGAGGATCTGAAGTGCGGAGTTGGGGAGGAAGGGTTGCGCTTATTCCCTTAGTGGAAGGGCACAGTACGACGAAACTATTAACCAGGCTCACGAGGTGAAGATCAGACGCTGAAGAGATCAGGCAGATATGTCGTGTTGGATCGAGATGGAACGCTGAGCGTGGAAAAGGGATATCTTTGCGACCCAGCTGAGCTTGAGCTCATCCCGGGAGTATTGGAAGGGCTTAAGGTGCTCCAGAAGCAGGGCTTCGGGCTGGTGGTAATCTCAAACCAGTCAGGTATCGGCCGCGGAATTGTTAGCAGGGATGTCGTTGAGGCCGTTAACGCACGGCTCAGAGAATTGCTTGAGCGGCAAGGAGTAAGGCTAGACGGCATTTATTATTGTCCGCACTCTCCTGAACAAAATTGCGGTTGTCGTAAGCCAAGTCCAATGATGATTTATCAGGCTGCCAGAGACTTGAACTTCAACCCTGCTGAATCATTCGTTGTCGGAGATAAGTGCAGTGACGTTGAAATGGGTAAGCGAGCAAATGCGGTCACGATACTCGTGCTGACGGGATACGGGAAACAACAGCCAATGCAAGACAGGGCAGATTTTGTGGCGGAAGATCTTCGGCAGGCAGCCGCCATCATTGTTCAAGCATCCCAGCGATACAAATCCTCGGATTGAATTCTTTTCTTTCCCGAGGCAGACGTCAAAATAGAGGCCGACGTCTTGCGATTCCAACACCGCAAGGTCCTGCAACGCCGATTGCCCCATCAGCCAGCCTGCCTGCGGATTCGTGCTGAACATATGACCCAACCCCCGAAAACTGGACCATCTAGAATGTGAGTTCTCCCCAACCCAGGAAAGGAGAACCGCAATGAAAGGCACGCGACACAGTGAAGAGCAGATCATAGCGATCCTGAAGCAAGGCGAAG
>Ga0335084_10000443_pt1 | contig 34981 bp, 25 predicted proteins | sample Lox_Sample_44_FD_206721 | JGI IMG/M metagenome (GOLD analysis project Ga0335084, IMG submission 206721) | Soil microbial communities from Loxahatchee National Wildlife Refuge, Florida, United States - Lox_Sample_4.4 | ecosystem: Environmental > Terrestrial > Soil > Wetlands | place: USA...
CGACGTGATGTTACGGTCGGCAAAGACTCTTTACATTTGGACCTATGGAAGCCCCGTCCTGAAGTCTGAACTATCTGACAAGCTCCTGCAGTGGGGCAAGCTCACGCTAGTTTCTTCTGAACAGCAGGCGGACTTGATCCTCGAGGTCAAACAAACCGGTGAACTCAATGTAGGCACGGGTGCGGGGAATCAAGCCACGGCTTCATTGAAGGATCGTGCGTCGGGCGTCCAGTTGTGGTCGAAAACCAAGGGCGGTAGTTGGGCAATGAGCGGATGGAGCAATGCCTGGGTGGCACGAGCCTTGGCGAAGGAATTTACCAAGTTCTTCGACCAAGCGACGAAGGGAGAAAAAAACAAGGATCGCGGGAAATGACTTCACTTAACTGTGCTAATTTCGCTCCCGTCTTGTAGGAATATCTGCAGGTTCAGGCCGTATGATGGACGTTCCAATGTCCCGCGGGAATTCAAGAAAGGTCTTTCTCGTAGTCGCCGGGGGGAATCCCTCGGCAGAGAGACATTTCGAGGACACGATCCAGCGCAAAAGGACTCTAGAAGAAGTGAGGAGATTTCTGCCATCCCAAGAGATTGAAAACTTGGAGAAGATTTATCACGGCTCGACCTTTATCGCTTGGGGAGCCGTTCCTGGGCCAATGAATGAGTCGCGCTGGGAGAAGATGACGCCCGGAGACGTGGTACTCATCTACAACAACGGTCGCATCCGCTTTGCGGGGGAGATTGCCGCCAAGGTAAGAAACAAGGACCTTGCGCGCTATTTTTGGAAGGAGGACGAGAGCGGCAGCACGTGGGAACTCATGTACTTCATCGTGAACGAGGAGAAGACAGATGTTCCCATCGAGAAGCTGAATCCATTGTTCGGCTACCAAGCCCACTACCGCCCCCAAGGATTCTCTATGATCAACGAGGCGGCAGTCTCAAGCTTTGCGCAGACTTACGGCGACATCCTCGGCGTGCTGAAGACGCTCGAACGAGGAGAGGAACTGATCCACCTCCCGACGCGGAAGGAAGCGATGAGTGCTCGCATTGACGAGCGCATCGAACGTGTACCCACAGAGCATGACGAGATGCAGTGGAGACTGATTCGCCTAGGTCAACTTGCGAAATGCGATGTCTGGGTGCCTCGGAGTGATCAACCTAAGCAGTACGAGGGGCACCAGTTCCGTGACTTCGTGCTACACGAATTCCACGAAACGCTGGATGTACCCCGGAGCATTGAGAACATCGACGTAGTCTGGAAATTCGGGCCGTACTCGATAAAGTCGGCGTTCGAGATCGAGCATTCCACTTCCATCTACTCCGGCATTCTCAGGCTGTCCGACCTTAGAGCAGAGGCGCCGAATTCAAACTATCCCCTGTTCATCGTTGCGTCCGAGGACAGGAGAAGGAGGGTGTTTGAGGAGTTGAGGCGGCCAACCTTTTCTGGACCCTGCTTGCGTCTGAACGAGGTGATCAGGTTTCTGGGGTACGAGAAGCTCCGCGAGATTGATGAATTGTCCAAAAGCGTTAAAGATTTCGACACTAACGTTTTACTGGCAGCTGGCGAAAGTGTTCCGCAGGTTTATCACTAAAGCGCGATACCCCACCATCATGTCGAACTCAGCTATTGCATATTGCATAGGAGTGTCGCGTTGGTATGCGGGGTACATCCGGACCGAAGGTGCGGCCCCAAGTCAGAAGTTAGACTTGTTGGGCGCAGGCTGCGACATGACGACAATTGCAGCCCTGCTCGGGGACAGCGTAGCGGTTGCGGAGAAGCACTACGCAGACCTCGCGAGTGCAAGAATGCGCGAGAGGTTGGCCACGGTGCCTGTGCGGACGTGGTGAGTGCTTGGTAGGGTTATTTCTTCGTTTTGGTGGACTCGCGGGGCAAGGAATCTGCTACTTTTCAGGATGATCTTTAATGTATTTCACAAGAACGCGAAAAGTTTGGTCCGGCGTAATACCCTCCTGAACCGACCGAACAGCGGTCTTTCGGGCATCGGTTCCAGCGATTTTGCACCCCCATACACCGGTCGGTCGATTGCCTGGATTACATCGGCATCGGCGTTGTCGCCAATCTGATAACAGCTCGGCCGCCGACGCGGATGATGCTCCGCTGCTCCTCCGCAACCTTAGTAGCCACCAGATCTATGCCCTTGACTGGGAGGCTCCATAGCGGCAGTGTTCGACTACACGGCTTGCTTTCTGCAAGTCATAAAGTACCCCCTCGCAGCCCCATCTCCTCGCTTTGCTCCAAAATTGATCTCGACTATACTGCCCGAATCCTGGCGCCGCGAGTGATGTTTCTGATGCGGTCACATTCGGGCGAAGAACAGGGACACCTGATGAGGCAACTCGGCCCCCTTGCAAGAGGCAGCATTTCCACTAGCCTGATCCTCCTCGTCCTTTCTTTGTCCGTCCAAGCGCAGGTTCAGAACGGCGAAATTGGCGGCACTGTCACCGACCCATCCGGAGCCGTAGTTCCCGGCGCCAGGGTCCTGGTGCAAAACCTCGCTACCCGCTTCGAGATCCATTTCCAGACCAACGCCGAGGGAATCTACGCCGCCAGAGAACTGGGCGTCGGAACCTATCTGGTCCGGGTCGAAGCTCAAGGATTCAAGACAGTGGAGGCCAGCAATCTGGTGCTAAATGCAGGCACCGTCCTGCGCGTCGATTTCAAACTGCTGCTGGGTGAGCGTACCGACGTCGTGGAAGTCACGGATGCCGACATCCAAGTCAATACGGAGACCTCACGGCTGTCTCAGACCGTGGACTCGACTCAGATTGCGAACTTGCCTCTAAACGGCCGCAATGTTTATGACCTCATCCAATACGCACCGGGAGCGACCAACATGCGAGGCGTCATGTACGAAAATGGCGCCAATACGGTGGTAAACGGAGTCCGGGAAGATTTTAATGGATTCCTGATTAACGGTGTCTCCAATAAGACATTGAGTGGAGGACCGGTCAATCAGCCCATTCAAGACACAGTGCAGGAATTCCAGTTGTTGACCCTGAACAACTCCGCCGAATTCGGCAACAGTGCCGGGGCCATCACCAATCTGGTGACCAAGTCAGGCAGCAATCAACTTCACGGCAGCGGCTGGGAGTTTCTGCGCAACGATGTATTCGACGCCAATCCTTTCTTTGCCAATCACTTTCCGGACCCAGCGGACCGGAAAAAATCGCCCCTACGATTGAACCAGTTCGGGGCCACGCTTGGTGGGCCTTTGAAGAAGGACAAGCTTTTCTTTTATGTTGCGTACCAAGGAGACCGTTTCCTAACTTCGAGCCCGGGTCTGGTTTTGGCAGAGTCACCGGAATTCCGAGCAGCCACCATATCAGCTTTTCCCAACTCAGTGGCGGCTCTTTTGTATTCAAAGTTTCCACCGGACTCTAGAGGTACACCGTTCAAAACACTTCGGGATTACGTCACCAGCGGTGCATTCTCTGGCTTCGGACTTAGGACATTTGCAGATTATCTCTGTCCCAGCGACGACACAGGTATCACAGGAGTGATGTCGGGCAAGTTCGCCAGACTCATTGGTGTGGAGCAAGCCGACATTGACCAAATGAATGCGAGTTGTCCTGGGGGATCGCCCTACAGTTCACCTCAGGCTGGCGCCTTCGACCGTGACGGCAATTTTCTGGTCAACGTGCTGAATTCCGGCAATTCGCAAGTGGATCAGAACCTTTTCGACGGCAATGAAGCATCCTTGCGGTTAGACTATAACCTCAGCCAGAGTGATCGCTTCTTCACCCAGTTCAACTGGGCTCGCTCCAAGAACCGGTTTTATGCTAGTCCCAATGTTCCTCGAGGTTTTCTGAATCCCTCCACTAGCACTACCCACAACTTCCAGTTCAGCCATATTCACGAGTTCAGCCCCACCGTCCTGAACGAGTTCCGAGCGGGTTACGCCCAAAACGGCCTTGTGGTCACGACTGGTCTGCCGGGTGTTCCATCAATCGGCTTTGATGATGGCACGCTCGGATTTGGCTCCTACAATGGCTATCCGCAGACATTCCACGAAAACATCTATAACTACTCCGACCTGGTCTCAATCACCCACGGCAAGCACAGCCTGAAGGCGGGAGGAGAGTTGCGCCGCAACCTCGAGAACAGCGACTTCAATGCGGGGCGTCCGTCGTACTATTTTTTCGATTCTCTGTTCTTTGCAATCGACAGCCCGTATACCGAGGGCGCGGGCGTGGATCCAGGGATTGTGAGCGGCACCCCGGCTCACTTGGAGACCAGCATACGTCACTGGCGAAACTGGGAAATCGGGGCTTACCTGCAGGATGACTGGAAGGTCTCGAAGCACCTCACTTTGAACCTGGGTATCCGCTACGACCTCTACACCAGGCATACCGAACTGAATAACCTGGCAACCACATTTCTGAAGGGGCCCGGAAAGAATTTCATCGACAACATTACGACTGGCGCGGGGCAGATCAAGGGTGCCAGCACTCCATGCCCTGGCGATCCCCTGGCCACGATCGCGGGAGAGTGTGGTCCGGGAGGCTTCGCGCCGGCCAGGGAACTGGGCCGAGGAGATCATAATGACTTCGGCCCGCGCGTGGGCTTTGCGTGGGATGTTTTTGGCAATGGGAAGACGTCGCTGCGCGGAGGTTTCGGAGTTTCGTACGAGGGAACGCTGTACAGCCCGCTCTCGAACACGCGCTGGAATCCGCCATTCTACTCACTGAATGGCGTTTCCAACTTCCTGGCGGGCGATGTGAACAGCGTGGTATACGGCCCTGTCGATGGCGCTCAACCCACCTTCCTCGGCCCGGCACCATCTGCCCAACATTCCGGCACCGGTGTGCAGGCGACTGGAAATATCAGTGGCTGGGACCCATCAAATCCCCAGCTAGCATTGCTCTCATCGATTATTTTTCCTGAGGGTATTCGCGATCCATATGTTGAGAACTGGTTCCTCGGAGTGCAGCGGGAACTTCGCCGTTCGATCACAGTGGAGGCGAACTATGTAGGGACGGCGGGGCGCAAACTGTTCCGCGCCGAGAGCGTGAACCGGGTTCCTGGTGAAAGATTGCCTGAAAGGAGCTGTGTTACCGATACCTTTGGCCGCAGGCTCTGCAGCCAGATCAATAGCAACGATGCCGGCAATGGACTTGAGATCAATCCTTTTGGAAGGTTGAACCCCAACTATGGAAGGCTACGGGTGTGGGAAAATTCAGTGAATTCCATCTATCACGGGCTTCAGCTGTCGGTGAAAAAAAAGATGTCCGATGGTGTCCAAGTTGGCGGGAACTACACCTACAGCCACTCCATCGACGGCGGTTCGACGTGGCACAGTGGCGGTACAACAGCCAACGGTTTCGCAGCAGGCGATGCCTTCAGCACAGACGTGACGAGGCCGCAAATCGACCGCGGCAATTCTACTTTCGATATCCGCCATCGATTCACGTTCAATTACGTTTGGGAAATGTCGTTCTTCCGAAACAGGCACGGAACTGTGGCGGCCTTGTTGGCAGGATGGCAATGGAACGGCATCTTTTCGTTGCAGACCGGGGCCCACTGGTCGCCTTTCCGTGGCTTTAGTGACGCCAAGCTCGTGGCACTGGTGCCGGGCGCTTGCGATGCTCCCACCTTCGATCCATCCAACTGCGTGAACATCCGTTCCGACTACAATCTGGACGGAGAACCAAACGACCGTCCCAATGCGATTGCAAACAACATTCATGCCACGCACGCACAATGGGCCGATGGCTTCAATCTGCCCGACAACTTCTTCTCCGCGCCGTGCCTGGGCTGCGTGGGGAGTCTCGGGCGCAACACTTTTGTCGGTCCCCACTACTGGGCGTTCGACACTTCGATTTTCAAAAGCTTCCGCATTGCGGACCGCTACCTTCTTCAGTTCCGGGCGGAAGCCTTCAACGTATTCAACCACACAAATTTTCAGCTGGGCAACCGAATTGGACCGTCTAACGGAAACAACCTCAGCAATCCTCAGTTCGGACAGGCCGGCGGTACCTCAAACCCGCGCAACCTGCAATTCGGTTTGAAGCTGAGCTTCTGACGATCCCAACGAGCCGCGCTTCTAGGCCGAGGCATGGGCACCTTGCTTCATGTAGTGCTGAAAACCTATCGCATCCGATCCGCTAAATCATTGCGTGCTGGCTGCTAGAGTCGTCCCAAAGCAGCGTGTCAAAACCACACACTTGTTACCAAGGCAGGGACCACTCTTCCGGTTCGGCATGAGCTCAGATCGTTTTGCTATCATGGATATAATCGCTTGCGCTGATGCCCCTCGCTTCCGGCACGAAACTCGGCCCATACGAGATCCTTTCCAAGATCGGCGCGGGAGGGATGGGGGAGGTGTATCGCGCCCGAGATACTCGGCTGGAGCGCACCGTAGCGATAAAAGTCCTGCCCTCCGAGTTTTCCCGTCACCCCGATTTGCGTAAGCGCCTGGAGCGGGAAGCGCGCACGCTCTCTAGTCTCGCCCATCCCCACATTTGTTCTCTCTACGACGTGGGTCAGCAGGACGGTGCGGACTTCCTGGTCATGGAGTACCTGGAAGGAGAAACCCTGGCGCACCGCCTGCTCAAAGGAGCACTCCCTGCCGGACAGGTGCTGCAATATGGCATCGAGATTGCCCATGCGCTGGAGAGAGCTCACCGGCACGCGATAATTCATCGCGATTTGAAGCCCGGCAACATCATGCTGACCAAGGACGGGGCCAAGCTGCTGGACTTTGGTCTTGCCAGAGTGGAGTCACCGGCGGCTCCTTTGAACGAAACCGTTGCCATGCTAGGGGAGACACAGGAACAGAAGCTGACGGAAAAGGGGGTGGTCCTGGGCACATTCCAGTACATGGCGCCAGAGCAACTGGAGGGCAAGGAGGCAGACGCCCGCACAGACATCTTCGCCTTGGGGGCAGTCATCTATGAAATGGCGACGGGCAAGACAGCATTTTCAGGGAACAACCGGACGAGCCTTATCACGGCCATTCTTGCGTCTGAGCCGCCCGCCATGACGTCCTTGCAGCCGCTCACTCCGCCCGCACTAGAGCGCGTGGTGAAGACCTGCATGGCAAAGGACCCTGACTCCCGCTGGCAGTCGGCACAGGACCTGAAGCTCCAACTGGAGTGGATTGCGGAAGGCGGCTCGCAGGCAGGCGTGCCAGCTCCAGTTGCCGCGCGACGGCGAAGCCGGGAAAAGATCGCATGGGCTCTTGTGGGGCTGTTGACGCTGGCCTTGCTCACTGTCAGCATCGGCTATGTCAAGCGTGCTCCTCAGCCGCAGCCCAAGGTCAGCTTCACCATCAATTCCCCGCCGGACGTTTCCTTCGACTACATGATGACATTTGCAGTCTCTCCCGACGGACGCCAGCTGGCATACATCCCTAGTGACGGGAAAGTCTGGGTCCAACGCCTGGACGAATTCTCGGCACGTCCAATGCCGGGCACTGAAGGAGCGCAATCGCTTTTCTGGTCGCCAGACAGCCGCTTCCTCGGTTTTGCGACCGAGAACCGATTGAAGCGCTTGGAACCTGCGGTTGGGAGAGTGGAATCGCTCTGCGACATCCAGCCCGGATTCTACAGCAGTTGGAATAAGGACGCCGTCATATTGGGTGCCAGTCTGAATCAGCCGATCACACGTGTCAATCTCGATGACTGCAAGCAGACAACGGCCACGCAACTGGACTCCGCTCATGGGGAGTTCTGGCAATTCTATCCGTTCTTTCTCCCCGATGGCCGGCGGTTTCTCTACCTAGCACGCTCCAGAGATGCACAAGATCAGAGCAATACTGGTGCTCTCTATGTAGGTTCGCTGGATTCACCCAAGACCAGCTTGCTATTGCGAAGGGCATCCAACACGACGTACGTTGCGCCGGGATATCTGCTGTTTGCCAACGACGGCAGCCTGGTCGCGCAACCGCTGGACTCACGGAGCCTTGAGGTGACTGGAGAGGCGGTCTCGCTTCGTGAACCTCAGGCAACTTACAGCGGAGGGGATGCCTATACCAATTTTTCTGCCTCGGGCAATGGTGTGCTCGTTTATCAGGCCGAGCCCCAGATCGACAACCAGTTGCGGTGGGTGGACCGTAGCGGGAAAAAACTGCAGGAGTTGGTGCCTCCAGGCAGGTACCAGCGGATGAGCCTCTCAGCGGATGGAACGCAGCTGCTGTTAGCACGCCAGGAGGCTGGCAGCCACCGCAGTGACTATTGGGCGTGGGACTTGGAACGCAAGATCTGGGACCGCATGACGGCACATTCATCTCCAGGCGGAGGGTATGCGATCTGGTCACCGGACAAACGTCGGATAGCCTTTGCCTTCATCCAGTCAGGCACCCAACATCTTTACTTGAAAAGCGCGGATGCCTCCGCGCGGGAGGAACTGCTTCTGGATTCCGCGAACTGGATGTGGCCCTTAGATTGGTCTCCCGATGGGCAGTTCCTTCTCTATATGCAAGAGCACCCTGCTGAACAGGGGCCGGGTGAAGAGTTATGGGCGGTTTCCTTAGCTGGCGAGCGGAAGACGCTGAAAATTGCAAGTAACGTCAACGGACAAGCTCGGTTTGCGCCAGATGGTCGGTCCATTGTCTTTGGATCGGATAAGTCGGGCCGCTCCGAGATCTATCTACAGAGTTTCCCGGGCGACGGTTCGGCTTGGCGGGTATCAACCGGGGGAGGAAGCATGCCGAGATGGAGCCGCACGGGTAAAGAAATCTTCTTCATCTCGGCTGATGAAAAGCTCATGGCTGTCCGACTTGAGCCGAAGCTGCACACGGGAAACCCGGAACCACTCTTCGATTTGAAAAGTCAGGCCGATGCTAGCGAGTACGAAGTTGCCCCTGACGGTCGTTTCCTTCTGCTCACACCCGTCAGGGACGTAAGGTCCTTTCCGCTGCATGTGGTGATGAACTGGATGGCAGACCTGAAGCGTTGAGTGACACTGTCGTTTGCCTGTTAGTCCCTGCGGGCTGCTTGCTGAATGTTGCGCCTTGTGGGATTGACATCGGACTTGCAAGGAGTCAGCATTACGCCGACCTGAGATGTTTTGGAATGATCGGGCGAGTCAGGACTTCTTCACCCTCTGGAAAACACCGACCCCGACATCCCCATCCTGAAGGAAGCCAAGGCGGAGTATGCGAAGTTGCAGTGAGCCCGTACATTGACATACCTGACCGCACGCCATAGCATTCCCGCAAATGATCGGCCAGACCATCTCGCACTACCGAATCATCGAGAAGCTGGGTGGTGGCTTTTGGCGCTCACCGCCCATCAGATGTGACCCAAATCACTGACAGGACGCGCTCATTCCTGTGTCATTAGTATGTCTCGCCTCTTCGAAGAGCAGTTCCCGCCAGTTGAGACGCAGCACTCCCTGAGGCGAAGCAAGTCCCCTCGCAACAAAGAGGGAAGTATGCCGAGCGTTCAGGATTCGCTGGTCGGCCAGACCCTCGGCCACTACCGCATCGTCGAGAAGATCGGCGTTGGCGGCATGGGAGAAGTCTATCGCGCCCGCGACGAGCACCTCGCCCGTGATGTGGCCATCAAAGTACTTCCGCCGGGTACGCTCACCGACGAATCCGCACGCAAGCATTTCCACAAAGAAGCTCTGATTCTCTCGCAGCTCAACCATCCCAACGTCGCCACCATTCACGACTTCGACACGCAGCAAGGTGTGGACTTCCTGGTGATGGAGTACATCCCCGGGATCACACTCAGCGAGAAGGTGGCTGGCAGACCGCTGCCGGAGAAGGAAGTTCTCCGTCTGGGTGTGGAACTCGCGGAAGGTTTGGCCGCAGCCCATGACCACGGAGTGGTTCATCGTGACCTCAAGCCCGGCAACTTGCGGGTTACGAGCGACGGACGGCTGAAGATTCTGGACTTCGGGCTGGCAAAGCTGCGGCTTCCCGTCACGGCGAGTGCCACGACGGAGAGTGTTACCGAGACGCAAACGATGGCCGGGACTCTGCCCTACATGGCCCCAGAGCAGTTGCTGGGCGGAGAGATCGACGCTCGCACCGACATTCATGCGGCTGGGTTGGTGCTGTACGAGATGGCCACGGGGCAACGCCCGTTTGCCGACGTGGAACGCTCGCAACTGATCGGTGCGATTCTGCGGCGCTCCCCAGTATCGCTCACTAGGCCTAATCCCAAGTTGTCCCCAGAACTGGGGCGGATCATCGGCAAGTGCCTAGAGAAAGAACCAGAGAACCGCTACCAGTCGGCCAAAGAGCTGGCGATTGATCTGCGACGGCAGCTCACACCGAGCGCGGTTAAAGTGGCTGATTTTCCTGTAGCGGGCAGGAAACTCTGGAAGGTTCGTGTTCCTGCTGGCGTGATACTTGTCGCTGTTGCCATCGGGGGAACTTTGTACTTTCGCTCGCGCCCGATCCGCCTGACCGACAAAGACACCATTGTGCTCTCCGATTTCGACAACAAGACCGATGACAGCGTATTCGATGACACGCTGAAGCAGGGACTTTCGGTACAGCTTGAGCAATCCCCTTTTCTCGCCTTGGTATCCGAGCGCAAGGTGAATGACACATTGAAGCTGATGGGACGCCCAGCCGGCGATCGGTTGACACCGGAGGTCACACACGAGGTCTGCCAGCGCACGGGCAGCAAGGCCATGCTGACGGGTTCGATTGCGGGATTGGGCAGCCAGTACGTGATTGGCATGAAGGCAGTGAACTGCAACACGGGCGAATTGCTGGCGGAAGCACAGGAGCAGGCGGCGGGCAAGGAAGCGGTGCTCAAGGCTCTGGACAACGCAGCGATCAGTTTGCGAAGCAAGCTGGGCGAGTCGCTCAGCTCGGTGCAGAAATACGCCACGCCGGTGGAGGAAGCGACCACACCGTCCCTTGAGGCGTTGAAAGCCTACAGCTTGGGACGCAAGATGCAGCTCGCCAAGGGGGAAACAGCCTCTCTGCCCTTCTACAAACGAGCGGTAGAACTTGACTCGAATTTCGCAATGGCCTACCGAGCGATGGCGTCTGTCTATGGCAGCCTCAACGAAGCAGGGCGGGCGGCAGAGAACGCACGCAAGGCGTACGAGCTGCGGGAGAAGGTGAGCGAGCGAGAACTGTTCTTCATCGAGGCAAGCTACTACATGTATGTAACGGGAGAACTGGAGAAGGCGGCTCAGACCAACGAACTGTGGCAGCAGATGTACCCGAGAGACGACGTGCCTTATGCACACCTGGGATTCATTTCCGGCAGCCTAGGAAACTGGGAAAAGACATTGGAGGAAACCCGCGAGGCAATGCGCCTGGACCCGAATAGTGAGAAGAACTATGGCAATCTCGGTAACAGTTACACGAACCTCAACCGGCTGGATGAGGCGGAGGCAGTGTACAAGTCGGCGGAGGAGCGCAAGCTGGAGAGCGAGTTCCTGCTCGGGGGGCGCTACCAGTTGGCGTTTCTGAAGGGCGACAAAGGGCAGATGGTGCAGTTGGCAGCGAGCGCCATGGGGAAGCCGGGCGCGGAAGACGTGTTGCTAGCCGCGCAAGCGGACACGGAGGGTTGGTACGGGCAGTTGAAAAACGCACGCGAGCTGACGCGGCGCGCGATGGATTCAGCCAAGCGCAACGACGCCAAAGAGACTGCCGCAGCATATCAAGTAGCGGCAGCGCTGCGCGAGGTGGAATCGGGAAACCGGGATAAGGCACGTGCTGACGCCGATGCGGCATTGAAGCTGGCCCGGAACCGCGACGTGCGGGCGATGGCGGCACTGGTTCTGGCTCGGGCAGGCGATACGACAGCCGCGGAGAAGCTGGCGGCCGAACTCGACAAGACTTTCCCGCTGGACACGATGGTCCAGAGGTATTGGCTACCCACAATCCGTGCGGCCGTCGCCTTGGAGCGCAAAGACCCAAACCAGGCACTTGAACTATTGAAGGTAGCGAGCACGATCGATCTCGGCCAACCCACTTACCTAACCGTATTCCTATGCCCAGTTTATCTGCGTGGGGAAGCCTATCTCATGCTGCACGAGGGCAACCGAGCAGCAGCGGAATTTCAGAAATTCATGGACCACTACGGGCTGGTGCTGAACTTTCCATGGGGAGCACTGGCCCGGCTGGGATTGGCGCGCGCTCACGCCATGCAGGGCGACACTATCAAGGCTCGGGCGGCCTATCAGAATTTCCTCAGGCTCTGGAAAGATGCCGACCCTGAAATTCCCATTGTCGTCGTTGCTAAGTCGGAATACGCGAAGCTCAAATAATGGTTAGAACTTGAGCTCCGCGTGGGAGCCCAGCCGAATAGAGGACCAGTCAATGACACGACGCGGCGTCATATTTGCCAGGAACTCCACCAATGTGGCGGTCAGCATTGTGTCGATGCCGTTCAAAGACTTGCGCTACCCCTCAATCCAACTCGGGATCCTGACGCGTTGCCTGGAGCGCGCCGGCATCGCGGCCCGGTCTCACGCTCTCGAGCTTGCATTCATGGATCACCTTCACGCGAAGACTGCAGGTGGCGTCGGTGGCGAACCACTGACGACAGATCATTACCTACGCGTTGCGACTCAGGAATTTCATGTTCACCTTGGTGACTGGATTTTCAAAGTGCCGCCATACGCAGCGCCTCTATCGGATGACGAGGAGTATATCGCGCACGTGCGTAGTAAGGGAGTTTCAGACGAAGAGATCACAACAGCACTCCGCATGAGGAGTTTGGTTCCTGAATTCTTGGAGGCAGCGGCGGACGAGTTGCTCGCTGGAATGCCGCGCGTCGTCGGCTTTTCCACCGTTTTTCAGCAAAATATCGCCTCCCTGGTCTTGGCAAAGATTCTCAAGGCGCGAGACCCGTCGCTGAAAATCGTATTCGGCGGGGGGAACTGCGACGGTCAGATGGGGCAAGCTATACACGAGTGCTTTCCGTGGGTCGACTTTGTCATTCGTGGCGAAGGTGAGAGAGTTCTCGTCGAGGTTGTGAGAGACGTTCTCTCAGGCCAACCGATCCGTCCACAATCGGGTCTCTGCTACAGGGTTGGTGGACGTCCGATTGCAGTCCCACAGAAGAGGCAGCCTCAGGTTCCAATGGATGAGGTTCCGACACCCTCGTACGACGACTACTTTGAGCGGCTCGCGCGCACCCCATTGAGATCGGAGATTTGGCCAGAAGTGGCGATTCTGTTCGAAAGCTCGCGGGGCTGTTGGTGGGGTGCCAAGTCCCACTGTACCTTCTGCGGCTTGAATGGCAGCTTAATGATGTTCAGGAGCAAGCCGGCATCACGTGTCGCCGAAGAGATCCTCAGCATGGCGGCGCGGTATCGAGTGCTCGACTTCGTCGCGGTCGACTATATTATTGATCTCCGTCATATCCGCGAATTGTTCCCGTTGCTAAGTGCGAGTGGGATTGATCTGACGCTCTTTTGGGAGACGAAAGCAAATCTCACGAAGGATCATTTGCGCGCCTTCTCCGCCGCGGGAGTGAGGACGATTCAACCGGGTATCGAAAGCTTGAGCACGCCGATTCTTCGGTTGATGCGTAAGGGCGTGACGGCGCTCCAGAATCTGCGTCTACTGAAATGGTGTGCTGAAATAGGTATCACACCTGCCTGGAATCTGCTCTACGGTTTTCCTGGCGAACCGGCAGAGGAATACGAGCGCATGCGTGACCTGGTTCCATCACTTGTCCACTTAGAACCTCCGATGTTTATTCAGGTAATGCTCGAGCGGTTCAGCCCTTACTTTGACCAGCCGACCGAATTCGGGATCGAAATATTAGGACCGCTGCCGCACTATCGGTTTCTGTACTCAATTGCACCCGAGGCACTGAGCAATATTGCCTATAACTTCGAATACCGATACTCGGATGGACGGGACCCGCTAACGTATACGAAGAGCTTAGCAGAAGCGGTAGAACGCTGGCGTGAGCTAAAGGGGCGTGCGGCCTGGTCTCTTTCTTACCGGCGGGGCCCAGGGTTTTTGCTCATACAAGATCGACGCCCGGGCCTCGAAACTGCAGACTACCGTTTCGATGGCATCGAGGCTGAAATCTACCTCGCATGCGACGCTGGGGCGACGGCCGCTGAGATATGCAGGAAGTTAAAAGCAGAAGGCGACGACAGCATCGATGCGATCGAGATTGAAAATTATCTCCAGCAGTTAGTCGAAGCCAGGCTTATGTACCGCGAAGGTTCGAGTTTTCTTTCTCTGGCGGTCGCAGTCAGCAGTGCTGGAGCTCCACTGCTAACAGAGACTCAAGAAGCTAACACCACCCCACTACCTGTGTGATGGTTTCTGGGTAAGTGTTTTGGGGAATCTATGAGAGGAAATATATGGCGAAAAAAGTAATAACAAGCAAGACTGGAAAGCGCTACTCCACAAAATGGCTCTCAATCAAGAAGGAACTCGTAAGTCCAAAGAAGCACGGGGTTGAGTCGCCGCCGCCCGTTAGGCCCAGCCCAGAACCACGGCCCGTTAGGCCTAGCCCAGGACCGCCGCCCGTTAGGCCTAGCCCAGAACCACGGCCCGTTAGGCCTAGCCCAGAACCACGGCCCGTTAGGCCTAGCCCAGAACCACGGCCCGTTAGGCCTAGCCCAGTAAAGGAAAAAGAATAGCTTTGACCAGTCTTTTCCGGGCACCGTTCGCTTAAGCGCGCTCGCATGTAGGCTGAACCAAGCTTGGGTGAAGTAGAATTTCCGAAGTTCATCGACCATCGAGGACTGGTGGTGAACTTCCCATGGGCGCGCTGGCCCGCCCCCAAACTGGCGTGTGCCTACACCCTCTCTGGCGACACCGCAATAGCAAAAGCCGCCTACCTGGACTTCTTCACCTTCAGGAAGGACGCCGATCCCGACATTCCCATCCTGAAGGAAGCCAAGGCGGAGTACGCGAAGCTGAAGTAGGAAGAGACGGGTGCTAGACTGGCCTGGCTTGGCCGGAGGCATCGGCGCATGAACTTCACTTTCCTGTTCCCGCCGTTTTTCGGCGTCGGGTTCATTTTCTACTTCCTGCCTTCGATCATTGCCCTCGCCCGAAGCAAGCGGAATACGCTATCCATCTTTCTTCTGAACTTATTTCTGGGCTGGACGCTTATTGGGTCGTGGCGCTGGTGTGGGCGGTGAAGGTGGACGGATTTTCCGGCGCCGGTTCGCTAAGACGGGGCTGAGAGCAGGTTAGTGTTCCGTGTCCTTTCGGCAAGGCTGCGTAGTCGCGAAATGTGTCTAAGCATTCGCTCGGCGTCAGTTGAGCATCGGCTGTCGCCCATTCTGTCGTTCCGTCAGAGTACGAGTTCGCTTAGGCCGCGGGCGCCGGACGTCAGCGATATTTCGGATCTTTGCAATTGTGGCTGACCGAGAACTCGCTAGGTACACGTTCGTCTCCCCAGATTTTCTGGCCCGCCCGTTTCGGGTGCTTAGAAAACTGTTCATTTCTTTCAGCGAAGTATTTGTCGATGGCATCCTGCGCTGCTTCCAAGGAAGGAAAATCGCTGTTGTGGATGATCGCTCTAGCCATGCCACTGAACACTAACTCAATCACATTCAGGAATTGCGCGCAAGAAGGCAGTGGAACAAGCTTCACTTGTGGACGTGCATCGCTTCTCATATTGATGTCCTGAACGCTCGCGTACAACGCCTTTGAAGCATGCCATGACGCCGCATCCCACGAAAAGTAGATGCATTCCTGGTCAGCGTATGCGTCCACGATTCTGTAGAGCAGTTTGATCATTTCCGACGTATTCTTCGCTGGAGAGTAGAAGTGCGTAATCTGATTGGTGGAAAGCTCCAGGGCCCCCGTAACGATTAGCGTACCCTTGCTACGTTGATGTTGCGGCACAGTTCGGGCGTGACCTCTTGGTACCAAAGACTTGCCGCCCTGGATTTTTATCGCGAATGGTCCATATTCGTCGATGGAGAAGAATTTCTCTTTTGGCCCGAGATTGTGGAGAATGCGTGTAATGCTTCTGGGAACAAAACGGCTACCACATGTACGGAGACCCCTGGGAAAGAGCAGAGATTCAGCAGGGATTAGGGGATTTCAGATTGTAGATTTGTGATTTCAGATTCTTTCTTGTACAGATGCATCACACGACAGCCGCAATCTTCGGATCCTTCAATTTGAAATCTACAATCTGAAATCAGAAATCCAGAGCCTGCAGACTATTTCTTCAGTATCGGATTGTACCCATCCTTGACCAGCTGAGCCCGGGCGCCTTCCGCGTCCTTGATGTCGGAAAAGGGCCCCACCTGCACGTGAAAAAGTTTGTCTCCCCCCGCGCTGGCCGCAAAGGCAGCATATTGCTTTTTCTTGAGCGCATCCACCAGGGCCGCGGCATCTTCCTCCTTGCTGACCGCCGCCACCTGCACGAAATAATTGTTCTGGCCTGAAATCTTGGTGGGATCGGGAGGCGCATCACCGTCGGCCGCTGCCGGTTTCCCTGTGTCGTTCGCGTTCGCGTCCGCGCTCTTTGCGCTCAGGTCGGCTTCCGGGTCCTTCTGCTCCACTGCCTTGTAAAACGTGAGATCGGAGGGTGCGCGAGCCTCGGCCGCTTTGACAGCGGTAGGCCGCACCGCGGATGCGCCCGCTCCGCCTTGCAGTTCGACATTGCTTCTTCCGGAATTCTTCCCCAGCGAGTACCCCATCCCGAAGAACACGGCACACAGCGCCACCAGCCCGAAGAACAGGGCCAGCATCTTGCCTGTGCCCAGCGTGATCTCTGTGTCCTCAGAAGCCGCCATGTATCACTCCACCGTCTCAGCTCTTCGCGCTTCCCTCATCCGGCTTGCCCAGGAGTTTCTGAATGCCGGAAAAGAAGTCCACCGGAACCGGGAAGACCACGGTCGTGTTTTTCTCCACTCCGATTTCAGTCAGAGTCTGCAAATACCTCAGCTGCACGCTCACCGGCTCCTTGGCCAGCAGGGCGGCAGCATCCACCAGGCGCTGCGCCGCTGAGAATTCGCCTTCCGCATGAATGATCTTGGACCGTTTTTCCCGTTCCGCCTCGGCCTGTTTGGCCATGGCCCGCAGCATGGACTCGGGCATGTCCACCTGCTTGACTTCCACGTTCGTTACCTTCACTCCCCAGGGCGCGGTGTGCGTGTCCAGGATGCTCTGCAGCCGCAGATTGATCTTTTCGCGATGGGCCAGCAGCTCGTCGAGCTCCTGTTCGCCGAGCACCGAACGCAGCGTCGTCTGCGCGAACTGCGAGGTCTGGTACACGTAGTTGGAAACTTCCACCACCGCCTTGCGCGGATCGATCACCCGCAGGAAGATGACGGCGTTTACCTTCAGAGTGACGTTGTCACGGGTGATGATGTCCTGGGGCGGAACTTCCATCGCTTCCTGGCGGAGCGAAATACGCACCATGCGATCAATCGGAGCAAACACCAGGATCACGCCCGGCCCCTTCTCGTGCCCCAGCAGGCGGCCCAGGCGGAAGATCACCCCCCGTTCATATTCGGCCAGGATCTTGATTGAGCTGAAGAGGTACAAAACGACGACGATAGTAACGATGGCCGAGAAAGAAAGACCCATGGGAAAACCTCCGCGCCTGAAACCTCAGGAACGCTTTGTGGTACCTCGACTTCTTTAAGCATACGGCATCTCTCCGCAGAGGGGAGTGCCTCGCATGATGCCAACAGAATGCTCAGACCGTGCTGGCTGCCGGAGTACGCTCCACGGTCGCAGATGGTGCCACGCGCAGCTGCAGTCCATCTACCGCCAGCACCACCACCGCTTGCCCGGCAGGCACACCGCTTGAGGACACGGCGTCCCACAGTTCGCCATGCACAAAGATCTTCCCGCGCGGCGTCAGAGTCGTCTGCGCAATTCCAACTTCCCCTACCAGTCCCTGCGCTCCCGTCATCACCTTGTGGGCGCGCGCCTTCAGAGCAATGCCCATGAGAAACACCGTGATCCCGCCCAGCGGAATGCTCACCGCCAGCGTGGTCAGCAGGTGCACCCTCATCTCCGGAATCGGTGCGTCCACCAGCAGCAGTCCGCCCAAAACCATGGTTGCGATCCCGCCGATCGCCAGAACCCCGTGGGTGGCAAATTTCGCATCCAGGGCGAACAGTGCGAACGAAGCCAGAATCAGCACCACCGCCGCAAAACGTGTTGGCAGAAGATTCAGCGCAAAAACTGCCAGGAGGATGAACACAATGCCCACCGTCCCCGGCACCACCGCCCCCGGATGGTTAAACTCCGCATACAGCGCCAGCGCCCCCACCGCGAGAAGAATGAATGCGATGTTAGGGTCCATGATGAAGGCTAGGATCCGCTGTTTCAGCGTCATATCGAACGGCCGGATGATAGCGCCTTCCAGGTTGAGCGTGACCGTCTTCCCATCGAAGCGCTTGACGGTTTTCCCCTGCATCTGTCGCAGCAGATCCTGTTCGCTGGTCGCCACGTAATCGATCATCTTCTGGGAAAGCGCCTCCTGATCGGTAAAGGATTTCGACTGGCGCACCGTGCTTTCGGCCACCTCGACATTGCGTCCCCGCTTGGAAACCACGGAACGCATCAGCGCGGCGGCGTCGTTCTCCATCTTCTCCTTCATCACGTCGTCCATCTTGCCCCCGCCCAGCGTGACCGGATGGGCCGCGCCGGTATTGGTTCCCGGAGCCATGGCCGCCACATCCGCACTTTCCAGAATAAAAAATCCGGCCGACGCCGCCCGGCTCCCGCTGGGCGTCACGTAAACGATCACCGGAACCGGCGAGGCCAGAATCTTCTCAATAATGTCGCGTGTGGAATCGACCAGGCCGCCCGGCGTATTCAACTCGATGAGCAACGCCTGATCTTTGCTACGCGCGGCCTCCGCCAGTGCGCGCCCGATGTACTCATCGGTGATGGGATGAATGGTGTCGTTGACAACAATCTTCAACACTTCCCCAAAGGAAGGAACGGTGACGCATAACAAGACTGCGACCAGCAGCATTCGCGAACCGGAAAGTATTCTCATCGCTTACACCCATCACCTCTATTGTCTCGCAAATCAAGCCACCACCCTAAAAAAGTAGCGCCAGCATCCCGCCGGCTGTCGTGCGAGCCGCTCCCGCAGGCGGAAAGCCCACCCCACACAGCCGCCGATACGCCGGCGCCAAACTTGCGCTATCAATCCGCCGCGGTGCCTCTTTCAACTTCCTCGCGGCGCATTTCTTCCCACCCAGGCAGAGACTTGTCCCCGGTAATCAGGCGCGCCCCACGTTCGGACGTGAAATAAGACCACGCCCACTGCAACATCACGATTATGCGATTACGGAATCCGATCAGGAAAAATATGTGAACGAACAGCCACGCCAGCCAGGCCGCAAAACCCGAAATGTGAATCTTCCCAAACTCGGCCACGGCTGCGGCTCGCCCGATGGTCGCCAGGCTGCCCTTGTTGAAATAGTGAAAGTTCTTGCGCGGCTCGCCCCGCAATTCAGCCACGATGTTGTGGGCGGTGGCCCTGCCTTCCTGCATAGCTACCGGTGCGACCCCCGGCAGCCACCTTCCCTGTTCGTCCTTGAGCGCGGCTAGATCGCCGATCACGAAAACTTCCGGATGCCCCGGCAGGCTGAGGTCGGGATTCACCAGCACCCGTCCTGCCCGGTCCACCGGCGCTCCCAGCTTCTTCCCCAGCGGCGAGGCCGCGACTCCCGCCGCCCAGAGAATGACCGCGGCCGACCATCGCGTCTTCCCCATCTGCACCCCTCCGGGCGCGATTCCCGTCACCATCGCGGAGGTGTGCACCTCCACCCCCAGTCGCCGCAACTGCTCTTCAGCACTGCGCGAGAGATCCTCAGGATAGGCGGGCAAAATCCGCGGGCCGCCTTCTAATAGCACAATCCTCGTCTTCCGCGGATCGATGGTACGAAACTCGTTGGCCAGCGCCCGGCGCGCGATCTCGGCCAGCGTTCCCGCCAGCTCCACTCCCGTAGGCCCGCCCCCGACCACCACGAAATTAAGTTGCACCTGCTCTTGGCCACTCGCGGCCTGGCGCTCCGCCAGTTCAAACGCAAGCAACACCCGCCGCCGTATCTCGAGCGCATCTTCGATCGTCTTCAGGCCGGGCGCAAATGGTTCCCACTCATCATGGCCAAAGTAGGCATGGCTTGCGCCCGAGGCCACGATCAGGTAGTCGTAGCCGACCTCGCCACCCTGCAGCTTCACGACTTTGCGCCCCAAGTCAAAATCCTGCACCTCCGACATCAGCACTTCGACGTTCTGTCGGGTGCGCAGAATCCAGCGAATCGGTGCCGCAATTTCTCCCGGAGACAATCCGGCCGTCGCCACCTGGTAAAGCAGCGGTTGAAATGTATGGAAGTTCTGGCGATCGATCAGCGTCACCCGCACCCGATTCCGCGCCAGCGTGCGCGCCGCCAGCAGCCCGCCAAAGCCGCCTCCGACAATCACTACCCGCGGGTTGGACATCGCATCCATGGCCTCCACCCATTAGATTCCGCCAAGCCTCCGACAGCCTCGAAATCTATCTGAGAACCGAGAACTTATAACTGTCAACTGGGTCTTGTGACCTACCTCCAATCATCATCCCGTAGTAAGCAACAAACGATACCGCAAATCCCACAAACCAGGAGTAGTCGTAAGCGAAACGCAAGGCCGGAACCACCAGCCCTACCAGTGCCACAGCGGCGCCCAGAAACAATGCGCCCACAGCCTTCCAGTTGAACCCGCCGGAATATTCGTAGGCCCCGCCCCGCAGATAGAGGTCATCCACCAGCAGCCACCGTCTCCGGATGAGCCAGTAGTCGCAAATCATGATGCCCGCTACCGGCCCCAGAAACGCCGCATATCCGCCCAGCCAGCCGAAGATGAACGTCTTGTAGTTATCCAGCAACTTCCAGGGCATGATGGCGATGCCCATGAAGCAGGTAATCACGCCGCCGACCTTGAAACTGATCCGGCGCGGCCACAGGTTGGAAAAATCATTGGCCGGAGAAACCACATTGGCCCCAATATTCACATTCAAAGTGGCCAGCAGAATTGCAATAAGAGAAACCACCACGGCCAGCCGAGAGTGAAACCGGCTCAAAAGCTGCACCGGGTCCCAGATCGCTGATCCGTAAATCACCACCGTGGCCGACGTCACCAGAACTCCCACCAGCGAATAAAGCGTCATGGTGGTGGGCAGCGCCAGCGCCTGACCGACCACCTGCGCCCGCTGACTGCGGGCAAAGCGCGAAAAATCCGGAATGTTCAGCGAAACCGTCGCCCAGAAACCGACGGTGGCGTTCAGCGCCGGAATCAGAAACTTCAGAAACTCCGAAAAGCTGGTGAAGCGCGAGGGGGCAGCTAGCATTGGCCCAAAACCGCCCGCCTGCACATAGGCCCAGCCCAGCAACAGCAAGCCCACACCCAGCAAAATCGGCGCGCTGATGCCTTGCAGAAATCGTATGTACTCAATTCCCCGCAGAATCACTGCCAGGTTGATCAGCCAGAACGCCATAAAGCAGATGCCTGCGCCGTGCGGCACCGCGTGCCACGCCGGCCATACTGTAGCCAGCAGAACATTGATGGCCTCGCCCCCAATCCAGGTCTGAATGCCGAACCATCCGCACGCCACCAGTGCCCGCAAAACAGCGGCCACGTTCGCCCCCAGCACTCCGAACGAGGCCCGCGCCAGCACGGGGAAGGGAATTCCGTACTGCGCTCCGGGATGCGAATTCAGCAGCATCGGCGCCAGCACAATGCAGTTCCCGAGGAAAACGGTAAACACCGCCTGCTTCCAGTTCATCCCGCCCTGGATCAGGCTGGCCGCCAGCATGTAGGTCAGGATGTTGACCGACATCGAGACCCAGAGCGCCGCATAGTTGTACGTGCCCCAGGTGCGCGCCCCGCGGTGACCTGAGGCCGCCTCGCCGGGCCGGACGGTGGGTGCAAGATCAGGGTTATAAAGAGGGCTGGATTCGATATCGCTGCGGGTAGTTGGAGGTGGCATCGGTATTCGTAAGAATAATCTTACACACGGACAATCCAGTCCCTGCTGCCAGGGCACATATGCTCTTAGCCTCCCGAGCTGGTTTTCCCGCTTTGCGTGGTCAAAATGCCGTAGGTTTCCGGACGCCGGTCGCGGAAGAACTGCCACACCTTGCGCACTTCCAGAATCACGTCCAGGTCAAGGTCTGCTACCAGCACCTCATCCTTGTCGCGGCTGGCTTGGGCGATGATCTTGCCTCGCGGGTTGCAAAAATAGCTCTTGCCGTAAAACTCTCCAATGCTCCACGGCTTCTCCTCGCCTACTCGGTTAATGGCGCCGACAAAGTAGCCGTTGGCCACGGCATGCGCGGGTTGTTCCAGTTCCCACAAATACTCGGAAAGCCCGGCCACGGTGGCCGAGGGATTGAAAATAATTTCCGCCCCATTCAATCCCAGGGCGCGCGCGCCCTCGGGAAAGTGCCGGTCGTAGCAGATATACACTCCCACCTTCGCGTACTTGGTGGCAAACACCGGGTAGCCCAGGTCCCCGGGGGTGAAGTAAAACTTCTCCCAGAATCCCGGATGACAGTGCGGAATATGGTGTTTGCGGTATTTTCCCAGGTAACGCCCGTCCTCATCGATCACCGCAGCCGTATTGAAGTACAGTCCGGGCAGCTCCTGCTCGTACACCGGAACGATGATGACCATGTGGTGTTTCGCCGCCAGCTCCTGCATCCGCCGCACGCTGGGGCCATCCGGGACCGCCTCCGCCAGTTCGTACCAGCGCGGGTCCTGCTCGGCGCAGAAGTATGGCCCGTAAAACAACTCCTGCAGACATAGGATCTGCACCCCCTCCCGGGCCGCTTGTGCAATCATCTCCTCATGCTTGCGCACCATGGCTTCCCGGATCTCGCTCAACGAGTGCTCCGCGCCCAGCACATTGCGTGCCTGGATCAGCCCACAGCGAACTATTCGTGACATCAACCACCTCTAATTGCGAAAAACTATAGCAGACCCCCGGCAGCTTAAACTAAGAACTGAGAACTGATAACCAGGAACTGGATCTCCCATCCCCAAAATAACCCTGCTGCTTCCTCCTCCTTCCCGACGTATAATCAGCCCAATCTGTTACCGGGGGCTAGCCATGAACTACCGCCTGACCTGCTGCGTGTTCTTCACCCTGACCTTGGCCGCTTTTGCACAGACGGGTAAGCCTTCGCCCGGTCACGGTGCTCCCGGCCCCACTCGAAGCCCGGGTCCGATGCAACCTACCCTGAGCCCGCCCGACACCACCATGGGACAAAGGGCTTTTCTTACCGGCAAGGTCGTACTCGACGACGGCACCCCGATTACCGAGTCGGCCACCATCCAGACCATATGCCGCGGCCATAAGCAGACAGTCACCCACACTGATTCTCACGGCAGCTTCAGTTTCGAGCTGGGCGACCGGACCTCCCCCGCGGCGGCCGATTTCAGTGGCGCCGACGTTGACTCCACAGGCCCCGCGATGGGACGCGGGGGGCAGCGCAACTGGCGTGACTGCGAGCTGCTGGCCGAGCTGCCGGGCTTCTCCTCGCAGTCCATCGATCTGAACAGCCGGCTCTCCACCTTCGAAAGCGCCGATATTGGCCGCCTGGTTCTGCACCGCATGGGCCAGGTCGAAGGCTTGACCATCAGCGCCACCAGCGCCATGGCCCCCAAGGATGCGCAGAAAGCCTACGAGAAGGCCAGCAAGAAATTAAAGGACGAGAAATTGGACGAAGCCGAACCGTTGCTGGCTAAAGCGGTCGAGATTTATCCCAAGTATGCCGTCGCCTGGTTTGACTTGGGCCGCGTCCAGTTCCACAAGCATGACGATGTCCAGGCCCGCCACTCCTTCGAGCAGTCCATTGCCGCCGACCCCAAGTATGTCAACCCCTACCGCGGTTTGGCGGAGTTGGAACTGCAGCAAAAGCAATGGCAGGCACTGGTCACCGTCACCGGCCAATTGCTGGCGCTGAACCCGGTGAGTTTTCCCGATGCCTGGTTGCGCAACTCGCTGGGCAATTACTATCTCTATAATTTCCCCGAAGCCGAGAAAAGCGCCCGCCAGGGCTTGAAAATGGACGATCAGCATCAGGTCCCCAAACTCGAGTACTTGCTGGGCGTCATTCTCCTGCAAAAACGCGAATACCCCGAGGCCGCTACCCATATTCAGAACTATCTGAAACGTGCCACCCAGCCCGCGGAAATAGAAGAGGCGCAAAAACAATTGGCCGAGATCACCCGGCTTTCGGCGTCGGCGGCCAACCCGCCCAGCGAGGAAAAAAAGTAATCCCCTGTCATCCTGAGCGAGTCTGATCGTCCGCTTTTGCGGACGATCAGAGGAGTCGAAGGACCCCTATAGATTGAAGTGCACAATGCCGCAGGGGGTTTGTTTTGGCAGTTGGTTGAAAAACGTGAAGACTCTGCTGTCGGTCGCAGCCGAGCCTCGAGGGGCCTGGGACTACGCGACTGCTTCCCGAAGCGGCCACTCCCCGCAGGAGGGCAGCTCGGCAGCACTCCCACTTCGAACCGTCCCGAAACCGCACGCCGGGTGCCCAAAACTCAATACCCGGAAGGCCCAAAGTCACTCCCCATCTCTGACCGGACTGCTAAAATCAGGCTGAGAGTAGTCATGCACAGTCGTCCATGGTTGATAACTTTGTTGGTGGTTGCAGGGGCTGCCGTTTTGCTCCATGCCACGCCTCCACCTGCCGCGAAACCGCTGGCCACGCTAGAAAGCGTGAAGTGTACCAGCAACACCAGCGGTATCACGGTAGAGATTGCAGCCAGCGAGCCCGTGGCTTTACGCAGCCAGGTCATCACCGATCCGGATCGCCTGATCCTGGACTTTCCCAACTCCCAGCCCGCCGTTGGTCTGCGCACCAGGCTGCTCAATCAGGGCGATCTGAAGGGTTATCGGGTCGCGCGTTACAGCCCCAATCCCCCCACCACGCGCGTGGTCATCGATCTCAACAGCCCGCAGCACTACCAGATTTTCCCTGATGGCAAGACAGTCATCGTCAAGCTGATGTCCGACCAGCAGCAGGCCGCCGCCAAGGCCCACCTCGATAACGCTTCCTATACTCCGACGCCGCCCAAACCCGCCTTCAATCTCGACGTCGCCTATAAAAACGGACGTTTGAGCGTGGTGGCCGATCACGTCAGCCTGGCCCAGATTCTCAACGAGGTCCACCGCCAGACCGGCACCGATATATCCGTTCCTCCCGGTGCTGCCCAGGAACAGATCGTAGTCAGCATTCCCCCGCTGCCCCTCCGCGAAGCCCTGGTCTCTCTACTCAACGGCTCCCGCTTCAACTTCGTCATGGTCGATTCCGACCGCGAGCCCGGAATGCTGAAGAGCGTCGTCCTCACCTACCGCGGAGCCGCAGGCATCTCGCAACCCGCCATCCCTACTCCTGAACCCCCGGTCGCCGACACTCCACCCGAACCCGAACCGGAGCCGCCACCCATGCAGATGGAAACGCAACCCGAGATACCAGCCCAGCCCCAGGAAGGTGCCGGCCAGCAGGGACCCCCTCCGGACAGTCCTCCGCCGCAATAGGGTTGTGGATTTATGGAGGACGACGGGCGTCCCGCCCGTCTCGTTGGTGAAGTGTCGTTACTGGTGAATTAGCCGCACCGGGATGGGAGACACACCGCCGCCGGACACGACCGGATTGCCGGCACCTGTATTACAGCCGGAAACATTCAGGATGATGCCCCTCACTTGTCCGTTGGGTGCGCCCGCCACATTCTCGTTAATCCCAAGCTGTAGAAAGCCCACGATGGTCCCCGTCCCGGTGCACGTCCCGCCAGGGCAGAGATTGACGTTGGCGGCACTGTGGTAAATAGGGACGCTGACTACCGAGTCGCTGCGGCTGATATTGGTCACACCTTGTAATAGCGGATTCGGATTATTGTCCCCGCCAGTGATGGCGAGGGGAGGAGAATTGGGAACCACATCCGTCAAAACATCCTGACCAGAACCGGTTCCCTGGCCGCTGGCATGAATCAGGCACTGCGTCGCTTCGTTGGTGAGCACCCCCGAGCCACCGCCAACGAAGACCGTTTGAGCCGCTCCGATGGTCTGACCGCAACTGAACTGAAAAGTTGAGGAGCAGGCGACGTTGTCGTGGTAATCGTCGCTCCCCACCCCCGCGCAACCGACAGCGCTCGTGGAAGGACAGACGGGTTCCGGCGGTCGAATGGGGACGGTTGCACGGAAATACTGGAGGTCCCCGGCTGCGGGTGCGTTAACCGTAGGGGGTGCGCCACCGGTGACGTGAACTAGGGTGATCGTCTTCCCCACAAACGAGCCGGTATTCTGAATTGCTCCCGTGGTGTTATCTACAAAACGGCCTCCGGCTGCGCAGTCTCCGGGTCCGCCATTCGTCGGGTCGCAATTGGGTATCAGCCAGGGCTTGACCCCCTGTACCTGAACCGGTGCCGCCGACCCCGATGGGTTATACGCCTCCGCCACGGCCGTTGCGGTCACGCTGTTAGTTAGGCCTCCCCAGACCCGCCCAAAGAAAGTAGGCAGCGCCGTCCGCTGTACTGTAACCGTAATCTGCGGATTTGCAGCCGTTGTATTGCAGGTGATGGACTTCACCGCCGCGGGCTGTCCCGCGACCAGATTCTGCGCCGCCACCGCTTCCGCTTGCCGGTTGGCGGCAGCCGCGGCGCCGGGAACCGCCGACGTCTGGCAGATATCGGAAGCCGCCAGCGTACTCGAAGCCGAGGTGTAGCCGGAGGAGGCAAACATCCGGGCGCCCGCCAGGGCCGCAGCGTCGGCCGCACGCTGCGCTTCGCCGTGCGCCATGTACAACGTCGATACATCGATGGCCAGCGCCGCCATGCCCAGCAAGGCCAGCAACGAAATCGCCACCAGCACGATGGTGATGCCACGTTCGTTTTTCCGATGCGCTGTGCTCACGTGGGTCACAAATTTATCCTTCAATTCAGGTTCTGCATGATCGCGACCGAGCTGATCTGCGTCGTGGCCGGATAAGTCGCCCCCGGAGCAATCAACGGTGCCACCCGATTGAACTGCCATTGATAGGGATAGTTCAACGTCACCCTGGTGCCTTCAATGCTGTAGTTCGCCTGAAAGGGTGGGTTGGGCAGCGTGGCCGTATAGACATATCCGCGTTCAATCCTGAGCGTCAGAGTTCCGCCGCAACCGGCATTGGCGGTGAACGTCCAGCTCAGCGAGCCACTCGGAGCGCCCGCGGCAGTTCCCAAACCGCAGTCATTCAGTTTGCTGGCCACCAGGTTGCTCTCCACCACGTCGCGCACCGAGCAGATCGAGGCCGGAGCGCTGCAAGCCCCGTTCAGGGAAAGATCGGCAGTAGGCTGGTTGGACGCGACCCTCGCCCCTTGCAGCGCGATGTTGCCCACTTTCTGCTTGACCGTAAACGCCGAGCCGAAGTCGAAAACTCCAACCGCCACCACGATCAGCAATGGAAGCGAAATGGCAAACTCCAGGATCTCGGCGCCCTCATTCCGGCGCAGGTTTGCCCACATCGCAGAAAGCGCTCGCGCGCAGAGCCACCGGTATTCTGACGACCGGAATTTACCCGCCAGTGACACTGCTATTCCTCCTGTCGGGCTTGCGCTTGCGCCCGGACCGTGAGGTTTGGCAGAATTGGCGACAGCCTGGGTGGGCAGCACGAAAACCCGTTCAATTTGAAGTTGTAGGGGTAGTCGAGGCTGACCACCGCTCCGTGTTCGATAATGGGCGACCCCGGATTCAGGATCACATCTCTCTGCACGTTAAAGTTTTGTACCTGCGCCGGATCAAGGTGAGAAGCGATCAGAATGGGATACACAACGTTGTCCCGGATGTCGTTGCTGGTGCGGAAAGCGTTTCCGCAAGTCGCGCAATTGTTAGCGGCCTCCGCCAGTGCTCCCTGCCGCGCCGCCCGGTTCACCGTCGAATAAATGTTGTACGCCCGCGCGAACCACATGATCCCAAACAGCAGCATAAACAATAGAGGCAGTACCACCGCCGCCTCGGCAATTTCCGCCCCCGCAGCATCTTGAAGAAGCCTCCGTCCCCACCTATCCTTCTGAGTCTGCTTCATCGCATGCTCCACGCCTGGCCCACAGTATAAAGAACAACCGTCACCGCCACCGCCACTCCGAACGGTATCTTCAGCGATTCTGGATTATCCAGCGAAACCTCCGGCCCGGGGAGGTGCAGCGTGAACAACCCAGCCACCAAGTGGACCAGATTACGTGCTGTCCGGCCAACTCGCTTCTTCCAGATGACCAGCACCACCGCCATCAAACCCGCCACCAGGATCGTCCCCAGCAGTACCGCAATCAGCCGCGACGGTCCCAGAAACGCACCCAGCGCACCCACTAGCTTCCAGTCCCCGGCGCCCAGGCTGCGTATCAGCACAAAGGGCAACAACAGCCCCAGCCCCAGCGCCGCGCCCAGCAACGACTCCTGCGCTCCTGCCCAGCCAGCAGCCAGCGAATGCACAGCGATTCCCGCGACCAGAGCCGGCACCGTCAGCCAGTTGGGGATGCGCCGCCAACGCCAGTCCGTCCATCCCGCAACCAGGGCCGGAACCGCCGCCAACATCCAGACCCCCGGTTTCAGCATCGGCTTGACCCCGCTTCATGGTCCCAGGGACGAGCAAAATCGGCCGGAATTGGGCTCCAGGGGATGGCCATCCAAATGTACGGAACCGGCGGCCGGCAAGGGTCAAAACCAGCCTCAACTGCGGATTATGATCGGTTAACCCACCCAAGTCAACGAGAAGAAAGGTCCAGTAGCGCCGGCGTCTCGCCGGCTGTCGCGGAGGCGTCCCGCCCTCGCAAAGCCCGGACCAACAAAAAAGGCCCGATCATTCGGGCCTTCTTTATGAATACTTTACGTAAGCTACTGGCTCAGGGGATGTCCGCCCGTCCGCTCCGCCACGATCTTGCGGGCGTTCTCCGCCAATGATTTGGCCTGCGGCAGAAGTTCCAGTGCCTTGGTTACCTGCGGATCTGTCTCTGCCCGCACCTTCAACCCTTCCTCCTGCCCATACACATCCACGAAGATTTCGCTCTTGATGTTGGACCGCACCCAGGCGTTATTTTCCATCAACTCCGCCTCGGTATAGGCAATCTTCTCATCGTCCATAAACTTGCGGAAGTCCTGCAACACCACATCATCCACTTCAAAATTCCTGTCAGGATGATGAGTGACCGCATAGTGCTTGGCGAAATTGAAGAAGGCGTAATGCTGCAGCAGCGAATCCTGGAAGTGATTGCTCTTCACTGCCGGGATCCTCACGTCGGGCGTGATGCCGCCCCCGCCGTACACGGTGCGGCCGCTGTCCGTGAGTTTCACCTCGCGGCTAGCATTGTGATCGTTTTCTTCGCTTTCGCGATTGAAGTAGTAGTCGTAAAGCGAGACGTTGGTGTAGTCGCGCTGGATCAAACGCATGCTCGGGGTGTAGTATTTGGCCGTGGTCAGCGCCAGTCCGGTATTTTCCGATAGCGGATACACCGTCTGCACCAGCCCCTTGCCGAAAGTGGTCTCGCCCACGATCAGTCCCCGGTCATGGTCCTGAATCGCGCCCGCCACGATCTCCGCCGCCGAAGCTGTTCCCCGATTTACCAGCACTACCAGCGGATAATCCTTGCCGCCGTTGCCGTGCGCCGCGGTGTACCTCTTTTCCGGTGAAGACCGGCCATGGTGGGAAACGATGAGCTGTCCCTTGTGCAGGAACTTGTCCGCCACGCCCACGCCCTCATTCAGCAGCCCTCCGGGATTCTGCCGCAGATCGAGAATCAATCCCTTCAGGTCGCCCATCTGGTCGAGCGCGTCCGCTACTTCATGTTCGGTAGTTTCGTTGAAGCCCGAAACGTGCATGTAGCCGATTCCCGGCTTGATCAGGAAGTGCAGGTCCACGCTGTAGCGCGGGATCTCGTCGCGCACCACCGCGAACTCCAGCGGCTTGTCCGCGCCTTCGCGCAGGATTGTGATGTGGACCGTGGTCCCCTTGGGTCCCTTCAACAGGTCGGCCACATCGCCCGTGCTCATGTTGTCGGTTGGCTTGCCATCCACCGCGGCGATGATGTCACCCGGCCGGATGCCCGCACGATACGCCGGTGTGCCCACAAACGGCGCAATCACGATCACTTTGTTATTGCGCGGCCCCACCGTCATTCCTACGCCGTAATATTTCCCGCGCTGATCTTCGCGCAGCAGGGAATAGGCCTTGGGATCGAAGAAATTCGAGTGCGGATCCAGAACGTGCAGCATCCCGGGAATGGCTCCGTTGTAGATCGCCTTGTCGGGGTTCACCGGCTCCGCATAGTTCTGCTCCACCACGTCATACACGGTGGTGAACTGCCGCAAGCTGTCGCGGACGTCGGCGTCGCCGCCGGGAGCGGCCGAAGGATTGATCTTCTGCCCAAATACGATCCCGAGAAATCCGCAGGTTACGAGAATGAATACAACTAGGAAGAGTGCGCGACGAGAACTACCCACCATCATTTTTTCCTTCGGCAGGGACGTAGTAACACCCCAGCACAGCGCGTCTGATCGAAGTATAGCGCTGTCCAGTCCACTTGGCCACCTTTTCGATTACCCGGAGGTAACCGGCGCAACTCCTTCAGACTGCGCTCAATTGGATGCTTCAATCTAGGTTTCCGGTTCGCCGGATGGCCGGCCGCCAGGCTCCTTGGTGAACCTTCGTGTCCTTAAATGGTTCGCGATTTTTAGGACCGCATCCTCACCCGGATTGCCGCCAATTCACTCCGGCAGTATCATGGAGCCATGAACTTGGGCTTCCCAGAAATGATCTTCCTTTTCCTCTTTGCCTTGATCCTGTTCGGGCCCAAGAAGCTGCCCGAAATCGGAAGGCAGATCGGAAGGGCACTCAATGAATTCAAGCGTGCCTCGAACGAATTCAAGGCCCAGATCGAGTCCGAAATCTCCCAACTCGATCTCGAAAACACCAGGCAAACTATTCTCCCCCCGGTCCAGGCCCCGGCTGGCTCCATAGCTTCCGGCAGCGGGCCTCGCCCCGACATATCTGTCCCTGAAACGAATTCGCTGGCCAAGGCCCCCGATGCCTGAGATGGCCGCTGAGCTTCCCCCCGCCGACGACTCCCACGACGGCCTTACCGCCATGAGCTTCCTCGACCACCTCGAGGAACTGCGCCGCCGCCTCATCTATTCCATCATTGCCGTCACCGTCGGCTTTTTCGCCTGCTGGAATTATCACGAGTTCATTTTCAGTTTTGTGCAGCGCCCCATCATGGACGCTCTGCGGCACAACGGGATGGCCGAAAAGCTGGTCTATCTCAACCCCACCGAACCCTTCAACCTTTACTTGAAGGTGGCAGCCCTGGCCGGCTTGTTCGTGACCTCCCCCATCGTGCTCTATCAGGTCTGGATGTTTATTTCTCCCGGCCTCTACCGCAACGAAAAGCGCTACGTATTGCCCTTCATGTTCTCGACTGTCCTGCTGTTCCTGTCGGGTGGCCTGTTCGCCTACAAGATGGTCTACCCGGCCGCCCTGACCTTCCTGATCGAGTACGGCAAACAGTTCCAGCCAATGATCACAATTGGCGAATATACCGACCTGTTCCTCACCATCATGATCGGTATGGGCGTCATCTTCGAGCTCCCCATCCTGGTTTTCTTTCTCTCCCTGATGGGCATCGTTACCGCCGGCTGGATGTGGCGCAACCTGCGCTATTCGATCCTGGTGATTTTCATCATCGCTGCCATCATTACTCCGACTACGGACATCCTGAATATGTGCATCTTCGCCGCGCCCATGGTCGCGCTCTACGTCCTGAGCATCGGCATCGCCTTCCTGGTCCATCCCAAGCAACGCCAGGCCCGTCAGGCCAGAAAAGATCGATGACCACCAGCACCCACGTAGGGGCGGGCGCCCTCGCCCGCCCAGCCGAGCGCAGCTCGGCAATTGATCGGGTTGGTCGGTGGCGCTACGGGTTTGTCTGCCTGGGCCTGTTGATCTTCGTCCATCAGGCTCCGGCCCAATCCTTCAATGCTGCCCGCGCCCTGCAATATAACCGCGAGGTGGTCGCTTTCGGCCCCCGTCCCATCGGCAGCCCGAATCACAAGAAACTTGAAAACTACATCCTCTCGCACCTCAAGAATGACCACGTGGAGGACGACGCCTTCACCGCCGAGACTCCCGAAGGCAAGTTTCCCGTGCGCAACATCATCGCCAGGTTCCCCGGCACGCGCGCCGGCGTGATCGTTGTCGCCGGCCACTACGACACCAATTACCCACTGCGCGATACCGGATACGTAGGCGCCAACGACGGTGGCTCATCGACTGCCATCCTCCTCGAACTGGCCAACCAGCTTCGCGGCAAGAACCGCCAGGGCTACAGCGTGTGGTTGTTGTGGACCGACGGAGAAGAAGCAGTCAGAAATTGGACTGCCACCGACAGCCTCTATGGCTCCCGCCACCTGGCCGACAAATGGCAGAAAGACGGCACGCTCAAGACCATCAAAGCTTTCCTGCTGGCCGACATGATCGGCGATGCCGACCTCAACATCGACCGCGATACCAACTCCACCTCCGGGCTCGAAGACATGGTTTACCAGGCGGCAACGCGACTGGGCTACCAATCCCATTTCTTCGCCCGTACCATTGCCGTCGAAGACGACCATTTGCCCTTCGTTCATCTCGGTGTTCCCTGCGCCGACCTCATCGACCTCGACTACGGCTACGGCAACGTCTTCCACCACACCCCGCAAGACACCATGGACAAACTCAGCCCCAAAAGTATCGAGATCGTGGGCAGCGTCATCCTCGAAACCGTGCGCCTCTTAGACAAATCAAACTGAGAACAGAGAACAGAAAACTGAAAACTGGAAAATTCAAACCCGAAGTTTATTCCTCGTAGAGATCTTGGGTCAGGCAGTTGTAAGAGGCAATTCGAACCAGGAAGCCCAGGCCACTGCGGCCAGGCGCTGTTGAATTTGATTCGTCCTGGATTTTGATTGTTGATTACGAGACGCTGGTTGCCTTTGGGTATAGAGTCAAAGTCAAAGGCGGCGGACAACAGTGTCCGCCCCACACTGGCTTCTTCAGGGGCGCTGATTGCTACTGTTCTGGATCTTGTTCAATCTTTTTGTTCTCGCCATGCTGGTGCTCGACCTGGGTGTGTTCCATCGCCGCGCCCACACTGTAAAGTTTCGCGAGGCTTTGGCCTGGAGCGCGGTCTGGATCGCCCTGGCGGTCATCTTCGCGGTTGTGATTTTCTTCTGGCACGGCCGCACTCCGGCTCTGGAGTTCGTCACTGGGTACGTCATCGAACTCTCGCTCAGCGTCGATAATCTTTTTGTCTTCCTGCTGATTTTCCGTTTCTTCCAGGTGCCGCCCGTCCACCAGCACAAAGTCTTGTTCTGGGGAATCCTGGGTGCCCTCGTCATGCGCGCTGTTTTCATCGCGGCCGGCGTGGGCCTCATCCAGAGATTCCACTGGATCGTCTACGTCTTCGGCGCTTTCCTCGTGTACAGCGGCATCAAACTCTTCTTCCAGGAGGAGGCTGAGATCCATCCCGAGAAGAATCCGGTGCTGCGTTTGTTCCGCCGCTTCGTGCCCGTGACCAAAGACTACGAAGGCAACAGGTTCTTCGTTCGCCGCCCCGGACTCTTCGCCACGCCTCTGTTCGTCGTTCTCCTGGTGGTCGAGACCACCGACCTGCTCTTCGCCGTGGATTCCATCCCCGCCATCCTGGCCATCACCCGCGATGCCTTCATCGTCTACACCTCAAATGTCTTTGCCATTCTCGGTTTGCGCTCCATGTACTTCGCCCTCTCCGGCATGATGGAAATGTTCCGCTACCTGCACTACGGACTCTCCCTGGTGCTGGTCTTCGTCGGGGCCAAGATGCTTTTGTCGCACTATTTCGAAATTCCGACGTACATTGCACTGGCGGCGGTAGCCTGCGTCCTCGCCATCTCCGTCATCGCTTCCATGGCCAATCCCAGGAAGGCAACGTAGACGCGGGCGTCGCGCTCGTGCAGCGGCGCCTTGCCCTCCGGCCCGGTCAGCTTACGTTATGATGAGAAACGCATGACCCGCGTAACCATCGCGCTTCCGCCGCGTCCCTATGACGCCGTAATCGAGAACGGCCTCCTGCACCGTTCTGGTGCAACCCTTCGTGACCTCTTCAGCGCGAAGAGTCAACGCCTGTTCATCGTCACCGCCCCACCCGTCCGCCGCTATTGGGGAAAAAAGCTGACGACCTCCCTCTCCGCCGCCGGATTCGTCCCGAAGATGTTGGAAATGCCCAATGGCGAACGCCATAAGAAGCTGGCCACGGTAGAAAAGCTGTCCGAGCAATTGAGCCGTCTGGGCGCAGACCGAAATTCCTTTATCGTAGCTTTCGGAGGCGGAGTCGTCGGCGACGTGACCGGCCTGCTGGCGTCGCTCTATATGCGCGGGCTCGACCTGGTGCAGATTCCCACCACCGTGCTGGCGCAAGTGGACGCTTCCATCGGCGGCAAGACCGGCGTCAACCTGCGGGCTGGCAAAAACCTGGTCGGTACCTTCCACCATCCCCGCATGGTCCTGATTGATCCAGCAGTCCTCACCACGCTGCCCGACCGCGAATTCCGCGCCGGTCTTTACGAAGCGCTCAAATGCGGCGTCATCGGCAAGCCCGCACTGTTCCGGGCCCTGGAAGCCGTCGATGCAAAGAAATTGCGTCGCGACCCCGCAAAGCTGGAATGGATCATCGCCGAATCCGTCAGGCTGAAGGCCGAAGTGGTTTCCTCCGACGAGCGGGAGAGTGGCCTGCGCCGCGTATTGAATCTCGGCCACACCATCGGCCACGCGCTCGAGGCGGAAACCGGATACCGCCATTTCCTGCACGGCGAGGCAGTGGCCTGGGGCATGATCGCGTCCGCCAGGATTGCATCTGCGGTAGATCGCATTGATCGCGCCGGCGCCGCCCGCATTACCGACGCGGTGCGTGCTCTGGGTCCGCTGCCCAAAGTCCGGTCGCGCAGCCGCGACATCCTGCGCCTGCTCCAATCCGACAAGAAGACCTGCAACGGCGTCGTGCACTTCGTCCTGCCCCACGAAGTCGGCAAAGTAGAAATTGCCAACGAC
>Ga0335084_10000444_pt1 | contig 34981 bp, 32 predicted proteins | sample Lox_Sample_44_FD_206721 | JGI IMG/M metagenome (GOLD analysis project Ga0335084, IMG submission 206721) | Soil microbial communities from Loxahatchee National Wildlife Refuge, Florida, United States - Lox_Sample_4.4 | ecosystem: Environmental > Terrestrial > Soil > Wetlands | place: USA...
GGGCGCTGGCGGCTCTCGCCGCTGCGCGGTTAGCCGGGCGGGCGGCGTGCGCTACATGCTGCTGATGTGCAGGGACGAGGAGCGGTGGGCCGCGATGTCGGCGGAGGAGAGAGGCGCGATTTACCGGGAGGCCGTCGAGTACAGCGACGCGCACCGCCCGAGCGGCCTCTACGAGGGCGGGTCGCCGCTCGAGCCGACCAGCACCGCCACCACCGTGCGGCTGAAGAACGGCAAGGCCGTCATTACCGATGGCCCGTTCGCCGAGACGAAAGAGCAGCTGGGCGGCTACTCGATCGTCGAGGCGAAGGATCTCGACGAAGTGCTCGCGTTCGTCGCCCGCCACCCGCTGCTGCGGGGAGGCCACACGATCGAGGTGCGCCCCATCCGGGTGGGGCCGCCGAAGTAGCCGATCACGTGCGCGCGGCCGTCCGGTGGAGTAGCCTTTCCACCGAGAGCGGCCATGCGCATCGAAGAGATCTTTCGCAAGGAGCACGGTCGGATCCTGGCCACGCTGATCCGCCTCGTCGGCGGCATCGACGCGGCCGAGGAGGCGCTCCAGGACGCATTCGCGGCGGCGCTCGAGCAGTGGCCGGCGGCTGGCGCGCCGGCGAACCCGGTCGCGTGGCTGGTGTCCACCGGACGGCACAAGGCCATCGACCGCCTTCGCCGGAGCGCCCTCCTCGCGCAGAAGCAGGACGAGATCGCGCGGCACATCGAGCAGTCGGCCGCGGAGGACGAGGCGCCCGTGCCGGAGGATAGGCTCCGCCTGATCTTCACGTGCTGCCACCCGGCGCTCGCGCCCGAAGCGCAGGTGGCGCTCACCCTGCGCACGCTCGGGGGCCTGTCGACCGAGGAGATCGCGCGCGCCTTCCTCGTGCCCGCGCCGACGATGGCCCAGCGGCTCGTGCGCGCCAAGACGAAGATCCGCACCGCGCGCATCCCCTACCAGGTTCCGCTCGAGGACGCGCTCACCGAGCGGCTCGAAGCGGTGATGGTGGTGGTCTATCTGGTGTTCAACGAGGGCTACTCCGCCAGCTTCGGCGCCCGGCACGTCCGGCACGAGCTGTGCGAGCAGGCCATTCGTCTCGGGCGCATGCTGGTGGAGCTGCTGCCGGGCCAGGCCGAGCCGCAGGGGCTGCTCGCGCTCATGCTGCTGCACGACTCGCGGCGCCGGACGCGCCTCGACGGCTCCGGCGACATCGTGCTCCTGGAGGACCAGGACCGGGCGCTGTGGGACCGCACGCAGATCGAGGAAGGCGCGGCGATGGCCGACGCCGCGCTGCGCGCCGGGGCCCGGCCGCCGGGCCGGTATGCGCTCCAGGCGGCCATCGCCGCGGTGCACGCCCAGGCGCCCACGGCCGCGGCCACCGACTGGGCGCAGATCGTCGCGCTGTACGGGGCGCTGGCTCGGGCGCATCCGTCGCCCGTCGTCGAACTCAATCGCGCCGTCGCGGTCGCGATGTCGGGGGACGTCGAGGGCGGCCTCGCCATGGTGGAGGAGATCGACCGCCAGGGCGGGCTTGTCGGGTATCATCTGCTGCCGGCCGCGCGGGCGGAGCTCCTGCGACGGCTGGGCCGCCGCGCCGAGGCGGCCCAGTCGTACCGGCGCGCCCTGGCCCTGGTGAGCAGCGAGGCCGAGCGGAGGCATCTGGAGAAGCGGCTGAAGGAGATCCCGACCTAGTTCGACAAGGAGACCCGCCATGGCCTCACCCGTCGACCCCAACGACGTCCTCATGACCGGCGAGAATTCCTTCATCAGGCTGAGCCTGGATGGCGGGGCGACGCTCTCGACGCGCGCGAGCCACTGGCGCGTGCTCTGGTGCCCCGCGGGTGCCGGCCACGCGCTCTTCATCCAGTCGCCGCTGACCGACGGCGGCGTGCGGATCTACAGCGACAGCATCGCGGTGACGCGTTGGCTCCAGCGAACGATCGAGGCGCTGCTCTTTCCCGCCTTCGCCGACACCGGCCTGCCGGTGACCGGCGCGAAGTTCGCCCGCTCGGGCGATCCGCGCGGGACGGCCGTCGAGACCGTCACGTCGGTCACCGAGCGCATCCTGCTCACCTGGTACGACTGCATCGAGCCCTTCGTGCTCACGATGGCGCCCGGGACGAACAACCGGCCCATCGGCGTCTTCAGCACGTTCTTCCCCGCGAAGTCGGCCCAGATCGAAATGAGCGGCCGCTTCGCTCCGGGCGCACCCTGGGCGGAGATGCGCGGCGACCGCCAGAGCTCGAGCGCCTGTCTCGCGTGGTCCGAGACCTGGGTGAAGCCGAAGGGCTAGCACCGTGGCCGGCCTTCAGGGCAGGGCGACGGGCTGGCGCGGGGGCTGCGAGAAGTCGAAGGCCTCGAGAAAGGCGCCGGCGGCCGCGTCCCGCTCCGTGAGGGGCGGGAGGCCGAAGCGCCATTCGATGAGCTTCAGGATCGACGCGTGATCATACTGCCCGTGCGCGACGACACCGCGCCGCGCGTAGGGCGACACGATGAGAGTCGGCACGCGCGTGCCCAGGCCGAAACGGTCCACGGCGGGCGGCCGCACGTGATCGAAATATCCGCCGCCCTCGTCGTAGGTGACGACGACGGCCGCCCGCGGCCAGAGCGGGCTCTTCATGATCGCCCGCACCGTCTCGCCGATCCATTGATCGGCGGCCCCGACGGTGGACCAGGCCGGGTGGGCGTTCTTCCTGGCGTGCGGCTTCACGAAGCTGACGCTCGGCAGGGTGCCGTTCGCCAGCGCCGCCGTGAACTCCTCGGCGTCGGCGATGTGCGCGCGCCCCTCGGGCGTCTCCATGATCCGCTTCACGTACTGGAAAGGGTTGTGGTGCGGCACGAGGCCGTTCTTCACCGCGTCGGCGCCCGCGCCCCAGCCCGGCGCGTACCAGCGCCAGCTCACGCCCGCCGCGTCCAGACGATCGCCGATCGTCGGCAGCGTCTGCGGCGTGCGCATGAACCGGCGGACGCGCTGCGGCGGGTAGGGCGGGTCGAGGTTGTTCACGACGACGTCGTCGGGAGCGACGTCGCCGTCCCTGATCACCTGTCCGTCCGCGGCGAGCTGCGCCCGGTGCTCGGCCGGCGCGGCGGGATCGCGCGGCATGGCCGCCGTGATCAGAAAGAAGTGGTTCGGGAGCGAGCCCCCGTGGATGCTCTGGAAGTAGCGGTCGAGGAGCACGAACTCGTCGGCAAGCCGCCACTGTACGGGCAGCGCCGAGCGATCGTAGTAGCCCATGCTCGCGCCCCCGCTCGTGCCCTCCGCCACCCAGCGGCTCATGGGCACGCTGTCGGCGCCGGGCTGGTACTGGCGCTGCATGTGATAGAAGCGGTGGACCGGATTGTTCGTCTCGTCGAAGGGGCCCACGTACTTCAGCATCGGGAATGGCGCGTTGGGCAGGTCGGCGGGAAAGCGCAGATCCGGCTTGCCGTCGTGCCCCAGCGGTTGTGGCAGCGTGGGATAGGCGACCCCTGCGGCGTTCTCCTGCCGCCCGTGGTAGTTGGCGATGCCGTCCGCGCCCGGGTAGGTCCCGAAGAGGTGGTCGAAGGAGCGGTTTTCCATGTACAGCACGATGATGTGGTCGATCGGCGCCCGTTCGCCGGGCTGGGTTATCCGGTCGGAGACGGCGCCCCCGCACCCGGCCATCAGCGCGGTGGCCAGCGCCGGGACGAGGACGCGGGCGAGGATCTTCGCCGCTACTCCGGTCATGGTATTAGCCTGTGTAGCATGGGTGGGGTTTCAGGTGGGGGCTGAGTGCAGATCTGGGTAGACGCAGATGCCTGCCCGCAGGTCATCAAGGACATCCTCTTCCGGGCCGCCGAACGCGCCCAGGTCCTGACGACGCTCGTTGCCAATACGCCGCTCCGCACCCCGCCGTCACAATTCATCCGGGCCGTGCGCGTCGCGAAAGGCTTTGACGTGGCCGACTCCCGCATCGTGCAGGAGGTTCAGCCGGGCGACCTCGTGGTCACGGCGGACATACCCTTGGCCGCCGAGGTGATCGCCCGCGGCGCGCACGCGCTCGACCCGCGAGGAGAGCTCTACACCGAGGACAACGTCCGCGAGCGCCTCGCCATGCGCAACCTCATGCAGGAGCTGCGCTCGGCCGGCGAAGTTCTCGGGGGACCGGCGCCCTTCGACCAAAGCGACCGCCACCTCTTCGCCAATCACCTCGACCATTTCCTGACCCAGGACCGATCCGGATAGATCGGCATCACTCCGCTCGAACACCTGGAGGATTTGGCGGGCGGGCAAGATCCGCCGCAGAGTGGGCGATCAGCGCCGAGAGAATCACCGCCCCGCCCAGCAGCGAGAAAGCCCCCGGCCTCTCGCCCACGGCGAGCCAGACCCACAGCGGACCGAGGACGCATTCGAGCACGGCGATGAGCGCGGCTTCCGCCACCGGGATGAGGCGCGCTCCGGCGGTGAAGAGGAGGAGCCCGGCGCCGAGCTGGCCGATGCCGAAGAGCGCGAGCAGGGCGAGGTCGCCCGCGGTGGCCGACGCCGGATCGGCCCAGGCGAAGGCGAACAGCGCGCCGAGCGCCGCGGCCAGCGCGGCCGCCGCGGGCATCGGCACGCTGTGACGCCAGCGCACGACCACGGTTGCGCCCGCGAAGGCCGTGGCGGTGCCGAGAGCGAGCAGATCGCCGACGCGCGAGCCCCCGCCCGAGTCGCCCCACAGCATCACCGCGGTCCCGAGGAGCGCCACGCCCATGGCGGCCCACGTTCGGAGGCGCACGCGCTCGCTCAGGAAGAGCCAGCCGCCGAGCCCAGCGATGAAGGGCGACAGGCTCTGGATGACCAGCACGTTCGCCACCGACGTCCGCGCGAGGGCCATGATGAAGCAGGTCGATGCCGCGGCGAAGCAGGCGGCCATCAGCACGCCCGGCCAGCCGGTCTCGCGGGCCACGGAGGCGAGCCGGCCGCGCCGGGAGATCGCGACGGCGGAGAAGAGAAACGCCGCGCAGAAGACCGAGCGCCAGAAGACCGTCGTCCAGGGCCCTGTGCCGACGAGACGAGCGATCAGGCCGCCGGTGCTCCAGCAGAGCGCGGCCGCGGCGACCAGCCAGAAGCCTTCCCGGCGGGTCGCCTTGTCGGCGCGCTCGAGCGGTCGATTCGTGTCCGTGCCGTCTACTTCACGAAGCCGAGCAGGCGCGGGATGAAGAGGACGGTCTCCGGCACGAAGGCGACAACGAAGAGCACGGCGATGATGGCCCCCAGGAACGGCACGAGCGGCTTGACGAGCTTCTCCATGGACAGGCCGCTGATGGCCATACCGAGGAAGAGGCAGAGACCGACGGGCGGCGTGACGTGCCCGATGGCCGACGCGATGACGCAGACCATGCCGAAGTGGATCGGGTGGATGCCGAGCGCCTGGGCGCCCGGCAGAAGCACCGGCACGGTCACCAGGATGATCTCCGAAGGCGTGAGAAACGTGCCCAGGAAAATGTAGAGCACGATCACGAAGATCAGGAAGAGCCACCAGCTCGGGGCGAAGGTGGTGATGGCGTCGGCGACCCGGAAGGGAAACTTCGAATAGGTCAGCACCCAGCCGAAAGCGCCGACCAATCCGATAATGAGCCCGATGACGCCTGAAAGCCGTGCCGAGTCGATGAAAATGGCGGGGATTTCGCTCCAGCTGAGCTTCTTGTAGAAGAGCGGGGGCACGGTGAGCCCGTAGACGACGGCGACGGCCGCCGCCTCCGTAGGCGTGAACCAGCCGAGCAGGATCCCGCCCATGATGATGAGCGGAATCATCAGCCCGGGCAGCGCGTTGCGAGTCGCCTTGGCAGCGATCGCGAGCGTCGGCCGGGGCTCGCGCGGGTAGTTCCGCTTCCGCGCGATGACGAAGGTCGGCACCGCCATGCCGAGCGCGACGAGGAGGCCGGGCAGGTAGCCACCGGCGAAGATGGCCGCCACCGACTCGTCCGCCATCCACGCGTAGATGACCGCGATGATCGAGGGCGGGATGATCGGCGCCAGGATCGCCGCGCAGATCGTCAGCACGGTGGCGAAGTCGCGGTCGTAACCCTTGCGCACCATCTGCGGGATCAGCACGGTGCCGAGGGCGGAGACGTCGGCGACGGCCGAGCCCGAGATGCCGCCGAAGAACATGGCCGAGACGATGTTCACGTAGGCGAGGCCGCCGCGGAAGCGCCCGACCATCACGAGCGCGAGGTCGATCAGCGCCTGCGCGATGCCGCCGCGCGCGGCGATGTTGCCCGCCAGAATGAAGAGCGGCGCCGACAGGAGGACGAAGGAGTCGGAGAGGAGGCCGACGAAGCGCGCGGGAATGATGATGGGGTTCAGCGCGGGGAAGATCATCGCCGCCGCAAGCGTGCCGACTCCCAGGGCGATGCCGATCGGCATGCCGAGGACGACGAAGATCACGAAGACGATCAGGAGGGTCTCTGCCATAGGTTTTTGAGCGCGGCGACGAGCCGCCACGCCATCGGCAGGATGATGAGCACCGCGCCGACCGGCATCGCGGCGTAGACGTAGCCCAGCGGCAGGCCCAGCCCGGCGCTCGACTGGAGCTGGGAGTTCGGCACCAGCACGAGGCTGACCTTGATCATCGAGAGGAAGAGCAGGATCCCGATGCCTTCGGTGACGACCAGAGCCAGAGCCCGGCCGCGCGGCGCCATCCGCGCGCGGAAAAACTCGAGCGACGTGTGCTCGCCGCGGTACATGGCGGCCGCCGCGCCGATCATGACGAGCCAGACGAACAGATAGCGCGGCGCCTCGTCGAGCCCCTCGATCCCGCTTCTGGCGACGTAGCGGAGGATCACCTGCAGGAACACCGCGAGCGTGAGGAGCGCCATCAGCACGCCCGCCAGTACGCCGAGCCCCGAGTAGAAGCGGGCACCCAGCTCGCCGAACGGCCGGTCGCGAACCGGCACGGCCTAGTTGATGCTCAGGATGTAGTCCACGACCTTGCGCGCGTCCTTGCCGGCTGGCGTCGCGTAGAACTCCTCGTACACGGGGGCCGTCATCTGGCGGAAGGGTGCGGCGTCGGGCTTCGTGATGGCCACGCCCTTGGCCTTGACCTGCGCCTGGATGTCCTTGTCCTCCTCGAGGATGAACTTGCGATTCCACTGCTCGGAGTACTTGGCCGCCTCCATGACAGCCTTCTGGGAGGCCGGGTCCAGCTTGCTCCAGGAGGCCTTGGACATGATGAGGGCGACGCACTGGTGGGTGTGGCGCACGTCAGCGACGTTCTTCACGATGTCGTAGAACTTGTTGTGGTAGAAGGTGTTGATCCCGCCCTCGGCCGCGTCGATGACCTTGGTCTGCAGCGCGGTCGCCACCTCGGGAAACGCGATGGGCGTCGAGATCATCCCCAGCGCCTTGAAGGTCGCCACGAGGATCTTGTCCTCCTGGACGCGGATCTTCTTGCCCTTGACGTCGGCCACCGAGTTGATGGGGAAGTGGCCGTAGATGCCACGGTAGCCCGCCGCGTAGAAGCCGACGAGCTTGACGCCCTTCTTGTCGAGGATCGGCTCGTAGTAGCCGCGGATGAAGTCGCTGCCGTCGAGCGCCGCGTACACGTGGCTGTAGTCGCGGAAGATGTACGGGAGCTGGAACACCGACATCTCGGGCACGAGCGTGGACAGCGGAGCGGTGGTGACGGGGGAGAAGTCGACGGTGCCGAGCTGGACCTGCTGCGCTACCTCACGCTCGCCACCGAGGGCGCCCGAGTGGTGATGGATCACCTTGAGTTTGCCTCCGGTCAGCTCGGTGAGCTTGTCGGCGAACTGCTGCGCGGCCAGCGTCGTCCCGTGCTTCGCCGGGTTGACGTTGCCCATCACGAGCTCTTTCGTCTGGGCGGAGGCTGGCACGGCCGCGGCAAGTACCAGAGCGGCGCAGACGAGCAGTCTGAGAACGGTCATGAACGGTCTCCTTGTGTGGCGTGACGCGCGAACTTCGGCATCACGTCGTTGGCGAGCAGCTCCATGGAGCGTTTCCAGAGCGCGGGCTTGTCCCAGTCGTGGCCGCCCATGAGGAGCGTGCCGAAGTGGCCGGTCTCCTCCCGCAGCGCCACGAGCTGGTCGAGCACGCGCCTCGGGCTGCCGGCGATGATCAGCGCGCGCTTGACCGTGTCCATGGTGACGTCCTCGTCGGGCACCTCGAGGTCGGGCTTGAGCATGAAGAGCGCCTTGCGCCCCTTCGAGAAGCTGTAGTGGAAGAAGCGATAGTAGAACGAGAGCCCGTTGCCCGGGTCGGCCAGGTAGTCCTCGGCCTCGGCTTCGCTCTCGGTCACGAGGACGCTGCGCGACACGCGCCAGATGTCGGGATCCGGCCGCCGCCCGGCCGCCTCGCACCCCTCGAGGTACTTCTCCCAGTGGCCGCGGAGGTAGCGCCGGTGGAAGAACTGCCCCGAGATCGGGATCCAGCCCCGCTCGCCCGCGGTCTTCGCGCTGTTGGAGTTCGGCGTGAGGAGGGACAGGGCGATGGGCGGGTGCGGCTTCTGGAACGGGCGCGGCACGTAGCCGACCTTGAACTCGGGCCAGATGCCCTGGGTCAGCGAGATCTTCCAGAAGCGGCCGTCGATCTCGTAGGGCGGGTCCTGCGACCAGAGCTTGAGCACGGTCTCGATGGACTCGATCACCATCTGGGGGCGCAGCTCCGCCTGGCCCACGTCGAACATCTCGAGGTCGCTGATGAGGCCACCCGGCCCGATGCCCATGATGAAGCGCCCCTGGCACAGGTGGTCGAACATGGCCGCGTGCGCGGCCACCGTCGCCGGGTGGAGCTGGGGCAGGTTGATGACGCCCGTGCCGAAGCGGATCCGCGTGGTGCGCGGGATGAGGGTGGCGAGGAAGATGAGCGGGGAGGTGATCCGCTCGGTCCAGGAGCTGAAGTGCTCGCCGACGAATGCCTCGCTGAAGCCCAGGCGGTCGGCGTGGACGATCAGCTCCTGGTCCTCGGCCAGGATGGTCGAGTAGTCGCGGTCCGGGTGGTGCATGGGCATGGTGAACAGGCCGAGCTTGACGGTCACAGGGGGGGCTCTCCTTTGTCTGGGTTGCCGGGATGCTATCACATCAGCTGCGGGTGATCTGCTGGAGCCCGGGCAGCCGGCCGAGGAAGTTGCCGGTCACGCCGCCGTCCACGACGAGGTCGTGGCCGGTGACGTAGCGGGCGTCGCTGCCGAGGAGAAAGGCGACGACGTCGGCCATGTCCTCCGGGGCGGCGACACGGCCGAGCGGCACCAGCGCGTCGCGCGCGGCGGCCACGCGCTCATCGGCATACACCCTGGCGGTCATGCCCGTCCGCACCATGCCGGGAGAGACCGAGTTCACGCGGATGCCGTCGCGGCCCAGCTCCTGGGCCAGCACCTTGACGAGCATGATGAGGGCGGCCTTGCTCGGTCCATAGGCGCCCAGGTTGGCGTGCGCGTTGCTGCCGGACATGGACGCGATCGCGACGATGGCGCCGCGCGAGGCCTTGAGCGCAGAATGCGCGGCCTTCGCCAGGAGCCAGGTCGCGCGCGCATTGACCGCGAACATGGCGTCCCAATCCTCGAGCGCGTACTCCATGAGCGAGCCGGGGCGGTTGATGCCGGCATTGCTCACGATGCCATCGAGGCCGCCGAAGGCGGCGACGGCTAGGCCGACGGCGCGCGCCGGCGCGTCGGGCCTGGCCATGTCGGCGTGAAGCGCCAGCCCCTCAGCGCCGAGCGTCTTGAGCTCCGCGAGCAGGCTGTCGAGTCCTGGCGAGGGCCCGAGATCCACGGCCGCGATCCTGGCGCCGGCTCCCCGCGACTTGGCGTCGCGCGCCAGCCGGAGACACGTCGCACGTCCGATGCCGCTCGCCGCCCCAGTTACGAATACGCGCATGTCCGCCTCCGTTCGCCGTTGGATGATCGTTCCAGACCGGGGCCGTCGCCGCGCACCGACCCCGTCTCAGCCGGTTGGTGTCAGCGGCTTTCTCAAGTGGTATTCCGAGTGCGGGGGGCGGGGGAATCCCTCTGTGACGCCGATGATCTCAAAGCCCAGCTTCTTGTAGAAGAGCGGCGCCTGGAAGCTGAACGTGTCGAGCAGGAGCTGGTGGCAGCCCCTGGCCCGGGCTTCCTGCTCCGCGGCGGCCAGCAGGCGCTGCCCGTAGCCCTGCCGCCTCAGGTCCTTGCGGACCCAGAGCCTTTCGACCTTGCAGGTCCCGCACCAGGTCCACCCGTGAAGCCCTGCCGCGATGTCGCCCGTGTCATCGCGAACGAAGATGGACAGCCATTTGCCGTCGTCGGAGCCCGTCTGCTCGACGTTGTACTCGTAGAGGCGGTCTTCGAGGGAACGAATGTCCTTCGACTCGGGCTCGACTTCGACCTTGAGGTCTCGCAGGTCCACGCCCCCTACCCGGCGAGGTCGCCCATCTCGGATTCGTCCATCACCCGCAGGACCTCTTCCAGCGTCGTCAGGCCCTGCGCGGCTTTCTCGAGCCCGTCCACCAGCATGGTCCGAAGCTTCTCGCCGGAGAGCGCCCCGCGGTAGATGTTGTGGGTCGCCCGCTCGAGGATCAGGTGGCTGAGGTCGTCGGTCAGCACCAGGAGCTCGAAGAGGCCGAGCCGCCCCACGTAGCCGGTGCCGTTGCAGAGGACGCAGCCCTGGCCCTTGACCAGTCGCAGATCTCCGATCAGCGGCGCGCCGCCCGTTTCCTGCGCCCAGATGCGCTCGAAGTTCTGGTTCGCCAGGCGGTCGGGCTGCCGGCACTGCCGGCACACGAGGCGGACCAGGCGCTGGGCCACGATGCCGGTGACGGAGGCCAGGACCATGTGCGGCTCCACGCCCATGTCGAGGAGCCGCGTCGTGGCGCCGAGCGAGTGACGGGCGTGCATGGTCGAGAGAACCAGGTGCCCCGTCAGCGCGGCGCGGATCGCGATCTCGGCCGTCTCCTTGTCGCGGATCTCGCCCACCAGGATCACGTCGGCGTCCTGCCGCAGGATGGCCCGCAGCCCCGTCGAGAACGTCAGCCCCACGGCCGTGTTGATCTGCCCCTGGTTGACCCCGTCCATCTGGTACTCGACCGGGTCCTCGAGCGTGACCATCTTGATCCGCGGCGAGCGGATCTTGTTGAGCGCAGCGTAGAGGGTGGTCGTCTTGCCGACGCCGGTCGGGCCCGTCACGAGGACGAAGCCGTTGGGGCGCTTGATGAGCGCTTCGAAATTCTTCAGCACCTGCGGCGGGAAGCCGAGGTCCTCGAGCTTGAAGAGCGAGCGCGAGCGGTCCAGGATGCGAATCGCGATGACGTCGCCGAAGATGGTCGGGAAGGAGGACAGGCGCAGGTCGAGGTTGTGCCCCTCCGCCTCGAAGTCGAAGCGGCTGTCCTGGGGCTTGCTGCGCCCTGGGCCGTCGTTGGTCATGCCCGCCCGCACCTTGATGGCGCGGATCAGCGGATCGCGCATCTCCGGTGACATCGTCAGCATGTCGTGCAGGATGCCGTCGATGCGGTACCGGACGCGCGCCCCGGCGGCGATGGGCTCGAGGTGGATGTCGCTCGCCTTGACCTGGACGCCGTAGGCGAGAAACATCTGCATGAGCTTCGACATCGCGCCTTCGTCGAGAATCTTCCCCGGCCGGCTGTCGCGGATGCCGTTGGCCGCCCGGAACTCGTCGTACAGGTCGCGCAGGGATCGCGCCGCCATGTGGGAACCCCCTCGGCCGATGCTAGACGAAGGTGGGCTCCCTCGCAAGGCGGCTCTCCGGTGGAGAGAGCACGGCGACTTGGGGTAGGCTTGGGAGCCATGGGCGCCACGAGAGTTTTCCGCCTGGCGGCAGCTGCCGCCTTCCTCGCCGCGCTGGCGCCCCCGGCCGCCGGTCCCGCTTTGGCGGCCGACCCGTTCGTTTCCGTTGGCGACGAGCTGGCCGCCGGCAAGAACCGGACGGGCGAGGCCTGCCGGCTCAAGCTCGTGGTCGTCCGGCAAGACAACGGCTTCCGGCGCTTCAATCTCTTCTGCGACGGCTGGACCCAGCCGAGCGGCGACGTGTGGAGCTTCGCGGTCGGCAAGGGCTACTCGCTCGACAAGCTCCTGACGGACAGCGCCTGGGAGAAGAACTTCGCCACGCGCCTGGGCGGCTGCGGCACGGTCGAGCCGACCACGCTGGGCTCGGGCACGCCGGCGGCGCTGCGCGAGTGCCGGCGGCTGGACGGCGGCTGGCGGGCCCTCGTGGTGACGACCGTCATCGGCGGCCGCGCGTATGGCCTCGAGACCTTCCCGACCAACCTGCCCCTGCTGGAAGCCGCAGTCGAGGTGCTCGAGGGCAAGCGCCCCGCCGTCGAGGTGGCAGGCTCCAAGGGCTCCATCTCGGCCGCCATTCGACGGGCGGAGGCCATGACGGACGCCAGCGGCAAGCTCACCGGCGTCGGCGACGTCGGCGCGCGCGCCCTCTTCTTCCGCGTCGGCGTGCTTCGGAACATGGCGGGCGATTACCCAGGCTCCGAGACGGCCTTCCGCCGCGTGCTCGAAATCGAGGAGCGCGCGGGCGGCCCCAACCAGCCGCAATCGGGCCGGACGCTGGCCGAGATGGCTCTCCAGATCGGCTACCAGGGCGGCCGTGGCGACGAAGCCATACAGATCTACGACCGCGCCGAGCCGCTGGTCCAGAAGAGCCTCTCGTGGGTCGACCGGCCGCTCTACCTCGCCTACCGCGCCAACACCGAGCGCGCGCGCGGACGTCCGGAGGTCGGCCTGCCGCTGGCCGAAGAGGCGGTGCGGCTGCGCGACCAGCGCGAGATCCGGCAGGGCAACGAGCCCTCCGGTCTTGCGCACGCCCTCGTCTCGCTGGGCCGCAACCAGCTCGACCTCAAGCGGCTCGACGAGGCGGAGCGGAACTTCTCGCGCTCGCTCGACATCGTGCAGAGGCCGGGGCAGGACGTCGACTTCCGCAGCTGGTGGGTCGGCGAGTCCCACGGGTGGCTGGGACGGGTCTACGTCGAGCAGAAGCGGTACGCCGACGCGCGCCGGCACTTCGAAGCGCAGCTCGAGCGGCGGCGGCTCCTCTTCGGCGACTCCGTGACGGCCGCCGGCGCCTATCTCGAGCTTGGCGAGCTCTCCCGGAAGGAGGGCAACCTGCCCGCGGCGCTTCAGTCCTTCAGAAAGCAGGCGGAGATCTACGGCGTGGACCCCGTCGCGCGGAACCGCGTGCGGCCGCAGTTTCTCGCGCCGTACATGGACACGCTGTTCGAGGCGGCCGCGGCCGATCCGGCCCAGCGCGCCGCGCTCCACGCCGAGGCCTTCGCCGCGGCCCAGCTGCCGCGGGAGGGCGACACGGCGCGCGCCATCACCAACATGGCGGCGCGGCTCGACACCGCCGACCCAGCCCTTCGGGCCGTCGCGCGCGAGTACCAGGAAGCGCTCCGCGGGCGCGACACGGCGCGGCGCGAGCTGGCGCTCATGACCCTGCTCCCGCCGGACAAGCGCGAGCCCGCGCGCGAGGCGGAGCTCGGGAAGGATCTCCAGGCGGCGGAGGCGAAGGTGGCGAGCCTCGAGGGCAGGCTCCAGGCGGAGTTCCCGCGTTACGCCGGGCTCGTCGCGCCGCAGAAGCTGACGCTCGAGGAGCTCGACGGCCTCTTGCGCCGCGGCGAGGCGCTGCTCGCGATCCTGCCCACGCGAAACGCGACCTATGTCTTCCTCGTGCGCGACGGCAAGATCACCGCGCATCGCGCCGCCGTCGGCTATTCGGCGCTCGACACGAGCGTGCGCGACCTACGCAAGGGGCTCGATCTCGCCGACGGCCAGCTCCGCGACTTCGACGTGGCGGCGGCCCACCGGCTCTACACGGACCTGATCGCCCCAGTGTCCGTCCCGCTCACTGGCGCAACGCACCTGATCATCGTGCCGTCCGGGCCGCTTCTCAGCCTGCCGCTGGGACTGCTCGTGACCAAGCCGGCGCCGGCACAGGCGGCGCCCGAGAAGAAGGACTACCGGCAGGTCGCCTTCCTCGGCAAGCAGGCGCCGATCAGCGTGCTGCCGTCGCTCGGGTCGCTCAAGAGCCTGCGCGCGGTGGCGGGCCGCTCGAAGGCCGCCCAACCCTTCATCGGGTTCGGCGATCCCGCCTTTGGAGGCGCTCCGGGCGACACGCGCAATCTCGCCGCCCTCGCGAAGCTCTGCCGCGACGGCACGGGCGTCGACGTCGAGCTCGTGCGCGGCCTGCCGCGTCTTCGCGAATCGGCGGGCGAGCTCCGGCAGATCGCGCAGACGCTGAAGGCCCCCGAATCGGACGTGATCCTGGGCGCCCAGGCGACCGAGAAGCGCGTGCGGAGCGCCGACCTCAGCCAGTACCGCGTGGTCGCCTTCGCGACCCACGGCCTGCTCCCGGGCGAGCTCAAGTGCAAGGGCGAGCCCGCGCTGGCTTTGACGCCGCCCGCGACGGGAACCGCCGATGAAGACGGCCTCCTCGACGCCGGCGAGGTCGCCCAGCTCAAGCTCGACGCCGACTGGGTCGTGCTCTCGGCCTGCAACACCGCGGCACCCGACGGAGGCCTGGGCGGCCAGAGCCTCTCGGGCCTGGCGCGCGCCTTCTTCTACGCCGGCGCGCGCTCGCTCCTGGTCTCTCACTGGGCCGTGGCATCCCAGCCTACCGTGGTGCTGACCACGAGCCTCTTCGAGGCCTACGCGCGCGACGCGACGCTCGGGCGCGCCGCCGCGCTCCGCACGGCGCAGGCCAAGCTCCAGGGCGATTCCTCCACATCGCACCCGGCCTTCTGGGCGCCTTTCGTCCTGGTGGGCGACGGGGGCCAGCCGTAGCCTCCGCGATGGACGGCGTGGTCAACTCCGTCGCCTATGCCGAAGGCTGCCGCGTGGGCGATGTTGCGATCCCGGATATCAGCGAGGCCCTCAAGCAGCCGGGCGTCTTCGTCTGGGTCGGCCTGCACGACCCCTCCCCCGAGCTGCTCGCGCAGATTCAGAAGGAGTTCGGGCTCCACGACCTGGCGGTCGAGGACGCGCGGGCCGCCCACCAGCGGCCGAAGCTCGAGCAGTACGGCGACTCGGTCTTCGTCGTCCTGCGCCCCGCGATCCTGGCGTCGGATCAGCAGCGCATCGAGCTGGGCGAGACGCACCTGTTCCTGGGGCCTCGCTACATCGTCTCCATCCGGCACGGAGAGACGCCCGGCTACGCGGCCGTCAGGGCGCGCTGCGAGAGCACTGCGGCCCTCCTGGCCAAGGGGCCGGGCTTCGTGCTCTACGCCGTCATGGATTTCATCGTGGACCACTACTTCCCGATCCTGGACACCCTGGGAGACCAGCTCGAGAGTCTCGAGAACGAGATCTTCAGCGAGACCTTCGACCGCAAGACCGTCGAGCGCATCTACGACCTCAAGCGCAACCTGGTCGAGGTCAAACGCGCCGTGTCTCCGCTCGTCGATGTGTGTAACCGGCTCGTCCGCTTCGACATGCAGCTGATCCCCGAGGATACGCGGCCGTACTTCCGCGACGTCTACGACCACGCGATCCGGATCAACGACCACGTGGACACGCTGCGCGAGCTGCTGACAGGCGCGCTCGAGGCGCACCTGTCCCTGACCGCAGTGTCCCAGAACGACGCCATGAAGAAGCTCGCGGCATGGGCGGCCATCATCGCGGTGCCCACCATGGTCGCGGGCATCTACGGGATGAACTTCAAGTTCATGCCCGAGCTCGAGTGGCGCTACGGCTACCCCGTGGTCATGGCAGGCATGCTCGCCGCCGCCGTGTATCTCTACTATCGCTTCAGGCAATCCGGCTGGCTCTAGCCTCGGTGGACGGCTTGCGGATCCGGGACGCGCGGTCGGACGACCGCGGGGCGATCGAGGCGGTCACGCTGGCCGCCTACCAGCAGTACGCCGTGTCGATGCGGGCGCTCTGGGAGGTCTACCGGCAAAATATCGTCGCGACGCTCGCGGCCGCGAAGCCTGAAGCGCAGATCGTGGCCGAGAAGGCTGGGCGCATGGTCGGCGCGGTGATGCTCGTGCCGGCTGGAACCGCGATGGCGTGGTCGCGCGGCGGGTCGATCACGCTGGCAGCCCCGGAGGTGCGCCTCCTGGCCGTCGCGCCCGAGGCCAGGGGCGGCGGCGTCGGCGCCGCGCTCATGGGCGAGTGCATCCGTCGCTCTCGCCAGTCGGGCGCGGCGGCGATTACACTCCACACCACCGAGATCATGGAGGCCGCGATGCGGCTGTACGAACGGCTGGGCTTCCGGCACGCGCCGGAGCTCGACATCGAGCCGGTTCCGGGTGTGAACGTCAAGGGCTTCCGCCTGGGCCTATGAACAGATCGCTATTGCTCGCGCGAATCCTGGGCCTCGGCGGCGCTTTGGAGGCTGGTGCCGGTCTTCTGCTTCTCGCCTGTCCATCCGAGCTCGCGTGGCTCCTGCTTCGCTCTCCGTTGGAAGGCGCGGGGCCGGTCGTCGCCCGGCTCGGCGGCGGGGGCCTGCTGGCTCTGGGCATCGCCTGCTGGTGCGCCCGCGGGACATCGCTCACACCCGCCGGGCTTGGAGTCGCGTGGGGCTTTCTCGCGTACAACCTGGTCGCCTGCGTCACGCTGGCCGTGGCGCGTCCCGCGCTGTCGAACGGCGGCCTCCTGGCATTGGGCGCGTCAGTCCTGCACGGTCTCCTCGCCGCGGCCCTGGTGGCCGCCCTCGCCGGCCGGTCGCACTCTTCGGAACGGTCAGCGTCATGAACAGCCGGTCTTTTTCCTTCGTGGGCGGCGGAAGTGGTCCCTGGCGGGTTGTGGACATGCGCGCCATCGCTGGAGACGGCCTTGCCGAGGTCCCGAGGCTCGGCATCGTCGGCGGAGACGCGGGCGAGGTGTCCGAGGGCGCCAGTTGGATCCTGCGTGGACTGACGAGCAACGAGCGTTACGTGACCCGGCAGGAGAAAGACCGCCTCGTCGCGAGGCAGCCGGCCATCGGCCGTCCCGAGGCGACCTGCGCGGCGCTCATTCCCATTCGCAAGAGCGCGTCGTGGTGGGGCCTGACCCAGGACGAGCGCCGGAAGATATTCGAGGAGCAGTCCAAGCACATCAAGCTAGGGCTCGAATATCTCCCCACCGTTGCCCGCCGCCTCCACCATTGCCGTGATCTAGGCGAGAACGAGCCGTTCGATTTCCTGACCTGGTTCGAGTTCGCGCCATCGGATTCGTCGGCCTTCGACCAGCTGGTGGCGGTCCTTCGCGCCTCTGAGGAGTGGACGTACGTGGACAGGGAGATTGATATCCGCGTGGTCAGAGAATGACGCCGCGCTTCGAGTTCCTGATGAGTCTCGCCGTGAACGTGGGCGACGTCGTCTCCATGGGCCCGGGGCCGCTCGGCGAGCGGCGCGTGATCGGCATCCTGGGCGGCACCTTCGAGGGGCCAGGGCTGCGCGGCGAGATCCTACCCGGCGGGGCGGACTGGCAGATCGTCCGCACGGACGGGGTCCTGGACCTCGACGCGCGCTACGCGTTGAAGGAGCAGGGGGGCGGTCTCATTCGCGTGGTCAGCCAGGGCTACCGGCACGGTCCGGCCGAGGTCCTCGCATCGCTCGCGCGCGGCGAGCACGTGGACCCGGCGAAGTACTTCTTCCGCACGATCATGCGCTTCGAAACCGGCGCTCCGTACCTGGAGTCCCTCAACAAGACGCTCGCCGTCGCCACCGCCGAGAGAAAGGCGCGGCAGGTCCTGCTTACCGCCTACAGACTGCTGTGAGACCGCGCGCTCAGCGGATGCCGGCGCGCATGAAGCTCTGGACGAACTGGCGCTGGAAGAGCAGGAAGGCGATCAGCAGCGGACCGGAGGTCATGAGGGTCGCAGCGGTGATGATGGACCAGTCCACACCCTGATCGCCCGACGAGAAGATCTGCAGGCCCACCGTCAGCGGCCGCGAGTTGACGGAGTTGGTGACGATCAGCGGCCAGAGAAAGTTGTTCCAGTGGTAGCTGACTGACACCAGCGCGTACGCGACGTAGACGGGCCTGGCCAGCGGCACGTAGACCTTCCAGAGCACTTCCAGCGCTCCGGCGCCCTCGACGCGCGCGGCTTCGTCCAGCTCCTTCGGCACGGTCTTGAAGGTCTGGCGCAGGAGGAAGATGCCGAAGGCCGAGGCCATGTACGGCAGGCCGATTGCGGTCAGCGTGTCGAGGATGCCCAGCCGGCTCATGGTCCGGTAGTTCTCCACGATCAGCACGTCGGGCATGATCATCAGCTGGACCAGCACGAGCATGAAGGCGACGTCGCGCCCGCGGAAGTCGAAGCGCGCGAAGGCGTAGGCGGCCAGCGTGCAGAGGACGAGCTGGGCGGCCAGGATCATGGTCACGAGCAGGATCGTGTTGAGGAAGTAGCGCGCGAAGGGCGCCGCCGCCCAGGCCTTGGCGAAATTCTCCATCGTGAGCGGCGCGGTCGGCACGAAGTGGGTGGAGAACGCGGCCGGATGAAAGGCCGTCCACACCGCGTAGGCGAGCGGCAGGGCCCAGAGAAAGCCCAGGAGCCAGGCGCCTGCCGTCTCGAGCGCGCGGGTTCTCATTGATAGTGCACCCGGCGCTCCAGAACGAGGAACTGGCCCAGGGCGAAGGCCGCCAGGACGACGAGCAGCACGAGCGTCAGCGCCGCTGCGTACCCCGCGTCCCAGAACTTGAAGCCCACGTCGTAGATGTAGTAGAGGAGCAGCGACGTGGCGTTGTCGGGTCCGCCCTTCGTCATGACGATGATGTGGTCCACCAGCCTGAAGGAATTGATCACGGCGTTGACCAGCACGAAGAGCGTGGTCGGCATCAGCAGGGGAAAGGTCACGCGCCGGAAGAAGTACCAGCGTCCCGCACCCATGAGCGTCGCCGCCTCGTGGAGGCTCGGCGACATGGACTGGAGCGCCGCCAGGTAGAAGATCATGAAGAAGCCCGCCTCTTTCCACACCGTGACGACGATGAGGCAGGGGAGCGCGGTGCTCCGGCTGCCGAGCCAGTTGTGGCTCGGCAGGCCGAAGAGCCTCGTGATCTGCTCGAGGAGACCGTAGCCCGGCGTGTAGAAGAAGAGCCAGATGTTGGCGACGGCGATCATCGGCAGGACCGTCGGCGTGAAGAATGACAGGCGCAGGAGGCCGCGGCCGGGAATCTTGCCGTTGACCCAGATCGCCATGAGGATCGCCAGCACGATCGACAGCGGGATCGTGGCGAGCGCGTACCAGATGTTATTGCCGAGGACCTGCCAGAAGACCGGGTCCTCGGCCATGCTTCGATAGTTGTCGAGCCCGACCCAGACGGACGGACGGGTCGGCTTCGCCGTCGAGAAAAAGCTGTGGTACAGCGTCGCCGCCGTCGGGAAGTGCGTGAACGTGACCAACAGCACCGCCGCGGGAAGCAACAGCAGCCATCCTTGGACGTGCACGCTCGATCGCAGACTAGTCCTCATCATTCGCGCGAGGCGGGCGGGGCCTGGCGCCGGGGCTGGGCGGCCGGCTCCGTCACCCACTCGCCCGAATGGCAGCTCTTCGAGCTGCGGGCGGGACTCGGGGATCCCACTCCGCCGGCCGCGCTGCCCCCGCCCCCGGCGCCACCCGTCCGATGTCGCGAACGGTCACCGGCGGTAGGGGCGGAGGATGCGCTCGGCCTCGCGCTGGGCATCCTTCATCGCCTGGTCCGCCGTCTTGGTGCCGGTCAGCGCCGCCTGGAGGCCATCGTTGAGCGCCTTCGTCACGCGCTGGTTCTCGTGCGTCGAGAGCTCCGCGACGGCGAATTGGAGCTGATCGCGCGCCACCGCCGCGGCCGGGAAGCCCGCCACGTAGCGTTTCATGGTGCCCGTCTCCCACGCATCGGGGCGCACCGCGACGTAGCCCGTGTCGATGCCCCACGCGGCCGCGCGCTCCGGCGAGGTGATCCACTTGATGAACTTGAGAGAGGCCGCCTGCTGGGCGGGCGTGCTCTTCTTGAAGATGTGGAAGTTGCCGCCGCCAGTCGGCGAGCCGCGCCGCTTACCCGCCGGCAGCATGGCCACGCCGAACTCGAAGCTCGCGTTATTCTTCACGTTGGTCAGGTTGCCCGTGGTCGTCCACATCATCGCGGTCTGGCGCTCGAAGAAATCCTTCGGCGTCGTGCCCCACTCGATGATGCCGGGCGGCATGACCTTGTGCGTCTTGCTCAGGTCGACCCAGTACTGGAGCGCCTCGATGACGGCCGGCTTGTCGTAGTAGGTCTCGGTGCCGGTCTGGTTCATCAGGAGCACGTCGTTTTGCGTCGTGAAGCCCTGGAAGAGCCAGTACGGAAAGCCCGAGGACGGCACCTTCAACCCCCAGCGCGTCACGTTGCCGGAGGCGTCGCGCTTGGTCAGCTTCTTCGCATACTCGATCTGCTCCGCCCAGGTCGCCGGCGGCTTGTTGGGATCGAGCCCCGCCTCCCGGAACGCCTCCTTGTTCCAGTACAGCACGATGGTCGAGCGCTGGAAGGGGATGCCCCAGGTCTTGCCACCCGTCTGGCTGTTGAGCATGAAGGCGGGGAAGAAGCTCTTGATCCAGGCCTTGTCGTCGGCGCTCGTCGCCAGCTCGTCGAACGGGATGATGGCGTCCTCGTCGATCAGCGTGAACATGTCGGTCGAGAGCAGGACGGACATCTGCGGCGCCTCGCCGCTCTTGAGCGCCGTCAGCACCTTGACGATCGTCTCCTGGTAGGTGCCGGCGTAGATCGGCTTGACCTTGATGCGTGGGTTCTCCTTCTCGAAGTCCGCCGCGAAGCTGTCGATGATCTTTGTCACGGGGCCGCCGACGGCCACGGGGTAGTAGAAGGACACCTCGACTGGCTGCTGGGCCGCCGCCGGAGGCGCGCCGCCCGCGACGCAGGCGAGCAGGACGGCCGCAGCGGCGCATCGGATGAGTCTCGGGATCATGAGCAATCTCCTCGTCGTTGAAGGGAACTCAGTAAGGGTCGTGTGGTCAGGAGGGATCAGAGGAGCACACCGGCCGTCGGAATGTTGTCGCGGCGTCTGCCGCTGTGCGCGTCGAAGACGTGACAGGCGTCCTTGGGCCACGCGAGGCGCGCCGGCGCCCCGGGAGCGAGCGGCACGCGCCCCGGCACGCGTACGGCCAGGCTCTGGCCACCCGCGGAGCAGGAGAGGATGGAGTCGGCGCCCAGGTACTCGGCGGTCGTGACCGTGACGGCGAGGCCGCCCGCTCCGGCGAGCGCGATGTCCTCGGGTCTCACGCCGAGCTGGAGGCCCGCGCCTCCACTCGGCAGCACGGCGGGTCCGGCCGTGCCGGCCACGACCGCGCCGTCGGTCCCATCGGCGAGCGTCAGCACGTTCATGGGCGGCGTGCCGATGAAGCGCGCGGCAAAAACTGTGGCGGGCCGCGCGTACAGCTCGGCCGGCGTGGCGTCCTGCTCGACGCGCCCGTCGCGCAGGAGGATGACCTGGTCGGCCATGCTCATGGCCTCCGTCTGGTCGTGCGTCACGTACACCATCGTGACGCCGAGCTTCTGCTGGAGGCTCCGGATCTCGCGCCGCATCTCGAGGCGGAGCTGGGCGTCGAGGTTGGAGAGCGGCTCGTCCATGAGGCAAACGGCGGTCTCGGCGATGATGGCGCGGCCGAGGGCGACGCGCTGCTGCTGGCCTCCCGAGAGCTGGGACGGCTTGCGGCTGAGAAGGCCGTCCAGGCCGAGCAGTCCCGCCACGCGTTTGAGCCGCAGGGCGCGCTCGGCAGCGGGCACTCGGCGCACGCGCAGGCCGAAGACGATGTTCTCGGCGACGGTCAGATGGGGGAAGAGCGCGTACGACTGGAAGACCATGCTGAGTCTGCGCTGGGCCGGCGGCAGTTCGGTGACGTCGGTGCCTCCGATCAGTATCGTGCCGCCGGAGACCTGCTCGAGCCCCGCGATGAGCCGGAGCGTCGTGGACTTGCCGCAGCCCGAGGGGCCGAGCAGCACCAGCATCTTTCCCTCGGCCGCCTCGAAGCTGACGTCGTCCACGGCGCGGGTCGCGCCCCAGAGACGGCTGATGCGCTGGACTGAGATCGCCGACACGCGGGTGTCCGGTCAGGAGGCTGCGCGGCGCTTGTTGCTGACGTAGTCCACGAGCACGTACTCGCCGAGCCGCTCCGGCGTGGCGAAGAAGGCGCGGCCGCGGTTGATCTTCGTCATCTGCTCGACGAAGGCCGCCAGCATGGCGCTCCGCTCGAGCATGAAGGTATTGATCGTGATGCCCTCGCGGGTGCAGCGCTGGACTTCCTTGAGCGTCTCCTGGAGCGTCCGCCGCGTCGGCGGGTAGGCGAACTCCGCCTCGCCGTCCTCCATGTGCGCCGTGGGCTCGCCGTCGGTGATCATGATGATCTGCTTGTTGCCGCCTTTCTGTCTGCCGAGGAGCGTGCGGGCCAGCATGAACGCCGCGTGCATGTTGGTGCCGATGTTGGTCCCGCTCGGGGAGAGCTCCGGCAGCTCGGAGGCCTGGAACTCGCGCGCGTAGAGCGAGAAGCCGACGATGTGCAGGCTGTCGCGCGGGAACTGGCCGCGGATGAGCGCGTGGAGCGCCAGCGCCACCTTCTTGGCCGGCATGAAGCAGCCGTTGTAGAGCATCGAGCGGCTGAGATCGAGCAGGACGACGGTCGCGGCTTGCGTCGAGAGCTCCGTGCGCCACACCTCGAAGTCGTCCGGCGAGAGCTTGACGGGCGTGCCGGCGCCGCCGCGCTCGACCGCGTGCATGAGCGTGCCGCGCAGGTCGAGGAGGAAGGGGTCGCCGAACTCGTAGCGCTTGGCGTCGTCGGTGCGGTCGCCGCCCGCGCCGCGGCGCGAGACAGCGTGCCGGCCGAAGCGGTCGCGCTTGAGGTGGTCGAAGACGTCGCGGAGTGCCTTGTCGCCGATCTTACGGATGGCCCGGGCCGTCAGCTGGAGCTTGCCGCCCTTGTTCTCGAGGTAGCCGGCCTCCTCGAGCTTCTTCGCGAGCTCGCGGAGCTTCTGGAGATCGCGCGCGGCCTCCTCGCCCAGGAGCCGCTCGATGTCGTCCTTGTCGATCTTGTCGAGGTCGCCCGGGTCCTTCGCGTGCCTCAGCTGGCGCTCCAGCTGGTCCATTTCCTGCAGCTCTTCCATGACCCGCATGGCTTCCTTCATGGACACGCTCTCGTCGCCCTTGAAGTCGTACGGGCGGCGGAGCATGTCCATGGGCAGGAGGTCTTCGAGGTTCATGGCGAGCTGGGCCATCTCGGCCTCGAGCCGCTCGTCCTTCGCGAAGAGCGACTGCATCATGTCCTGCAGCTCTTGCCGCTGGCCGGCTGTCATGCTCTGCATGAGCGACTGCATCTGTCCCATCTGCTTGCCCATCTGCTCCAGCAGCTGATCGAGGCTGTCCACCCCAGGGAAGCTCTGCCCCCACTTGTCCTTGAAGGCCTGAAAGTCCGGCTCGCCCCCCTGGGCGCGCTCGCGGAGCATGTTGTTCAGGTCCCGCATCATCTCCCGCATGCGCTGCAAGTCTTCCGGCGTCAGGCTCTGGAGCCCCTGCTTCATGCCCTGCATGAAGGGCTTGAGCATCTGCTCCTGGAGCGATTTCATGAGCTCGTCGAACTTGCGCTTGGCCTCCGCGTCCGTGAACGGGTAATCCTGGAGCGCCTTGATCTGCCCCGCGGGATCTTGCGGCATCGCGTCCAGGCGCTGGAGCTTCTGCTCCTGCTGGGCGCCAGGTGGCACCTCGCGCTCGATGCCCGCGCGCTCGGTCTTCATGATGTCGGCGAGCTGTTTCTTGATGTCCTCCAGCACCGAGCCCATGTCGTACTGCTCGAGGCGCTGCTGGCGTTCCTGCTTGAGGCGCTTGAGGAGGTCCTGGAGCCCCGGCATGCGGCCGCCCTGCGGATCCTGCGCGCCGCGCTGGAAGAGACGGCGAAGGGCGTTCCAGAGGTCTCCGTCGGCCAGCAGGTCGTCCGACATGGCGGACAGGAGCTGGTCGGCGTCGAGGTCGGGGACGGCCTGTGTGCCGTCCCAGCGGGAATATCGGCTGAGTCTCGCCATGGCCCGAAGTTGACGTATGCTACCACCCATGACCACTCCAACGAACCCCCGTCTCGACGACCTCCTGTCCACCCGCGCCCGGATCGGTTGGGGCGCCTCCGCCCCGCCCGCGCGCCCGGTTGCTGAGGCGAAGTTCGAATTCGGCGGCGGACATCCCGATCCATCCTCCTTCCCCTACGAGGGCCTGGTCGAGGCCACGGCCGACGTGATGAAGGCCGAGGGCGCCGCGGCGCTCTCCTACGGCGAGCCGCAGGGGTACAAGGGCCTGCGCGAGCTGGTCGCCCACAAGCACCGGCTCTTCGAGAACCTCGAGGTCCCCGTCGATGACATTATTGTTGCGAACGGCTCGGGGCACGCCCTCTCGCTTGCCTTCAGCGCTTTCGTGGACGTGGGCGACCCGATCCTCAGCGAGGCGCCGACCTTCTCCGGCACGCTGGCGACGATCCGCCGCCACGGCGCGCGCGTGCTCGACGTCCCGCTGGACGCCGAGGGCATGGGCACGGCCGTCGCGCGCCAGCAGCTCGAGAAGCTCAGGAGCGAGGGCAAGCGCTGCAAGCTCATCTACACCATCGTCAATTTCCAGAACCCCGCCGGGCCGACGATGTCGCGCCGGCGGCGTGAGGAGCTGATCGCGCTGGCGCACGAGTTCGACACCCTGATCCTGGAGGACGACGCCTACGGCGAGCTGCGCTTCGAAGGGCCGGCCCACCCGTCTCTCTACGCGCTCGACAAGGGCGGCCGCACGATCCGCGCGGGCACGCTGTCGAAGATCCTGGGCGCGGGCGTGAGGCTCGGCTGGCTCTGCGCGCCGCGCCCGATGATCCCGGCTTTCCAGGGCTTTCTCTTCGGCGGCGGCGTCAATCCCTACGTTTCGCGCGTGGCGACGTACTACATGCGCGAGAACCTCGTGCCCCACGTGGCGCGCCTCGTCGACATCTACCGCTCGAAGCGCGACGCGATGCTGAAGGGCCTGTGGGAAGTGCTCTCAGGCACCGACGTCGAGATCAGCAAGCCCGAGGGCGGCTTTTTCATCTGGATCAAGCTGCCGACGGGGACGAAGGTCGATCTGCTCAAGCAGGCAGCCGTCAAATCGGGCATCCAGTTTACGTGGGGCCCGGCCTTCTTCGCCAACGGCGGGGGCGAGGAGTTCATCCGCCTGGCCTACAGCTGGGAGCCGCCCGAGCGGAACTACGAAGGGGCGAAGCTGATCGCTCAGGCCATCAAGAACGCGCGGTAGCCGTGACGTGTGCGGAAGGTGCCGCCAGCGCGCCACGCGGCCCCTCGGAGGCCGTCCCGCACCGTATGGTTTTCTTGGCAACGACGAGCTTCGCGGTCGTCGCTCCGCTGTGCCAAGGAAGACCCGAGGCAGATCCCGGTCCCCCAAAGGTCTACTTGAGCGTGAGGGCGATAGGGTAGACCTTGCGCTCCAGGTCCCGGGCAAAGATGACTTCGGCCCGTGCCGGCTGGCCAAGCGGCGAGAGCTCGAAGCGCCACGCGCCGTCCGGCGCGGCGGTGATGTTCGGGACGGTGAAGGCCAGAGGCTGGCCATCGCCCCTCAACAGCCGGATGTAGTAGACCCGCTCGCCGGCCTTGTTGGTCTCAATCGTCAGGCTCTTGCGGCTCCTCGCCACGACGGTGGCCGTGAGACCACGCCGTTCGGCCTGCCGGCCTACGGTCAGATCCTCGAGTTCCAGCGTGTCGAAGGCCCTGGGGAAGTGCATCGTCAGGCTGCCCTGGACGCTCTTGAGGTCCTCGGGCCTGGCATCCGTATCGATGTTGAAGCTCACCGAGGTCGACAGCACGCCATCCCTGGGGGGACTGGTAAAGCGAATGGCCCGATCCCAGTTCGAGCCCACGGCGGCTGCTGCCGCCGTCGCGCCGGCGGCCGGCGGGAGAATCACGGTGCCATCCCTGAGCCCGAGCCGCGTGAGCCGAATCTGTCCCACCGTGAAGGCCGGCTGCAAATTCGGCGCCTCCGGGCTTCGCAGCGTGAAATCGAGCCTGAGGGCGTAGAAGGGTTGCACCTTGTCGAGGGAGAGCTCGAAGGGCTCGAGCAGTGTGATGGCCTTGGGGGGCTCCAGCATGGTCCGTGACGGCAGAGGCTTTCGCGAGGCGTCCCGCCGGAGGGCCTCAGGGCCGTAGGGCCGGAACGGGGGTGTCTTGTCGAGCGGGCCCCCGCCGGGTCTTCCCGCGAACGAGAAGTCGGTCAGGGCGAACGGGAGCTCGGCCGCTTTTTCCTCGGCGGCGAATGTGATCTCCAGGCGGTCCACGACGCCGGAATAGTTCTTCTGCCCCGAGAGGCCGTCTCCGAACAGGAATTCCGACGAGAAGCTGCTCGAAGATGCCAGGGGCTGTCCTTTGCCATTGAGAGCCCGCACGTCGAGCACGCGATCGAGAGCGCCCGTGATCTGGTATCCCACACTGCCTGCCTGCACCTTGGTGACGGTGAAGGTCGCGCCGTGCTTCTCCACCTTGGCGCCCGGGGCTGGATGCCGCAGGGTGACCATGTCCGTCCGTGTCGGGAGGCGGAGCTGGACGCGGCCCGACACGCTCTGCAACGCGCGGGGATCGGCTCCACTGATCAGCCGCAGCGTCTTCACGGCCCTCAGCCGGCGGGCATCGGACCTCGTGAAGGCTGCGGGCTGGCTGTTGCGTTCCCGGCCGCAGGCTTCGGGCCGCAGCAACTCCTGCCCTGGGGTACCCTTCACGCTGTCGACGACGAGCCGCGCGCGCTCGTCGCGGCCGCTGATGTTCGGCACCGCATTCGCGAAGCCTTCGACTACGACCTCCAGGCCCACGCCCGGCTCGCCGCCCAGACGTAGCTGGTCGACCCGGAACCCGAAGGGCCCTGCGACCTGGTCGACCTCCTCGGCAAACTGTGCGCGAGGGTCATAGGCCGGTAGCGTCTCCGGCGTCACCGACACGGTGAAGGTGGCGGGGTCGGAATCGATGCGCTCGGCCGCCGGGGCCACTCCGGGTTCGCTCACGCGGCCCCGAACCCGCTCAGCATCGCGCCAAGTGCCTCGGTGACGACGAGATGGGAATCGGTGGCCAGTTTCCGGTTGATGGTGACGTCCGCCACCGTCCGCGGCCCGCGGGTGCGGATCTTCAGGCTGTCGTACAGTCTGGCCACGCTCGGCATGGTCTCCGCCCAGCGCGCCCTCGAGTCCCGGACCATTTGCTCCCAGGCCTTGACCCTCTCGGCGCCGCGGCCCGCCTCTGCGGCATCCATGACGAGACGGAGGGCGACCTTGGGCGGCAGCATCTTCACTCCCACGCCTGCGTAGACCCGCTCGAAGACATCGGCTTCAGCGGCAAGGGCGGCGGCCGAGCCCTGCCACGGCGACCTGGGGACGGCGCTCTCGAACCCGTGAGGGTTCCACACCCCGACGCTCAGCACATCGGCTCTGCTGAGGGCACGCCACCAGGCAAGCTCAGCCCGCGCGTCGCGCGGTGGGCTCATGAGACGAGGCACGAGCGTGGCGTGCGTTGACGGATCCGCGATCAGGATCCAGCTCGACTCCACGGTGAGCATCCACACCGGACCGGGCTGACAGGTAGCCGACTCGGTCACGCTGACCTCGTAGGAAGGAATGCCGGCCACCGAGCGGGAGGTACCGCGGAGGTCGCGCTCCACGTAGGCCATGATGGCCGCAGGGTCGAATCGGCCGACGAGAACCGCCGCCCGGCGCGGCGTCGGGCCGTCCGCCGGATAGAGCGCAAGGAGAGCATAGTCGACGCCACCGCGTGGATCGACCCCGGCAGCCCGCAGGTGATCGACGATGCTGCGATCCGCAGCCTCCGGCAGGGGACGCGCATCGGTCACGCTGATCACCGGACGCCCGAGAAACCACCGCTCCAGAAATGTCATGTGTTTGACATTGAGCCCGGCGAGCAGGATGAGGTCGTCGGTGGCCAGGGCATTTTCGGCGACGGCCACCCCAACGGGCAGGGCGAAGATCGGACCGATCAGCAGCACATAGGCGAGCGCGCCCGCCGCCGCCAGCACGGCCAGTGGTACCAGCACGACCACGAGGAGCTTTCTCATGGGGTCATGATAGGCGAGAGACTGTCGGCCGCCCCGAGGAACCTCTCGTGAGAGTCAAGCGTCCGTCGAGCTCGTCGGGCGGACGCGGAGTGATACTACACTCGCGTCCGACGTCGCGCGCCTGGTGGACATCTACCGCTCGAAGCGCGACGCGATTCGGGCATCCAGTTCACGTGGGGCCCGGCCTATTTCGCCAGCGGGCTGCCGTGCGGTGCCGGTCCCGATGCTCCTCTCGCAGGGATCGCCGTCAGGCGCCCGCTCCGCCCTCGCGCTGCTTCCGCAGGAAGTCTTCGAGATCTTGCATCAGTTTCTCCGAGTCGAGCTCTCCGGCAGGCAACGGCCGCTGCTGGTCCTCGCCCGCCGCCGCGTCATACTCCTGTTCCAGCTTCCGCACGTGCTCTCTGGTAGCGCGATCGCGAGCTACCGCACGATCACATTGGGTGCGGAAGTCGTCGATGGCCTCGGCGAAGTGGGACATGTCGGGCCGCAGGTCGAGCAGACGGGCCACGTAGGTCACCAGGGCTTCGATGGCCGCCGGGTTCTCGGAATCGGCGAGATAATGCGGCGCCTGGCCCATGAAGCCGACATGCCGCATTCCCCGGCGCTCCGCCGCGTCCAGGACGACCGAGGAGATGCCGGTCGGGCCTTCGTAGGTCGGAACCCGATAGATGCCCCAGGCCTCGAGCAGCGACCGATCGGCGGGATCGGTGCAGCGGGCCGTGACACGTATCGGCCGCGTATGAGCGGCGCCCGCCAGGAGCGCCCCGAGCGAGACGATCCGCCTCACGCCGCAGCGCTCGGCCACATCGAGGAACGCCCTTGCATAGGTTTGCCACCTCTGATGTGGCTCGGGGCCGCTGAACAGGAGGAGCCCGTCCCGCCCATCGCCTGGAACCCACGCGGAGAACTCGCTCCGCGGCCATAGGATGTCGCGGCCGCCATCCGCCCTCAGCCGGACCTCGGGCCGTTCCTGGGTGAACACGAAAAACTCTTCCGCGATGATCCGGGCCAACGGCTCGGCCGGAAGGTCGCTGACGAGGTGGCGCAGGGCGCCCGTGGCCGCCCGGCCGGCATCAATCCATCCCCCGAACGCGATGATCAACGTCGTCAAGTTGTGTGGCGGCTCGCGGTCGAACTCTACGTGGTCCATGAGGGTCCTTTCGGCAGTGGCGGGACGGGCCATGGCATGGCCGCCCACGCGACGGTGTGGTGCCCGTATCTGCCGATCTTAAACGAAAGGGGCTGGCGCGTGTCGTGGAGAAGCGGTGTCACAGCAGCGCCAGCGGGGCCCGCAGACGGGGCCAGCGCTGCCGGAGCTGGGGGCTTGGTGGTTTCTACGCGAAAGCGTCGGTCAGCGCCGACGCCGCCTCGCGACGATGCCGAAAGCGGTCAGGCCTGACGCGACGAGCAGCAACGTGGCGGGCTCCGGAACGCTCGCCGTCGCGTCGCCCCTCAGGATCAGGGAGAGGTTGTCCGCGTACCCGTCGTCATAGGCACCGAGGAACCGGGTGTAGCTGAGATCGAACTTTATCCCGCGCGTTCCCAGGGGGACAAAACCGTTGGTGCTGCGCGCCAGAAGTTCGGTGACGTTGCCGCGGTCCAAGTTCGAGACAGGGCCAATGGTCGCCGAGCCGAGGAAGCCGTTGGAGCCGTCGAGGAACGTTGCGGTCAGCACCGCTTGGTCGGGGTGGTCGAGGAAACCTCCCAAGAAGCCCTCGAGGGCGAACGAAACGAGGCCCGTGTCGATAGCGCCGGCCGAGGAGCTCACGTCGAGGAATTGACTCATGGACGAGGCGGCGCTGTCCGGACCGCCGGCGAAGAAGTTGAGGCCCCGCGACACCGGCCCCGGGTCACTGCTCGTAGGAAAGCCGCCAGCGGAGCCGTATAGCGCCACGGTGGCGTTGCCCACGATAGTCCAGCCCGGCGCGGCGACGAGGGCGTAGCCGTTCCCCCCGAGTCCCGACTCGGCGTCTCCGTTCACGATCAGGTTGGTTCCGAACGGAACCGCCCAGGCCGCGACGGGGGAGAGCATCAACACGCTCGCCAGGGCTCCTACCAGTACACGGGACCAGTTCTGGCTGTTGGGCATATTGACCTCCGGGAACCTTGATAAGCAATCCAAAGGCCAACAAGTCAAAGTCGAAAACTCAATGACCTGGGACTCGAAGGAACCGGACATCGGAGGAAGTGTAAAGAGGCCCGACGGTGACCACCCGATCGATAGAGCAGCCGACTCTCCCTGGCGTGACCGTCCAGATGCTCCCGGAGGCCGGGGCCGACGCACACGTCTGGCCTGCCGGTGCCTGATGATCCCGTGCACGGCTCCCACCCTGTGATTCACGACCCCGATTGACCGCAGATCCCCGCTCGGGCAGGATCGACCCGGGCAGGAGGAGGCTCGAGCGTATGCTTCGCCTGCGGCGCACCGGCGGCGGGCGCCTCTGCCGCGCCGTCGCACCATGCCACAGGGACCGTGGACGCAAGGACAACTGCGAGCGCCAGAATGACCCTTAGTGGAACTCCCTCCGGATGGCCGACGGCGAGCGGCGGACGACGTGCACGAGAGCATGCCGCCCCGGGGCGCGGCACGCACGCTACGTTGCGCCCGTGAGGCAGCCGGTCGTCGCGATCCACCAGCCCAACTTCCTGCCGTGGCTCGGGTGGCTCGCGAAGGCCGCGCAGGCCGACGTGCTGGTCCTCCTCGACGACGTGCAGCTCAACCGCGGCGGCCCGACGCAGCGCGTGAAGATCAAGGCGCGCGAGGGCCCGCGGCTCGTCAGCATCCCCATCCGGCACAGACGCGGGAGCGGCGTGCGGATCGACGAGGCGGAGATCGCGCACGACGGCAAGTGGGACGTCCTCGCGTCGCGCGTGATCGAGAACGCGTATCACGCGACGCGGGGATGGGCGCGTCACGGCGAGGCGATCGTCGCCCTGCTGCGGTCGCGCGAGCCGCGTCTCACGGCGTTCAACGAGCAGATGCTCCGGTACCTGCTCGAGGCCTTCGCGATCGGCACGCGCGTCATCCGCGCGTCGGAACTCGGGCCGCGCGCGGAGACGGGCAACCTCGGCAACCTCGAACTCTGCTGTCGCCTCGGCGCCGCGACGTACCTCTCCGGCACGGGAGCAAGGACGTACAACGATCCCGCGCCATTCGCGGCGACCGGCCTCGACCTCGTATACAACGCATTCGAGCACCCCCGGTACGCGCAACCGCACGGTGAGTTCGTCCCGGGGCTGTCGGCGATCGACCTCCTCTTCAGCGCGCCGGACGAGGCGGCGGAGCTGCTGCGGGCGGGGATCGGCATCCCGCAGGCGGAGTGAAGGAGAATCCGCCGGACCTCGCTCCGCTCTCTCCTGGCCCGGGATAGGGCTTTTGGCCCGCATCCGGCTCGCAGATGCGTTAAGCTGAAACGAATCCCGCGATGCGGGTGGTCGCGACTTCCGCCCTCGCGCTGCTCGTCGTCGGCGTCTGCCGCGTCGCCTGAGAGGTATCGTTGCGCTGCGCTCGACCTTCCTGCGCAACGGCGACGGAGACTTCAATGACACAGAGGTGCCGGCCGTGGCCCTAGACCGTGAGTAATCGAGACCGTTCCGGATTGGGCAAGACGGCGCTCGTGGTCGCGCATCCGGGCCACGAGCTCTGCATCTACCAATGGTGCCGGGTCCTGGCACCCATCTTCTACGTGATCACCGACGGCTCGGGCAAGCTCGCGGCCTCGCGGATCGCGTCCACGACGCGCATCCTGCACGAGATCGGCGCCAGCCCGGGGTCCGTGTACGGGCGAGTCCCCGACATGGTGCTGTATGACCGGATGCTGACGCGGGATGTCGGATTCTTCGAGGATCTGGCTCGCGAGATCGCCGCCGGGCTCGTCTACGATGGCATCGAGTGCGTACTCGGGGATTCGATCGAATTCTATGAAACGGCTCACGATGTCTGTCGGATGATCATCGACGCCGCCGCGCGCATCGCCCGCCGCCGATCGGGGCGAGCCATCTTGAACCTGGACTTCCCCATCTACGCGATCGGAGAGCACCTCGCCGGCGACTCCGAGGTCCAGGCGCGTTGCCTCACGCTGTCGGACGAAGAGCTTCGCCGGAAAATCGACACCGCGCTGAGCTATCAGGAGATCGCCCCCGAGCCGCTGGTACAGTTGGCGACCCGGCAGCCGGAGCTCTTCCGCGTCGAGCGCTTGCGCCCGATCTCTTCCGATGGTTTCCGCCGCCCGCCGAAGAAATCGCCCTATGAAGTGGCCGGCGAGAGAGGTGTTGAGCTCGGATATTTCAAGGACGTCATCCGATTTGAAACGCACGTGCGCCCGATCGCCGAGGCCCTGGAGGCGTTGACCTGACGCAGCGAGATCGGCGTGACGGCTGCACGCGTCACCGTCCCTGGAGCCGCGTTCGTCCCCAGGTCTTGATCGCCTCCGCTCCGAGGCATGCGAAGAGGACCTTCTTCTGGCGAGGGGAGAGCTCTTGCCATCGGGCGAACGCCTTGGCGCTCACATAGTACCGCGCCAGCGACGCCAGGCCGAGACGCGGCTCCGAGCGTGCGGCGGCGGGGGGCAGCCTCGAATACTCCTCGAGCACCTCTTCGTAGATGCGGATGAGCCGATCGATCGCCCCATCGAGACCGGCGGTAGCGCGGATCCGATCGCGGACCGCGGCCGCATCCTTGACGTCGTAGCGGGCGATCTGGCGCAGGAGGCTGTCGGGGTGGAGCGGCTCCTGGAGCGCCTCGAACCCAAAGTTGAGGGGGCGCAATCCGTCGAGTCCCTCCACGGTGACCATGGGACCAACGCCGTCGTAATCGCACAGAACCACGGCGGCCCCCACCGCCATCGCTTCGATCGCGGCCCTGGCTTTCGCGAAGACGATGTCGTATTGCCCCAACACTTCCTCGGGTCGAATGCTGGATCGCCCGGCGCGCTCGCCGATCACATCGAGGTCCAGGCCGGCTCGTCGACACGCTTCCGAGACGACGGGCAAATGGGTCCGGGTGTCGGCATAGTTGCTGAAGACGAGCGCCCGGCGCGGGTGCGGCGGGAGCGGCGGTCGTGGCCGAAAGCGTGCCGTATCCACGAAGTTGGGCAACAGGAGCGTCCGGTCCGCGGGGGCCCCCTCCGAGCGCAAGCGTTCGACGCAGAGTGCGCTGACCCCGAAGTATCGCCGGATACGGGGGTGGTTGGGCGACCGGTCCCACGCCCAGGTCGGAAGGTGATCGTGGCAAACGAAGATGCCCGGAGTCGCCGAAAACCTTTGGAGGGCATCCAGCGTGATCGGATAGTGGTGAGCGTGGACGATATCCGGGGAAAAGCGGCACGCGCGTGGAGTGCCGATCACCTGAACGCCGGCCGCCTCGAGCTCCGCGCTGACGGCGCCCCGCTGCCACGTGTACACGGCCGCCGAGTGCCCACGGCGCTTCAGCTCGAGCGCCAGGTCCCGGACGTACAGCACGGTCCCGCTGCGGTTACCCATGTAGAAGTTCGTGATCAGCACACGCATCTCTATCTCATCGATCCCTCTCCGTCTCGTCGGCATACGCAACCGCCACACCGTAGTCCACGTCGGAGAAGAACGTCGGCCGAAAGCCCCCCTCGCGCAGCTCGCTCTCGATTTCGTCCTTCGTGAATCGATGAGAGAAGCCGTGCGGCAGGGCGTCCCCCAGCTCGATGGGCTCGCGGCTTCGTCTCAGCCATCGAATGGCCCGGGCGATGGTCGCGATGCCGCGATAGAGCCGGCTGCGCGGGGCCTGCTCCCGGCTCACAAACGAGACCATCAGAGGGCCGTTGGCGCGCACGTGAGCGCGGAGCGCCCTGAGCAGCGCCACGCGGGCCGGCCGCCCGACAATGTGGGTATATCCGCCCCAGCCCATGATGAGGCCGTCGTACGTCCCGAGCGCATCCGGTACCTCATCGGGGCGCGACAGGAAAAACGCAACCCTCAGACCATGCGCGGCTAGCAGGCGGCGCCCCTGCTCGACGAGCTGTTCCGAACACTCGAAGGCATCGACAGCCATTCCCCGCTGGCAGAGCACGATTGCTTCGCGACCGCAGCCGGCCGCGCCGACGAGAACGGACCGGCAACGCCCGAAGTAGCGGTCGATGAGCGCCGTTTCCCACGCCCGCAGGCCCGACTCGTTGTAGTCGGTGGCCAGGTAGAGGGAGCCCGATCCATAGACGCGCCGCGTGACGTCGTTCAGCGCGGCGCGGTCGAGCATCCCGAGCCAGACGCCTTGATGCACCATGGCCAAGCCCTTGACGATGCGGTCCAGAATCACGTTGCTGATCGCGAAGGCCCCGGCGCAAGGGAGAGGGGAATCTGAAGCCATCGGGCGAGTCACTCGCCAAGATACCAGGACGGCCGGGCGGCGGCCCCATACCTCAGCTTGAAGCGGCGGGTCGCGACCTCCATGATCGCCTCGATCGCCTCCGCCGGGGAATCGGTGATCGTGAGGCGGTTGAGGTCCTCCGGATCCACGGTGCGCTGGCCGACGAGGCGGTCCCGCATGAACGCCATGAGCGGTTCCCAGTAGTCGGTGCCGATGAGCACCAGCGGGAAATTCCTGATCTTGCCGGTCTGGATGAGCGTCGCGGTCTCGAAGATCTCGTCCAGCGTGCCGAGGCCGCCCGGCATCGCGACGAACCCGTAGGAGTACTTGATCATCATGACCTTCCGGACGAAGAAGTAGCGGAACGTGATCCAGCGATCGAGGTAGGGGTTCGGCCGCTGCTCCTTCGGCAGGCGGATGTTGCACCCGATCGAGCGCCCAGCGACGTCCCGGGCGCCGCGGTTGGCGGCCTCCATCACGCCCGGCCCGCCACCGGTCATCACGGCGAAGCCCGCTTGGGCCAGGCGCATGCCGATTTCTCGGGCCAGCCGGTAGTACGGGTGGTCCTCGCCGAAGCGCGCCGAGCCGAAGACCGTGACACAGGGTCCGATGAAGTGCATGCGCCGGAAGCCGCGCACGAACTCCCAGAAGATCCGGAACGCGCGCAGGAGCTCGTGGCTCCGCGGCTGCGGCCC
>Ga0335084_10000446_pt1 | contig 34798 bp, 25 predicted proteins | sample Lox_Sample_44_FD_206721 | JGI IMG/M metagenome (GOLD analysis project Ga0335084, IMG submission 206721) | Soil microbial communities from Loxahatchee National Wildlife Refuge, Florida, United States - Lox_Sample_4.4 | ecosystem: Environmental > Terrestrial > Soil > Wetlands | place: USA...
GGGTTGGGGCGGTGATCCCAATAACTACCTTCGTATGCGAGTCCAGAAGAACCGGTGGTACGACTTTCGGGCTTCGTTCCGCCGCGACCAGAACTACTTCGATTTCAATCTGCTGGCGAATCCGCTGAATCCGGCAACCTCGGTGCCGAGTGTTTCGATCGAGGCGTCGCCTCACACCTTTGCCACGCGGCGGCGCATGAGCGACTTCGATCTCTCACTCCTGCCGCAATCGAAGATCAGTTTCCGGCTTGGATATTCGCACAACAACATGACCGGGCCGTCGTGGACAAGCATCCATGAGGGCACGGACGCGCTGCTGGCGCAGCCCTGGAGCACCACGCAGGACATGTATCGGCTGGGCGTGGATGTAAAACTGCTTCCACGCACCGTATTAAGCTATGACCAGTTCTGGAATGCATACAAAGGCGATACCGCAGCGAATTTGAATTCCACTCCCTACGCGTTGGCAGACGAAACTCCTGTCGACCTGGGGCTGCCATTCAATAGCGCCGCCAGCCAGCCGTGCGCCACGCCGCTGCTGGGGGATGGAACAGCCAATCCGGCCTGTAATGGATACTTCGCGTACGGCCGCTTCAACGCGACGCGAAATTCCTTCCCGACCGAACAGCTGAGTGTGCGGAGCAGCTATCTTGCTCATGTTGATGTGACGGGAAACGTCAGTTACACATCAGGGGACATGAAACTGCCCAGCTACGCGGAGCTGTATGAGGGCCTGACGACACGCACCCGCGCGCGCAACTCTGATACCGAGGGCACTGCTTTGGTTCATCGGGTGACTGCATCGGCAGACGCGGGCGTGACGGTACATCTCACGGACCACTTCCGGCTGGTGGACAACTTCCGCTTCTACAATTTCCGCTTGCCGGGAGCATTCGCCTACACGGCGACCACGTTGTATGGAGCGACTCTGCTGTCCGTTCCCAACGTGTTCGATCCGGCGACGTGCCCGCCTCCGTTCACGGCCGCGACGTGCCCGCAACACAACGCCAGCTCAGGGGCCGATGTCGCAGCCGTGCTCGATCAGAATTTCCTCAAACAGGACCTGAAGAGCAACACGGCGGAACTGCAATACGATTTCAGCCGGAAGCTGACGGCGCGGGTGGGCTACCGGTACCAGCGCCGCACGATCTTCGAATCGTCCAGCGATGTGCAGGACCTGACGTTCTATCCCACGCTGGCGACGCGCGGCGCATGTGCGACCGGGACGGTGGATGCGGAAGGCGTGTGCACGGTCACGACTACAGCCAGCGACGATGCCACGACAGAGATCGAGAGCCATTCGCTGCTGGCGGGCGTTTCAGTCCGGCCGCTGACCGGACTGCGTCTGAGCTTCGATACCGAGAAGGTCTACGCGGACCACGCCTTCACGCGAATCAGCCCACGCAAGGAATCACGCTATCGCGTGGTGGGCAGTTATACGCCGCGTCCGTGGGCGGTGATTGGAGGGACCGTCAACACACTGACGAATTCGAACGGCGATGCCGACATCCGTTTCCGCGGGCACAATTACAACTATGGTTTCAATGCCAGCCTCAACCCGCATCCGCGCTTCGGGCTGGATCTGGCTTACAACTATTCCGACTACCAGCAGAACTCGCTCATCTGCTTCAATGACACGCCACCGACGGGCGTGACACTGCCGGTGGTTACGAATGCCGGCGATTGCTCGGCGAACGATGCCGGCAACCCGCTGCTGACCGACAGCTACTACCAGAGCAAAACGCACTACGGAATGTTCCTGCTGATGGTCAAACCGCTGGCTCGCGTGACGACGCGGGCCGGCTATAGCGCGACAGCGGTGAGCGGGCAGATACCGCAGTTCAATATTCTGCAGCCGCTGGGATCGCTCGGCTACGACTATCATCAGCCGCTGGCGAGCCTGGATGTCGACCTCGTACGCAATGTGACCTGGCATGCCGGCTGGAACTACGCCCAGTATGGAGAGAAGGACTTTGCAGGCCCCACGGCGCCGCGTTATTTCCACTGCAACGAGGTGTCGCTGTCTCTGAAATACGCCTTCTAGAAAATGGTGCCCGTTTGCTCCTCGGGGCGGTTTCGGCCGCCCCATTCGTTTGGGGAGCTCTCCGTCCTGAGTTGGAACCGCTGTCGTTGCGGTTACTTCCGGTACACATTGTCCCAGTGACGGAAATCACAACTGGAAGTGCGCTGACTCACTGTCCATGCGTTCATCTGCCTTCGAAAATGGAAGCAGAAGCTCAGTCGAACAGGGCAGGGAGGAAGGTCAGCAATGCCGGAAACATGCACCGTCCAGGCGCGCCGGAGTCCAGGGCGGCAGATTGCGTTCAGCATCCTCGTTACGGCGCTGGCGTTCTCTCCGTGTTTAGCGGCGTCCAAGTCCAAGGCCATCCCCAAGCCGACCACCGATGACTGCCTGGTCTGCCACGGCGATAAAGGACTCTCCACCGAGCGTGACGGCAAGACGGTGAGCCTTTATGTGGATCCTGACAAGTTCAAGGCGTCGATGCACGGCACGATGTTCACCTGCGTCGATTGCCATACCGACCTGAAGAGTTCGCCACACGAAGCGAAGCCGGCGAAAGTCGAGTGCAAGACGTGTCACGCCGACCAGCAGGCTGCGTATGACCGTAGTTTTCACGCGAAGGCAATCGCTGCCGGCGACACGAAAGCTGCGACCTGCACCGACTGCCACGGCAGCCCCCACGAACTGCTGGCCGCGGGCGATCCGAATTCGCGCGTGAGCCACCAGAACATTCCGAAGACCTGCGGCACCTGTCACGGCGAGAAGTTCGTGATGGGGGCGAGCGGGCACAGCACGCAGCCGTTCCTTTCGTACGAGCAGAGCGTCCATGGGCGCGCCGTAGCCAACGGCTCCGACAAGGCTGCCGTCTGCACCGACTGTCACGGAACACACGAGATTCTGTCGGCGAACGACGCCAAGTCGCCGATCTTCAAATTCAACGTGCCGGCAACCTGCGCCAAGTGCCACGGGCCAGTCAAAGACGAGTTCGTGCAGAGCATCCACGGACAGGCCATCAGCCGCGGCAACTGGCAAGCTCCGGTGTGTACCGATTGCCATGGCATTCACTCCATCAAGTCGCACCTGGACCCGAGTTCCTCGGTCTCGGCGCAGAATCTGGCGCAGATCACCTGCGCGAGATGCCATGAAGGCGTCAGGCTGTCACAGGAATTCGGCGTGGAGGGAAGGCGGTCGTCGACCTACCTGTCGAGCTATCACGGACTGGCGTCGAAGCTGGGATCCCAGGTGGTCGCCAACTGCGCCAGTTGCCACGGCGTGCACAACATTCTTCCATCGAACGATCCGCGCTCCACGATCAACCGGGCCAACCTGGTGAAGACGTGCGGACAGTGCCACCCGGGCGTGAATGAGAAGTTCGCGCTCGGCAAAGTGCATGTGGATGCGCCGATCTCGGCCGATATCGGCAGCGTCGCAGTGCGCTGGATACGCCGTTTCTACCTGAGCATGATTTTCGCCGTGATCGGCGGCATGCTCCTGCACAATCTGATCATCTGGCGGCGAAAAGCGATTGAACAGCGCGACCTCTACCCGCGGTCGATTACGCGCATGAACCGCAGCCAGCGCTGGCAGCACCTGGCGCTGCTGATCTCGTTCTTCACCCTGGTGATCACGGGATTTGCGCTGAAGTATCCGGACTCCTGGCTCGCCATGATTCCGGGCATGGGCGAGAAGGTGCGGGGAATTATCCACCGCATCGCGGGCGTCACGATGATCGGCGCCAGCGTGTACCACATCATCTACGCCATCCTGTCGCGCGACGGGCGGCTGCTTGTTCTCGACCTGCTGCCCGAACCGAAGGACGCAACGGATGTCCTGGGCACGCTTCACTACCATCTCGGATGGGGCGGATCCAAACCCGAGTTCAAGCGGTTCACGTATGCCGAGAAGGCGGAGTACTGGGCGCTGGTGTGGGGCATCATCGTTATGGCGACGACCGGTACCATGCTGTGGGCGAAAGTTTTTGTCGGCAACCTGCTGCCGCGCTGGTGGCTGGATATCGCGACCGCCATTCACTTCTACGAAGCCGTACTCGCCACGCTGGCAATCATCGTGTGGCATTTCTACCAGGTGTTCCTGGATCCGGACGCGTACCCGATGAATTGGGCTTGGTGGGACGGCAAGGTCGCGCGCCATCACTACGCCGAGGAACATGCGCTCGACACGGAGACACTGCTGGCCGACGCGGAGGCAGAAGCCGCGTCCGAACATGCTGCATCCGCCACTTCGAGCGACGAGGCCGAGGTCACGGAAGAGTCTGGAGGCCGGAAGGAGTAGACGGCTTCGCCCGGGATGGGAATCCGCGGCATAGGAAGCGTCCTCCGATTCTGGTATAAGCATAGGTTTCGCGAGAACTGCAACGCCAGAGGAGTGTTTGCGCTATGCCCGAATCAAGTCCGAGTGAATCCGCACCGGTGGCAGGAATGGAGCGCGTCCGCCAACTCCTGCGCAATCCAATCTCGATCATGGGAATGGCGCTGGCCGCGGTGGCCCTCGGTAACATTCTCTTTCTCTTTTTCCGCGACCTTACAGATCCTCATCCCAGTCCGTACGTCGGCATTCTCGCGTATATGGTGGCGCCAGCATTCTTCGTCCTCGGCCTGGCGATGACCGTCCTGGGAGCGTTCTACTACCGCCACAGAAAACTCAGCTCGGAGGGGATATCGAGCCGGTATTTCCACCTGGACTTTGCGGACCCAGCGCAGCGCGGCGCCGTCGCATTTTTTCTGACGTTTCTGGTGGTCTTCATCCTGATGAGCGTGATCGGGAGCTATCGCGCATACGAATTCACCGATTCCGTGAGCTTCTGCGGACAACTCTGCCACACGGTGATGGCGCCGGAGTTCACGGCCTACCAGCAATCGCCGCACGCGCGCGTGGCGTGCGTCGACTGCCATGTAGGCGCAGGAGCGACGTGGTACGTGAAGTCGAAGCTGTCTGGGGCGCGCCAGGTGTTCAAGACGGCGTTAAACACATTCCCTCGGCCCATTCCTACTCCGGTCCATAACCTGCGCCCGGCGGCAGAGACGTGCGAGACCTGTCACTGGCCAAAGAAGTTTTACGGGGCGCAGCTGAAGGTCTTCAATCATTTTTCGAGCGACGAGAAGAACACGCCGCGGCAAATCCGGTTGCTGATCAAGACCGGCGGAGGCGATCCGGCCACGGGAGAGCCGGAAGGGATCCACTGGCACATGAACATCTCGAACGAGATCACCTACGTCGCGACCGATGAGCAGCGTCAGACGATCGCGTACGTCCGGGCGAAAGATTTGCAGGGGCGAGTGACCGAGTACTTCGCAAAAGACTCGACGCTCACAAAGGACCAGATCGCCAAGGCAGAAAAACGGCCCATGGACTGCGTCGATTGCCACAACCGTCCGACGCACATCTACGTGCCGCCCGACGTGTCGGTCGATCGATCCCTGACGGCGCACCGGCTGGATATCAGCCTGCCGTACCTGAAACAGCAATCGGTGACGGCGCTGACAGGAAAATACGACACGACCGACGCAGCCATGCAGGGCATCGCGAAGACGATCTACGAGTTCTACAACAGCAAGTATCCAGAAGTCGCAAAGAACAAGCAGCCGGAGATTCGCAATGCGATCGACGAACTGCAACGGATCTACAAGCTGACCTTCTTCCCCGAGATGAAGGTCGACTGGCGAACGCATCCTAACAATATCGGGCATTTCTATTTCAACGGGTGCTTCCGCTGCCACGACGGCAACCACGTGAGCCCCGAGGGCAAGGCCATCCGCAAGGACTGCAATATCTGCCACACCATCCTGGAGCAGCAGGAAAACGCCGTGGATATTTCGTCATTACCGGGACTCGAATTCAAACACCCGGTGGACCTGGGCGACATGACCGCAGTCAACTGCAGCGATTGCCACAGCGGGGGAGTCGGGCCGTAGGAAGTCCACAAATCGGCCACGGGCAATCGGCAAGCAGTGTTGCGCCCGCACCGCTAGGGTGCGGCGAAGCCTCCGATCGCAAGATCAGATTCAGTGGCAATGTCCGGCAAGATGATGTGCAACGCCCGGCTCTTCTGATCGTAGGAAGTCTTCAGCGGGGATCCGCTGGGAAGTTTCACGTCAGCCTTCGCTGACGGCCATCCGTAGATCACCACCTCGAAGCTTTTCCACCACGGAGCGAACGTACCCTGGCGCGCACCAAAGTGCACGCGCAGGGAGCTGTTCGTGGACTCGCAGGTGAAGGACTGGCGCAGAAACTCGCCTTGCTGATAGCGGAAAGTGTGGCCGTCGTCGAGATAGATGGAGCCATGACAATCGGGACCGGGATAGACGCGCAGTTCGAGCGGACCGCTGGGAATCTCGTCGGTGTTCTGGATCACCGGCTGGAGGGGGAGGATGCTCCCTCCGCGGACATAGACGGGCAGCGTGCCGAGGGTGGGCTGGATTTTTTGCGGTTCGGGGAACTTCGTTCCCGGTCCGGCGCTGGCGATTTCGGCAATGGAAGGGCCCTTAGGAGTCGCGCTGGCTTGCGTGCCAGTCCAGAAGTCATACCACTGGCCGCGAGGCAAGGAGAGGTCGTATTCGTCGAGGGTTTCGCCGAAAGGCTGCGGAGCAATCAGCAGGCTGGGACCGAGGAAAAACTCGGTGTCGAGGCCGCCAAAGCCGGAAACGGTCTCAGGGAATTCCAGGAACAGGGGACGCACCAGTGGTAGGCCGGTACGCGAGGACTCGTCCGCAAGGGCGTAGACGTAGGGCAACAGGCGATAGCGGGTTTCGATGTATCGTCGGCAGATGGCTTCTTTCTCTGGTCCGACGGTCCACACCTCATGCGGCAAAGTACCCTTGGCAGAGTGGTTACGGAAAAGCGGCTGGAAGGCGGCGAGCTGGGTCCATCGGGTGAGCAGGTCGGGAGGAGGCGACCCATTGAAGCCGCCGACGTCGGCGCCGACCATGGAAATGCCGCTCATGCCGAGATTGAGGACCATCTGGGTAGCGAGACGAAGATGGTTCCAGGTGGCAAAGTTGTCTCCGGTCCAGGTAAAGCCGTAGCGCTGACCGCCGGCGAACGTGGCGCGGGTGAGAACGAAGGGACGTTCGTCCGGGCGCAGTTTGAGCAGTCCTTCGTAGGTGGCACGCGCGTTTTCGAGCCCCATGATGTTGTGGATCTCGGCATGGGTCGCCGTGCGCGCAGCGAAGCCGGGTTCCTCGATGCGATGGACGGAGTTGAGCGGCATGGTGAAGGCAGGGCCGCTAAAGACGGCAGGCTCGTTCATGTCGTTCCAGAAACCGGCGACACCATCCTGCGTGAATTGCTTGTAGAGGCCGCCCCACCAGTCGCGAGTCTGGGCTCGAGTGAAGTCGGGAAAGACGGCGGGCCCCGGCCAGACGACGCCGACATACTCTGTGCCATCAGGGCTCTTCACGAAGTGGTCACCGGCATGACCCGAGTCATAGGGGGAGTATCCCTGGTTCGGTGCATGAGCAATGTGCAGGTCGGTGATGTTGACGACGCGAAAGCGCTGCTTGCGAAGATCCGACATCAGCTTCGGGAAATCGGGAAACGTCGACGAGTTGACCGTGAATGGCCGGTTGCGGTCCTGATAGTCGATGTCGAGGTAGAGAACGTCGGATGGAATCCTGTCCTTGCGAAGGCGGTTGGCAATTTCGCGAACCTGGGACTCGGGAGTGTAGCTGTAGCGGGACTGCTGAAATCCAAGGGCCCACAGCGGTGGCAAGGGCGGCGTTCCCGTGAGGTAGGCGTAGGCTTCAAGCACCTGCTTCGGGCCGGGTCCGTAGATCAGATAGTAGTCAAGGGGCCCGCCCTCGGAACCGAACGCGTAAGCGTCGCGAATCTGCTTACCGAAATCGAACCAGGTGCGCCAGGTGTTGTCGAGGAAGAGTCCGTAGCTGCGAGTCGAGCTGATGCCCAGGAAGAAGGGAATGCTCTTGTAGAGGGGATCGATCGATTCCTGCGGGGCGATGTCACGATTCCACAGCGTGTACGCCTGATTCCGGCGGTCGAATTGGCCTGTTTTGTCGCCGAGGCCGAAGTAGTGCTCGTCGGCGGGCATTTCCTTATACACGGAGAAGCCGCCGGCCTGAAAGCGGGCAGGGCGGCCGACGGCGTCGGCGGAGATCACATTGCCGGCGAGATCGCGGACAATCAGGCGAAGGGGCGTTCGTTCCACACGAACGTCGAGCGCAGCGGTGCGGAAGCCGACGGCATTGGCATCCTGGACCGCCTGCACGTCGATCGACTTGCCGCGCGGTCCGGAAAGGACCGCCCAGGAAGCATCCTCCGGCAGGGTTCCGTCAGGAGCGATCCGTACGCGGAGGATATCGTCGCGCAGCGCGGTGATACGCAGGATGGCGGCGCCGGCGTGAATCTCGAGGCCGTCGCGCAACGGCTGAGAACCGGTAGCGGCATCGAGCGCAAGGGTGGAGGATGCGGTTGTCTGCGCCGAGGCGATCAAGGTCAAAGCGACGAAAAAACCGAGCATGAGGACAAGGAAGAGACGGCAGGAAGGCTGCATACCCATTCGCTCCGCAAAAAAGGCTTTCGATGGGAGCCATGATATCAGCCGCGGCGCGATGCCACGGGCCGTATTTTCATGGGCTTGCCCTAGTGACATTCATCACAATTCGCTGTGATAACACTCACGGCTCAAGGTTCGGCCTTGCACTATCTTCATGACCAGGGTGAGGTCAATCTCCATGGTTCCCAACGGGAAAGAGGCGGTGAGCATGCCGGGCAACGGCAACGGACACTCCGCACACACTCAGGAATTCAAGCCGCGGCTGATCTTCTGGGAAGTGACCAAGGGCTGCAATCTGCGCTGCATTCACTGCCGGGCGACGGCGACGGAGCTGAGTTCCCCGAGCGACCTGCCGACGAAAAAAGCGCTCGACATCATTGACCAGATCGCGGCCGTTGCGAATCCGATTCTCGTGCTCAGTGGCGGCGAGCCGCTCTTCCGGTCTGACATTTTCCAGTTGGCGCGGTACGCCACGGACAAGGGCCTGCGAGTTGCGCTGGCGACCAACGGCACGCTGGTCACGAAGGAAGTCGCCCGCATGATCGCCGATGCAGGCGTGAAGCGAGTTTCCATCAGCCTGGACGGAGCCGACGCAACCACGCACGACACCTTCCGTGGCATCCCGGGGGCATTCGAGGCGGCGCTGTACGGATTCCGTAACCTGAAGGAAGTCGGCATGTCGGTGCAGATCAACACCACGATCGCGCGGCACAATGCGCATCAGTTGCCGGCGGTGCTGGAACTGGCACGTTCGGTTGGCGCGGATGCGCTGCACACCTTCCTGCTGGTCCCCGTCGGCTGCGGCGTGGATATCGCCGCCGAACAGATGGTTCCGCCCGAAGAATACGAGCGCATGCTGAACTGGTTCTACGATCAGTCGCTCGAAGGCGGCATCGAACTGAAAGCGACATGCGCGCCGCACTATTTTCGCGTCGTGCGGCAGCGGCGCGCGGCGGACCGCCGCGCTGCTGAGGCCATTGCGAAAGCAAATCCTGTAACTCATCCTGTTTCCACTCACCCTGCTTCCATCGGGCCGACGGACATACTGATGCCCGGCGGCACCGGGATTTCACTCAAGCCGCAAGGCCCTCCTCCTGGACATCACACTGGACATCCCAGCGGGCATCCCAACGACATGAACGCGATGACGAAGGGTTGTCTCGCTGGGACCGGCGTGTGTTTCATTTCGCACGAAGGAGAAGTTTTTCCCTGCGGTTACCTACCGGCGATTGCCGGCGATCTGCGGCACGAACAATTCGCCGAGATCTGGGCGAATGCGAAGGTCTTCAACGAACTCCGCGACACCGACAACCTGAAAGGGAAGTGCGGCTGCTGCGAGTTCCGCAATATCTGCATGGGGTGCCGCGCCCGGGCGTTTGCGGCCACCGGCGACTATCTGGACGAAGAACCGTTCTGCGTGTATCAGCCGAAGTCAGAGCATCTGAAGGCCAAAGTACTGGAAAAGGTGAAATAGAAGCTTCATACCCCTCATAAAAGAGCGGGAAGAGGTTCACGACCTCCTCCCGCTTTGTTTTCTTGAGAGGAATCTAGTCGACTGCGGCCCTCTCCTCCAGTTTGTCCAAAATGCCGACGGCGGCATTCAGGATCTCGGGGTCGACCTTGCGGTTCGAAGAAATGGCTTCGGCGAGGGGAATGGAGACGATCTTGTTACCGCGCAGTGCAGCCATCTGGCCGAACTCGCCGCGGTGGACCATGTCGATGGCGCCAAGTCCGTAGCGGGTGGCAAGCACGCGGTCGAAGGCACTGGGCGAGCCGCCGCGCTGGATGTGGCCGAGCACGACAGAGCGAGTTTCAAACCCGGTGCGTTTTTCGATTTCGCGCGCCAGAACGCCGCCGATGCCGCCCAGGCGCAGGTGGCCGAATTCATCGCGCCCAACGTCCTGCAGGACGGGGGCGCCGTCGTGCATTTCGGCGCCGCCAGCAAATTTGGCTCCCTCGGCGGCGACGACGATGCTGAAATAGCGTCCCCGCGCATGCCGCTGCTTGATCAGATTCGCGACCTCTTCAATATCGAAGGGAACCTCGGGAATCAGGATTACGTCGGCGCCGCCGGCGATGCCGCTGTAGCAGGCAATCCAACCGGAATCGCGGCCCATCACCTCGACCACGAGGACGCGGTTGTGGGCTTCCGCGGTCGTGTGGCAGCGGTCGATGGCCTCGGTGGCGACATTGACCGCCGTGTCGAACCCGAAGGTGAAATCCGTGCCGGCGAGGTCGTTGTCGATTGTCTTGGGCACGCCGACAACTTTCACTCCATTGGCGAAGAGCTTCTGCGCGACCGAGAGCGTGTCGTCTCCGCCGATGGCGACGAGAGCGTCACAGCTGTGTTTCTTAAGGTTGTCGGCACAACGCTGGATTCCGTCGCCATGCTTGGCGGGGTTGGTGCGGGAGGTGCGCAGAATGGTTCCGCCGCGAGGGAGAATGCCGCCGACCGTAGAGAGATCGAGTGGCGTGGTCTTGTTTTCAAGGAGTCCGCGCCAACCTTCCACGAACCCGATGAATTCGTCACCATAGTGAAATGTTCCCTTGCGCACAACCGCGCGGATCACGGCATTCAGGCCGGGGCAGTCGCCACCGCCGGTAAGTATGCCAATTTTCATTGCCGGTTCCTCGTGAGATAGATTTGTCCGGTCCCGCGGACAGAGCCGCCGGTACAAACAGGGAGAAAGGGCCGGAGCTTACAAGAGTACCAGAATTCGGCGTCCTGTCTCGCCATTCCCTCGCGCCGACTTCGATTCTTCTTGCGCAGAAAGTGTTCCTGGTCATAACTTGCGTCACCCGTTTATTTTGTCGACAATACTCGCCGGACCTCGACCCTTCATGCCCAAATTCCTGCGTGCACTTCTCTGGATCGCCATCAGCCTGCTCGGGGCTCTTGCCCTGGGCACGATCGCCTTGCGCCGCGGCGAGGAGATCAACGCCATGTGGCTGGTGGTGGCAGCGGTCTCGACTTACGCGGTCGGATATCGTTTCTACAGCAGGTTCATTGCGGCAAAGTTGCTGGCAATCGATCCCCTACGAGCCACGCCTGCGGAGCGTCTCGACAACGGACGCGACTTCGTTCCCACGAACAAGTGGGTCGTTTTTGGGCATCACTTTGCCGCCATTGCCGGACCAGGACCGCTGGTGGGACCGGTGCTGGCGGCGCAGTTTGGCTATCTGCCCGGGACTCTGTGGATTATTGCGGGGGCGGTGCTCGGCGGCTGTGTGCAGGATTTCGTGATCCTGCTCTTTTCCGTGCGGCGCGACGGCAAATCGCTGACAGAAATGGCGAAGACAGAAATCGGGAAAGTCGGCGGATTCGTCGCCTACCTGGCGGTGATCAGCATCATCGTGATCCTGCTGGGGGCGGTGGCGCTGATTGTGGTCAACGCGCTGAAGTCGAGCCCATGGGGGACGTTCACCATCGCCATGACGATGCCGATCGCCGTGTTGATGGGCATTTACCTGCGGCATATCCGGCCGGGTAAGGTGCTGGAGACGTCGGTCATCGGATTCGCGCTGGTGCTGGCGGCAATTTTCGGCGGACAGGGGGTGGCGCATTCGCCATCGTGGGCGGCGCTGTTCACGTTGTCGGCGCCGACGCTCGCGATCCTGATCATTATTTATGGATTCTCCGCTTCGGCATTGCCGGTTTGGCTGCTGCTTGCGCCTCGCGACTACCTCAGCACATTCGTGAAGCTGGGGACGATATGCCTGCTGGCCATCGGGATCGTGGCGGTGCGGCCATCGTTGCACATGCCGGCGCTGACGCGCTTTGCCGATGGCACGGGGCCGGTTTTTGCGGGCACGATTTTTCCGTTTGCGTTCATCACGATCGCATGCGGAGCCGTAAGCGGTTTCCACTCGCTGATTTCGAGCGGCACCACGCCCAAGCTGATCCGCCGCGAGCCGGAAACACGGATGGTGGGCTACGGCGGCATGATCGCGGAATCGATGGTGGCGATCATGGCGATGATCGCCGCCTGCGTGCTGCAGCCTGGTGTGTATTTTGCGATCAACAGCCCGGCGGGAATCGTGGGACAGACGCCGGATGCGGCGGTGGCAACGATCAACGGCTGGTTCCCGGTGACGGCAGCCGAGATGGCTTCGCTCGCTCGGGCGGTGGGAGAGGAGACATTGTTTAACCGCACTGGCGGCGCTCCCGCGTTCGCCGTCGGCATGGCACACATTTTTTCGCGAAGCCTGGGCGGCGACGCGGTGATGGCGATCTGGTATCACTTCGCCATCATGTTCGAGGCGCTGTTCATCCTGACGATTCTCGACGCCGGCACGCGGGTCGGCCGCTTCATGGTGCAGGATGCGCTGGGCCACATCTGGAAACCTCTGGGGCGAACGAGCTGGTATCCGTCAATCCTGCTGACGAGCGCAATCATCGTAAACTTCTGGGGATACTTCCTCTGGAACGGGGTGAAGGATCCGCTGGGAGGGATCAACTCGCTGTGGCCGTTGTTTGGGATCTGCAACCAACTGCTGGCGGCGGTTGCCCTGTGCGTTGCAACGACCATCGTGATCAAGTCGGGGCGGGTGCGGTACGTGGCCGTGACGCTCATCCCCTTGTGCTGGCTGGTGGCGGCGACATTCAGCGCAGCATGGCAAAAGGTGCTGAATGCCAATCCGCGGATCGGATTTCTGGCACATGCACGACAACTGGAAGCCACGGGCGCGAGTGCGCGCATGATCTTCAATGACCGGCTGGATGCCGCGGTCGCAGGTGTGCTGGTCGTGCTGGTTGGCGTGGTCGTGATGGAGTCGGTATGGGAGTGGGCGCGCGTCTTGTCCGGCCGGAAGGCAGCAGAAGTCAAGGAAGCGCCTTTTGTCATGACGAAGCTGGCGCTGGAGGAGCCGGGATAGGGATGAAGACGGCTGACAGAAGCACTTTCCCGCCTTCAGGGACGCAACGACCGCGTGCGGTGATCGTCGGGCAGATCGCCGCGATGCTCGCCAATCTCGGAGGGACCTGGCTTGCGGTGCTGCGCGAGATTTTCGACGAGTCTGCATACGAACGTTTTCTTGCGCGCAATGGTATGGAGCGCTCCCGCCGCAACTATGCGGCTTTTTGTCGGGAACACCATCACTCGAAGGCGTATCGTCCGCGCTGTTGCTGAGTTCAGGCGCAGCTGCTTAGGTTACTTTCCCCAGCATTCCACGTCGAACGAAACAGAGAGATAATCTGCGCAGGAACCAGGAGGTCAGCCATGAGGAATTTGGGCCTCTGCCTCGTCTTTTTCGTTCTTATTGGAGTTTCGAAAGCGATCAGCCAAGATCTGAGCCAGCCGCAACCTTCGAAACCGTCCATCCTGAACCCAGACAAGAAGGCGTTCGGCGAGTGGGTACAGCGCTTGCCGAAGGCGGGATCCTTCCCGATTCGTGGCTATCGCCTTTGGACGGCTTCGGATTCTGAGTCAACTTGCGCGACGATGCGAACCTATCGTGTTGAGCGCGAAGCTCCCGACTCTGACGTAGTAGGTCCGTCGGGCTATTCCACATGCGTGTCGATGTCGAAGTTCCGCGTTCAGGATGCGGTTATGCCGTTGGCCGAACCCGATCCCGCGGAATAACGAGAGCCAAGAGCGAAAGGCTAAGAGCCAAGAGCTGAGTGCTAGACTCTTCGCATGCGGGTCCTCGGCATCGACTGCGGTACCGAATACACGGGATACGGAGTGGTCGACCTGCTCGAGGATGACCGCCTGGTGTACCTGGATTGCGGAGCAATTAAAGTTTCGCCGCGCGAGCCGATGCCCATGCGGCTGTCGCGAATCAATAGCCGCTTGCAGCAGTTGATCTCCGAGCACCATCCCGACCGAGTGGCGATCGAAGATGTCTTTTACGCTGTGAATGTGAAGTCGGCGCTGAAACTTGGCCAGGTGCGGGGCGTGGCGATGCTGGCGGCTGCGGCGGCGGGACTTGAAGTCGCCGAATATTCCCCGCTTTCGATCAAGTCGGCGGTTGTCGGGTACGGCAAGGCTGAAAAACATCAGGTGCAGCAGATGGTGGCGCGGCTGTTGAACCTCGACCAGATTCCGGAACCACCCGACGCAGCGGATGCGCTAGCGATCGCGATCTGTCATCTGCACACGGCGGCGACGCGAGAGCGACAGGCACGGACCGGCTGAGAGCACCCTCCTCGCGCCAGGTCGCCCACTGCGGGAACCGCGTCTGGTGCCAACCAATGTCACCGCAGTGCACGTCGAATTCCACACTCACGTTACGGGCGTCGCACTCCGGCGATGGATTAGGACACGAATATTCGTTTGGGCAGGCGAGCGCCACGAGCCGGCAATCTCGCAGTATGCTGTTTGGAACCGAATCGTGAGGATTTATGCGCCTTCCCCGAACTGCTTTTGCGCTGGTGATGCTGCTGGCAGCGTGTGGCATTGCGCATGCCGCCAAGAAGGCAACCTGCAGCTTCACTACGTTCGACGCACCGGCGGGTTATTCGTTCGCCCAAGTCAATGGCATCAGCGATGACGGTACAGTTGTCGGCCAGTTAGAGGACAAAGGATCTGGAGTACTCGTTGCGTTCTCGCGCAGCGCCTCCGGGAAGTACACCTTGTATCAGGCGCCGGGCTCCAACCTTACGTGGTTCAGCCGGCGCAACTCGCCGGGCGTCAATGTCGGCTCGTATCTCGACAGCAAGAACCCGCCGCACGTGCACGGCATGGCGCAATCCGGGTCGAACATGGTGGAAGTGAACTATCCCAATGCGACGCACACCTGGCTGTACGGAATCAACGCCGCAGGGGTTGTCGTGGGGAACTTCAACAAAGGCACGACCACGAAAGGATTCAAGCTGGACGGAAGCAAGTACACAGTGATCCAGTATTCGGGCGCGCTGCTGACGACGCCAGAAGCCATCAACGACAATGGCCTCGTCGTTGGGTCCTATTCCGATGGCAGTCTGTACCACGGATTCGTGTGGCAGAGTGGCTCGTTCACGACGGTGGACGCGGCCAATGCCCGCTTCGGAACAGTTCTGACTGACGTCAACAAGTCCGGCGTGGTTGTGGGGAATCGCCTGTCTGCGGATCGCGCGTTCGGCTTCATCTACAAAAACGGCGTGTTCTGGAACATTGTGTATGCAGGAGCCAAGAATGCCACCGCGGGCGGGATCAACAGCAGCGGCGCCATCTCAGGGCAGATCTACTATTCCGCGACGAATAAGCAAGGCTACACGGCAGTTTGCAAGTAGACTCCGGCATTGCACTGCTCAGTACCCAGGTTCCCGAAGAAGAAGGGCTGAAAAGCGAGTGCCGGTTTGCCGGCTCCGCTTGACGAACTTCCATTCCGTGCCCAATCATGGATGGCGGCCCATGGTGCGTGGATTCTACGTAGCTTGTTTGGTTGTGCTCTCTTCTGTCGCCGCATTTTCCCAGGTCAAGTCCGATCCCGCGACGGTCACATTCACACTCGACTTTCCGGGCTCGATCCCCGGCCACTATTCGTTCCGTATCGATCAAAGCGGGGCGGCGCACTACGAATCGAGCGGCAAGACGTTACCTGAAGAGGAGCAAGACGACAGTTTCACCTATGACTTCGCCGCCTCGGAAGCGACACGGCAGAAGATCTTCGATCTTGCAGCCCAACTTGGCTATTTTCAGAAAGATCTCGATTCTCACCGCAAGAACATGGCGTTCACGGGCAAGAAGACTCTCATGTATAAGGACGCCCAGCGTGCCGGCACGACCACCTACAACTACACCTCCGATGTTGCCGGACAGGAACTGACCGGGTTGTTCCAGTCATTGTCGGCGACGCTGGAGTTCGGCCACCGGCTAGAGTACGCACATCGTTATCAGAAACTCGCGCTGGCGGAAGAGCTGAAGAAAATGGAGGAGTCCTCCCGAACCTCACCGATCGTGGAAGTGCAAGCGATCGCTCCTATTCTTCGTCAGATCATCAACGATCCTGGGGTGATCAACGTGACCCGTGCCCGGGCGCAACGCATGCTGGAGAGTCCCCCCAAAGGTACAAACTAGGGTTCACAGAGGGGCAGACGAGTGTGTGGGGAAGCCGCAGGGCCTGAATCCAGAGGGGCACCAACCTTTAGAGTGCAATAAATCGCTTGACTTCGCCCGGCCAGGCTACCAGACTGACTAGTGACCTCCGACGAGTGCCGAGTCTTGTAACTTATTGGCGTTAGGGTAGTTACATGGAAGGTTCTCATGGCGGAACGATGCGCCAAGGAGGTTCTTCGGCGATTGGGGCGATGCGGCAACTAAGCGAGCCTCTGTCGTGCTCTAACAAGTAGGGGCAGTCCCAGGAGATGCATATATGGCGATCGGGAAACTGGGGTTGTTGGCGTTTTGGGGCGTTGTCGCAACGGCGCTGTTTGCGAGTTCGGCGGCAGCAGAATCGAAGGCCCGCATCGTTCGTCTCAGTGACGTGCAGGGCAACGTGCAGATGGACCGTGCGACCGGCAACGGTTTCGAACGGGCTTTTCTCAACATGCCGGTGATCGAAGGGACTCAGCTGAAAACCGGCGAAGAGGGCCGCGCCGAAATCGAGTTCGAGGACGGGAGCGCACTGCGCATCGTGCCGGACAGCGAAGTGAGCTTTACGCATCTTGCCCTCGGCGACGATGGCCGGAAGTTGAGCACCGTGCAACTGACGGGCGGGACGCTCTACGTCAATGTTCGCGGGCAGAAGGGCGATACATTCACGGTGAATTTCGGCAGCGAGACGGTCACTCTAACGGAGCCAGCGCACTTCCGTCTGGACCTGACAAGTGACGAGGCAACGCTGGCTGTGTTCAAGGGCCGGGTAGAAGTGAGCGGGCAGTCCGGTCCCGTGGAAATCTCGGAGAAGCACAGCGCGACGTTCGACGTGCACAGCGATCGCTACGAAGTCGCGAAGAACTACGAAGAGGACCCGTACGACGACTGGGACAAACAACAGTCCGAATATCACGACCGTTACGCCAACGCGCGCAATGCGGACGTGTCGTCGCCATACGCGTATGGCTGGAGCGATTTGAACTACTACGGCAGCTACTTCTCGGTTCCCGGCTATGGCATGGTCTGGCAGCCTTACTTCCTCGACGCGAGCTGGGATCCGTACATGGATGGCGGCTGGGTCTGGTATCCCGGGTATGGGTACATGTGGGTCTCGGCGTATCCGTGGGGATGGATGCCGTACCGGTATGGCAGCTGGACGTTCCTTCCCGGGTATGGCTGGGTCTGGCAGCCCGGGTACTGGAATACCTGGTATACGGTGCCGCGGGTTGTGAATCCTCCGGCGAGAACGGTGATCCCACAGCCACCAGCCCGGACGCGGACGACCGTGATGGTCGGGCGGGGTTTGGCGACACTGCCTGCGGCCAGGACGACACGGTTGACGATCACGCCGGGATCGGCCGGATTGGGAGTGCCGAGGGGCGCCGTACGCGACCTTGAACGCGTGGCTCGGGAAGCGAACCGGAGCACACGTCCGGTAGAAGTCAGAACTGACCGTGCGGCCGGTCCGCCAGACACGGGCGCCGCGCCCGCTCCGCCAAGGACAGGCTCGCCTGCTCCTTCGCGGCAGGTCTCAACTCCGCGGACATCGTCTCCGCCGCCGGCGCCGCGAATGCCGTCACCGCCTCCATCGGCGCCGTCGCGGAGCGCGAAACCGCACTAGAATCCTTGCAGATGAGGGCGCCCGATGCGGACGCCCTCCTCATTTTTGTCGGGAAGAGCATAAGGCCCGACTACTGGACCACGATCCCGGCGTAGCCGACGACGGCATCGCGGTCTCCAGAGACGTCGCCGGAAGTGGCGTACTTCACGAGCGTTGCCGAAGTCGCTCCGAGACGCTTGGCGGCAGTCAGCATGGCAATCGCGGGGCCGAAGCCGCACATGCTGACATCTTCGTTCATCACGACATCCCACAGGCCACGCGGATCGAGGTCTAACACGCGCTCGATCGCTTTTCGGTCCTTCACGCGAGTGACAGCGTCGGGCTCATAGTGGTTCATGTCGCTCGAGGCGACGATCAGAACCTTCCCGGACTGGGATGCGATGACATTGCCAAGGGCCTCGCCCAGCGCGCGCAGGGTTTCATAGTCACTGGTTCCAACCGCAATGGGAAGAAAGCGCAAGTGAGGGTTCCGCATCTGCAGAAAGGGAAGTTGCACTTCGATGGCGTGCTCGGAGCGGTGCGCGGCGCTGTCTTCACCAGCCTGGTGACACTGCTGGAGAAGTGCTGTTCCGAGGTCGTTGTCGGCGGCCACCTCGCCGAGAGGGGTCTGCCAGGACTCGCGCGTCATAACGGCCAGGGGGTGTCCCATTCCCGTATGGTTCGGGCAGAGAACCACGGCGCGGTCGGGGACATCGATGCGCGCATACACTGCGCCGGCCACGTGGCCCGAGAACATGTATCCGGCGTGGGGCGCGATGCAGCCGATGGCGGAGATCCGAGGTGCGTCGACGGTGTGAGTGAAGATTTCGATCTCCTTCCGGAGGTCCTCCGGGCGACGGGGATAAAATCTGCCGGCAACAGCCGGAGTGCGGACGGAGGAAGTCATGGGGAGCCTCCTGACTTCAGCATTCAGTTCCGGGGTCGCAGCGGGGTCCGCCGGGACTGGAACTCGCGTGCTACTCAGTTCCCTCGTGCAGGGCACGGAACAGAGCAGCGCTCTTGGCCAGAGCGAGTGCTTCGGCTCGAACCGTTGGTTTCACTGCGCTCTTCGCCAAGGCGGCGCGGAGCACAGCTTCATCGTATCGCGTCCGGAGGTTGTTCCACAGTGTCTTGCGTTTTTGTCCGAAGGACAACTTCAGGAAGGCGACGAATTCGTTCTCGGGGACATGGAGTTCGGCGGCGCGAGGGGCGATGGTCATGCGCACGACGCTGGAATGGACCTTCGGCGGCGGTGCGAATGCCCCAGGCGGAAGCGTGAACAGCTTCTCCACGCGGGCGTAGAGCTGCGCTGTGGCCGACAGCAGACCATAGTCGCGGCTGCCTGGGGACGCAGCCAATCGGTCGGCGACCTCCTTCTGCACCATGATCACGATCGTCGAGAAATAGCTGTGATACTCGAGCAGGCGCAGCACGATATCGGACGTGATGTAGTAGGGAAGGTTGCCGACGACAAGCGCCGGCTCGGGAACAAATGTCAACCCAGGGCGAACACTGCCGGGTTTGGGCCCAAAGACCGTATCCAGCTCGATCTTGAGAATGTCGCCCTCGATGACTTCCACGTTCGGACGAACGGCGAACATCATGCGCAGCTGCGCAGCAAGCACGCGATCGAGTTCGACAGTGATGATTCGTCGGGCCTTGGGTGCGAGGAGCGCGGTAAGCGCGCCACGGCCGGGGCCAATTTCGAGCACGGTTGCGTGCGAGATGTCACCCAGGGCGTCGACGATGCGGTGCGCGGCTGCCGGGTTGGCCAGGAAATGCTGGCCGAGCTTGGGCTTATGACCTTTGTGCACGGTGGCGCCTTTCGGCACGTTGACCCTCGTTCTTTTTGCCGATTAGACTGGCAGGTTCCTTTTTGTTTCGCAAACATCATAGCTTGAGCGGGGCAAATTGCCCCTGCCAGGAGGCCTTCAGACATGCACATTGCCTTCGTAGCTTCCGAGTGCGTTCCATTTTCCAAGACGGGAGGGTTGGCTGATGTGGTCGGCGCGCTGCCCAAAGCACTGGCGGCCCTTGGACACCAGGTCAGTGTTTACTTGCCGCGTTATCGGCAGACGAAGCTGACCGACCCGCAAACTGTGGTACGGAGCATCACGGTACCATTCGATGACAAGTATCGCTTCTGCTCGGTCATGACGGCGGGCAGCTCTTCCGGTGTCCGGTTCTATTTCATCGACTATCCGCCCTATTTCGACCGCGAGGCGCTGTATGGCACCTCGGCCGGCGACTATCCGGATAACGCCGAACGCTTTGCGTTATTTTCGCGGGCGGTGCTTGAGGCCTCGAAGGTTCTGGGTGTGCCGCATGTGTTCCACTGCCACGACTGGCAATCGGCGCTGCTGCCGGTTCTGCTGCGAACACTCTATGCGGAGGATCCTGCGTTTCGGGATGTAGCTACGGTCTTTACCATTCACAATATGGGCTACCAGGGCCTTTTCCCGCCTGACATTCTGCCCCTGCTGATGCTGCCCTGGGATCTGTTCACGATTGCGAAGATGGAATTCTTCGGGCAGGTGAATTTCCTGAAGGGAGCGCTGGTTGTCTCGGATTTCATCACGACCGTGAGCAAGAAATACAGCCAGGAGATTCAGACGACCGAATACGGATTCGGACTCGAGGGGGTGCTGCGCAACCGCGCGGCCACGGTGACCGGAATTCTGAACGGTGTGGACTATGACGACTGGAGCCCGCAGACGGATAAATTCGCATCGGCGAAGTATTCCCCGCAGGACTTGGCCGGCAAGAAGCAATGCAAGGCGGATCTTTTGAACACATTTGGGGTTGCCAGTCCTGACCTCAGCCTGCCCGTGATTGGCATCGTGTCGCGCTTTGCGGCACAGAAGGGCTTCGACCTGATCTCGCAGATCATGGACCGGCTGGCACGCGAAGAGATGATTGTTGTGGCCCTGGGCGCCGGCGACAAGCCTTACGAGGAGATGTTCCAGCGCTTGAACAGGCAATTTCCGAACAAGATAGCCGTGAAAGTGGCCTACGACAACGCTGTGGCTCACAAGATCGAAGCGGGCGCAGATATGTTCCTGATGCCTTCAAAGTATGAGCCGTGCGGCCTGAATCAGATCTACAGCCTGAAGTACGGCACGGTGCCGATTGTGCGTGCCACGGGCGGTCTTGACGACACGATTGAGCCCTGGGATGCGCGCACTGGCAAAGGAACCGGCTTCAAATTCTCCGACTACAACGGGGAGTCACTGCTGGCGACGATCAAGCAGGCATTGCTTGCGTTCCGCGATCAATCGTCGTGGCAGACGCTCATGCGCAACGGGATGGGCAAGGACTTCTCCTGGGGAGCTTCGGCGCGGGAGTACGGGAAGATTTACGACCGCGTGCGGCAGATGCGCACGACGGTTGCAACTCCGCCAGTGGATCTCAGGCGGGAACTGGTGTTGAGCTAATCTTCCGACTCAGCGACCAGCGGCTGGCGACCGGAGACTGTCGGCGCTACACTCAGTTCTCAGGTTGACCGGCATGTCCGCCCACACCATCTTCCACGTCGACATGGATGCTTTCTTCGTGTCGGTCGAGGAGCTGTTCGACCCGTCGCTGAAAGGCAAGCCCGTAGTCGTGGGCGGCCAACGCGACGAACGGGGAGTGGTTTCTGCCGCGTCCTACGCCGCCCGCAAGTTCGGCGTACATTCGGCCATGCCCCTGCGCACAGCGGCAAAACTCTGCCCGCAGGCGATCTTCGTCAATGGACATCCGGAGCGGTACCGCGAATACTCGACCCGAGTGCATGAGGTTCTCTGCCAGTTTTCGCCACAAGTCGAGATGGCCTCGGTCGACGAGGCGTACCTCGACATGAGCGGCACAGAACGTCTCCATGGGCCGCCGCTGCGCTCGGCACATCGGCTGCATGAAGCGATGAAGGAGGCGACGCAGCTCAATTGCTCGATCGGCATTGGCACCTCGCGCCTGATCGCCAAGGTCGGATCGGCAAAAGCCAAGCCCAACGGTGTGATCTGGGTTTTGCCGTCGCAGGAGGCGAAATTTCTGGCTTCGCTTGATGTTCGTGACATTCCCGGAGTCGGGAAAGTCACAGAGCAGAGGCTGCGCGAAATGGGAATCGAGCGCGTAGGGGACCTCCGCCGCTTCGACGATGCCGAACTGGAGCAACGTTTTGGGAAATGGGGGCTGGCGCTGGCCGGCAAAGCTCGAGGCGAAGATGCCGGGGGCTGGTTCGACAGCGAGGTAGGAGAGAACGCCGATCCCAAGTCGATCAGTCATGAGCATACGTACGAAGAAGACACTGCCGACGAGCAACGGCTGCACTCGACGCTGATGCGGCTCAGCGAAATGGTTGGGCGGCGCCTTCGCGAGGGAGGCTACTTCACCCGGACCATCCAGCTGAAATTGCGCTATAAGGATTTCACGACCATCACCCGGGCCCACTCCCTCGAGGAACCCACACAGCTCGATACCGAGATCTTTGAAACTGCGCGCCGCCTCTTCCGGCAAAATTGGAAGAAGGGAATACCGGTGCGGCTTCTCGGCGTACAGACATCGAATTTTGAATCCGGCCCCGCGCAGATGGATCTGCTCGAGCCGACGCGCCAACAACGCTGGCAGAAGGCGCTCGCGGCCGCCGATCATCTTCGGGACAAGTTTGGGGAATCGAGTATCGGTCTAGCGAGCGGAATGAAGGGCGGGTTCCGCGAACGGGTTCATGAGAACCCGGCAGCCTTGCCGGGGAAAACGCCACGCAAGAAACCGGATCAAACCGGCTGATTGCCGCTTGGTCGTGCGATCTGGCTTCGAGCCCGCCGCTGACTTTGCTTCCAACACCGCTGCGGGTCTAAAATCCTCCCGTCAATTTGCCCCAAGGAGGACCCCATGCCTCGCTTGTTTCAGTTGCTTGCCTGCGGTTGCGTACTCGTTTTCGTCCTTTCATTGATCACGTGCGGCTCGGAGCACTCCAGTGACGAACTCTACGTGCTCGTCTCCGCAAATATCCAGGTGCCGTACTGGAAAACGGCTGGCGCAGGATTTTCGCAGTCCGCGTCGCAGTTGAAAGTCAGATACGACTTTGTCGGGCCCGACGAATATGACCCGAAAGCCGAGAAGGATGCTTTCGACAAAGCAGTCGCGAAGAAGGCGACGGGCATTCTGGTGTCTGCCGCCGACGCCAAGCTGCTCAAGGACAGCATCGATGCCGCGATCGGCGCCGGGATCCCGGTGATCACCGTCGATTCTGACGCGCCCGCGAGTAAGCGTCTGTTTTTCATCGGGACGAACAACTATCAGGCCGGGGTGACCGGGGGCCTACGCCTCGCCGCAGAGTTGAAGGGCAAGGGCAATGTCGTCGTGTTCACCATGCCAGCCCAGGCAAATCTGGCGGAGCGGCTGCGCGGCTACCGCGACGCTTTGGAGAGTCATCCCGAGATCAAGATTGCCCGTGTCGTCGATATCGCGGGCGATCCCCGCGTCGCCTTCGACACGACGACGGAGATTCTCGGCAAAGAGAAGGACAAGGTCGATGCGTTCGTCTGCCTGGAAGCGCAGGCGGGCAAGGAAGTGGCGACCGTGCTCAACTCGAACAAGGTGACCAATAAGGTCGTGATCGCCATGGACACCGATCCTGACACGCTGGAGTGGATCCGCAAAGGCGTGATCGCCGCGACCATCTCTCAAAAGCCTTACACCATGACCTACGTGGGATTGCGGATGCTGGACGACCTCTACCACCATAAGCTGCCAAACATGTCGTCGGATTTCTCCAAGGACGTGTTTGCACCGGTCCCGGCATTCGTCGATACGGGCTCGGCGCTGGTAGACAAGGCCAACGTCGAAGCATTCATTCAGATGAAACAGGCGGCGACGGGGAAATAGATTGCAGAAGTCAGATTGCAGAAGAGCTACGAGCTTCGAGGTGTGAGCTTCGAGCGATCGAGGGCAAGTTTGCTCGTAGCCCATGGTTCAGAGCTTTTCACTTTTGCAATCTGACTTCTTACCTCTGCAATCAAGAGATGTATTCGCGGATATAGGGGTCGCGTGACGAGGCGAGATCGTGCGCATTGCCATCGAAGATCACCTTGCCGTCGCGCAGTAACAGGAAACTCATCGGCACCTCGCACTGCTGACCCCTGGGGAGCGGCACGAGCTGGTTCGTGTTCTTGTCGAACTGATTTGTGGCCATCGTGAAAGCGTCCTGCAGGCGATGGGTGACGAGAAGCGCGCTGGTTTTATAGACGTCGCGCTGTTTCATGATCAGTTCGATGATCGTATTCGATGTGACCGGGTCCAACCCGCCGGTGGGCGAGTCATAGAGAAGAACTTCCGGCTGCGTGATGACAGCCCGGGCGATGGCGACGCGCCGCCGCATGCCGCCGGAAAGTTCGGACGGAAACATGTCGATGGTGCGTTCGAGCTCCACGAAGCGCAACGCTTCGCGCACCCGACGGTCGATTTCCTCTTCGGAAAGGCCCTCCTCCATGAGGCGGAAAGCAACGTTATCGCGAACCCGGAGCGAGTCGAACAGGGCACTCTCCTGAAAGACGATGCCGACGCGGCGACGCAGGTCGAACAGTTCCTGTTCGGACATGCTGGTCACTTCTTCGCCCAGCAGGGAGATCCTCCCACTGTCGGGGGGAAGCAATCCAAGCGCGAGCTTGAGGATCGTGCTCTTGCCTGATCCTGCTACGCCAAATAGCGCTTTGGTTTCGCCGTGTTCCAGGCGGAAAGAAACACCGTCCAGGACGACGTTCTCCTCGAAGGCGATGGCAACATTCTCGAAGACAATGGCGTACTGCGAGGCTTCCGGGTGTGCAACTCGCGTATCGCCGATGGGCAGAGTGGGAGTCGCCATCGCTTATCTGTACCCGAGAATCGCAAAGATCAGCTTGGTGATAAAGAAGTCGACGACCAGGATCAGGACAGAGGAAGCGACGACAGCCTGGGTTGTCGAGCGGCCAACGCCCTGCGTGCCGCCGCGGGTGGACATGCCGTAGTAGCAGCCGATGGTGGAAATAATGAAACCGAACAGGACCGGCTTCGCCAGGCCCATGAAGACGTCGCGGAAGACGAGAATCTGCCACGCATTCGACCAGTACTGACGCGAGTCGAGTCCGAAGAGCAGGCTGGCGACGGCATTGCCGCCGACGAGGCCGAGCAGATCGGCGATGATCGTCAGGAAGAACAGCATGAACACGGTGGCGGCAACGCGCGGTGTGACCAGCTTCTTGCTCGGATCGGTGCCGAGGGCACGCATGGCGTCGATCTGCTCGGTCACGATCATCGAACCGAGTTCGCTGGCCATGCCGGAGGCGTTGCGGCCTGCGACCATGAGTCCGGTGATCAGTGGGCCGAGTTCTGTAACCATTCCGATGGAGACCAACTGGCCGATCAGCGTGATGCCGCCGAAGCGCTGTAGGGTGTTGGCCGAATTCAAGGCCAGCAGGGCGCCGATGGAGAGGCCCGTGAGCACGACAATGGGGAGGGAGCCGACACCGATGAGGTCCGCCTGCATCAGCATGTCCCCGGCGTAGAGGGGCCGGCGGAAGAAATTCGCCAACGACTGCAGCGCCAGGAGGGAGTATTCCTGAATCGACAGGAGCGCTTCTTTGGCGACTTCGACAGGCGAAATCAGCTCGATTTCCAGTGCCATGTGATCCCAGAGACTATAGCAGAGCGAAAAAGGTAGTTGCACACCCCAGCGCCAGCGGCCCGTTCAGGAGAGGTTGATGGGGGATCCTGAATCCGCTCAGTGGTTGTTCTTCTTCTTGATCTCGATACCCAGCCGCTTGATCTTCTGGTTCAGTGTCGATAACGGAACATGGAACCGTTCCGCGGCTTCCGTCTGGTTCCAGCCGCATTTCTCCAGCATGTCCATGATGATGCGACGCTCGCAGTCTTCGACGATGTCAAAGAGGGAAGCTCCCGGATCGGCATCCAGCAAGGGGACCGGAGTCCCGCGGCCAACGATGTGGTCGGGCAGGAGATCAAGTCCAATGTCGATCTCGGACGACAGCACCACAGCGCGCTCAATCACATTCTCCAGTTCGCGCACATTGCCCGGCCATGGATAGTTCAGCAGCGGGCGCAAAGCCTCGGGTGTGATACGGCGGCGCTGGCGATCGTTCTCATCGGAGTACTTCTTGAGGAAATGATCGGCCAGCGGCGGAATGTCTTCGCGGCGCTGGCGCAGCGGTGGCAGATCAATCGTGATGACATTGAGCCGGTAGAACAGATCCTCGCGAAAACGTCCTTCGCGCACGAGCAGGCGCAGATCGACGTTGGTGGCAGCGATGATGCGAACATCCACCTGCATCTCCTGCACGCCGCCGAGATGCATGAACTTGCGGTCCTGCAGCACGCGGAGAATTTTGCTCTGGGTGTCCAGGCTCATCGTGCCGATCTCGTCCAGGAACAAAGTGCCGCGGTCAGCCACTTCGAACAAGCCCTTCTTGGAGGCAATGGCGCTGGTGAACGCACCTTTCACGTGGCCAAAGAGCGTGGATTCGAGCAGGTCGGGCGGCATAGAGCCGGTGTTGACCGGCACAAAGGGCCGGTCACGGCGGGGCGAATGCAGATGAATCGCTTTGGCAATGAGTTCTTTGCCAGTCCCGCTCTCACCCTGCAGCAGAACCGTGGAGCGGCTGGGCGCAACCTGAGAGACGAGGTCGAAGATCTTAAGCATCGCCTCGCTCTTACCGACAATGTTTTCGAAATCGTAGCGCTGTTTCAGCGCACGCTTGAGCTGAATGTTTTCTTCGACCGCTTTCTGGCGCGCCACGGCGGCGCGCACATCAGCCAGCAGCTTTTCGTTATCCCAGGGTTTCTGGATGAAATTGGCGGCACCGGTCTGCATGGCCCGCACGGCGTTCTCGACCGTGCCGTAGGCGGTGATCATGATGACCGCCTGCTCGGGGTTCTGCATGCGGATTTCGGCGAGCAGATCCATTCCATTTTTATCGGGGAGCGCAACATCGAGGAGAACGACATCAAAGACACGTCCGGCGAGGTGCGCGAGGCCTTCGCGGCCTGTCGCGGCTGTCGCCACCGAATATCCCTCGAGTTGCAGCAGAGTTTCCAGCGATTCCCGGATCTCCGCTTCGTCATCGATCACGAGGACGGAGCCCAAGCTCTCCGGCATGCTTATGTTCTCCGGCATAGTTCGACGCGAAACCACCGCAGCTTCAGACATGGACGGCCTTCCTGACTAGGGGGAAATCCAACGTGAAGGTTGTGCCCTCGCCCGGCCGGCTCTCTACGCGGATCTTCCCCGCATGCTCCTGAATGATGCCGTAGGTCACGGAGAGCCCCAGACCGGTACCGCGGTTCTGGCCTTCGCCGGGCGAATTCTTTGTCGTGAAAAACGGATCGTAGATCCGGTGAATGTGTTCCTGCGCGATGCCGGCGCCAGTATCGGCCACGCGTACGCTGACAAGATCGCCGTTCTGCGTCGTGACCCGCAACACGCCGCCTCCGGCCATGGCATCCTTGGCGTTCAGGAACAGGTTCAGGAAAACCTGTTGCAGCCGTCCCGCATTCCCCTGGATGGCGGGAAGGCTCATTTCGAGTTCCTTCTCCACTTTGATTTGCGCGATCTTGAACTGGTGTTCGAGCAAGGCGAGCGTGTCGGCGATCACCTTGTTGACATCGATCTCGGTGAATTCAGTTCCGGTCGTGCGCGAGAAATTCAACAGGTTGTTGACAATCTCTGACGCGCGGAAGGTCTGCTTCGTGATCTTCTCGAGCAAGCCGGCTTTCTGCGGATCCGACTGCAACTGCTTGGCCAGCATCTGGGTATACGACGAAATCACGGCCAGGGGCGTGTTGACCTCGTGAGCGACACCTGCCGCCAGAAGCCCGATGGAGGAGAGTTTGTCGGCCTGCGAGAGCTGGGCTTCCAGTTCCATGCGCTCGGTGATGTCGTCCATGATGACCAGCCGGCCAACGACGTGGAACTTGCGGGTCACGAGCGGTGCGATGGCCACGTTGACCGTGCGCCATTCCCCGCTCGGCGTGCCGAGGCGGAATTTGTAGAGATTGTGGATGCCCGGATTCTGGCGGACGCGGTAGAACTCCTCTACGAAAGCGGCCGGGAAGACTTCACTCAGCGACCGTCCGACCGCCTGCCAGCGCGGCAGGGCATACATGACTTCCATCTGCGAGTTCCACGACTCGATACGATCCTGCAGATCGACCGCGAGCACGCCGACGTTGATCGACTCGACGATATTCTCGTTGAAGTCCTTGAGGCGTTCATACTCGGTGACCTTTTGCTCGAGCGAGGCGTACAGGCGGGCATTTTGAATCGCGATGCCGATATAACCGGCCAGCGTCTCGAGCAACTCGACGTCTTCGCTCGAAAGGAAGTCGCCATCCATCGTCTTACCGAGTCCGAGGAAGCCGATCGTCTTCTGCTGCGCGTGGCAGGGGATGTAGTAGTTGAGGTCGAGGCGGGCAATTGCTTCCTGCGCGGACGGCGTCTCGCGCGGGACCAGGTGGGTGTTCTCGAAGAAAACGTGCCCGATGGCGTCTTCGATCCTGGGTTTTGCGAGGAAGGAGAGATCGATGCCCCCGAGGTGCGACATGCCGAACGACTTCGTGATTTCGAATCGAGAACCGTCGGGATTGGCGAGGAAGATCGCCATCCGGTCCACCAGCAGCGTTCGCGACAGGCGATCGGTGACCGAGGTGAGCATCTTGTTCAGATCGGTTTCGGAACTGAGCTCACGGCCGAACTCGATCAACGTGCGGCGGTAGTCGTAGCGTGTGCGGTAGAAGAACTGGTCGAGCTGGTCCTGAATCCATTTCCGCACGGGGTCGAACAACAACGCCGTCACTGCGATCGCGACCATCAATCCGTAAGGACCCGTGCTCGGCACTTGCGTATGCACGAGTTCCGCGATTCCAGCCACGCCCAGAAAATACGCTGCCACGATCGCTGCAGCCGCGAGCGTGTACGCCATACCGCGCTTGAAGATGAGATCGACGTCCATCAGGCGGTAGCGGAAGATGGCGTAACCGAAGGTCAGCGGCAGTAAGCCAAGGGACAGCACCGACACCTTCATGCTGAGTGTCGGCATCACCCCGAACAGGAACGGCACGACATACAACAAAGTAAAAGGCGTGATGGCGAGAATCGTGCCGCGGGTGATCCACTTCAGTTGCTGGCGAAGAATGGGCGTGCCGGCGCGGTGATAGCGGTAGACGAGCACGTACGCAGCAGCCGCGAAGAGCACGGTCGAGTATCCCCAGTGCAGCCGATCCAGGTTCCAGCGCAAGTGCTGGCTGGCTTGCAGGAACTGAATGGCCAAAATCTGTACTCCCAGCAGGATTGCTCCGGGGATGTAGAGGACAGGCGGCAGCCACCGGTTCCGGCTCACGAATGTGGGCCGCTCCGGAAATACGAGCACGAAGTGCAGGAATAACGCCGCCTGGAGCAGCCATGCCACTTCGTTGCACCAGAAGATCGTCCAGTCGAAATCATTGAACTTGCCGGTGTAGTGGAAGGCGTAAAAGACGAACGACACCAGGCAGAAAATGTAGAAGTGGGTGGAACCCACTGCCGTCCAGCGGCGCAGGAAGACGTACAGACCAATTCCCAGGTAGATGAGGGCAATCAGCCGCAGCCAATCGTTCATGGAGCGGTCGGCGGGCACGAGGACCACTTCCACGTCGACTGGGAACGAGCCACGGATCAGGGAGTAGGTGGCCTTTGAATATACTCCCGAAAAGTAGAGCTGCCGGCTCAGGCCGGCGGAGGTCGTTACTTCACGTCCATTGACGCTGATCACGGTGTCGCCGGAACGAATACCAGCACGCGCCGCGGGGCCGTTTGGGTCCAGCCGAGCGGCAATCAGGTGACCGGTCTTCTCCATCCACCAGACACCGTCGTCGGGAAACAGGTATTGTTTGTCGACTTTGTAGTTGTAGCCCGAGAAAACGATGGCGGCGACAGTCAGCAGGCCCAGAAGGATGGCAGTAAAGCGGGCCTGTAAGTCGCGGTTCATGGGCTGGGACTGTGTCGCTGCGGCAGGACTAGAGAACTGCCGCTGTGCAGGTATCTGCAACTGATCTGCCACGGGCTGTGATTCTCTGTACAAATAAGTCCCTTGCCTATAGCGACTTCCATGATTATAGAGGCGGTTCCATCCGGTTGATATGAAATATGGAATCGGCATGTATTTATTTTGGAATTGGCATGCCAGTCAAGCTCTTTTGCGGTTGGGCCAAGATGGCGCTCCTGAGGACCTGGGCGGGAGCTTGGAAGACAGCGAGGCGGGCGGGAACGGTGCGGTTAGAGAGACGAGAGATCACGGGCAGAATAGGCTCAAGAACGCCACAAAAACCTGCTGAAACTGAGATCTGATGCAATGGAAGGGTCCGTGAACTTCCCCGGGTTCGCGTACCCCTTCCATAGTTAGCCCCCTCAACTACTTAAGCGAGGCGAGCAAAATCGTTTCCGAGGCCGGCACGTTCTGGGCGCGCAGCTCTGCTTCCGCCCTGCTTTCCTGCAACTGGTAGGTTCGCGCGCTGCCTTCCAGGCGGACGCTGGACAGGAAGTACTGACTACCATAGCGTCTGAACACGAGCATGGTGTTTTCAGAAGCTCTGCGAGTTTCACCCGCAGACGACACCGAGAGCGCGCTGGTGCGGGCGTCGACGTTGCGAATCGAAAGAATCTTGCCATTTAATCCCGCGGAGCCTACGACACACTCCCCGGCGGGAATGATTTTGTTGTTGACTATGAAGTCGAACGGAACCTGAGCTTTGACGCTGGACTGCGTCAAGGACTGGGCGGCCAACAGGCCCGACAGCAACAGCAGCGTCACCGGGAGCATCCACTTTTCGCGTTTCATAATTCACCTCCGTGAAAATCGGGAAGCTCGGTGGAAGAACCTTCTCTGTTCCCCACAAAGTGATGCCATATTGCGGCAAGCCTCTAGAAACGTCCATGGAGCCTGCCTGAAGCGGTCTGAATTGATCTGAAGGCCACGCCGCTCGCACCTCCCATGGCGCAGGGTTCTACGACTCCGGATCGAAGAAACGTCAGGGCTGCCAATAGCACTAGTAACTTGCAAGCTGTCGGCAGCGAGCGGCCCGCCTTGACAGTCATCGCCTGCCAGACCAGAATCTCTCACTGGCCGAAAGAGGATTTAGGGAGCATGCCCGTGGCTGATAAGCGAGTCCGATTTGACGAGTACGTGCTGGACTATTCCCGTTTTCAGTTGTCTCGTAATGGTTGCCCACTGAAGCTGGAAGGACTCCCCCTGCAACTGCTGATGTTTCTGGTGGACAGGCGCGGACAGATGGTGACACGCGAGCAAATCGCCGACGCGCTCTGGGGGAGAGACGTGTTCGTCGATGTGGAACAGGGCATTAACACGGCGATCCGCAAAGTCCGGATGGTGCTGGATGACGACTCAGGACAACCCCGGTACCTGCAAACGGTTGTCGGGCGAGGCTACCGCTTTGTGGCGTGTATCGATGAGGTCGATGGGGACGGACGGCGCGTGTCGAACAGCGGCTCGGTTTCGGCGGTGGAGCTCGGGCGCGCGATCATGGCAGCAGCCGGGCTAGACCCTGACGATCCTTTGGGCCAAGGCAAAATCCCACCTAAACCCTAAACGCGCCCGAAGGCGGCGTCCGGCGCTGATTCGTTTTACAATCCAGGTATGTCCCGCTTTGAAGAAATTGCCGATCTTGAACGACGTTATCTTCTACAAACCTACAGCCGTTATCCCGTCGCTCTGGAAAAAGGGAAGGGCGTTTTCCTGTTCGATTTTGAAGGCAATAGGTACCTGGATTTTGTCTCTGGCATCGGAGTGAATGCGCTCGGCCACGCTCATCCGCGGATCGTAAAGGCGATTCGTGAACAGGCCGCGAAGCTCATTCACATTTCGAATCTCTACTACAACGAATATCAGGGAAGGCTCGCGCAGAGGCTCTGCCAGCTCTCGGGCCTGGACCGCGCCTTCTTCCAGAACAGCGGAACGGAAGCGATCGAAGGCTCCATCAAGCTGGCTCGCCTTGCCGGGCACCGGATCGGTGGCGATGCCAAATGCAAGCTTGTGGGTCTGGAGGGCTCCTACCACGGGCGCACTTTCGGCGCACTCTCTCTGACCGGCCAGGATAAACACCGCAAGGGATTCGAGCCGTTGCTCGGCGACGTAACCTTCGTCCCGCAGAACAACATCGAAGCCCTGCGCGCGGCTATCAACGAGAACACCTGCGCCATCGTGCTGGAGCCGATTTTTGGCGAAGGCGGAATTCTGGAGTGTTCGGTGGAATTCCTGCAGGAGTGCCGTCGGCTGGCAGACCAGCATCAGGCGGCGTTGATTTTCGACGAAATCCAGTGTGGGCTAGGGCGCACGGGTACTCTGTTTGCTTTCCAAACATTCGGAGTTGTCCCCGACATTCTCGCTATCGCGAAGCCGATCGCCGCCGGGTTACCCCTCGGCGCGTTCCTGGCGCGTGAGAAATTCGCCACCGCGATCTCGCCTGGGCAGCACGGCACGACCTTTGGGGGAGGTCCGCTAGCCTGCCGCGTGGCACTGGAATATCTCGCCATCGTCGAGGAGGAAAAACTGCTCGAGAACGTCAATGGCGTGGGAGCCCACCTGCACCAGGAATTGCAGCAATTGGTGGGCAAATATGCAGGCGCGCAGACGGTCCGCGGGAGAGGATTTATCCAGGGACTTGTGCTGGACATGCCGGCCCGTCCTTTCGTGGAGCAAGGACTGGCAGAAGGCGTCCTGTTCAACGCCACGCAGGATACGGTCCTGCGCTTCCTGCCACCATTCCTCATGCAAGAGAAGCACGTGGACAAGGGTGTTCGCGTGCTGAAGAAGCTACTGGGAAAGAAGCGAAAGAAGGAACCGGCGGTAGTTCCGGCCGCGTGAGAGGCCGTCCCTGGGGCGCTCTGGTGGTGGTATTTCCTTTGTCACAACAAGGAGATACCCGACCTCACCCAGGCAGCCAGAAAAAACAAATCCGGGGGAACCGATAGCTCGATTCCCCCGGGACAGAAGCGACAGAGGCGATATTCACTTAGATAGACTCTGCGGACGAGATTTTAGTTGCCCACAGGAACGCCAAGAATCGAAGAAAAATCCCCTTCCTCTGTTGGGGCAACGTCCCACAGCCCCTGGCAAGAGCACTGGTTGGATCTTGCTGGTGGCCGTATGCGCTACCTGAAGGCTGGTTCGGGCCGGGCCTTGATGCTGGTCCACGGCCTGATGGGCTATTCATTTTCTTGGCGATTCACTATTCCGGCTCTGGTTCCTCACGCCACGGTGTACGCCATCGACAATCTCGGGGCGGGCTTCTCCATCGCGCCGGCCGGGATGGACTGCTCGATGCGTGCTGCTGCTGGACGCGTGCTGAGTTTCGTGGATGCTGCGGGGATCGGTGACTATGACTTGCTGGGCACGTCGCATGGCGGGGCGGTGGCGATGCTGGCCGCTGCCATTTCCGCAGACCATGCGGACCGGCGTCTGAAGCGCCTGATCCTGGTCGCACCTGTCAATCCATGGTCACGTCACGGGCGAAGGCTAGCTCCCTTCGTGGGAGGGAAGGTTGGGTCGTTCCTCTTTCGCAACACTGTGGAACGCTGGCGACTCTTTGACTATCTGTGGTTGCGGCGACTGTTTGGTGACGGGAGGCAGATTCCACCCGATTCGCTGGAAGGCTACCGGCGTCCGGTTCGCTTGAACCATGGCTTGGAGCATGGCCGGCGCATTGTGAGCACCTGGACCAAGGATCTCGACGACCTGGCGGGTACCCTGCCAAGAATTCGCGATTATCCGACGCTGCTCATCTGGGGCACGCGGGACCGGGCAGTGTCGTTCCGTTCCTCCGAGTCCCTGCGAGGGATTTTCCGCGACAGCCGGCTGGTGGCACTTCCAGGAGTAGGACATTTGCCCTACGAGGAAGCGCCGGAAGAGTTCAACCGGGCGCTGATCGGATTCCTGGCAGAATCATAAGGCCAGAATCAACTCGAGGCGGTAGCACTACACTCTTCAAAATGGGTCATGCCGTTTTCGACGCTCTTCGCACGTTTATCGCGCACTACGGTTATTGGGCCGTAGCGCTGGCATTGCTGTGCGAGAACGCCGGAATTCCGGTGCCAGGGGAGACGACGCTGCTGCTTGCCAGTTTTCTTGCCTATTCCGAGCATCAACTTCATCTGGGCTGGATCATCATGGTGGCAACACTTGCTGCTACCGCCGGCGACAACCTGGGGTACGCCCTCGGCCGACACGGTGGGAGACCCTTGTTGAATCGCTATCAGAGAGTATTCCGTGTCCCGCAACGCTCTCTCGACAGGGGAGAGGACCTGTTCGCCCGGTACGGCGCGGCAACGATTTTCTTCGCCCGCTTCATCTTCGGCATGCGCGTCTTTGCCGGACCGCTGGCGGGTGTGCTACGGATGCCCTGGAGAGCATTCGCTCTGTTCAATTTTCTGGGAGCGGTTGTGTGGGTGTCCGTAATTGCCACCGTCGGATACCTGTTTGGACGCCACTGGGACGTCCTTGAGCGGGCCATCAAGCGGTTCGACATCGCGCTGGTGATTGCGCTCGCGGTCTTCCTCTTGCTGTGGTGGAAGCGGCAGGATTGAGGCTCCGAAACCAGCAAATTCTCGA
>Ga0335084_10000447_pt1 | contig 34718 bp, 27 predicted proteins | sample Lox_Sample_44_FD_206721 | JGI IMG/M metagenome (GOLD analysis project Ga0335084, IMG submission 206721) | Soil microbial communities from Loxahatchee National Wildlife Refuge, Florida, United States - Lox_Sample_4.4 | ecosystem: Environmental > Terrestrial > Soil > Wetlands | place: USA...
CCCTTCTTCGACCAGCTCGCCATTCAAAAAAAATCCTGCCCGGTCACCCACACGGGAGGCTTGTTGAATGTTATGCGGAACCAGAATGATCGTATAATCTTTTTTTAGCTGGAAGAGTGTTTCCTCAATGCTGGTTGTAGAGATGGGATCCAATCCTGAACAGGGCTCGTCAAGCAGCAGAACTTCCGGTTCCAACGCCAAGACGCGTGCAATGCACAGACGCTGCTGTTGTCCGCCCGAAAGGCGAAAGGCCGAGGTGTGCAGACGGTCTTTGACCTCCTCCCAGAGAACGGCGGATCGAAGTGCTTTTTCGATCATCTCATTCAGCCGGTTTCTTCGATGGGTGCCGCTTAATTTGGGGCCGTAAGCAATATTGTCGAAGATGGACATAGGAAGGGGTGTTGGAAGATCAAAAACCATCCCGATTCGCCTCCTGAGATGGGTGAGATCTATCCTGGGGTCATAGATATCCATTTCATCTAAGTGAATCGTTCCCGTGTGGCGGGCTCCAAAAACCAAATCCGTCAGGCGATTCAGGCTTTTAAGGAGCGTTGTTTTTCCGCTGCGAGCCGGGCCGAAGACAGTAAAAATCTCTTTGGGTTGAATATTCAGACTGATACCCCGCAGAGCCTGGACGGATTCGTAATAAAAACTGAAATCTTTGATAACCATTTTACTTTCTTGGGACATAGAACCCCTTTAGGCCCGACGGCGGATATACCGGGTGATTAACCACTGGGCCATCATGTTGATGAGCAAAACGAACAGGATCAAGGCCGCACCGGTTCCGTAAGCCATCTTCATTGAAATTCCCTCTCTGGCAAGGATATAAAAATGAACGGACATCGTTCGGATAGGAGAAAAGAGAGAAGTCGGCATTACGAGGGAGGATCCGGCTGTCAGAATAACTGCCGCGGTCTCTCCGATACTTCTTCCGACGCTGAGCAGTATGCCTGTAAAGATTCCCGGCAATGCTCCGGGAAGGACCACATGGATGACCGTTTGCCATTTCGTCCCACCCAAGGAATGACTCACTTCGCGGTAAGAATAGGGGATTGCCATGATCGATTCCTCAGCCGTGCTGATGATGGTGGGCAAGATCATGGCTGCTAAAGTCAATCCGCCAGAGAGGATAGACCATCCCATATTCAGTTTGATAACAAAAAAGACAAACCCGAAGAGACCAAAGATGATGGAAGGGACTCCGGCCAGGCAGTCTGTCCCGAAACGAATCATCCGGCTCATCTTGCTCTCCCTTGTGTACTCCCTCAAGAAAATTGCTGTTCCAACCCCGAGAGGTGCACCGACGACGATCGCAACCAAGGTCAAAGCCGCAGTTCCCACAATGGTGGAGAGGATGCCGCCCTCGCGGCCCATTTCTTTCGGAGATTCGAGAAAAAAATGGAGTTGAAGGACGGGCAATCCCTCCCTCAGAACTTGAAATAGGATCAAGATCATTAACGCAATGGTGGATAGGGCAGCGATCCAAATAAGGAATTTTGCGATGTCTTGAGTCCAGTAACGCGCATGCTTAAAAATCAACGGGCCCTCCTTCGGGAAAGAAAGATGGCGAGGGTATTCAGAGCCATGATGATGAAGAAGAGGACGATTCCCGTGGCAAAGAGCGCTTGTCGATGGTCTCCGGAAGCGTACCCCATCTCAATGCCGATGTTCGTGGTGAGCGTCCTGGCTGAATCGAGGAAAGAAGTGGGCATCTTCACTGCATTTCCAAGGATCATAATCATCGCCATGGTCTCTCCGATGGCGCGGCCCATGCCTAAAATGACACTGGCTACAATCCCAGACCGGGCAGCCGGGATGAGCACGCGCCAAATCGTCTGCCAGTGCGTTGCTCCTAAGGCAAGCGCCCCGGCCTTATAAGAAGGAGGAAGGGCTTTCAGGGCATCCTCCGAGATTGTAATAATTGTTGGAAGGATCATAAAGCCCAAGACGACAGAACCTGCAAGGATGCTCAACCCCGGACCGCCCAGGTGATTTCGAATCAGGGGAACGAGGACAATGAGACCCCAGAACCCGTAGATCACGGAGGGAATGGCAGCTAGAAGCTGAATCGCAGGTCGGAAGAATGCCCCGACGGAGGGAGGGATGAGCTCAGACAGAAAAATCGTGCAGGCCAGTCCAAGGGGAATACCTAGAAGGAGAGCTCCAAGAGTTACCCAGAAGGAGCTTACAATCATCGGGAAGATGCCAAACAGACCTTTACTCGGGATCCATTTTTCACCAAGAAGAAAGGCCTTGGCACCCACCTTCAGGATCAAAGGAATTCCTTCTTCAAAGATGAAAAAAGTGATCAGGGCTAGTATAAAAATGGAAGAAAATGCGATCAGAAGAAGAATTCTCTCAATGATTTTCTCCTGCAGCTGCACGTTTATTCCTATCCCACTTTTTCTACGACGGGTACAAGCCCTTCTTTTAATAGCAATTTTTGAGCCGATGGGCTCAAGACGAAATCCAAAAAGGATTTTGCTTCTTCCGCCGGATCTCCGTTAAACAAAAATAGAAAAGGGCGAACCAACGTGTACTTGCCGTTGTTCACGTTCGCTAAACTGGGTTGGACGCCCGAGATTCTCAGCGCTTTTACCCGGTCATTGACCAATCCTAACGAAATGTATCCGATCGCATTGGCGTCGCTCGAGATAACCTGCCGTACCGCTCCGTTGGAGTCCTGGACCAAAGCCCCCAGGCTGATATCCTCTTTCCCCATCACAAACTTCTGGAAGGATTCTCTTGTTCCAGAGCCCTCTTCTCGGGTGACGATGTCGATGGGATGATCGGGTCCGCCCATCTCTTTCCAGTTTGCCGTCTTTCCGGAAAAAATTTCTCTGATTTGATCTAATGAAAGATCTTTTAAAGGGTTGGAGGGGTGGACAATGACGGCAATGGCATCCTTTGCGATGGTGACCGCATAAAGCTTCTTCTCGGCATCGATTAAGTTCCGCGAAGACATCCCAATATTTGCGGCCCCGCTGAAAGCGGCCTCAATCCCCGCGGTGGACCCACCCCCCTGGACATAGATGTGGGCCTCCGGGTGCATCGACATATATTCTTCTGCCAATAACCCAGCGAACGGCTCAACCGAAGTGGAGCCCGCCACCGTAATTCCCGTTCTCGATCGTTGACAACCCATGCATGTAACGATCAAGAACAGAGGTAGAAACCATAATAGAAATTTCGACTTTGTGCGCATTGATTCGGTGCCATTTGCACGGAGGATCGGAATAATGGAATATTGCTTTTCTTCTTTTAACCCATTACGCCACTCTTCCATTCTTCGTACCTTCTTGTCCGCCTCGTGATTATCCATATCTTCCTGTTACATAATTCTCGGTGCGCTGGTCCTTGGGTCGGGTGAAGATATCCCCTGTTGGGCCGTACTCCAGGAGTTCTCCCAATAAGAAGAATCCCGTCCAATCAGAGGTCCGAGCGGCCTGTTGCATGTTGTGGGTAACGATGACGATGGTGTAGCTTTTTTTTAATTCTTGCATCAACTCTTCAACCTTAAGGGTAGCGATGGGGTCTAGGGCCGAACAGGGTTCGTCCATCAGAATGACCTCGGGTTGGACAGCCAACACCCGTGCGATACAGAGCCGCTGCTGTTGCCCCAGGGTGAGGCCTAAAGCATTGGCATGGAGGCGGTCTGACACTTCCGGCCAGAGTGCTGCGGCCTTTAGGCTTTCCTCGACTTTTTCCTCAATCTCCCTTTCCGTGAGGATTCCCAATACCCTCGGACCAAAGGCGACGTTTTCAAAAAGACTTTTCGGAAAAGGGTTCGGACGCTGAAAAACCATGCCGACTCGTTGCCTGAGAGAGACGACATCGGTACTCTCTCGGTAGATATCTTCGCCGTCAAGTGTCACCGTTCCCTCGACCCGGGTTTCGGGGATAAGTTCGTTCAAGCGGTTGAGGGTTCTGAGAAAGGTCGATTTTCCACAACCGGAAGGCCCGATTAAGGCAGTGATCTGGCCTTCTTTGACGATGATGTTTATATCCTTAAGGGCGCGGTTGGTTCCATAATAAAAATGCAGCCCTCGTGTTTCCATTTTGATCATGGGATTCAATTCAGTCATTACGAATGCCCCCAAGAAGAATGAAATGATTCGGTTTGAAATTAACAAATTATGCTGTCCTAATCAAGAGAATTTCTACTCCAGCAGGCTCCGATTAACTTTGATTCTGTCCAGTTGGTTGAGGAACGTCCTGCTCCCCCTAAAGTGGAAACATTTTGGGATTACGGTCTGATTGGTTTTACTCTTCGCAAGAGAATCGCAAGAATCTTGTCTTAGGTGATCGATCATGTTAAACTTTAACCGGGTTGTTCTTGGATGAGAAAGCTCGACCCTTCAAGATCGCCGCGGCGATCCTTCCAGAGCGTAATTTTATGGATGAGAGGGTGTCTCCGGTACGCACGGGATTTTAGTTCGGTAGTAAGAAACTTCTTTGGGGAATGAGAAAGGAATTGTAGGCGTGGGAAAGAACGGATACCAAAAACAAGCGATGGAAATCTACCGATTTATCAGTGAACATCTTTACTTCAACCGTCCAGACATGGTTATCAAAGGAGAGCGTTTTAATTCAGCCATTCTCATGAGTCTTCTTACGGGGTTGAAGAAGGGGAAAGAACTAATTATCGGAGAACCAGGGTTGGGAAAGACGACCTCCGCAGAATATGTTTGTTCGCTCATCTATCAGTTTCCTTTGGGTGTCATCTGGGGAAGCGAGGTCTCGGGACATCCGGAACAGACGGAAGAAAAAATTATTGGCAGGCCGGACCTGGGCAAATTGAACCGAGGCGAAGAGGATGTGGTATGGACCAACTTTTCGCAAATTCCAACGAAAATTGTCGACGAGATCAACCGCTTACCAGAAACGAAACAGAGTATGATCCTGGATGGAGTGGATCGAGGAAACTGGGAATACCTCAATGAAATGATTATAAATGAAGAATATTGTCTTTTTGCCACTGCCAACTATCAGGATGGGGGAACCAATACCCTCATTGCCCCCTTGGTCGATCGATTCGATGTCGTGGTCGAATCGAGGCATCCCGGAGCCAACCTCTCTTTTCTCGTGGGGAAGGACAAACGGAAGGATCATATTTTGAGACATCCCAAGTATGAACGGGACCTTTACCATGTTTTAAAATCCAAGGTTGCCTACGAGAAGAAGACGCCCAAAATTGAAGAAATTTGCAATGCCTACGGGGAATATCTCGATGAGGCAATTGGGGTCAAGTCCTTTCAGAGGCAGGACCGTGATCAAATTCGTGCAGAAATGGAGGGCTTAGAGTTAGACCTCGATGCTAGCGCTTTTACTCGAATGCTTCTTGCTGAACTATCTTTCTGCGAACGATATGGGCAGAAACGGATTGTCGAAAACTGTGAGGAGGGATGTCACTATACAGGATACCTATGTAGGCAAGTCAAGAATTGTGCTTCCAATCGACTTCCTTCCTCCATTAAGCAATATGCGCAGGGACTGGCATGGCTGCTTGATGATTCTGAGATCGATATGGAACATATTTCTGCCGTCGTTCCTTATGCCCTCGCCCATCGAATTCAGTGGAAAGATGAAATCCTTTCCCAGAAAGAAAGATCGAAAAGGGATGACCCATTTACCATTTTTCTCGCAAAAGAGGCGGTAAAAGTTGTTATTCAGAGATATCGAGAACAGAGCGAACATCTGAAGGATGCCCTCGCGGCTGGATCGAAGATCTTTCAGGGAGGGGATTTGGAGCCGTTGGAAGGCGATCACCCCATTTATGTGGAAGTAAAAAAAGACATTGATGCCCGAAGAAACTAGCACGAACATTTTTCTGGTTTCTGATTGAGGGGTCCGACTTGAGAATGAAAGCCTCCGCCCCACCTGACAAGAGTTCCCCATCTCCGCTGAGTAAAGAGAGCTGGATAACCAAGAATCCTTTCGAAGAATTCAAAACATTTACTGCTTCCACTCCTGACCTTCCCATGGATCAGATTGTCCAATCGACGGAGGCGGTCATGGATCGGATCCGCTGGGGATATGAGAGACTTTTGGAGGAAGAGGCAAAGGAACTGGTTTGGATGGTGCAATACAATACAATCATCAAGGCTTACGAAGTGGCGGAAAAGTACGTAAGAGAATTAAATTATACGGCCGAGGATATCGAGGAGTTCTGCTTTGCCTTGGAGAACACCCAAAGGATTCCGTATCTCATCCCCGGCCCAGCCGGCATCTACATCTCCGCATTATGTAACTATGCGAGCGAGGAAGAGATCGTTCTCAAACTTTCCGAATTGAAGACGGAAATCAATCTGGTTGGATTTCGACTCCCGAAAGGGAAGCGTCTGATGATCGAAGGAGATACGGGTGATTTTACGGGTATTGGCCTTGAGGGAGGGGAATTGGTCATCGACGGGAATGCCAAGAACTGGACTGGAGCAGGGATGAGGGGAGGAAAGATCCTGATCAAAAAAAACATTGGCCTCCATACAGGTGAGTGGATGATGGGGGGAGAGATCTACGTGGGAGGAAGAGTCAGGGGCTTGGGAAATATCGTCGAGGGAAAGGTCTATGAGAGGGAAAAACTACTTTATCCCGGAAAAGTGCGGTATCCTAATGTCTATTATTAATGGGTTGAGATGGTCTGTGTGAACCGAAGCGATTGAGCATGGAAAAGCAGAATTTTCAGTCGATCATTGAGCAGATTTGGCCCAAGTTGAAGAAAAAACATCTGTACCCTGAGATCCCAATGCCCAGGGTTAGAGAAGCCTCTGAAAAGAAAGAAGACCAGCCGACGGAGGACGAAGACGTCGGATTGGAGATGAAGCAGAAGCAATTGACCATCAATGGTGCTTTTGTTTTGCAAATGAAAGACAAGATGCCGCAAGAGAAGGTTATCGAGGCCCTTCTCGATCATGGGATTACCCACTATACCTTCTGTCCATGGGACTTTCATACTCATCTCAGGCTTTACGCAGCGGCAAAGAAAGTGGTGGGTGATAAAGAGTTGGCCAAGCAGGTGTCCAATCACTTCATCGATGTTATCGCAGATACTCATTGTGTAAAAAAGAGGTCTACGGAGATCCCGGAATTGCATCGAAACTTGAAAAAAGGGATCCTCGACGAAGTCATTGGTTCCCTTTACGAGAGGATTTGGGGGATGGATTTAGGAATCTCGCCGTCCCAGTTAGGCGTCAAAGGACGCACAGATATTGTCAGGCGGCTGGCACGAATCCCTTATTTGGATCGATCACGTTGGGGAGAGAGCATTCAGAAATTTGCGCGCACTATTAAGCCGTTGCTCATTGAAGAACAAAAGGAACAGGGAGCCCAGGGAGGAAAAGGGGAGCGCAATCCTCAGGGGGAACACGATTTGAATCACTATTCGTCCGAAGAGATCGATCAGGGTCTAAGGGATTACGCGAGACAGACCATGGCTTTGTCCGAGTTTAAAGATGTTGTGGAGGACTTTTCAGATGAACTTAGAGGGGCAGGTTACGGTATGGAAGGGGGAATAGGGAGGGGGCATGGGGATTCCGTCGATGCGGATATGCTTTTTTATATGAAATTGGCGGAAAATTATTCTATCCCCATAAAAAGATTGCCTCTGGAAGAGAAAGGATCTCTCCATCCGCATTCTCATTGCCCCTGGGAGATCGGGGCGCCCTTTCAAGACGTCGATATATGGACAAGTTTTGGGAAGATCATGCCAGGGTTCACGCAGGTTTGGACCAAGAGAGAGGGGAAGGGGAGGGGAAAGATTGAAGGGACTCCAGATTGCTTGATCGTCATTGATTCCTCAGGAAGCATGATCAATCCCAGAAAGAGCCTCTCCTATGCTGTCCTGGGAGCGGCCTGCGCTACCAATGCCTACCTTCACAACAATTCAAGGGTTGGTGTCTATAACTTTAGTGACGCTCCTATGGGAGGAAAAGAAATTTTGAATTATACAAACCGACGTGAGGAGATCTACCGGGTCCTTTGTAAGTATTTTGGCGGCGGGACAGCATTGGAGTTGGAGGATTTGAAGCCTTTAATCCAAGGAAAGAAAAAGTTAGATCTCTTCATCATTACAGATATGAAGATTACCAACCTAGAGGCGTTGATCGGATTTTTTGGACAGGTTCAAAACAGGGTGACGGCTGTTCACATTGGAGACAATCCTTATGCAACCCGGTTTGAAAAAGCATTTGAGAAAAGAAAGAATATCAATATTTATACTGTGAAGCGGACGGAAGATATCCCGCACATTGTCCTTGGAAAGATCAGGGAATATTTTAACCCATCGACTTCAAAGAATTCTTGACTCTTTTCTGTCAAACCCTGTAATTTATTTTTAGGCTTTTTCTAATCCCCATGGGACTCCTCAGGAAGGCGCGGAAACGGGGTATTCTGAGGTTCAGTAATTAGGGTCTGTAACGGTATTTGCAGAAAGTTTCTTGTAGATGTATAACATATTAATATTAATAGTAAAATTTAAAAGGGATCAGTTAGAGGAGGGCTATAACTGATCCCTGCCGGTACACCAACTGGGGGTGAAACAAGGAGGTGATACGGTTTGATGCACCAGCTAGTATTAAAATAATACATTAAATTGAGAAAATCAATGACGAAGGTGCTTCTGGCACAGGATTTGCTTGTAACAGTTTGATAACAGACTGAAAGGACGACTATGAGAAAAATCCAATTCGTTGCTGCACTGGTATTTCTACTCTTTCCTATGTTTCTTATGCCTCAAATGTCATTTGCGCAGGTTTACAAGTGGGTTGATGAAAAAGGAGTGACACACTTTACGGACGACATGACCCAAGTTCCGCGACAGTTCCAGCCTAAGGCGGAGAGGATCGAAGTGCCCCCCGAGAAAGAAGATACGAAAATGGAGGGCGAATTAACGCCGAATAAAAAAGAGGACACCCAAAAAGACGGACTGGGAAGGGGGGAGGATTATTGGAAAGGGCGTGTCCAGGAATGGAGAAACAAATTAAAAGCAGAACAAGACAAGCTAGGGGCTTTAAGAGCAAAATATAATGGATTAACGGAAAAGTATAACGACTCAAGAAGTACAGCGGAAAGGGCGAATCTGCGAAGAGAAAGAGACCAGGTTAAGACTGAAATAGACCAATGTAACTCTCAAATTGAGGAAGCAAAGGTTGTGATGGAGAAAAAGATTCCGGAAGAGGCTGAATTTTATAAAGCGAAACCAGAATGGATAAAATAGCAAAAATATTTCAAACGCTTTGAAAAAAGTAGCCATTGAATGACAATTGGCTCAAGAACCTATAAGTTGCACTTATAGAAGGCAAATTCTCATCGTTGAACTATCGGTATCTTGATCTAAGTGCAATAATCGGACATTTTGTAAAAATTCATCAAATGGTATACTTTTGTCTTCGACCCGATCCGTATGATTTTTAACCAGGTGCGGTAAGAAATTGACCGCAACACAGAAGCAAAATGGACCTGAAAGAGGGAATGGGGAAAATGACGTCAAGAGTGCCAATTTTAAGTGATTTTTAGGTAAAGAGGTTTATTTAAAATGGACAAGGCAAGCCGCGATAACCAACCGACATCACAGACAAGGATGGGAGTCCTCTCCATTGAAAAGAGGAAATACCCGAGGTTTAGTGTAGAACTTCCGCTCAATTATTCCCGTGCTGAAGGCAAAGAAATCCTTGGGGGAATGGTTGCGAATGCAAGCGAGGGGGGACTTCTTGTCTACCTTCCTGAAAGAATGGAGATCGGGGCCTTTTTGAAAATTGAAATTTTCTATGTGAGAGGTTTGGAATTAGACACAATTAAGTCTGTGGCCAAAGTCGTTTGGTGCGATCTGGCTGCTAGAGAGAGTTGGGGGGAACACCGATATGGATTGCAGTTTCAATATATTGATCAGAAAGACCTCAGTCGGTTGGCGACTTTGTTGAAAGAGGTTGGGAATTGATGATAGTACCCAACTCAAGGGATAATCTTTTGGACGATTCTGAGCCAGAAAAAAATGTCTTGAACTATTTTGAAAAATTATTTACAAATGAGGATAAAAGTATGAATGCGTCCTATTCGGCTGTCTCTGGGAGGGGATCTTAGATTTTTCGCCTTCTCAAAGGTGAGTCAAGATCTCCCTTCATGTGGGTTGACGAAAAGAGGCTTGGCATAGACAGGAACATCATGGTCAGATTGGATCAACCAGAAGGGAGATATAGAGTCCTCCTCATGGGTGTCGGAAGTAACACGGAGGCAGAAAAGGACTCTTTCTGTCATGTCATTTCAAAGAATTATAGTGTTCCCTTTCTTCAGCTCAAGAAGATTGTTAACCGTTGCCCTGTTATCCTCAAAAAAAATCTCTCTCTAAAAAAGGCGGCGTTGCTCGCTAAAACGTTAAAGTCCTTCGGGGCTTCATTGTCTATCGAGGAAAGAAGAGAGAGCCCGCCTATCTCCCTTGAATTTCAGGAATTGGCCCCGCATCGGCTAGCCTTGGAGTCCTGTTTTTTCCGGAGGTCTCAAACAGGAACCTGGAGCGTCACGGGAAGAGCGAAAAATATATCGGATGAAACTTTAAGCGATATCTGGGTGCTCGTTCAAGTTTTTGAAGATTTTGAAGAGTTTGTGGCGTTCGAGGAAGCTCCTCTTCCGATCAACCCTCTCCCTTCAGGGCAAGCATCTCCGTTTAAGGTAGTCTTTGAAGGAGCATTTTCGATTAAGAAAATTTCAGTGGGTTTTAAGGACGCCTCGGGGCAAGCGGTTCCAGCAGCGGATAAAAGGAAATGGAAGGAATGGGTGAAAGTCGATCCGGGAGAGGGACATTCACTTTCTTCTCGTGAGATACCGACCGTACTCGGAGAGAAGTCCGAGGGCGCTGATCTCGCCGGACCTCCGGAAAGAATGATCCTGGATAAGGAAGATGAAATCTTGGGAGACATTCCCCTTTCCTCGGAAAAGGAAGTGGCGCCTCTCTCTGGAGACGGAAGAAAAGAGAATTACGGGGAGGTGGGAGGAGTCTCAGGAGGATCCATTTTATTCCCCCTCGAACCTTCCAAAAAAATCACGGAATTCCCTCTGATTTTGGTAAAAGAGGATGACTCCCTAGGAAGACGACAGTCGGAGAGTGCTTTAAGCCAAGGCATGTCCGATGATTGTGCTTTGCCTGTGTCGAACGAATTGGGAGGAAAAATCGGTGCGGTATTGGATGGGTCAGGGGTGGTTTCTGATAAGGCGAAACAGTCGGAAGAATCGCGGCTGAACCCCTTGGTATTCCAAGAAGCCACGCAATTGCTTAAGGATATTTCCGAGAACCCTAAGGCAGGAGAGACAGAAGAAAAGATAGCCCCTTCTTTATCTTGGATAGAATCTTTTAGAGATGCAGTGAAGACATTTTATCAGACCCCCCATGATATTTTTTCGATATGGTTTGAGGAATGCCGAAAAAAGGGCGAATTTAGAAACTTCCTTCATGGCATTCTGACGATACTGGTACATTCCAGGTTCGATCAGGGAACCCAATCGAACAACCCTTTAGAAAACACCCAAAAAATATTCCCCCTCATCGCCCAACCAAATCTTCCCCTTGACGAAATGCCTTCTCTTGAAGGAACATCCTTCGCGTCTGGAGAGGTTTGGAGAAACCTACTACAGCGGGCGCTTCCAAAGGTTCACCAGATCGGACAGGCCATTCTCGAAAAGAATAAATGGAACGTTTCTGACCTAGAACGATTGATTCAAGTGATTCCTCATATGGGGATTCGAAATAGCCGGATGGCTATCCGGTGGATCAGCGAACTAATGCCGAATATCGCAGAAATTGATTTTTCTAGTACTCCCATTATCATTGGGGAAGGCCTTTACCGAGTAGCCGCTCGTTTAGGCATTGTGGATCCCCACCTGGACTATTATAATGGTAGGAATTTGATGGGCGATACCAAAATTCAATCTTTTGCGATAAAGACTTTTCCTCAGAATCCTGTGCGACTAGAAAAACCGATGATGTGGGTGGGGGATGGCGAAGAACGAGGCGGGCACTGCTTTCCTGTTCAACCTTGGTGTAACGGGTGCCTCTTCGAAACCTTCTGCCCGAGACTTTATCTTGACTTTGACCCATCTGAAAAGGGGTTGAGAGATTGATTAAAAGCAACCCTCACGTCAGCAGTTTTTTTTTGAGCTTTCTTTCACTTCAGATAAGAATCACCGGGAATGACAAAGTGGTATTTTGCCGGGGTTCTTTGCCCAGATCCAATCGAGGTATCGGCAGAGGTGAGTTTAATTCTTGAGATGCCTGTCTATATTCGTAAAGGAGTAAGAAAATGAGCGGGAAAAGTAGTTTTCCTTATCGTAAGTACGATCGAAAGCCCCACCCACACATCGTAAAGCAAATTCTCGACGATAGCGAATTGATTGAGATGATGAAAGAAGTCCTTATTCAGGAAGGGAGGGCCTGTCCTTTTTGTCATCGAAAATTGAAGGAAGAATCGAAGGCAAAGGAAATTTGGTAAGAAGTAGAGATAAAAAAAGAGATGATTCAAAATAGGCGAGAACCATCTCTTTTTTTGTTTCAACGATCCAGCCGGACCGAGACGCCCCAAAACAGAGTTTCCCTTATCCCGTAGTGTACACTAAATATTCTCATCCGGAAATTCCCGGACAAAGGAGAATTTTAACGGGCTGAGCATAAACATTTTAGCCGAGTCCTTTGTTGCGTGCGCTGGGGAACCTTTGGCCGAAGCGACAATATCGACGGGCACGGTAAACAAAAGTCCAGCAACAAAAACACAACTACCAGCGACTGCGGCTGCAAACCCGAGGGGCCTGGCGACAAGTAGATCCACGGTACTCCATCCCTGTGCAACAGGATCATCCTTCCCGAAGTACTCATCCGCCCACCCCGTCGAGTAAAAAGTGCCCGTGACCAATGAAAAAACGAAGGATAACAGAACTATCTTTTTGAACACTTTCATGACAAGTTCCTCCTTTATGGATGTCTTCTTACTCGAAATTTATCAAAATACCCCAGAATTGTCAAACCTTTTATGAGGAAAAACGAACCTTTCCTTTTTGAAATAACCAATTTAATCAGCTATTCTCGTTATAAAGAGACAGATTTCATTAACGGCCAGAAGCTTTGTGATAGCAAACGCATTTATGATGCATGCAATTTTTCTGCCAATTAAATGACTTAGATGGCAATTCTACAACATGTTGAAATTATAAGATAATGTTTCTGTTTGCCATTTGAAGAACGCTTGTAAAGTGTCCTATTAAGATGACAAAGACTGCCACTTGGACAGAAATTGACCTTTCGGGATAAAGGCCTCCGTTCAGGAACGGTGATAAAAGGATATCCTCCGAACTAGATAAAGAATACGCTCTCGAGGAAGATATTGGTTGCCGTCAATCACGGGCCCTGATATAAAGTCACAAGTCTGCTTTATCTCTATATGCCCCGTCAACATAGCCAGGGCCGCTGAGAGGAAGAGGGCTTCTTTTCGGTGGTCACCTGACAGGCCCTAAACACTTTCAAATTAATATCGAGGTTTGTCGACAGCCATATATATTGACATGATCTCTCCCTTCTGATTATCTTTAACCAATGCAATCACGTCAGCAAGGGATGATCCAAATTGACGGATCTTATGGGGAGGGCGGAGGGCAGATCTTAAGGACGGCTCTTGCTCTATCGGCTATCCTCAAGAAACCGTTTACCCTCTACCACATCAGATGTAAAAGAAAGAATCCAGGTCTCCAAGCCCAACATCTGGCAGCCGTAGAGGCGTTGGCCCGGATTACGGAAGCTCAAGTGGAAGGGGTTACATTTGGATCACAAGAAATTACCTTCATTCCACAAAGAGTTCATTCGGGAGAATATCAGTTTGAGGTCAGAACAGCCGGGTCCGCCATCCTTCTCCTTCAGGCGATTTTCCTTCCCCTTTGTTTCTCAAGGGGAGTTTCCAATGTCACCTTGATCGGCGGCACTCACGTTCAATGGAGTCCTTCCTTCCACTATTTTTCTGAAGTTTTCTTGCCTGCTTTGGAAGGGCTGGGAGTTTCTGCCACCGTGGCTATTGAGAGATGGGGATTCTTTCCCAAAGGAGGTGGCAGGATTCGGCTGAAAATTAATCCCATCCAGGAATTAAAGCCGATTTCGCTTGTTGATCGGGGTTCCCTCAAGAAGATTAGGGGGATATCCGCCGTCTCGAAGCTTCCCGAACACGTGGCGGAAAGGCAGAAAGAGCAAGCCCTGAAGAGAATTCAAGGAGAGCTGAAGATCGACGGAGAGATTGCTGTCCTGGATGATGTTCACTCAGACGGGCCAGGTTCTTTCCTGTTTTTGCTCGCCGAATACGAGAAGGTAATTTCCGGGTTTTCAGCTTTAGGCGTTAAAGGAAAACCAGCGGAGCGAGTGGCTGATGAAGCGGTCGATTCCTTGAAAGATTATCTTGAATCGGAGGGTTGTGTTGACCCATATTTAACCGACCAGATTGTGCCTTTCATGGCCCTGGCAAAAGGGAATTCTTCCATCACCACCATGCTAATCACGGAACATCTTCTCACAAATCTGTGGGTCATACAGCATTTTTTAGACGTTACCATTTCGAAGGAGGGAGAAAAGGGAAAGAAGGGGAGAGTTGAATTTCTCAATGGATAGAAAGGCTTGACTTGATTTTTCAGGCATATTAGAATGGATAAAAAGGAGGAATAAATTAACCGAGTTTACGGTAATATCTTCGGTCTAAAGCCGAACCAAATCAGGAGAATCGAGCGCGTTTACCGAAGGAAGATCCCTCCCCAGAAGGTGGTCACGCCTGAGATCGTCCATCTTCTCGTCGCACTCTCAAACGAAATTAGACGCCAAATAGGCATCCTCGTGGGCCGCAGAGGGGCCATCGAATTTGTCATGGTGGGAGACCAGAAGGGGATTACGATTCCTGATCTGTCGCATTTTAGATCTGGAATCCTAAGACTGCGAGGGCTTCGCCTCATTCATACTCACTTGCAAGGAGAGCCATTGACAGGAGAGGACTTGACTGATCTTACTCTTCTCAGGCTGGATATGATGATGGCCCTCATCATCGATGGGAAGAGTTCTCCCACACGTTTCCATTCCGCTCACCTCCTTCCCGAGAATCCGGACAAAAAGGTTTTGGAAGTTCAGCCCCCGTCATCCGCGGGAGATTTGGACGTCGATTTCTTAAAATGGATTCAATCCCTCGAAGATGAATTTCAGAGGGGACAAAAATCGGTTCCTCTCAAAGGGGCGAAAGAGAAAGCTATCCTTCTTAGTGTCAGCAAGGAAAGCCGCGATAAATTAGAACATTCAATGGAGGAGTTGAAGGAACTGGCAGAGTCCAATCGGGTGTTCGTCGTGGATTCGATTATCCAGCGGCCTCAAAATATCTCTCCGACCACCCTGATGGGGGAGGGGAAGTTAAAAGAATTGCTGGTCAAGTGTATGCAATCGGGAGTGGACTTGATTATTTTTGACCAGAATCTATCTCCGGGGCAGATGGCGACCATTTCTGATTTGACCGAACTTAGAATCCTTGATCGTACTCAGCTTATTTTAGATATCTTTGCACAGCGCGCACACACCCTGGATGGAAAGATTCAAGTGGAACTGGCCCAATTGAAATATCTCCTTCCTCGGCTCGCGAGGAAAACGTTAGCCCTTTCCCGCTTAACGGGAGGGATTGGAGGCCGTGGGCCAGGGGAAACGAAACTGGAGATCGATCGGCGCCGAGTTGGGAAACGAATCCATCTCCTGGAAAAGGAAATAGAGAAACTGAGCAGGAGAAGGGAGCAGAGAAGGTCCAGAAGAGCGAGAACAGGAATCCCCATTCTTTCGATCGTTGGATACACGAATGCCGGAAAATCCACTCTTTTCAACCTCCTTACCGAGAGCCGGATTCCCGCAGAGGATAGACTTTTTTCCACCCTTGATACGGCGACCCGGAGGTTAAGATATCCTAAGACCCAAGAAGTGGTGATCACCGATACCGTTGGGTTGATCAAAGATTTGCCCAAAGACCTGATGGGAGCTTTCCGGCCAACTTTTGATGAGTTGCGAGAATCAACTCTCATCATCCACCTGATTGACGTCAGTTCTCCTCGCTTTCAGGAACATATCGAGTCTGTCGAGAGAATTTTATTTGAGTTAAAATTAGAGGATATCCCTCGATTGCGGGTCTTCAATAAAGAAGATAAGTTAAGCGTCGGGGAAGGGGAAGCCATCTGCCGGAAGTATGGTGGGGTTTGTATCTCCGCCCTTCGCCGGAAGAGTCTCGAGAGGCTCTTCCACGAGGTCGATAAGAAGTTATGGGAAATCGACATGACTGTAAACCCGGAGAATCGAGCCATGGCCAGATCGGAGAGTGTGAGGTTGACAAATAAGGATTCCTTTGATATACCAAATCAAATTGGATAACAGAAGCGGGGGCAAAGATGGGAAGGAACCCGAACGAGATCGAGGAACGCCTGACGTTTGATGATGTGTTACTCGTTCCAGCTTATTCTGACGTCTTGCCTAAGGAGGTGGAGATCAGCACCTCGTTGACCAGGACGATCCGGTTGAATATTCCTTTGGTGAGTGCGGCCATGGATACGGTTACTGAATCCAGGACAGCCATCTGTATGGCACAGGAGGGAGGAATTGGAATCATTCACCGGAATATGTCCGTCTCTGAACAGAGCACTGAAATAGATAAGGTTAAAAAATCCGAAAGCGGGATGATTCTCAACCCCATTACCATGGACCCCGAGCAGAGAATTCATGAAGCACTGGAGATCATGAAGAAATACCGGATTTCTGGGGTTCCCATCACAAAGAACGGAAAATTAGTCGGAATCCTGACGAATAGGGATTTAAGGTTTGAGCGGCGGCTTGACGAAAAAATTTCCGCGGTCATGACAAAAGATCGTCTTATCACGGTTCCGGTCGGGACGACGCTTGAGGCATCGAAAGAGATCCTGCACAAGAATAGGATTGAAAAATTATTGGTCGTGGACGAACAAAATAATCTGAAGGGATTGATCACGATAAAAGACATCGAGAAGATGAGAAAATATCCGTATTCGTGTAAGGACACTCTCGGCAGACTTCGAGTGGGGGCTGCCATCGGCCCGGGAAAGGACAGGGAGGCAAGAACAGAAGCGTTGATTAAAGCGGGTGTGGATGTGTTAGTCCTGGATACAGCTCATGGTCATTCCCGGGATGTATTGGATGCTATTCGGGACACCAAGAAAAATTTCCCCGAGTGTCAACTTATTGGGGGCAATGTGGCTACTCGAGAAGGAGCTTTGGATCTCATCAAAGCAGGGGTCGATGCGGTCAAAGTAGGAGTGGGGCCCGGGTCGATCTGCACCACGAGGGTCATCGCAGGGATTGGAATTCCGCAACTCTCCGCCATTTTAGAGACGTCCGAAATTTCGGAAAGATATGAAGTTCCGGTGGTTGCCGACGGTGGAATTAAATTTTCCGGAGATATTACCAAAGCCATTGCCGCTGGAGCACGTTCGGTCATGATAGGGAATTTATTTGCAGGAACGGATGAAAGTCCGGGGGAAATAGTGCTCTATCAAGGGAGGAGTTACAAGGTTTATCGAGGTATGGGATCTATAGAAGCCATGAAGGAGGGAAGCAAGGATCGATACTTCCAAGAGGATGTGGAAAGCGAGACGAAGTTGGTTCCAGAAGGAATTGAGGGTAGGGTTCCTTATCGGGGAGGGCTTTCGTACAGCGTCCAACAGCTGATCGGTGGAGTGAAAGCAGGGATGGGATATGTCGGGGCCAAAACCATCCAAGAATTGCAGCAGAAAGCAAAATTTATCCGAATTACGTCGTCCGGATTAAAGGAGAGCCACGTGCATGATGTCATCATCACCAAAGAGGCCCCTAACTACCGCTTGGAGTAAGCCGATTCTCGCGAGAATTTGCGTTTCATGAAAAAAGCTATTTTTATCCTATTCGTTTTAACTCTATCCCTTCTCTACTATATGGGTGTCCTGACGAAGAAGGAAACGCTCCCTTTTTCTAAAGAATTTTTTTCTATTGAAAGCCCTGTCTTGGTCGACCGTGCATGGAATCTCGAAAAGGGCGGGTCCCTGAACCAGAAAGATTTGAATCAACTCTACCAATCGAAATTGGATAAAGGGTTTCAAAACGCTCCCGTCCTCTCCTTCTTGCTGATAAGGGCGTCCGAGCAAGCGAGGAAGAAGGGGGATAATGATCAAGCCATTCAGATAGCCCGCTACGCGATAAAGTTCTCGCCCGACCTGGCTCAGCCCTATTTTGAGCTGGGTCGAGACCTCTGGCATCAAAACCCTTTCCAGGTCCATAAAATCCTCTCTGAGGTGTTTAAAGGAATAGTCGTCGAGTTTCAATATTACCCCAGTTCTGTGAGGCTTTTTTTTAATACATTCTATATTCTTTCAAATGCTATCCTCATGACATTTATCGTCTTCGGCATCGTAGTCATGATCCGATATATCCCTCTTTATACGTATGATATCCGGAAAAACATGGCCCAGGAGATTTCGAAGCTCCTCACCAACAGCCTCAAAATTCTTTTTCTCTTCATCCCTTTCTTCCTGCGGCTGGATATCCTCTGGTCTCTCTTCTTTTGGTGCGTTTTATTATGGGGCTACGTATCCAAAAGAGAGAAACAGCTGATCCTTATTTTTCTCATTGTCCTGGTCTACCTTCCATTTTTCGTCCGAGACTCTTTCTCGTTTCTCGGCGGAGCGTCTTCAGACGTTATTTTGGAACTGAATCAAATGAATCATGAGGACTGGGGAAGGGAGACAGAAGAAAGATTGCGGACCTGGATGGTTACCCATCCTCATGACCCCGAAGTTCTTTTTTCCCTAGGGTTAGCGGAAAAGAGACAAGGACGTTATCCAGAAGCGGCGGAATTTTATCAAAGAGCAATCCAACAAGACCCAAAATTCAGTGAGGCACTCTCGAATTTGGGGAATGTCTACTTGGCCCAAAAACAGACGACGCTGGCCATCGCTTCCTATCAACAGGCCATCGGTCTCAATCCGGATCGAGGAGCCTACTATTACAACCTTTGGCGGGCCTATTCGCAAGAATCCTATCTTTCCGGGAAAGTTGATCAAGCGCTACAGAGAGCACACCAGCTCGACCCAGAGCTGATTAGTTACTATTCGAGCATCGATTCCCCCAACCTCAACCGGCTCGTGATCGACGAGACTTTGCCCTCCCAGAGGTTGTGGAAGAGATTTCTTGATCAACTCGTCGGCAAGGAAGGGTTTTTATTCCCTCTGTTTAAGGCCTGGTTCGAAAAAACTCCGTCGAGGGTTCCCTTTCTGACGCCCGTCCTATTTTTAGCGTTTCTCATAGCGGTCGCGAGGTATTCTGGGACAAAACGTTTCTTAACGAGGTGCCCCATGTGTGGCAGTCCGACCTATCGATTTTATCTGGGGACTTCTGATCAGGAGTTTATCTGCTTCAATTGCTACCGTATGTTTATTCAAAAGGAAACGCTTCACACGAAGATTGTCGAAAAGAAATCTTTTCAGGTCCAGCAGTTTCAGAGGCAGAATGATTTGATAAGTAGATTTCTTTCCTTTTTTCTCGTCGGGTTTGGTTATCTCTGGAGAGAGCGGGTCTTCAAAGGGCTTTTTGTTCTGTTTATCTTTTTCATTTTCATCTTAAGGTTTATCTATTGGGGTGGAGCGATACCTTCTTCGTTTCCACGATTATCATTCAGCCTGTGGAGATGGATCTTCTGGGGAGGGTTTTTCCTTATTTTCTATATCACTCTCGTCCGGCAGATCTATCGCCTTAAATCAACGCTTAAACCAGAAAAGGATCGACTGACAAGCCATTAGACTACGCAACCTCTGGCGAGAGACCCCGCGAGCATCGCAGTAATTCTCTTATCTGTTCGGGAGTCAGAAATGATGAGAGGAAGATCATGGCCCTGCAGGGAACGTTAAAAGACTTCAGCATTACGGAAATCATTCAACTTATCGGCCAACAGCTCAAAACTGGCATTTTGAGAATTCGTCGGGGAAAGGACCTCGTGGAGATCCATTTCGTCGATGGAATGATCGTCCATGTCTATTCTAATTATCGCGGGAAGAAAGACCTCATCGGTGAGATACTGGTGAAAGCCGAGTTAATCAGCCAGGACCAGCTGGACCGCGTTCTAAAAATTCAAAAAGAGTCGCTGAAGTACCTGGGTGAGATCCTTGTGGAACTTCAACTCTTGACGAAGGACGACGTGCTTAAGGTGATTTCAACGCAGATCTATGAAACCATTTATGATCTGTTTTGGTGGGACGACGGTCAGTTTAATTTTGATTTGAAATTGGTGGAGAGTTACAAGAAGATCCCGTTTGCCCTGAGCACGGAGCAGGTTTTGTTGAACATCCTACGCATGGTCGACGAGTGGTCCGAGATTGAAAAAAAGATTTATTCGCCCTACTTGGTATTCCGAAGGATTCTTAAACTTGAAGAGAAATCGGTCGATGGGCTTCCTTCTCAAAGCTATTTAAAGGAGAAGCTAACCTCTGAGCAGGAATTGATTTACAATTTGGTGGACGGAACCCGAACGGTTCAGGACATTATTGACCGGAGTCTGCTAGGAAAATTTAATGCCAGCGAAATCTTGGTGGACCTGTCCGGCATGGGCCTGATCGAAACGGCAGGTGTTCGAACTCCCGGGATCATCAAAAAAGTGAGCATGGTCAATTTTAGGAGGGCTCTGACTTTTGCTTACTATGGTGGTTTTCTGATTCTTATATTCCTCGTTCTTTTTTATATTCGGCCTAGCTTTTTACATCATCTCTGGGAGTCAAAGATAGACCGAGTGGATGTTGACGTCCCCGTGCATTTGCTCCACAAGACGCAATTGGATCGAATCAAGAATGCCTTAGAAGTATACCTTTTAGAAAAGGGACAGTATCCTTCTCGTCTTGAAGAATTGATTACAGCAAAACTTCTTCAGAAGAGCGACCTCTTTTATCGTAAAGGGGCTTCCTATCAATATGAATTAAAGGACGGAAAATATCTGTTGAAGCACTGAGCGTATATCAGTCCTCATTATTCTCCTTTTCAATCCTTTTTTGATCTGGATACAAAAGAATGAAGAAACGACTTCTTTTTGACAATATTCTTATCCTCGATTTCGGTTCCCAGTATACTCAGCTTATTGCCAGGAGGGTGAGAGAATGCGGGGTTTACAGCGAAATTCATCCGTACAACACTTCTCTCGAAAAGGTGAAATCTTTGTCTCCTAAGGGGATCATTTTGTCGGGAGGACCGGCAAGTGTATACGAGAAGAAAGCACCCCTCTGTGATCCTTCGATCTTGCGGATGGGCATCCCCATCTTGGGCATCTGTTATGGCATGCAATTGATCGCTCAATTGTTGGGAGGGGAGGTCGCCCGTTCAGAAAAAAGGGAGTATGGAAAAGCGAGATTGACTCTAAACCGGGAGGGGGGACTATTTAGGGGCCTGGGGACAAAGGGAAGTCGACTCGTAGTCTGGATGAGTCATGGGGACTCTGTGAAAGCATTGCCGCCAGGATTTCAAGTCATCGCTCATTCCCGGAATACCCCCTACGCAGCGATTACCGAACCTCGACGAAGAATCTATGGCCTCCAGTTCCATCCAGAGGTGGTTCATACTCAACGAGGACTCGATCTCATTAAGAATTTTCTCTTTCGCGTATGCGGTTGTTCCAACCTTTGGACCATGGAATCCTTTCTAGAACAAACCAGCCGTTCCCTCAGAAAGAGGATCGGGAAGGGGAAAGTGATCTGCGCGCTCAGTGGTGGGGTTGACTCCACTGTTGTGGCCCTTCTGCTCCATAAGGCCATCGGTGACCGGCTACAATGCATCTTTGTGGACAACGGCCTGTTGAGAAAGAATGAGGTGTCTCAGGTAGTGAATTTATTTCGTTATCATTTTAAAATACCATTGATCTCTGTCAATGCCGGGGGCGTCTTCCTAAAAAGGCTGGAAGGAGTGACCGACCCGGAAGATAAAAGAAAGAGGATTGGAAAGCAATTTATTGTCATCTTTGAAAAGGAGGCGAGAAAGATTGGGGGGGTAGAATATCTCGCTCAGGGGACCCTTTATCCTGACGTGATCGAAAGCATCTCCTCCAAGGGTCCCTCGGCGACGATTAAGAGCCATCACAACGTGGGAGGATTGCCCGAAAAGATGAAGTTGGAGTTAGTGGAACCTCTTCGAGAATTATTCAAAGATGAGGTGAGACAACTCGGAAAGGTGTTGGAACTCCCTGATGAAATTATAAAACGCCAGCCCTTTCCAGGACCGGGCCTTGCCATCCGGATTATCGGCGAGGTGAATAAAGAGAGATTAGAAATGTTAAGAGCCGCTGATGAGATCGTCATGAATGAAATAGAGCGGAGCCGAGTGTTCGACCGGATTTGGCAGTCCTTCGCCGTCTTGCTTCCTGTGAAGACAGTGGGAGTCATGGGGGATGAAAGAACTTATGAGAATGTCGTTGCCTTGAGGGTGGTGGGAAGCCAGGATGGTATGACGGCGGATTGGATCCGACTCCCCTATAAAATACTGGAACGGATCTCCAATCGGATTATTAACGAAGTGAAAGGGGTCAACCGAGTCGTTTATGATGTCAGTTCCAAACCTCCCAGCACGATCGAGTGGGAATAAATTGGGAGGAAATCCACCTTTCAAGTTCCAAATATCAAATGAATGTTCGAATCCAAAGTTAAAACTCGTTCATCCTCGAGGTTTGGATTTGATTTTGCATTTGAAATTTGAGACCTGACTTTGACATTGTTGCTATGGAACATTCTGATTTCATCCATCTTCACGTTCACAGTCAATACAGCTTATTGGACGGAGCCATTCGATTTGAAGAGGCCTTCGATTTGGCAAAGAAATATCGGATGAACGCCCTGGCGCTCACCGATCACGGAAACATGTTCGGCGCAGCCGAATTTTATCAGATGGCCATCAAGCATGGCATTAAGCCCATCGTAGGGTGTGAAATTTATGTTTCTCCCGGAAGCCGACTTGAGAAGAAAACCGGGGTAGGAGAGGGAAACTATCATCTCACTCTCCTAGTCAAGAATGAGACTGGCTATTTCAACCTTCTGAAATTGGTCAGCCTTGCTCATCTTGAAGGGTTTTACTATAAACCCAGGGTCGATAAGGCACTGCTCAGTCAGTATAACGAGGGGTTGATCGCTCTGAGCGGATGTGTGAAGGGAGAGATCGCCGCCCATGCGAGCCGGGGAGAGATGAAGAAAGCCCTCCAATCGGCCGAAGATTATCGAAGGATTTTCAGCGATCGTCGGTTCTTTATCGAGATTCAAAACAATGGCGTGAAAAATCAGTCTGAGGTGAATGAGCGACTCCTGGAAGTGGGACAACAACTTTCCCTCCCCACGGTTGCGACAAACGATTGCCATTACCTTCACCGAAAGGATGCGAAGGCCCACGAAGTGCTCCTCTGCATTCAAACGGGGAAAACGCTCGAGGAGAGTGACCGAATGAGATTTCCCTCCGACGAGTTTTATTTTAAATCACCTCAAGAAATGGCCGATCTTTTCCAAAATATACCGGAGGCCATCGCCCATACGGCTGAGATCGCAGAGCAATGCAACCTCGAACTTCGTTTCGATGAGAAACATATTCCAAGAATCCCTGTCCCGGCCGGGGAAACGTCTGATAGTTATTTGGAAAAACTGGCCAGGGAAGGGTTAGAACGGCGCCTCTCTCGCTATCAGGAAGAGAGAAATTTCAAGGACCGGTTCGCTCGTTATAAGGCGCGACTCGAAGATGAGCTCAAAATTATCAAGGCCATGGGCTATCCGGGTTACTTTCTGATCGTTTATGATTTTATCCACTATGCCAAAAACCACAAGATTCCTGTGGGCCCTGGAAGGGGGTCGGCCGCTGGAAGTTTGGTGGCTTACGCCTTGAATATCACTGACTTGGATCCGATGGAATATGATTTGATTTTTGAACGATTCTTAAACCCAGGCCGAAAGTCCAGCATGCCCGATGTGGATGTAGATTTTTGCATGGAAGGAAGGGACGAAGTCATCCAATATGTTTCGGAGAAGTACGGGAAAGAAAATGTCGCTCAGATCATCACTTTCGGGAAGATGCAGGCGAAAGCGGTTGTGCGGGACGTTGGCCGCGTTCTTGGAATTCCTTACGCCGAAGTAGACCGAATCGCAAAACTCATTCCGAACAAAATCGATATCACCCTTGCCCAAGCCTTACAGCAAGAAGCAGGACTGAGAGAGGCGATTGCGAAAGATACGCGAATCGCTTCGCTCTTCGAGATTGCAGAGTCGTTGGAAGGTTTGGCACGTCATGCCTCAACCCATGCCGCAGGGGTCGTCATCGCCAATAAACCATTGATGGAATATCTTCCACTCCAGCGAGGCCAGAACAGCGAAGTGATCACGCAATACTCCATGAAACAGGTAGAGGCCATCGGTTTGGTTAAGTTTGATTTTTTGGGGCTGAAAACTCTCACCGTTGTGGACCAGACGATCCATTTGATTGAAAAAAACCGAAACCTTCGGGTTGAGCTTTCCGAGATCCCATTGGACGATTCAGAAGTTTATGCCCTGCTTGGGGCCGGCTCGAATCTCGGTATCTTCCAGTTAGAAAGTTCGGGGATGCGGGATCTCCTGACTAAACTCAAGCCACAGAGATTCAAAGACATTATCGCCCTGGTGGCTCTGTATCGGCCGGGCCCTTTGGATAGCGGAATGGTGGGAGAGTTTATAAAACGGAAGCATGGCCAAGAGTCCATACGGTATGAACTACCCGCTTTGGAAGAGATCCTGAGGGAAACGTACGGGGTGATCGTCTATCAGGAGCAAGTGATGCGCATTGCCAGCGCGCTCGCGAATTTTAGCCTCGAAGATGCGGATAATCTCCGAAGGGCGATGTCTAAGAAAGACGCGATGGAGATGGAGAGGCAGAAAGAGAAATTTTTGGAAGGAACCAAAAAGACCAAGATCCCCTCTCGGAAAGCTGAGAAGATTTTTGAGCAGATGGAGACTTTTGGTCGGTATGGTTTTAACAAGTCCCATAGCGCTGCCTATGCCCTCCTGGCTTATCAGACGGCCTATCTGAAGACCCATTACCCCATCGAATTCATGGCGGCCCTTCTTACGAGTGAGGCCCAGAATGCGGATAAGATTGTTAAATATATTTCTGAATGCCGGGAAATGGGGATTGAGATCTTGCCCCCGGATATCAACGAGAGTTTTAAACATTTTGCGGTGATCGGGAATCAGATTCGATTTGGTCTGACGGCGGTGAAAAACGTCGGCGATACAGCCATTGACATCATTTTGGCTGAACGGGAGACCCATGGAAAGTTTCAGTCCCTGTTTGATTTCTGCCATCGCGTCGATTTGAGAAAAGTGAACCGGCGCGTCATCGAAAGTCTGATCAAATGTGGAACTTTTGATTTCTCGAAGGCTTATCGATCTCAAATGCTGATGGTTTTGGGAGAACTTCTTGAGCAATCCCAGTGGACACAGAAGAAGAAGGGGGAACCTCAATTGAGCATGCTCATTGATCATTCGAGGGCGCTCAAGGAAGATTATCCGGACGTGGATGAATTCCCGGAGAACCAGTTGGTCGCCTTTGAAAAGGAAACGATCGGATTCTATATTTCCAGGCATCCCCTGTCGCATTACGAAGATGAGATTAGGAAGCGTACAGATCTAGACACGTCCACTCTTCCAAAGCTTCAAAACGGAGCCGAGGTTAAAATCTGCGGACTCGTCAGCGGGTTGAAGGAGATAGTTACCAAGAAAGGGGATCGGATGGCCTTCTTGACCCTCGAGGACATGAAGGGATTTGTGGAGGTCATCCTTTTCCCCGAGGTTTTTAAGGCGGCTTTGCCCTGCTTGCGAGGGGGAGACCCTCTTGTCGTCAAGGGGACGCTTGATCTATCCGAAGACCACGTTAAGATAAAGGGGACGGAGGTTTATTCACTCCCGGGGGTGCCCTCGACGCCCGGACCCCTCCATGTGAAAATACCCATGTCTTCATTAGCTCCCTCTCAACTCACAGATTTAAGAGATATTATCGTGGCACATCGGGGCCCGTCAAAAGTCCTTCTTCACTTTTTGGGTGGAAACAACCGGGAGGTCGTGGTTGCCCTGTCCGATCAATACACGGTCGACCCCTCCCAGGACGTCAGGAGTCATGTTCAAAATGTTTTTAAATCTGCACTCATTTCCTTGGAATAAACGGGGAGCTAGATGGTCAAACATTATTTGGAATTTGAAAAGCCTCTTATTGAACTTGAAAGAGAGATCGAGGATCTGAAGAGGTTCTCCAGGGGGAGGCCGACCCATTTCAACGAGCAATTGAAGGGACTGGAAGAGAAACTGTATCGCCTGCAACAGGAAATATTTTCCAACCTAACGGGTTGGCAAATTACCCAGTTGGCCAGACATATTGATCGACCCAAGGCTTCTCATTATGTCCAATGGATGTTCGAGAACTTCGTTGAACTGCATGGAGACCGTAACTACGGGGACGATCCGGCGATCATTGGCGGAATGGCCAAATTCAATGGCAGGTCGGTAACCATCATCGCCCATCAAAAGGGAGCAGATGCAAAAGAGATGGCTCATCGGAATTTTGGGATGCCTCATCCTGAGGGGTATCGCAAGGCCCTGAGGCTCATGAAGCTTGCGGAAGTATTCAAAAAGCCTATTATTACTATGATCGACACACAGGGCGCCTATCCTGGAATAGGTGCGGAAGAGAGAGGACAAGCTGAAGCCATCGCCAGGAATTTAGAAACAATGGCAACTCTCCGGACACCTATTATTGTCATTATCATTGGAGAAGGAGGGAGTGGAGGTGCCCTGGCTATTGGAGTGGGAGACCGGATTTTGATGTTAGAGCATTCGATTTATTCTGTCATATCGCCGGAGGGATGCGCGGCGATTCTCTGGAGGGACGGGGAAAAAGGAAAGGTAGAGGCGGCAGAATCATTGAAATTGACTGCTGCAGATTTGTCCAGATTGGGCGTCATCGACGAGATTATCCAGGAACCTCTGGGCGGAGCCCATCGAGACCCGCCCGGGATGGCCAAGCGCCTGAAAGAAGTCATAGAGCGACATCTGAAGGAATTGGAAAAGATAAATGGAGAGGAATTGTTAAGCCTCCGATATCAGAAGTTTAGGCGGATGGGGACTTTCATCGATGGCGGCGGAGGATAGGTCACACAGACGATGCCGAGGAAAATTCAAGTTTTACCACAATCCATCCAACAGGTCATCGCTGCAGGGGAGGTCGTTGAGAGACCCGGGTCCGTCGTAAAGGAGCTGATGGAAAACGCTGTTGACGCCGGGAGCTCGGAGATCGTTGTGGAGTTGAAGGCCGGAGGGCTCCAACTGATTCACGTGGCCGACAGCGGGGGAGGGATGGATCGGGAGGATGTTCCATTGGCCTTCCAAAGATACGCTACCAGCAAAATAGAAAAGGCTGAGGATCTCTACGCCATCCGTACGTTGGGATTCAGAGGAGAGGCTCTTCCCAGTATTTGTCAGGTGTCTAAAATGACCCTCCAGACCAAAACCCCCCATTCCATCAGTGGAACAAAAGTGATTTGCGAAGGGGGTGAAATAACAAGTCTTTCAGAAATAGGCTGTCCGATCGGGACGGAGGTGGAGGTCGAGCAGCTGTTCTACAATATTCCGGTTAAAAGAAAATTCCTGAAGTCGATCCGTTCGGAACTTCGCTCTGCTTTAAGTCACTTTCTCCGATTGAGTCTTTCTCACCCCGAAATTTCATTCCGATTCATCCATGATGGGCGGACCCTTCATGAATACCCGAAAACGGAATCCCCGGTGGATCGAATCGAGGCCATTCTTGGAAAGGAAAACTCTCCCCATCTCCTGCCCATACAATTCGAAGACGGAGAGATTGGAATATCCGGGTTTGCCAGCCTCCCGTCTCTTGCGAAGAGAAATGCGGAATCTATCTTTTTCTATCTGAATCAGCGGTTTATTAAAGATCGGGTAATCTACAAAGCCGTTATGGATGCCTATCGGAACGTCCTTCCCAACAATCAATTTCCTGTGATCGTCCTCTTCATTTCTCTTCCACCCTCCACCGTTGATGTCAATGTCCACCCAACAAAAGCTGAGGTGAAATTTCAGAACCCGGATAAGGTTTACCATGCCGTTTTCGGAGCCATCCGAATGGTGCTAGAAGAAGGTCCTCCCCAATTCGAAAAAACGGCTGCCGAAGGGAAGGGAAGGGGACAGATTCTTCAGAGGAGCGATCCCTCCTCTGTCGTTGGACAAGAGACTCTCGTCGCCCCTTCTTTCTGGATGAACGGGAAAGAGGAAGGGACCCCGATGGTTTGTGAGGGAAGAGGACTCCCTTGGAAAAGAGCGGAGAAACGGCCGTATACCGTCCTTGGACAAATCCGGGGGACCTACATTCTCTGCGAGGGGGGAGGCGCTCTCGTCTTTATCGACCAACATGCCGCTCACGAGAGGATTCTTTTTGAGAAATTTAAAAGAGAATATGAAAATAGATCGCTGATCTCGGAAAAATTACTCCTTCCTATCCTCATGGAGTTGTCTGCGGAGGAGTCGTATATCCTCGAATCCGCCGGGGAGGCGCTGAAGGAGATTGGATTTGAAATCGAACCTATTGGCGAAAAACTATTTGCCATTCGATCCGTCCCCTCCTTTATTGACAGAAGGGATCCGAAAGAGTTCGTTAGAGAAGTGTTGGACGAGCTTTCTTTCTTGGAAAAAGGGGGCAAAGGGGACGAGGCGATTCATAGGCTTTTGGTCAGTTTGGCTTGTCATTCCGCTGTACGTGCGAATTTCCTGTTGAAGAGGGAAGAAATGGATCGGTTGGTGGAAAATCTCATTCCCTTTCCTCCTTCCACCACCTGTCCTCACGGGAGACCCGTTTTCTTTATTCTTCCTCTTGACGAGCTAGGGAAACAGTTTAAAAGGAAATGAGCAGGATCAAATTGAATTTCTCGATTTTGGCGAACAAATGTTCCTGCACTCCGGTCCATCAGGCAAGCTCAGAATCCGATCCGTGGTTCAGTCCATATTTTTCCAACCGATAACGCATGGATCGGAAGTTAATATGCAGAAGTTCTGCTGCCTTCTTTTTTATCCCTTTGGTTCTATCCAACGCTTTTAGGAGGAGCGTTCTTTCAAGATCCTCGACCATCTTTTCAAGGTCAATTCCCTCGCTTGGGATTTCGATGTCCATCGCTCCTTTGTTCAGAAGAGGTTGCTCACTGAGATAGGAACTCAGGTTGTGTGCAGTGAGGTCTTGACTACTCTCCAAAGCAACCGCCCTTTCGATTATATTTTGAAGCTCTCTCACGTTGCCCGGATATTCATAGTTCATCAGGATTTGGAGTGCCTCGGGAGAGATCTTCGAAATGTTTTTGCTTAATTCCTGAGAATATTTCTTCAAGAAATGGTTGGCGAGAGTTTGGATATCATCTCTTCGGTCTCTGAGAGGCGGAAGTTTAATCTGAATCACATTAAGACGGTAAAATAAATCCTCCCGAAAGCGCTTTTCTTTCACCGCCTCTTCGAGTTCTTTGTTCGTCGCGGCGATGATTCGGACATCCACACGGATATCCTCTGTTCCTCCCACCCTCTTAAATTCCTTATCCTGTAACACGCGGAGCAATTTCACCTGCATCAGGAGGGGGAGCTCGCTGATCTCATCCAAAAAGATCGTTCCCTCATCTGCCACTTCAAACAATCCTTTTTTGGTGGCAATGGCATCGGTGAATGCCCCTTTCATGTGACCGAAGAGTTCACTTTCGATCAGGGATTCGGGGATGGCGCCGCAATTCAGCGTTACAAAGGGTTTGTCCTTCCGGGGGCTATTATAGTGGATGGCCTTTGCCACCAGCTCTTTGCCCGTTCCGCTTTCCCCGGTAACCAAGATATTTGTTTTGGTGGAAGAGACTTTCTCCAGGAGGTCATACAAAGCTATCATCTTTTGACTTTGCCCGATAATGTTTCCGAAATGAAAACGGTCTCTCACCGCTTGCTTCAAGAGGATATTCTCTTTTTGTAGATTCTTCTTCTCCAACGCGTTCTTTATGATCAACTTGATCTCATCTACCTTAAAGGGCTTGGTGATGTAGTCATAGGCCCCTTCCTTCATGGCCTTGATGGCCGTATCCGCAGAAGCATAAGCCGTGATCATGATCACAATAGTTTCCGGAGCGATTGCCTTAATTTTTTTTAACGCAGAGATCCCATCCAACCTGGGCATACGAATATCAAGAAGGACTAGGTCAAAGAGGTCGTTCTCAACCAACTTGGTGACTTCTTCTCCGTTTGAAGCAAGCGAAACCTTATACCCATCCTTTTTCAGCATGATGTCCAAGAACTCCCTCATGCTTTGCTCATCATCGGCTACCAAAATTTTGTCTTTGATCATTCCGGTGTCCTCTTCTAATTCGCTGGAAGATAGATGATAAAGCTAGACCCTTTGCCCAGCTCACTTTCCACTCTAATCAACCCGTTATGGTTCTCCACGATTCGATGGACGATCGAGAGGCCTAACCCCGTTCCGTTCTCTTTTGTCGTAAAAAAGGGTTCAAAGATCTTCTCCTTCTCTTCTTGAGCTATCCCGTGTCCAGAATCGACGATTGAAATTCTGGTCCATTCCTTTCCCGACAACTGGGAGGAGAGAGGAAGGTTCGTGATGCCCCAGCCATTCCCTTTCCCGAGCTGAACTTGAATTTCTCCTCCGTTAGACATCGACTGGGCCGCATTAATTAAAAGGTTCCAGAGAACCTGTTTGATTTGGTCAGGATCAACCGATGCGTATACTTCTTCCCGGTTACTCGGGGGGCGGATATGGATTCCACCGTGAAAGGAGGGCGAGTGGACGAACAAATCCATCGTTTCATCCAGAATCTTCCTTATGGGGGACGTAATCTTCCGGGTTGGAGGAGGTTGTGCGAAAAGCAAAAAGTCTGTGATTAACGCGTTGAGCCTCTCTGATTCCCTGAGGGTGATCTCCATAAGATGCTCTTGGCCATCATCTAAGGTAAGCTCGCTTTTTAACATTTGGATCGAACCGCTTAAGGAAGCCAACGGGTTTCTGATTTCATGGGCCATTCCAGCGGCCAAAACTCCGACGGCCGCCATCTTATCCACTCGTTTCATCTCTTCTTCCATCTCTTTGAATTTCGTGATGTCCTGGAAAATGAGGGTATGGCCGATTAAGGATCCCTCTGGATCAGTCAATGGAGAGACGGAAAATCCAAGATAGATTTTTGCACCATCAGGGTTGGAGAGAAGAGTCTCATAACGTTGATAATCAGGAGAGGACATGGAGGCCTTTTCCTTCGCTTCCTCAATCGTCCGATGGATCTTTGGAAACAAATCATGAATAGACGTATCTTTCAAATTTTCTTCGGTCCGGTTCAGGATTTTCTCACCGGTTCGATTTAGAAATCTGATGTTGCCAGAGAGATCTACGGTCAGCAAACCGCTGTCCAGGCTCTGAATGATATTCCGATTGAATGCCTCTAATTGGTTGTAGTCCACTTGTTTCTGAATCAATTCTTTTCCCTTTTCCTTTAATTCTTCTGACAGTGCACTGCTTAGAAAGGCGACGATATAAAAGGTCGCCATATAAATAATCAAGGTATGAAAAATTTGGCTGGCCTCATAGAGAGGGGGGTCACCCAGGGGATTGATCCAGCGATAGAGCTGGAGCAATAAGAGGAGGCCAAAAAGCAGTGACGAGAGAGAGGCCGAAAAGAGCGCGCCCCGCCTATAGAAAATCATGCTGCTGGCTATAATCGAGAAGATATAGGCAATAGGAAAGAAGCTTTCTTTTCCGCCCGTAAAGTAAATCAAAGCCGTGATAAAAACTTGATCGATGACAATCTGGGAAAATGCAAATCGGTAGAGGTTTTTGATTTTTCTTAGGATGAGGGCATAAACGATTGTGACCAGGTAAAAAAGACCAATGAAATAGTAGAAGTTGTTCGCCAAAGGAATAAAAAAATATTTCTTCTCTGAAAGCTGAAAAATCAAGGTGATGGTGAGGAGGAGGGTGAGGATGACGGCGCGACCCAACATCAACCCCTTGACGTTTCTTGACATTTTTGGGTGTGTATCGAGTGAAGGGGTTGAATTTATTTCCATTCCATCCCACCGTTTGACAGGATATCGAATCCGTAGAAGCCTAACCCACTGCATTGGCCATGTTGAAAATGGGAAGATACATGGCGATCACAACGCCTCCAATCACGACTCCCAAGAAAATCATCAGAAGCGGTTCGAGAAGAGAGGTCAGATTTCCCACGGCAACATCAACTTCATCCTCGTAGAACTCCGCAATTTTGGACAACATGGCGTCCAAAGCTCCAGTGGATTCACCGACTGCAATCATCTGGATGACCATGGCAGGAAAATGGCCACTCCGGCTTAGGGGCTCCGCAATCGTTTCACCTTCTCGGATGCTCGCCCGCGCGTTCATAATGGCTGTTTCAATCGCCCTGTTTCCTGCGGTTCTTGAAACAATGATTAACCCATCTAGGATGGGGACGCCGCTGCTGACCAAGGTTCCTAATGTCCGTGAGAACCGAGCCACAGCAATCTTTCTAAATAGAGGTCCAAAGATGGGCAATCTTAAGAGAAGACGGTCAACGAGAGCCTTTCCGTTATCTGTTTTGTAATATCGCTTAAACAGAAAAAACAAGAGAATGAGGACCGGGACAAGAAAGATGATATATTTCTTGATCATTTTACTGATGGTAAGGACAATCACCGTGGGGAGAGGCAACGATTGTCCTGCTGATTGAAACATCGTTTCAAAAACCGGGATGACGAAGACCATCAGAATGATCACGACGATGACAGCCACCCCCACGATGGTGGACGGGTACACGAGTGCTGATTTGACTTTCTTTTTCAGGGCTTCTGCCTTTTCTATATACGACGCCAATCGCGTTAGAATCGTATCTAAGATCCCGCCTTCCTCGCCGGCGACAACCAGGTTCGTATACAGGTCATTGAAGGTTACGGGATGTTTCTTAAGGGCTCCTGCAAAAGTGGAACCTCCTTCCACATCTTCTCTGATCTGTCGAATAATATTTTTGAAAACCTTATTTTCTTGTTGCGAGGAGAGAACTTCCAGGGATTGGACCAAGGGTAACCCCGCGTCGATCATGGTGGCGAGTTGTCGGGTAAAAACAGCAACCGCTCGTTGCGGAACTTTCTTCTTAAATGGTAGTGGAATGTTTATATCTTTTGCTTTGGAACTGATTTTGGTCGGGATGATGCTCTGTTGTCGAAGGTGGATTCGAATGGCCGCTTCACCTGGAGCTTCCATTTCTCCCTTCTTGACAACTCCTTTAGCTGTCTTGCCTTCCCATTTATAGATTGGCATAACTCATTCCTTTCCTGATGAACCTAAACAGTTCTCGCCGGTCTTTCCTTCTTCGCCACCGCGGAACCGGAAGTCGAGAGCATTTGCCGGAATTCGTCCAGATTATGGCTTCTTTCCATCGCATCCTCTAAAGAGATCAAGTGGCGTTCCACGAGTGAAAGGAGGGCCTGGTTCATCGTTTGCATTCCGAATTTTGCCTGTCCAACCTGCATCTGAGAATAGATCTGTTGAATTTTATCCTCTCGAATCAGGTTTCTAATTGCTGGATTTGGAAACATCACTTCCATGGCCAAAACACGCCCTTTTCCGCCTACTTTTGGGAGAAGTTGTTGGGCCAACACTCCTTCCAAGACAAAGGAAAGCTGTGTCCTGATTTGAGTTTGTTGATGGGAGGGAAAGACGTCAATAATACGATTAATCGTTTCTACGCAAGAATTCGTATGCAAAGTGGCAAAAGTTAAATGGCCTGTCTCGGCACAGATGAGAGCGGCCTCGATCGTTTCAAGATCCCTCATTTCTCCAATGAGAATAATATCGGGGTCTTGACGGAGGATGTGGCGAAGGGCTGCAGTAAAGCTTTTTGTATCTTGGTTCACCTCTCTTTGATTGACGATGCAGCTTTTATGCCGGTGGAGATACTCGATGGGGTCTTCGACCGTTACGATATGATCGCTCTTTTCACTGTTGATCTTGTCAATCATGGCAGCTAAGGTTGTTGACTTTCCGGTTCCCGTCGGTCCCGTGACTAAAACGAGACCCTTGGGTTTTTTAAGCAACTCAGCCGCAGCAGGAGGGATTCCCAATTCGGAAAAAGCGAGGATATCGAAGGAGATGGCTCGAAAGGCCCCTGCAACGGCACCCCGTTGCATAAAGATATTTCCCCTGAATCGGCTTAATCCCTTGATTCCAAAAGAAAAATCCAATTCCCAATCCTCCTCGAATTTGTGTCGCTGAGCATCGGTCAATACGCTGTAACAAAGTCTTTTTGTATCGGTTGCCGACAGGAGGTTGTCATCTAAGCTGACCAATTTTCCATCAATCCGGAATTGAGGAGACGCCCCTGTGGTGATGTGTAAATCAGAGGCTTTCTTCTCAATCACTGTCTCAAGCAATTTTTGTAATTCAACCATTTTTCTTCCCCTCCAGATATTCCTTTAGTGAATCATCTAATAAATCATCGGTCTTCCATAGTTGACCGAAGAACTTCTTCAATGGTCGTCATCCCTTCCTTAATCTTTGCAATTCCGCTTTGCCGCAGTGTCTTCATTCCTAAGCGGATGGCTTCCTTCTTAATCTCAGAGGTCGAAGC
>Ga0335084_10000450_pt1 | contig 34641 bp, 66 predicted proteins | sample Lox_Sample_44_FD_206721 | JGI IMG/M metagenome (GOLD analysis project Ga0335084, IMG submission 206721) | Soil microbial communities from Loxahatchee National Wildlife Refuge, Florida, United States - Lox_Sample_4.4 | ecosystem: Environmental > Terrestrial > Soil > Wetlands | place: USA...
TGTTACCGCTCGGTACGGTGGATAAGTCGGTGCTATAAAAGAGAAGAGCCGCTCTGGGAGGAGCGGCCCTTCGGTTGGGGGATACGTTTGTCATGCCGACGAACGCCCCCTTCCTAACACTCTAGGCTGCCAAGCGCAAGCCGGGAGGGGGATAAATGAAGCGACCTTGGATGCCCCTATACATAGGGGACTTCTTAACCGATACCACACACCTGATGGCTACCGAGACAGGGGCTTACCTACTCCTGCTAATGCATTATTGGACCAATGGCCCAATCCCGGACGATAATGCGCGGTTATGTCGTATAGCAAAGATTCATCCACCCCACTGGAAGCGTATTCGAGCAGCCCTGGAGCCATTCTTCGATCTTACTAAGAGGCCGGGCTTATGGTCACACCACAGAGCCGATCAAGAGCTTACTAAGGCGGACGAAATCTCTAGCAAACGCAAGAAGGCTGCCATGCAAATGCACAGCAAAAGCTCTGCAAATGCAGAGCAAATGCACACACAGTCACAGTCACAAAGTAAGAAAGAAGAAGAGGCTGCTTCCAATGTCCCATTGAAAGCCCCTTCTTTTAAGGTTTCTAAAAAAGGGAACCAACTTCCCGCCGACTGGCGCCCGGCCGAGCGGCATTACGCGGAGGCTGCCGCGCTAAATCTCCCTAGGGCTACTGTGGACAGGGAGGCTCAGAATATGCGGCTCTGGGCGGTTGCTAATGCCAACAGGGCGGTCGCCCGCAAGGCTAATTGGGATGCGACCTTCTCCAACTGGCTAAGGCGAAAGGCCGATGATGGACAGAAAAAGCAGGAAATCAATTGGAACAGTGGGATCGAGGGGGTAATCTAGTATGGGTGATGTAATCAAGCTCCGCCCCAGGGGGTGCTACACGCTGGCTGACCTTCCCCAGCGTGAGGATATCCGCAAGCTGGCTAAGAGTACGGGCTGGGAGAAATTGGACGAGCTATGGCGGCTCTATCCCGGTCAGTTTGTGATGGTCACTGGAATCGCTGGCCACGGCAAGTCAACCTTCGTGCTAAACGTGGTCGCCAACATGGCGCACGATTTTGGGGTGAGGACGTTTCTGTTTGTACCGGAGAATGAGCAGAGCATTCGGGACAAGATGCGCCTGATCTGGGGCGAGCGGGAAGGATTCAAATACTTCTGCGAGAATCAGTGCATTGTTCAATCTGCGGTCGAGGATTCCTTCGGCGATGACCCGATGGACCTCAGGAGTGTGATGGAGAGGGCGGCTCAGGTAATCGAGCGCGATTCTGTCGATGTTGTGGTGATCGATCCATGGAACGAGCTGGAGCACCTTAAGCCGCAAAACCAATTGATGACCGATTACATCAGGGATGCCCTGATGTGGCTTAAGCGCATTTGTCGGCATTACGCGGTCACAGTGATTCTGATCGCGCATCCGACTAAGGCGGTGACGGAGAATGGGGGAAGGCAGCCAACTCTGGCCGATATCGAGGGATCAATGAATTGGTATAACAAATGCGATAATGGATTGATTGTTACGAGAAACTTCAGCGCAAATTATGCCAAGGTTGTGAGTGCAAAGGTGCGCGAACATGGCGCTGGCCGTATAGGCGAGTGCCATTTTGAGGTTAATCCAAATACGGGGAGATTTACGCCGCAGCCTGGAGGTTTGTCGCTGTGACATTCCAGGAGCACATGGAGCGGGCGGAATTATTTCTGGAACAGGCTGAGGAGTCGGCTGCCGCACTTAAGCAATGGATGGCCGATTGGAGAAAGCGGCAGCAGCCGAAGGAAAGGGACGATGATGATATTTACGATGAAGATAATTGGTGAGGCGCATGCTTGATGCAAAGTGTCTCCCATGTTTCTTTGGTAAATTCAGAATCGGGAGTTAAGCAAAAGCGAATAGCGCCATGTTCAAAGTCCTTCATGGAAATGAATCTACCGCACACATCGCATCGATTCCAAGGCTTCTCTTTCATATTTCTCTCCTGCGCGCGTAAAATAAAACCCGGCCGCATGGGGGTGCATGCGACCGGGGCCGTATTCACACCAGCATAGTGCGTGAGGGTATGCTGATGTGAGGTAGTTACTGAGATTTTTCTTTCCTTAGTTCAGTGAGAGTCTTGTTTTGGCGCCCGCTCTCGAAAGCTTCGTCCATTGTCGGTGGACCATTCTCGGCAATGCTGCCAAAGATCGGGTGCGAGCACTTGTAAAGTTTCTCTACCCTTACTCTGGTTTCATCGCTATAGTAGCCGGCATAGTAGCCGAGATTCTGGCGCTCGATGCTCTCGGCCTCTTTTCTGGTCTTGCCGAATGTCATTGTGTGGGCGACGCATTTCTCAAAGTATGCGTCGGCTTCCTTCTGGTCCATTATTTCCATGGCTGGACCGTACTTGTCGCCAATGGTAGTCTTTTGTCCCCAGTCCATCTTACTCCTCCACATTGAGCAAGCGAACGAACCGACCTTCATTCGGCTTGCTGGGATTATTCAAGTCCTTGAACTCAGACAGCGTAGGCTTGCCATGCTCTGGTCTGAGGATGTAATACTGCCCGGAACGCTGCGAGCCGTCGATATCCTCTGCCTGAATGAAGATGGCTTCGCGTCTGTCCTGGTGATGCTCCAGCGATTCTGAGAAGTCGAGCTTATTTACATCCGTCTCCGGCGGCATCTCAAGAACCCAGGCTTCAAGCAATGCGACATAGCGCACGACTCTATGTCGCTTGAATGTTACCTTAAGGGCAGATGCGAATGCATCTCGCTGCTCTCGGTCTGGCATCTGGATGCAGATCGGGAAGATTTCCCCATTCTCCCGCTCGCATACCCACATAGGGTGGATCATTCCCTGTTTCTTGAACAGATGCTGTGCCGCTTCCTTGCCGTGCTCCATCAGTTGGTCTAAGGTCATGTGCGTCTCATAGGCGTTTATCGATGTAGTCAGAGATTTCTTTGAAGGACTTGCCGTCATCATTCATGTTAGCTAAGTTAATTTGTGTTTCGTGCTTCATTCCAACCCTACGCAGAAGGCTTGCGCCAATCAATTGTGAAGGGTCGCTATTATTGCCGACAAGCTTACCGTCCAGGTATGGAACGAGGGCTGCCTCAATGGGGCGCCATTTGGCTCCAACAACATTGCAAAGGACGCCGAGACAACAATATCGACCGTCCCTTTTTAGGCGATCCTCGCCTTGCTTGTATTTCCCACTGCGAAGCGCCCTTACCCATAGCTTCTTGATCTTCTTATCCATCGTCATTGTCCTCCGCGTAAATTGACAAATAGCTGGGCATTAGCGCCCAGCAAGTACATTGGTGTATTATGATTTTCCGCTGTTCTTGCGCAGCGAGTAAGGGGTCTCCTTGAGGTCGATTCCCATGGCTCGGAATGTAGCCATGACAGTACAATACTGAGGGCGCCTAGTTCCGCCCTGCTTCTTTCTCCGCCAGTTGCCGAGCGTGCCGACCGACACGCCGGAGATATCATGGATATCGCCGTAGGTCATGTCGCTCTCGGCAAGGGCTGCTTCGAACCTATCGAGGATCGGATCACGCTCCTTGAAGGGGTAGGTCCGATAGACGGAAAACTTTCTGGGTGTCTTAGCCATTAGCGCACGACCTCATAAACGCCGGGCTCCTTGGTCTTCTTCAGAAAGCCATCTTTCGTCAGGCTCTGAAGAGCGTAGGAGTAACCGTTGGGGCTGTAGCCCTGCTCTACAAGATGCATGCGCATCTCTTTAACGGCGACTTTCTTGCGTCCCTTTACAAAGGATTGCAAGATATTGACGGAGCCGCCGGGAGCAGTTGTCCAAGACTTTGCCTTAGTCTTGGGCGCGTGATGGCCGTTTGCAACGGCGGCCCCTCTGATCGGAAGCGCAACGGGCGGTTCCAATGTATGGCCATCGAGCAGATGAAGGACTTCAACCACCTTCTTGTCCGCTACGATGCATTTGATTTCAAACATCGTGTTCTCCGTTGGTTGGGGCTCCCCTTACTCCCGGTGAGCATTTGCGCTCACCGGGTACTAAGGAGGGCAGTCGGGGACCGACGACTGCCTCACGGAGCCATTAGTTCATTCGGTCGTGGATTTCGTCCACTTTCTCCTTGATCTTGCGGGTTCGCAGGCTAACCATGGTGAGAGAGTCGTTCTTGGCTCCCGCGCCATTTTCCGGCTCTCCTTGCACGACGGCCTGGAGGCTTTCGGCCAGCTTATCCGCATTGGACTGCTTCTTGGTGTCCCGATTGAGCAGCGCCAGATGGGCCTTCATGGTCTTGGCTGCAACGACCAAATCCTCATCGCTGAGTTTGGAATCGCTGCGACCGATCATGCCCAGCTTGGCTCGCTCGACGCACTCCCGGATCGTTGCGGGAATCTGTCCGGCAAGTTCCTTGGCTGCCTTCATCACTTCGGCAGTCAAAGGCAGGAGATTGCCAGCATAAGCCCGCAACAGACGCTCCACCGCCTCCTGCGTCGGAGCCCTGAGCGAAATCACTGCATCGAGGCGACCCGGCCGAAGAATGACCGGATTGAGCTTCTCTGCGAAGTTAGTCGTCAGGATCGTCATGATCTCCGAACGCTTGGAAACCACACCGTCGATGGTGTTGATGAGATCATTGGCGGCCTCATCACGTTCCGTCATCACGCGGTCGATATCCTCTGCGAAAACGACCGCAGGAGCATAACGATTAGCGAACTCCAGAGCTTGGCGCAAGCCCCGAACGTTGTCCAAGAGGACAAAAGTCCACCCGTTCTGTTCGCAGACGTTGGCCGTCATTCTTGCGGTGAGCGACTTGCCGGTGCCGTAGGGGCCTTCCAGCAGGACGCCTCGCTTGAGCGGGATGCGCTGCTTACGGCAAGATGCCGTATGCTTGATCGGCACCAGGATACTGGTATCGATTTGGGCCTGAATATCCGCATCGAAGATCAGGGACGATTCGGAGGTATCCGAAACATCCATGAACTGCGGCGGATTGTTGATATTCAGGTCGCCATCGTCATCGACGCCGAGGCGAATCGCCTTGCCGCGATAGATGCTCTGCTCCTTGACGATCTTGCGCGTCTTGGTGGCGAGTTCCAGCAGGATATGCCGGTCACGCTTCTTGAAGGTTCCGTGAATGACAAGAACGTGCTTACCTTCATGGAGGGTCGGCTCGGTATTGACTTTCTCGTCAATGCCGGGAAGCTTGAAAGCGCCAATTGGGCACTGAATCACGTCTTCGTCGCGATGGCCGGTCTTGACCGAGATCATGACAGGCGGCCGTGGGCCGAAGAAGCCCGGCGTTGGAACCGGAGAAGCCCAGCCATAAAGCTCCGTCATTGCTTTGACGAAAGCAACGGCGGCATCGAGCGGGTAAGCATCGATGATCTCGAACAGCCCAAATGGCTGGTTGTCATCTTGCAACTTACGCTGAAGCGCCTCGATGGCTTTCTCGGTCGGCATATTGCCGGGATCGCCGGGCAACGTGATGGCGCGGCCGTGATGCTCAATCGGCACATCGAGCCGGTCCCAATTGATCTTGTTCTTCTCGTCAGTCACAACGACATTCGTCATTACGGTTCTCCGTGAGGTTAAGATGGTTTAGTGGCCGGGCCAGTGCTCAAGGTGGGATTTCAGACTCTGATCGTTGCCGTGTACCACTCGCGTGTCGAAATCGGCTGCCGAAGCAGCGTCATGCCACCCTGATGGAATGGACTTGATCCACGCCTGTCTACCACTCTCTCCTGAGAGTGAGGCTGTGCCCGGCCACCAAAGACTTGCCTAGGCAAGTGGCGGCCATTTCCGCCCCAATGCAGCGCCATAGCCGGGGAAAGCGTGACGCTGCATCAGGCCGGAAACCCTTAGTGCAGGCTTCCTGGCGTAGAACGGCGCTGAGCGAGGAACTTGTTCATCGGATCGTTGGATTTTGCGATGATATCCTTCAGGGAGTCGAGCATCTGCGGATCGACAAAGCCATCGACTGGCTTGCCAATTATACTTTCGACCCGCTGAATGGCGCTCCACATGATATCGGGACTGAACTCGATCATCATGCCGACTTCATTACTCTGTCCATCGCGGCCAGGAACAACATCTGGAGACATCTGATTGACCAGGATGGCTGCCAGTAGGCGACTCGTTGTATTAGATAGCTTGCCGACATTCTCCGGGCCTACATTTCGATCCTTGTCCCCATGCCAGCCTATAAGTTGTGATAGGACGTGGATCGCGCCGATTGCTCCGGTTGCGGCAATCAGTACGGCATCAAGCTTGTTCTTGCTTTCATTCGTCGCAGCCATGATGGCAGTCTGGGTTGCAGTCGAGACAAGTTGGGCAAGTCTATCCGCAGTATTTTGTACTTCAATCGGTGCCTGCATTGTGGTTCTCCGTGGTTGCTGACATTCGCCGCTGCGTTTCTGTCAGGGCGTATTCGAGAAAATAAGCGAGCCAGTCTGGATCGTTCTCCTGTTGAAGCGTGATGTTGATTCGCCCCAGGGAAGGCTTAACGATCTCGTCCCGGCATCGCTCATGGAAATGCTCAGGATCGCTCTGTAAGAGAAGGATGGCCCGAGTGAGTTCTTCGTCGGTAAATGCAAGTCCGAGTGTGATCTCGCGGGGCATCGGCCGTCCTTCCATCTTCTGTTCTTCCCTCATGAAATGAGGGGAAGAACAAGAAGATGATGCTCCTGGCCTATTTATGCCATTCTGCACTCATTATGTGGCTCAATGGCGCTGTTGATGGTCTGCGTGTGAAGCGTTTTATCGCATCGCGCGCAGAAGAACTCACGGAACCATCTGTTGCGGACAATGCCGACAGGATGTCACGATGTAGGCGTCATGCGATGGCCGATCAGGAAGCAGAGGATGCGTTTCATCGCTTCACCTTGCGCTTAGTCTGCTTGGCAATGGCAGTGAGAATCATTTTATCGAGTAGTTTCTTTTGGGCAGCCCAGGCGGCAGCCCCGGCATCCCAGGCGGCATCCCCGGCGGCAGCCCTGGCGGCATCCCTGGCGGCATCACTGGCAGCCCTGGCGGCAGCCCAGGCGGCAGCCCTGGCGGCATCACTGGCAGCCCTGGCGGCAGCCCTGGCGGCATCCCAGGCGGCATCACTGGCAGCCCTGGCGGCAGCCCAGGCGGCAGCCCTGGCGGCATCATTGGCAGCAGCCCTGGCAGCCCTGGCGGCATCCCAGGCGGCAGCCCTGGCAGCCCCGGCGGCATCCCCGGCGGCATCCCAGGCGGCAGCCCTGGCGGCAGCCCTTGATGTCTCATCGCCAGTCTCTAAATAATCCCTAACGAGACGTGGGCAGTCCCAGAGATGGATGACGCTGAGGGCGCACTTTCTCGCAAATTCGCGTAAGATTGGTTTTGCGTCTATGCGGGAGATATAGGTTCGTTCTCTCGCGACTGATTTATCTTCTTCATGGACCTTTTTGCCGCCGAGAGAGACGCGGAATAGGATATTCCCTGGCGCATAATTCAGTGCGTCCAGAACCGATGGAGACGCATGAAGTCCCTGCTGGCACATGATCGGTTCGCATTTCACCTTATGTGTAATGCCAACCTTGATTTTGCGTCCGTCTCCATAACGCAAGCGCTCGGTTGCGTCTGAAAAGTACCATCCAAGCCACTTCTTCTTAGTGGCGACCTTTTTCTTTACAGGATTGCGCTTAACGGCCTTACGCTTAGCTTTCCTCATTGTATTTCTCCGTGGTGCAGGCTGGGAGGGCCGTCTTAGGCCCCCCGTGTCTGCATCGCAGAATTATGCGCCGATAACCGCAGGTGCCTCCTCCGTGGCGCTGATATGGAAGAGATTGAAGGGGCCGACACGAACCGCCTTCTCACCCTTCTTGACGAGGCGCCCCTTCTCGAACCACTTGCGGTACGTGAGGACATTCTCGCGGGGCTTTACATCCTGGATGCCCTTGGCAGCGAAGGCGGCGATGCAGTCGGCATCGTTCTTGGCGGCGAACACCGCCTTCTCGGCATCGGTCAGCTTCTGCCGGCCGCGCGGCTTCTTGGCGTTCTTCTTGCCCTTGGCCTTCTGCGGGGCCTTGTGGCCCTTGGCAGCGAGCGCGGCCTGGACGGCGGCAACGATGGTAGCCATATCTTGAGCCTGCATTGTCAGTCTCCGTGGTTGGTGGTGGTCGTCGGGGTGGGATTCCTTCATTTCCCTTCCCTACTCAAGGTAGGAAGGGAATGAAGGAAGAAATCAGCGGTGATGTGTCTGGATGCGCGGGAGGGGGTTGCCGGGGAAATTTCCGTCAATGGAGTATTTAGCCCTATCCCTCTCTGCCTTGGGCAAGCTATCGTAAACGCGATATGAGGATTGATAGTTGCGAGATAGGAAAACTGGATTCCAGCCATTTGGCCCAAGCAACATTGGATCATTCCACTTAGGCCGCGTATCAGGTGGCAGCTTGCGTCTCTTGCGCATGGCTTGTCTCCGTCATAAGCATCGGTTATGATTGGCGAATGGCACCGTTGACGAATCTTAAGCACGAAGTCTTCGTGCGCTCGTATGTTCGCCGCCAGATCGATGCATTCAAGAACAAGCCTGAGGGCTGGCACGGTCGCGGCTACGGCTTCATCTGGCGCGCTTACAAGGATGCCTACCCGCATGTGACCAAGCATACGGTCCTGCTGGCGGCCTCTTACCGATTGCACAAGAAGCCTCACATCCAGGAGAGGATACGTGAAGTCATGAAGAAGATGCTCACCCGGATGGATATCACCGAAGAGCGCATCCTTACCCAGTATCAGGATGCCTACGATCTTGCGGCGCAACAAGGCAAGTCGGCCGACATGATCTCGGCATCGACGGCTCAGGCTAAGCTGGTTGGGCTGCTGCGTGACCGCATCGAGGCGGGAGCGCCCGGCGATTTCGATAAGCTGGAGAACGTATCCGACGTTCTGGCGGCCGTAGAGAGGCAGGCAGGCCCAGAGGCTGCGTTAATGCTTGCCAAGGTGCTGGGACTAAGCCCCCCAGAAGACTCCAACCAGGAGCCTTCTGAAGGGCCCACAGAGGCAGAGGATCAGAATACCGCCGATCTGGAGCGGCTTGATCCTCCAAGTGGGTCGGTGAATTAATAAGACCCAGACCAAGACCCAGACCAAGACCAAGACCAAGACCTAGACCTAGACCTAGACCCAGACCTAGACCTAGACCAAGACCTAGACCAAGACCTAGACCAAGACCCAGACCCAGACCCAGACCAAGACCTAGACCAAGACCTAGACCAAGACCTAGACCAAGACCTCTTATTTGCTGGCTGGAGCATGGTGGTTACTTCATCTGGCCAAAGCTCTCGATTGATTGGCGGGTTACATACCAATCATTCGGGAGCGGCTGTGCATCTTTCCATCCGCCAGAATTAAGGGGGCCTGTTTCGTAGACGATTTTGGCCTCACTGAGCTTGACGCAACTATCATTCACCCCGACGAGTTTTCCGGTGTAGATATACACGCCACAAAACAGGGTGATGGATTTACCGAGGAACGATTCCAGTCCCTCGCCTTCAACCTCAGTCACAACGACTTTCATAAGCATTCTCCGTGGTTGGTGGATGATTAATTGACTGTGCGATTCTTTGGCCAGTCGGTGAAGTCATCAGAGTCGTCATCTTCCCCCGGAAGGGTGCTGTAGAGAGCTTCGCGGGCAAGCTCTCCCAGGCGGTGTCCTGGGATGCCGCTTGAGGCGGCTTCCATCCAGAGCACCATGAGCTTGATTTTAAGCTCCGGCGTAGGGTACTGGGCGACAATAGGCTTTACTGCCGCCTTAAACTCAGCTTCGGTCATATTGTTCTCCGTTGTCAGTCGCGTGAGCTAATTCCCAATTCCTGCCGCATGGCTTCCTTGGGGGTCTGGCCTCTCTTGATGGTGAATGCCATGGCCTCCAGCGGTCTGGCTTCGCTAAGGGCCTCCGTGGCGAGGTCTGCCAAATCTCTGGCAGAAAATCCCTCTCTGCGGGCGGCAGTGAGAATATCATTCACCTGTTGCGCGGTCTCCTCGCTATGGGGCTGCGCAAAGATGGGTCGCAGCAAGTCCTTGATTTCTACTCTTGTTCTCATATTTGTTCTCCGTTGGTGGTTACAAGTTACGATTTTTGACCTCGATGGTTTTAATATCGAAAAAGCTAGCAGCGATGGTGGCTGCCATAAGTCCCACTCCGGCAATCGGCTGGGTTACCAGAAGTGATCCTGCGGCAAATCCCAGGCCGCATATAAAGAGAGATTTCATGCCACTTCCTCCAATTCCGGCTCTTGTCCAGCCATGATGTTAAGTGTCTCGGCGAAATCCTCGTCATGGATTTCCGGTGCCTGCTTGCGCTTATAGGCGCGGCACATGAGCGTGATGGACATGATTTCCTCAGCCATAAGCTCATGGATTTCGACAGGATCGAACATGGTCCGTGTTCTCCGTGGTGGGGCATCTATCTTCTATGCCCTCCTCAATGGAGGGGCATAGAAGTAGATGGTCAGGCTCCCTGCGCGCCAATTGCTTCGTTTGCCGCCTTAAAGACGACTTCGGAGCATTTTGGGCAGAGCAATTTCTCAAATGAGCTATCTGCCACGGCATTACCTTGGTAATCATAGGCCGTGCGGGCTATCTTAAGTCGTGTCCAGTGTGGTGGTCGGCTGTCTCCGTAATGCCCATGCGCATTCTCCTGAATATGCTTGAACGCACAGGCATCGCATGTGTACTCGTAGGATGTTGGAATCTCCCGAATTCCCATTTACTTCTCCCTGAAGTCGCGGCTATTCGGCAATTTCCATGATGATCCGCGCACAGTGCCGCGAATATCATTCTGCGCGAGCCATTGTTCGGCATCATTGATGGTGAAATCCGCCTTGAATGGCGTATGCTGCCATGGGCAGATGCAGCCCGTATCCGTTACGAGCCATCCATTTACGAGGGTGTAATAGGGCCAGTCGAACATTTATTTTCCACCGGCGAATAAATGCGCAGCAGAAGAGAAATTAAGTCCGCTGGCGAAGAAACAGGTTGCAATGTACCATATACGGAATGGTAGGTCTGGGGTGGCACATGCCACCAGTCCGGCGATCAAGCATAGTGCGCCGACAAATAGATTAAACCATTTCATTTCGATTCTCCTTCCTGGCGGCTGTACGCTCGCTGATTTCCTGCTCGAATGCAGCGATCATGCTTTCGATGCGCTTCTTGGATGTGCGTAACTGCTTGAGTCGCTTACCTAAGAAGCGTATTCTGTACTCGTTGAATGGGACGTTGAGTGGGTCACTTAGGTAGGCTGTTGGCATCGCTATCATTCGTAATGCTGAAAGCTTCCTTGAAAAGCTCCGGATCGGCGGCCATTACGAGCCATGCGGCGCCGCTAAGAATGAAGGTATCGAGATTGCCGCATCTCATGGCCATCTCATCATCCTTAACGGCTGCTTCGCGCAGGCGAAGCAAGCAATTGCGGGCCTCCTCTTTGGTAACTGGGTATTTCAGCAGATTTCTCACGATGAAATCCTCCATTGGCCATCATCAGGCATCGCATGACGGTGCTATCGGGGAGTATTAATCCCCGATTTCGGCCTACTTGGGCTGGAATTCCTTAGCTTCTGGTCCGCAAGTCGAAAGGCGACTACGTTGTGTGGAGCAGAAGAAGAACTTAGGTTTTTCTTGCGCAGGAGCGCCAGTAAGCTCCTCTTCTGATAGCTTTTGTGGGTATGGAGCATTAAGGCATTTGGCGAACCTATAGCGATACTGAAGCCATGTGACTGGCGCCATTATCCACCCAATCACAGGTATCAAGGCGAGCCACAACCACGAATTATCCGGCTTACAGAACTTGCAGTCCTTGCAATATTTCGTTGACATATGGTTCTCCTACTTGGGCCGCGTGGAGAGGTAACCAGCCTTGGCCTTGTAATTGGTCAGGGCGGCGGCAGCGATCTTATCGTTCTCGCTGTAGCGAGCGAGGTGCTTGGTGATGCGCTTGATGTGGGACTTGGCGTGACGATTCTCATTGCGGTAGCGCAGGTTCTGCGCCGACTTGCGGGTGCGATCCTGCTTGGAATTCTTCTGCTTCTGAGCCATTTAGTCCTCCGATGGCTGTGGGATTAGTGTCGGCCCGGAATGACGATTTCCTTGGGCTCTCCGGGCGGCTTATACTGCTCGAACGGATTGCCATTTACCAAATGGCCGAGCGGTTCCATCTGATAATCATCGCCGGAGTCATCGACAATGCAGATGACGGCGCGGTATTCTCCGGTTTCCTTATCCTCGCATTGCAGTAAAGCGAGGCGTCCGTCTCGTGCGGCTTCGCACAAGGCGTCGAATTTCTCCTGGTCGTGGGCCTTGATAGCCATTAATTTCCTCCGTGGTTTTAGTGCATTACAGGCGGTATGAGCCCGATCAAGATACCAAAGATCAGGCCCATAGAGAGTCCGGTGAGGATGATTTTGAGCATTATTCAGTCTTGCTGAAGAGCTTGGCCAGCTTTTCGCGGCGGGTGATTTCCTCAAGGACTGCCTTTTTGGGCAGATGCTCGATATGACGGTATTGGTAAGCATCCCCGTAGGGCAGGTGGATCAGGCAGGCGTTCTTGCCGTCTGCGAGCATGTAGCAGGCGTAACCATCGCCAACCAGGAACATGGCGATTTTGCCGGTATGCGGGCCATTCCAGCCGTTGTCGCGCAGCCATTTAGCAAGCTGTTCCTGGTGATCTTCCTTCCGCTTACGCTCGCGGTCAGTGTCGTAATTGGCGTAATCCGGCTCGGGGAACGGTACTTCATCCGGGCATGTGAATACTTTCATGGCGATCTCCATGGTTTGTGCTGGTCCTACGTGTGGGCTCTTCTACTCAAGTAGAGAGAGCCCACACTAGGGGATGGTCTACGCGCGATTTGCGTAGGCTCGCTGATTGGCGAACTGAGCATTACGCAGCATGGCGATATCGCGGGTGCGCAGGCGCTTGGGTAGGTCGTCTTTGGATGAACTGCTGGCTCTTAAGGGGTCGGTGATGACGAGCGAACCGTCCTGGCGGCACATCCAATTACCATCGTGGAGATCGTCGGCCATAGGGAATTGTGTTTGCAATTCCTCGATGAAGGCTTTGATTTTCAGGGCTTCCGGCGATCTTGTGCCGGAGTAAAGGCGAAACAAAGCTTGCTTTCGCAAGTCTCTGGCCTCTTCAGTAAGCGGGTAGAGACGTTCCATGCTTGCGGCGTAGAAGCTGCGATGGTCCTTTTCGATGAAGTGGAACGAGTGAACTTTAGGTGCGATGGTGCCTGCGTAGCCCATTTTGGTGGCCCAGAAGATGTATTTAGGCCAGTCATCGCATGATCGGCAGACTTTGATTACGCGGTCGCTCCCGGCTGGCGCGAATACGTCCGAGTAGAGGCCCGAGCCAAGTTCCTGGAACTTATGTTTCCTGAGGAAACTCAGGAGCTTATCCGACGAAATGGTTGCCATTAGCGCATCTCCGTGTTACGCTGTTGGGGATCATCGGGATGGTTCTACGTTCCCTTCCCTCTGCAAGAGCAAGAGAGGGAAGGGAACTAGGGAGTGTGGATCAGTTCGGCTTGGAATCGCGCGTCTGCGCCTGCTTGCGGATGACGGCTTCCTTAAGCTTCTCGGCCAGGGCGGTTTCGAGCTTGGCGTTAAGGGGCTTGCGGACGAGGCCGGCGAGTTGGAACAGTTGCATGATTCAGTCCTCCGTTTCGCAGCTAATGAGAAAATCGAAGCCCATGTCGATTAGCTCTGGCAGGTCGTCTCCGACGACGCACCAAGGGCCATTTGAGCCATCGAAGGTCGGCAGTTCGCTTTCCTCGTGCGATTCCACGACCATGAAGGCGCCGTGGTACAGCGAATTGAGGCGCGGATCGCGGTCACCAACAGTGAAGCCGAACTTACGCAGGCAATGGGCCTTTATGCGGGTCACATCTGCCTCTGTATCGGCTGAAAGCAATCCGAACCCGATAAGCGCGGGGTCATCGAAGATGCCTTCCTGCCTCGCCTTAATGGCTTGGAGAGCCCATTTAGCGTCAGGGTGCATAGATACCTCCGTGAAGGTTGACACTCCACCGCTAAGCGGCTTATTGCTAAGCCGCTTGCCGGTAGATCAGTCAGACAGTTCGCCGGATTGAGAAATGCGCTCGAATGTGTCGCCCATAGGGAAGCAACCGAGGATCACGTCGCCGTTAGCGAGCACGAACCAGGACCATTTAGAGCGACCATCGTTGCTTTCGTCGGATTGGCGGATCACCATTTCCGCCTTATCGGGGCTGGCGCGGAATTGGGTAGCGATGATTTCGTCATCATCGGTAACGATGATTTGCTCGATCATGTTGATTTCCCTCGTTGTTCTACGCTCTCTCACACTCCCATCAATGGGAGAGTGTGAGAGAGCTAGTGGCTGGTCAGTTGTCAGGCTTTGCGGGCGCAATAGACCGCCTGAATGGCGGCGGTCAGTTCGGACCATTGGTCTTCGACCAATTCGTAGTCGGCGCCTTCAGCCTCGCTTTCGACCATTCTGGTCGAGAGGTCTTCGGCCGCCTTCATGACGGCGCGCAGCAAGTCGAGTTCGGTCATGCTTAGCCTCCTATTCGGCAGCGTGGATAAGCTCGTTAATGCGATCATTCCACTCACGGAACGTGCGATCACCCCACCTCTCAAGAGGTGCAAAGCCATCACCGGCTTCATCATCGAACGGCTCAGGCTCGATATGAGCAGGCACATGGCGGCAGTTCTGAGCAAGCGTTAGCATATGCACATATCCTTATGCGTAGGTTTGTTGCGGCTAAGGCAACAATAGGGGCATTAGCGCCCCTACTGTTGTCGCTGAAGCGACAGTCAGGCGACCTGACTGATGTGGAACATCGGGTAGCCCATCTGCTTCGCAGACATCCAAGGGCCTTTGACCCAGAGGGGCTGCTGACCGTTAAGAACGGTCTTGCCCTGTGCGGCCCAGCCACCGGCGGTGAGCACGTTGACGCGAGGAACGACGTTGGCAAAGCCAGCCTTTTCAAAGGCTTCCTTGGTGAGAAGCTCCAACTGGAGCTTACGCTCGGCCTTCTTGTCGAGCTTGGTCTTAGGCGCTGCCTTAACGGCAGCCTTGACCGAGAACTTCGCAGCTTTTGCGGGCTGCTTATCGAGCGTCTGGACGACGGCAGCGACGATGGCGGCGAGCATTTTCGGGTCGATCTTGGTCATTTGCGATCTCCGTGGGCTGAGAGGGATTTCTTAGCCTCTCACAGCGAAGCAAGAGGCTAAGAAAGAGAGAGATTAGATGCACTTAGGCGAAGCGCAGGAGGAAATCCTCGATCTTGCTGCAAATCCATCCCATTCTGGGATGATCGTATCCGAAGTGCTCGACGCGCTGCGCCATCATGATGATGCGATTTTCATAGTTGCGGAACATTTTCATTGTTCGGTCTCCGATTTCAGTGTTTGGGAGGGCCTCGAAAGCTCTCTCACAGCGAAGCAAGAGAGCTTGAGAGAAGGGAAGATTAGATGCGCGCGTGCGCGAAGCTCTAAGCCTTACAAAGGCTTAGCCTCGATACCTTGCCGAGCCGCTTCGTTCACGGTTCGTCCAGCTAGAGGAGGAAGGGTTGGGAAGGTGGAGTCGCCCGCATCATGGCGGGTCATAGCCTGCCTCACGTACAGGCTTAGCTTACGCTAAGCCATTGCCGTTGCAGTGCTTTGATCTCGTTCTGTTCGTCATCTGTTCACGCTCTGTCTGCTGCTATAGCAGCAGCCTGCCGCCGGCCAAGCCATTGATTCAGTTAAGCTTTGCTTAACTGGGTCCGGTCCATACGGGCGGGGCGCGCGTATTGAATTAACTTCTTTATATTTTCTCTTTCAACTCCAAACTCTTAGCCCAAAATTTCATAGACAATGTTCTTAAACTGTTCGTCAGGCTTAGGCCACACCTTTGTTGGGTCCCCTTCGCGATAGTAGACTGGGAACCCTATTAAATCCTTTAGGGAGCTTCTGGATGTGAGTTCATCGAACTCCTTGGCTGGGATAGGGATGATTTTATAGCGCATGGGCGGGCTTCCCTAGCCTTTGCAGATGAAGCCTAGGGTGAAGGCTATGCAGAAGAGGAGGAGACAGAAGATGGCGAATTCCATGGGGTGGGACTCCTGACTTTCTGTAGATGGGACCCTTGACTATTGTGTCAAACTATGCCAAATAGTGACATATGGTGTCAAGCAATAAGCGGGACCGTCTGGCTCTGCTGAGAGAGCAGAGGGAGCGGAAATGGACGGACAGCCAGACAAAGAGGGTGTCAGAGCCCTTGGCATCTGCACCTGTGGGTGCGACACCTTCAGAATCAAAATCTACTCCTGTGGCTGGCATAGGGATCATTGCGTCCGCTGCAACAAGGCGTGGTCGGCCTTTAGCGAGGGACAGGCACAAGACCCTGGAAGCACAGAAGCCGTGGGAGAAGGAAGGGATGAGCCGTAGGACTTGGTATCGCAGACGTAGGGAGGGGAAGTGATGAAAAAGCCCCTCGGCCTCAAGAAAGCTATGGACCTGATGCGGCTGCCGGGAACTCGGCTGGTCAAGATGTTCACCCACGGCAGTCCTGAAGGCTTTGCCCACTACGTCATCCCTGGCGGATATGTCGAGCCAGATACGGCCGACAAGATCAAGGCCAGGGCAGATGTGACCGCCTCCAAGGATGGCCTGTTCCCGAACTCGGACCAGACCTGGAGAATCGCAAGAGAGGGAGAATGAGAGAAACACCAACGATTCTGGACGCTGGCCACCAGCACACGATCTATGGCCTCGGTAATCTCGCCCAGGGTAACGTCGTCCAAGGAACCGCCGTCGCCATGCCATTCGCCGGCTTAGCTCAGCAAGGCAATCTAGGGAATCAGTTCAAGGCCGGTGCGGCAACAGATTGTTCCGCTGCTTACGCAGCGGCTCTCAGAATGGCAAAAGATTCCGAGATGTTTGCCAGCTATCCCGGTTTGATCAAATCGCAGAAGAAGGAGAGCCAAGTGACTCGTAGACTCGTACAGGTATTCATTGCCGATCCGAATGAGAATGTTCCATTGGAGGATTCTCTTCTCTATTCTGGCGACCAGAAGCTTACCGATGCGACCGATCAGGAACTGTTCTTCGAGATCGACATGCGAACGATTCTGGCCGATCACAATAAGAAGCGTGTGACCTTCAAGGTGAAGAATCATAGCCTTGATCGAGATGTCTTTCTGGAGCCTGCCAAGATCAGGGACCTTAAGATGGTCGTCGTGACCGTCGCAGGATTCTAACCTGGGTGGCTGAACCCAGGATAGGCGGGATGGAGGTCAGCTTTCATCGGGACTGCTGATCTCCGTTTCGTCTCAAGGAAGGACCATGGGAAGCAACGATCCAGTCAAGCGCAATGAGTTCGCTCTCCCGCCATCCAATGACCGGGATGCAATCATCCTCATTGTCGCCTCCGGCCTGTTCTTGCTCTTTGTGATTGCCGGAGTGATCTTCGGATAAGTCGATGGTCTCGCTTTACAAACGTGCCAACGCGCGCCAGAATCGTGTCCTCAAGATCGTCGAGGGAGCGGTCAAGAACGCGGCCGACCACCATCCCGAGTTCAACTATACGCCCCGCTTGGCTCGATCCATTGCCAAGCGTGCGGCAGGTACACTGACCGCCCAGTGGCGGGATGTGTTGGCGATATCGATGATATCGTCAGACGGGCTAGGCCAGACACCCGCGCATCTGGATAGCCGCCCGGAGTCTCATTGGAGCCAGAATCCGGGAGCGAGAGGTGGAGATATTTTGGGCTCTCCATCTCGCCATCAGGGTGGGGCTCAGGGTATCAAGCCCCACCCTGTCTTGCGCAGGATCATCAAGGAGCTTTCTCTCAAGGTCGGGGAGTACAAGCGCCGAGGGCTTCTGTCGCAGAATCTCGATCACATCAAGGCGGAAGGATTGATCGAGGCCCTGCGCATCATTGATCGTCTAATGAAGAATCAGAAATAATAGAGTGATGCCGCAATTGAGGCCAGAACCGGATGCCTCTTCAGGAAGTCCCTGGTTGCCAGAATATAGCCCTTCCCGGTCGGCTTGCCGTATATCTTCCAGTACTGATACTCATGCAGGCATATCTGGCTGGGCTCATACAGGCTGACAGTCCAATCATCCTCCTTGAGCCACTCCTGAAGAAGCTGAGCGCGAACCTCAACCTGAATTTGATACCGTGAGGGGAACAGTTCCCTCATTTACGCTCCCAGAGCTTGCACCACATATCAGCTTCAATGCGCCCCTCGACCTTGGTGCATGAATCGGTCTTGGGTCGGAAGTGCCGACAGTTCCCGCAGTGGGAAGCGACATGTCCCTTGGAATACCCGACAGAGACCTTGCTCTCCTTCTTCATGGTATCCTGTCCCCTCGATAGTAATTCTTCTTGGCCTTTTGCCCTATCAAGCGCGGCAGCAGTTTCGGGGCTCCGCCATATCCAGGCCGGATTGATCGTACATTCTCATGCGAGAATTCCTCTCCCGCCTCGATATCCCTGACCACATAGAGCGACCGTCTTAGCTGACGGCCGCTTGTCTCCAGCGGCCTCTCCTTCATGGCCTCATGTGTCTGCCTGACCGCTACCGCCATGGCAGAGAACTCGCTGGGTGTCAGGGAGAATTGATCATCCTCCGTCTTGGGACCATTCTCTAGTTTAAGATGCTTCTCGATGATGACGGCTCCCAGGGCAGTTGCAGCAATCGGAATGGCATGACCGAGCGTATGATCCGAGATGCCGATGGGGTGCTTGAACACCAGCAGTTGGTCCAGGGCAGAGATTCTCCCCAGATTGGCGTGCTCTATCGTCCCTGGATACTCCGAGGTGCAATGCAGGAAGGCCGTCTTTACGTCTCGTGCTGCCTCCTCGGCGTCTAGGATTTCTCGGTCCGAGGCGAGTCCCGTAGAGATGATAAGAGGCTTCCCTGTCCTGGCGGTATACGAGATGAGGGGGGTATCCACCACCTCAAAGGAAGCAATCTTGTACGCGGGACAGCCGAGGTGTTCGAGTAGGTCAACGCTAGTGCGGTCGAAGATAGAAGAAAAGATCGGTATGCCTTCCTCCTGAGCGAAGCGATAAAGCTCGCGATGCCATCCCAGCGGGGTGTGGGCCTTTCCGTAGAGTTCATAGAGGCTTCTCCCTTGCCACAAGCCGCTCTGGACGATGAAGTCGGGCCGCTTGATGTCGAGCGTAATGGTATCAGGTTCGTAGCACTGTGTCTTGACGGCATCGGCACCGGCTCTCTTGGCCGCAGAGATCAGCCTCTTGGCCCGCTCAAGGGAGCCGCCATGATTGCCGCTGATCTCGGCAATCAGATAGGGCGGCTGACTGTGGTCGATCTTGCGTCCGGCGATATCCACTCGCTCCTCCTGTCGATGGCGTGAGCCACATACTCCACCACTTCCCGCATTCGCCTGATATGATGTGCCTTGGGATCGTGGTCGCAGACATCGAATGTAATGATCTTCTCGTGCTCGATTCTATATGCTTCCGGGCATTTGTCTGGCGACTTGAATACCTCTGTCAGGAGCTTTGAGTATCCCTCACGCATCGGAAAGCCGCGTAGATTGAGTTCATGGACCAACTTTCGTCGTCGCGCCGGATTATCCACCAACGCAGACCATACATAGTATGAGTGGGTGCAATCGATGTCCGTGACAGACGCTGCCATCCATGGGATGTTCTTTGTCATGTCGTTTAGGATGTTGCCCAGCCGCCTCCGCCCCTTGATGATCTCTGGCCCTCTGGCAAGCTGCGCACATGCCATGGCCGCAGTTGGCTCAGTCATTCTGAGGTTGAGGCCGGTATGACCAGATGGGGCCAACTCTCCATGGTTGATGGCCATTCTAAGTGCCCGACTGTATCCTTCATCCATAGTGCAGACCACTCCGCCTTCTCCAACCTGGAGGTGCTTGTGGACATTAAGACTGAAGACTCCCATGTGACCGATGGTCCCGGCATAATGCTTTCCCTCCTTGGCATAGATCGACTGGGCATTGTCCTCGATCATGACGACCTTCATGTCGTCACACCAGCAGCGTAACACGGCAAGATAAGCCGGGTGTCCGAACAGGTTGGTGACGATCAATGCCTTCGGTGGCGGTCTCAGCGAGAGGAGCTTTGGGTCGAGCGAATAACGGATCGGCTCAATGTCAATAAATCTGACATGTGCGCCAAGTACTTTGGCGACGGCCGCTGTCGCCGACATAGAGTAGGGCGTTGTCCAGACTTCATCGCCTGGACCAATACCTGCTGCCATGGAAGCAGCGAGGAGCCCGCTTGTAGCTGAGTTACAAGGAATTGCATATCTGCATCCGAAGACATCTGTCCACTCCGTTTCTAGTCTGTCTGTCCAATATCCGCCTCGTGGCGTCGATCCCCCCAGGTAGCCGGAGAGCGGTCGCTTGAGTGCCTGGAGGACATTGGTTCTCTCTCTGTGTCCAATCGTATTGAATGGAGGTAATGCTCCTAGAGTCGGCCCGTCCACTTGGAGACCTCCCTGTCGTTTTTGGTAATCTTCTTCATGATCTTGCGTGCTTCCTTCGGGGCATGGCGGAAGGCCAGTCGTAGTAAATCCATCCAAAGCCTATTGTTGCTCTGGCGAATGCCGGCAATGTATGAGATGATCTCGTCGGGATCATGTTCCCTCATGTAACGCTTCCTCCAGTTCCTTCATCGTCATACGTCTTGCTCTATCGCTGGTATTGTCGAAGTCCATTCCTTCGTGCATCTTCTCCCATGCGGGCAGGCCGGTGATCTTCATCTTGACCTTCATCGCGTCGGCAAGATCGGCCAGTCGGTAGGCGGGCAGCCTGGGGATATGAACCTTGTTGAGATTGGGCGAGGCTATGGCCCGCAATACCAGATCGACAGCTTCGTCCATGCGCATGAAGAATCGAGTGCATTCTGGATGCGTAACAGGAACTTCTGTTGCGCCTTTAGCAATAAGGGCCTCCCAAGTTGGGACGACTGAGCCTGTTGATCGCCAGACATTACCGTAGCGGCACACGGCGAACTTAGGACCATTCCAGCCAGTAGTATTGTTGGCAGCCAGGAAGATCGATTCCGCCATGGCTTTGCTGAAGCCATAAGGGCTGACCGGATGAAACGCCTTGTCGCTGGAGAGGGCGACGACCCTCTTGACCCCGGCATCCTGTGCAGCTTCAATGACATTGATCGCTCCATCAACATTGGTCTTGACCATCTCGACCGGATTGTAGTGACCTACCTCGATCCTCTTAAGAGCCGCTGCATGAACGACGATATCGATCCCTTCCATAGCCCTGCGCAGCCTGTCTCTATCGCGCACATCACCGATGAAGAATCGAAGCATGCAGTCAGGGTCTATGGGGGCCAGTTCTTGGTGCATGAGGAACTGACGGAATTCCCCCCTCGAAAATAGAGCGATCCGATCTGCGGCAAAATCACGCTCCGTGAGCAGTCGTCGTGTGAAGGCGGTGCCGAATGCCCCAGTAGCCCCTGTTATTAGGAACTTCACGACGTAGCCCTCAGCGGCGCTGCTGTAACAACGGAATTTCCGATACGGGAGTCTATATCCTCAAGCTCCAGTGCATCCTTAATGACGCCAAGGGTCTTCTCATATGCGATTCTGATCCGGTCGATCTCCGGCTTCTTGATTGCATAGGACATATTGTGACTGTTGATGATCAGTACGCCGTTCTGGATCATCTCCATCATGAATAATGTTCTGATCTTGTCGTCTCTGAACCAAAGCATCCGGCGTGATGGATGGCCAGAGAGCTTGATATGATCCTCAAGATCAGCATTGGCGATCAATGTCTCCACTCGGTCTGATAAATACCATCCATTGTCCTGGAGGTAGTTGCACACGTTCTCTCGCTCCATCTTGTTGATGGTTGCTATGGCTGCCGCAATGGAGAGTGTCTCCCCGAAGAAGGTTCCGGAGTAGAAGATGTTGTTTGGCGGCTCGCACAACTTCATGATGTTACGTCTGCCAACCAGAGCAGAGATCGGCATGCCGTTACCCATAGCCTTGCCGAAGCAGGCAAGGTCCGGCGTTACACCGAAGAACTTCTGTGCCCCGCCCAGGCTGTAGCGAAAGCCAGTGATGATCTCGTCGAAGATCAGGACGATTCCGCGCTCAGTGCAGTACTCACGTAAAAACTTGAGATATTCCGGGTTGTCGTTTGGCTCGACAATAAACGCGGCGATCTTATCATATCCAGGTCCCCAATCCTGGGTCCCATAGGGAACTCGATGGGTGAGGCGACGCACGCTCTCTGGAATTCCCTTGTAACGATCAGTCGGCCCCATGGACCAATCAGCCCATCCATGATATCCTGATAGGAGTACATGATCTCTCCCAGTGTATGCCCTGGCCAGCCTGATGGCGGCGGTTGTTACATCGGTCCCGGTCTTGCCGAACTTGACCATCTCGGCACATGGGATGTGCTTGACTAGCAGTTCGCTTAGCTCGACTTCCCTGTCGCTTGCCAAGCTGAAGCTGATACCGCGATTCAACTGATCCCTAATTGCCGCATCAACGTCGGGATCGCGGTAGCCAAGGACCACAGGCAGAACAGCGTTAACAAGGTCCACGTAATCATTCCCGTCCACATCATAAATATGGCTACCATCTGCATGCGTGACGTAGAGAGGAGCGCGTCCTCCAGGGAACTGAATATGTGACTTGCTGAAGGTTTGGCTTCCGAATGGAATGGTAGAGAGAGCTTTTGATAGTAGAGTATCCGACCTTCTGAATGTTCGCCTTGGTTGCTCTTCTTGGGAAAGAACAGAATAGAACCTTTCGTTTCGTGTCCATCGCTCATTGATCTTCCTCAGTTCTGGTTCCTTATCAAGGATGCGAAGTATACTTGTATAGTTTGCTGGGGCGCCAAGCCTGGAGGCGACTGCTTTGCAGAACTCATAGTCATCCTTGGTATCAAGGACCCATCGCTCCTTATGCAGTCCCGGTAGCGGGCAGGTAAGATTTGCAGCCTTGAATCGATGACGGTTCCGGCTCATGTATTGGCAGACACAATCACGGTCAGTTAGTCTGGTGGCTTCTAGATGGGAGACATGCAGAGCCTCCCAGGTAAAGCACTCAACATCCAATCCGTCCGGGTAGGTGGGCGGATCAACATTGCAGGCGTAGTCTGCCCCTGTCATTTCCCGCAACTTAACGACCTCAGTGATGATTTGAGGATCAAGGAAAGGACAGTCTCCAGTAAGTCTAAGAATTACATCAGCCTTGTGTACCGTGGCACACTGATGGAATCGCTCAAGTACATCCGTCTCGCTGCCGCGCCAGTAAGTGATCTGTTCTTGTTCGCACCACTCGGCAATTGGATTGTCTTGATCTAGTACAGATGTGGCGATAATAACATCATCGACGCCGATTGCTTCATGAGCAGCAATATATACCCACCACAGCACAGGGTATCCGCCCAGGTCCTTGAGAACCTTGCCGGGGAATCTCGTACTGCCCATACGGGCTTGAATGATGGCGATAGTTTTCACTTCTTGCCTTCCAAAGTCTGCGCTAAGAACAGGAGTCGTCCGATATCTTTCATAAGATCATGGAAAACGCCGGCATCATCTATGTTGTGATGTGAGGCGATCTTGCGACAGTAGAATCGGATAAGCTCAAGTCCCTCGTCCTTGACGAGGACATTCTTGAACCACAGCTTCTGCATGCCTTGATCGAGCTTAAGCTGAGACTCGTAGTCGTTGATGATCTCTTTGATCAGCCTGTCATGCCTGCCTGCCTTCTCACCTCTAGGCATATTTCGAGTACCCTTAGTGCTTCCGCGCCTGTGCATCCTGGAGTCTCCTTGCCTTCGATTCTATCGATGAATGCTTTCATTTCGTCTATGTAGTCCTGATCGTATGATCCCCGACAGTGAAACCAGTCAGCCTGCTCCTTATCTGGCGTAAGGAGAAAAAGATTCCTGCTTGGCAGCGTACAGGTAATTCGTCCCGTCTCGCCCTGAATTGTGAAGTGTCTCTGCTCCGGCTTGGTGATATAGTCGAGATGGATCGTTGATCGGCACCCATTCTCATGGGTTATAAGGATATCCGCCATGTCATCGCATCCGTCGATGATGCGGACAGATGACGCCTCCAAATGTCCAGGTCCGAGAAGATGAAGGGCGAGATCGATCTCATGGCTCCAGTTGAGGACAACTCCATCGCGCAGGTAGGCTGGCTTGTCGTTGAACTGGCCGCATGTGAAGTTTGCCCACAGAGGCTTGCCGATTCTGCCGGCATTGATCCATTCAATAGTCTTGAGGACGCAGCCGTGGAATCGCAGATTGTATCCAATCATGCATGGCAGAAGGTAAGAAAATCTCTCTTTATCTGAGAGAGGCTTCTCAATGAAGGCAGGCTTTCCTGCCTCTCCCGCCATTACGGCGTGCTGGTAGTGTAGTCTGGTTGGGCTGGCTATTACAAATGCATCCACTTCTCTCTTAAAGTCTCCACCATCTACTCCGATCTCAAATGGGACTTCTAAGTCTGGTCTGATATCTGCCCCATAGACGCTATGACCAAGCGCCACTAGATTCTTGGCATGTCTCATCCCTATGCTGCCAAGCCCGATGACGCCGATCTTCATGTGCGCTTCCTTGGCTTAGAATCAGCAGCTTGCTTTCCTCGCCAATGAAGCTGGCGCCTTATTACCCGCATGTCCTTGCCGGCTGGCTTGGGGGCTAGGAGGGCTTCATTGATCCGATCAGAAATGAGATGGTACATCTTATTCTCCATCTCGTATCTGGAGCACAGGTGATGTCGAACAATGAGGACGATCTGGTCATGTAAATGGTCTACCCTGATATCGGCATCCAGGACTCTCTTCCCTCTGTTGGCCGACCATATGCCGGGCAATAAGAGATCGCGAAAGCCGGCCAGAGAATTAGGCATTGTTGCCATTAGCGGAATCTTCCGAATAGAACGAGATCGGAGTAGCTGCCCTCGAAAGAGAAGTGAGACAGGCGGCGCCCCTCTTCCTGCATTCCGTACTTGCGGAAGAGCTTGATCATGGGGGCATTCGCCGCCATGCAACCGCCTTCGATACGGCGCATGTTCAAGGTATCAAACAAAATTTCGCAGAAGGTGGACCACGCTGAGTATCCATGGCCCTTCCCCTGGAAGTCAGGGCCGATCAGGATACCAACGTCGGCCACTCTGTTGTGCGTGTCGATGTAGGCGGAGACGGTTCCAATCAACTCTTTATCCAGATGTATTTCCCTCAGGATATTGTCTCGATGTTCAATGAAGGATCGGATGTACTGAAGCTGGGTATTGGTTGTGTGTGTCTTGTGTCGCTGTTCCGAGTATTGGGTTACCGTCTTATTATTGAGCCAATAGGCTTGCGTCTTCAGTGCGCCAATGTCGATGCGCGGCAACTCCAGGGTAATGCTCATTTCTTCTTAGCCTTTGGCTTGTTCGGCTTGATGTGGGTGGCAAGCTTAAGGGCGACCTCAAAGAGGTTCAGGATCGCCTCGGATTCCTGGCTGTATCCGCCGAGCTTGCGTCTGCGCTCTACTGTGTCAGATAGCCAGAGTCGTAGGGCCTCAAGTTCTCTTTTGTCCACGATTCCTCTCTTATGGCTCCTGTTGCGATATACTCAAACCCCGGTCCGATTCCGTTGTGCCAGTCCACCATGCCATCCTTGGTAGGAAGTCCGAGGCGGCGCTGGGTTAGATGCACCCGGCCCTTTCTCGCCATTTGCCCAGCCATGACGGCAGCCTTGATGGCTCCCGGATTCCCATTCCTCTCCATGTCGAGATGGCCCACGAAGTAGACGACCTTCTGCCCCGGTCGGATGGTGAGCAATGCTTCCATTACTGTTTCGTTCTGCATTATGGTTTTCTCATGGCAAGTGAGCCTATCTATCGGATTAATTGATTCGGTGTAGAGTAGCGATTAGATTTTTGCTGTTATTCACAGGAGAGTTCATTGGGGGCGAGGGAAGCAGTCCTGAAGGCGGCAGAGCGCATCATGCTGCTCAAGGACCGCGAGACTTACGAAACCAGCCTCTTAGACTTTGCCGATTACGTCTGGCCGGTGGTCGAGCCGGCGATTCCCTTTGTCAAGGGATGGGTGATCGAAGCGATAGCCGATCATCTTGAGGCGGTCGAGGCTGGGGATATCCGCCGGTTGCTCATCAATGTTCCGCCGGGTTTCACCAAGTCTCTCCTGACAGATGTGTTCTTTCCGGCGTGGCTATGGGGGCCGAGGAATCGTCCTCATATGCGGTTCTTGTGCGCGGCCTATTCAGAGCACCTGACGGTTCGCGACAACATGCGTTGCCGGTCGATCATCATCTCAGACCGCTACCAGCGGCTCTGGAGCAGTCGCTTCAAGGTCTCTACCGACCAGTTCACCAAGATCAAGTTCGCCAATGATAAAACGGGGTGGAAGCTGGCGACTTCGGTTGGTGGCATCGGTACGGGAGAGCGGGCGGATATCGTTATCGTAGACGACCCGAATAACCCCATGGAGATGGAGTCTGAGCCCGTCCGCAATACTACCAAGATGTGGTTCACCGAAGTCCTTCCCGACCGCCTCAATAATCAGGAGACCAGCGCGATCATTGTGATCCAGCAGCGTACCCATGACGACGACGTAAGTGGTATCGCGATCTCCAGGGAGATGGGATACGAGCATCTAATGATTCCAATGGAGCATGATAGCTCTAGGCATTGTATTACCTCTATTGGGTGGGAAGACCCAAGAGTCGATGATGGGGAACTGGCATGGCCGGAGAGGTTCCCTCAGTACGTCGTCAAGGAACTTGAGCGAGACAAGGGTCCTTACGCCTATGCATCCCAGTATCAGCAGTCGCCGGCCCCCAGAGGCGGCGGCATTCTCAAGGAGGCATACTGGCAGTTATGGGATAAGCAGGACAGTAACGGCAAGGAGTATTTCCCGCCCTTCCAGTTCGTCCTGGCCTCTCTGGACACGGCCTATACCGAGAAGCAGGAGAACGATGCCTCGGCTCTGACGATCTGGGGCGTGTTCCGCGAGCGGCCAGTGATCGATGTGGGGCCGGAGGCGCTCTGGCAGCCCAGAGATACACCTACGATTGTAAGAAACAATCTAGGCAACCCTAAGATCATGCTGATCTATGCGTGGCAGGGTCGCTATGAATTTCACGAACTGATTCAGAAGGTAATCGAGACATGCATTCCAGGTCAGATTCCTGGGGGCGGGCCATCTTTTCCTGTGGATAAGTTATTAATTGAAGCAAAGGCCAGTGGCTTGTCGGTCGGCCAGGAGCTTCATCGCATGTTCCGATCTACTGGCAAGATTGGAATTGATCTCATCAATCCAACAGCTTACGGGGATAAGGTGGCTAGGGTCCACGCTATCGAGCATCTCCTGGCAGATGGGATGGTGTATGCTCCCGACCGAGCGTTCGCAGATATGGTGATTGACCAATGCTCCAGATTCCCGCGCGGCTCTCGGGATGACCTTGTGGATACTGTCTCCATGGCGCTTCGTTATTTGCGCGACAGCGGCTTCGCTTTGAAGAACTCCGAGTATGCTATCGAAGATGAGCCGAGTTTAAGCTATAGTCAAAACAACGTTGCCCTTTATCCGGTCTAAACATGGCACCTCCAGGCAGCAGACCGCTGCAAGACCCGTATCCTCGCCCGACCAGCCCGCATCTGCGGGTGATCCAGGGCGGGCTTCAGGATGGGCCAAGCTCGATGGAGGATGGGGCGCTCAAGATCGAGCACCCTGATGGCTCCGTTACCATCAACTTCAATCCTCAAGCACCTGAAGATGCTGACGTAAACAGCAAGAAGTTCGATGCCAATCTGGCCAAGAGCCTTGACGATGACGCTCTTTGCAGCATGGCGACGGACCTTCTGGAGGGCATCCAGCGAGACGAGCAGTCCAGGCGGGAATGGCTTGAGACCCGCGCCAGAGGCATCGAGCTTCTCGGCCTTAAGCTGGAGAGGCCAAGATCGAATGCCGGCGATTCCTCTGCCCCCTTGGAAGGGATGTCGGTAGTTCGCCACCCGTTGTTGCTTGATGCGACTGTTTCATTTCAGGCGACGGCGCGCGGCGAACTGCTGCCAGCCTCCGGCCCGGTCAAGGTGCGTAACGATACACCGCCTCAGCCAATGGTTCCTCCGCAGCAGACCAATGCTCAGCAGCAACTTGCTGAGAGCCTGGAAGCATTGGATGAGTTAGGGCAAGCACTCGAAAAGGATATGAATCATTACTTGACTGCGATTGCGACGGAATACGTTCCAGATACTGACAGAATGTTGTTCTATATTGGATTTGGCGGAGATGGGTTCAAGAAAGTCTATAATTGTCCATTGCGTCAACGTCCGGTTTCCGAGAGCGTGGACCCGGAAGACTTGATCGTTTCCAATGCCGCGACCGATCTCAATAACTGCGGCCGTGTTACGCACAAGATCAAGATGCGCAAGTCGGTACTTAAGCGCATGCAGATACTGGGGGCGTACCGAGATATCGACCTTTCCCCGCCGCAGGTTTCGTCACCGACCGTGGTCGATCAGAAGAAGGAGGAGATTGACGGTCGCAAGAGCGTCGATCAGCGTCCGGAGGACAGGGACTACGAAATCTACGAGTGTTACTGCGAGCTTGATATCGATCAGTTCGCGCCGCCCAAGTTCAAGGGCAAGGGTCTTCCGCTCCCATACAGGGTGACGCTTGAGAAAGAATCGCAGAAGATTCTGGATATCCGGAGGAACTGGAAGGAAGATGACAGGCAGTGTCGCGCAAGACCATTCTTCGTCCAGTTTCCATTTATACGCGGCCTTGGATTCTATGGGCTGGGCTTTATTCACCTACTCGGGAATACCGCCAATGCTCTCACTGGTGCGTGGCGGCTCATGCTCGACAATGGAATGTTTTCTAACTTTCCTGGATTCCTGTTCGCCAAGGGCGCGGGGAGACAGAACACCAATCAATTCCGTGTAGCTCCTGGCTCCGGTGTCCCGATTGATGTGGGGGCGCAGCAGAGCATCAAGGATATGGTTATGCCGCTTCCTTACAAGGAGGCGAGCCCCAGCTTTGCTGCCTTCATCCAGCATGTGGAAGAGGTTGGGCAAAAGCTGGCTTCTACGGCCAACATGAATGTTGGAGAAGGGAAGCAAGATGCGCCTGTGGGAACCACGCTTGCCCTTATTGAACAGGCCACTAAGGTCCTTGATTCAGCGCATAAACGCCTTCATGCCGCTCAGGCCGAAGAGTTCAAGCTCCTCAAGGAGCGATTCCGGGAAGACCCAGAAGCCTTCTGGCGGCACAATCGAAAGCCGGCCATCCAGTGGCAGAAGGACCAATTCATCGAGGCACTCAGCCACCATGAGTTGGTTCCGGTAGCCGACCCGAACAATCCGACCTCTCTGCATCGCATTGCCAAGGCTATGGCGATCAAAGAGCTTCAGAAGGGGAATCCTAACCTATACGACCCGGTTGCGGTCGATATGCGGATCATGCGGATTGTGGATATCGACCCGCAGGGGCTGTTCCGGGCACAGCCGGCTCAGCCGCCGCCCGACCCAAGGCTCATTGCGATTCAGCAGAAGGCCAAGGCGGAAGAGGCCAAGGCACAGCTTGCTCAGCTTGAGCTTCAGCTTAAGTCCGCACAGAACCAGTCTACGGCACAGAATCAGGCGGAAGACCGGGCTTCCCGCGAACGCATCGAACAGCTTAAGATCGCCATCGAAACGCTAAGATTGGAGCAGGAAAAGATCATCCACGCTCATGACATCAATCGGGAGAATACTTCGGCTCATCATGAGTTAATTCGCGACCATCTTTCGCATCAGCAAGAAATGGCGCATAATGCTATGGAGCGGCAGCAGGATTTGGCTCACTCGGCTATGGAGGCTCAGCATGAGGCTCATGGCGGGGTGGTCAAAACTGCGATTGAGTTGGAGACTGAGCGCCGCAAGCACGAGGATCAGTCGCGCCGGGACGAAGAGAATCACCGCCGCAAAGTGGCCCGCGAGGAAGAAGAGCATCAAATGAAGATGCAGCATGAGCGGGAGATGCATCAGGCAAGGCTGGAAGCTGCCAAGCAGATGGCTAGGGCTAAGCCTAAGAAGGAGAAGGCCGGTGGAAAGAAAGAGTAATGAGCAGGCCCCTCAGGCTCCTGAGGATAAACACGGCCCCAAGTATGACAACGATGTACCGCTCTCTGGCTGGCTGCGCGGTACAGATGCAACCAAGAGACCGGGCTTTGCCAAGCCTTGGGACAAGAGGTAACCATGGCTCATTCCCATCACGCTCACCGCGAGCATAAGGCTTCCAAGGCTCGTGTGAAACACATCCTCGGCCATAAGCATGGTGGCGCTGCCCATTCGGACGCGGCCGAAGACCGCAAGATGATCAAGGCCGCGATTCACACCCATGAAGCCAAGATGCATGGGCATAAGTCGCATGGCCGCCTGGACAAGTTTGCTCGTGGTGGTGCAACTAAGAAGGGCAAGCATCATACGCAAGTGAATGTCGTCGTAGCGCCGCACGGGGGCCCTCCGTCTCCCGGTGGTGCTCCCGCCGGGGCTGGGGTTGGTCCTCCCCCGCCCCTCCCCGGCGGCCCGCCTCCTGGCGGCCCGATGATGCCCCCACCGGGGGGTGGCATGCCTCCAATGAAGCGCGGCGGTCGAGCCTATAAGCGCGGGGGCAGCGTCCATATGACGGCTGGCGCCGACTCCGGTGTTGGTCGCCTCCAGAAGGCGCACAAGAAGCATTAATGGCCAGAACGCGATTCCATTCGCTGCTGGCCGCTAGGCTTGGGGAGGTAATTGTTAACCGCTCTGAGCAGTTGACAAGTGGCTCTGCAAAGGATTACTCGCAATACTTGGCTCAAGTAGAGTATTTGAATGCTCTACGAGATGTTCTCAAGATTTGCGATGAGGTGAACGCAGATGAGTTTGGTCCTTCCACGTAACGCCATCAATACTATTTCCCAGGCGAGCGACCCCAAGCGGGCAATTCTTGATTTCGTGGGAGACCTCAGCGGGGTCGAGCTAATTGGTGATCGAATCCTGATTGGCACGTATATCCGCCCGGAGAAGACCAGGGGCGGAATCATTCGCCCCGATTCCAACAAGGACGAAGACGTTTGGCAGGGCAAGGCAGGGCTGGTTCTCAAATGGGGACCGGATGCCTTCGTCAATCCCGAGACGGGCAATCTGTATGATCAGGTGGTCCAGGAGGGTGAATGGTGCGTCTTCTTTATTGGTGACGCTAAGCCATTGCACGTCAAGGGATATCCTTGCCGAATCGTGCGGGACACGAGCATCTGCATGAAGATCAAGGACCCAGAGGCGGTCCTGTAAGGAGATGGCCATGCCCCGTTTGCGACAGCCGAAAGAGTCTGCTCCTAAGGCCAGCGTGCGATTCGAGCAGGAAGAAGAGACTAAGCCCAAGGACCCGAATGCTCCATTCGAGCAAGAAGAGGAAGAGCCTGAAGTCATTGTAGCTGCTGAGAAACAGGCCGAAAAAGACGCCTCAGAGGACCTCAAGAAGCAGATTGCTGCACTGAAGGCGGCCGAGCAGCAGCAGCGAGAGCGGGCTGATAAGGCTGAGCGTGAACGTCAGCAAGCTCGTCAGGAAGCGGCAGAGCGCGCAGCGGAGATCGAGAAGACTAGGGGCGAGGTCATCCAGACCCGCGCTGATGTTATCAACAGGGCTATTGCGGCTGAAACGGAGGCGGCCGAGGCCGCAGAGCGAGAGTATGTCGCTGCCAGAGCCAATGGGGACGCCGAGGCAGAGGTCAAGGCTCAGCGGCGTCTGGCCAGGGCTGAGGCAAATCTAGCCAATCTCCAGAACGGCAAGGCTGCCATCGAGGCGGAGATCGAGGAGACCAAGAGTCGTCCGGCCCCCAAGAAGGAAGAGCCTCCTCAGGGCGACGGTCTGGATCAAACGACCCTGCCGGATACGGCCAAACGATGGCTCAGGGCTCACCCGGAGTACCTGACCGACAACCGCAAGAATGCCAAGATTCAGTCTCTACATTGGGATGTAGTCGATGAAGGACATGCCCCATTCTCTGATTCCTATTATGAATCTCTTGAGATACATCTCGGAATCCGCAAGGCGCCTAGGAAAGAAGAGCCTGAGTCGGAGGAAGAAGAGGCCAATTCGGGGATGGTCAGCGCCCCGGTAAGTCGTGAGCCGCCAGCCAGCGATGGCTCTCGTAAGCCTGGAGTTGTAAGACTTTCTCCGGCTCAGCGCGAGGCTGCCAAGATGGCGGGCATCACTGAAGCTGAATACGCCAAACAGCTTATGAGGCTTCAGGCAGAAAAAGATTCTGGGAACTATGGAGAGCGCAGATGAACGAGCCAGTCACTACGACCCCTGCCCCGAAGCGTCGCGGTCGTCCACCGAAGGCTAAGACGGAAGTAAAGGCTGCACCGACCCAGCCCAAGCCTCGGTATAAGATGAAGGCTAAGCCGAATTGGGAAGATGTCGAAGACATTGCCTTTGAGGATGCGCCGGATCGCCTGAGAATCGCCAAGGAGCTTATTCCTGAGGGTATGGACCTCCAGTGGGTTACCGATAGTGTTTTCGGTCAGGCATTCCCGCAGCGTCGGGCTGAATTCGAGAAGCGGGGATGGACTCCGGTTCATCAGGAGGACTTCGACGGCCAATTCGACGGCATGTTCATGCCTAAGGGCACCCAGGGCGAGATCAAGGTAGAGGGTGTAGTATTGATGGCTCGCCCTTTGGAATTGAGCAGAAAGGCCAAGATTTTGGACCGCCGAAAGGCCAATGAGCAGGTACAGATCAAGGAAGCCTCGCTGCGTGGCGGAGAACTTCCTGGTGTTACACTTGACAGCCAGCATCCTAACGCAGTAAATTCCAATCGAATTAACAAATCCTACGAGCGGATTCCGATCCCCGAGGATTAATCGTACAAGTCCCGCCTCGCGCTGAGGTGGCTCATCCAGACCAGACTGTGGCGCTCACGGTCGAAGTCTATAGGAGGCCACCTTGGCTAACGTATATTCTCCTTTCGGTTTCCGTCAATTTGGCCGTGCTGAGGGCGGGTCCCCGACTGCTGGGTTTGATCGCTGGCCGCTTCTGTCGTCAGACACCAATACGTACTTTACTGGTGATCTTGTCGCAGTAAGCTCGACGCCAAGCGCGCTGGGAACCACAATTGCGCCCTATGTGGCTGCATCCAACTATGTTGCCCTCGGCGTTTTCATGGGCTGTGAGTACTACAGCCCGACTGTCGCCAGGGTGGTGTGGTCTCCATATTTCCCCGGAAGCGTTGGCTCTTCCGCCATCGGCAACGCCTATGTTTGCACCGATCCGGAGCAGAGATATATCGCTCAGGTTTCGACCACCAGCGCGATCTTCAACTCTTCGTGGATCGGCCTAGGCGTTACGCTTGCTACTTCCGGCTCAGGAAATACGCTGAGCGGCATTTCTGCCCAGGCGATTGCTTCGTCGGTTACGCCGACCGTGCAGTCAGCAACCTCCCCATTCAAGGTAGTGGATGTTTACCAGAACTGGGCCCCTCCCGGAACTAACGGCACATCGTCTGGTTCCGAAGGCGCGCAGATCGTGGTTCTCCAGCCCAACAACTGGTTCCGTAACGCTCTTAACGCTGCGTCTACCTAATTGAGTTAAGGCCCCTAGGGCATCAAACAACGGCAGGCGTAGGTGCCTGCCATGCCCCAGGGTTGGAATAGGGATAAGGATCATCTGCGATGCCCGTCGCACTGAGTCAGATTCGCGATCTTCTTCTGCCGGGCCTGTGGGGCATTTCCGGCAAGTATCCCATGATCGAGCGTCAGTGGCCGAAAATCTTCCGGCAGACCGACTCGAACATGGCCCTGGAGCGCAGGGCAGCGATGCGCTATCTCGGTCTTGCTCAGTTGAAGCAAGAGGGTGGCGTTACCGCATTTGATAACAACGCCGGACAGCGTTACGTCTACAACGCTGAACATTTCGAGATCGGCCTTGGGTATGCCATCACCCGCAAGGCCATCGACGACAACCTGTATAAGTCAGAATTCGGCCCCTCGAACGATGGCCTGATGGAATCGTTCAAGGAAACCGAGGAAATCTACGCTGCCAACGTCTTCAACAACGGCAACGTCTATAACGCGGCGATTGGCGGCGATGGTGTCTCTCTCTTCAGCACGGCGCATCCTATCGATCCGCCCAACGCCAACATCGCCAACCAGCCAAGTCCGGATGTTGATCTGAATGAGACAACGCTTCTAAATGCTCTCATCACGATCCGCACCAATTGGCGCGATAACGCCGGCCTGAAGATTCACGCCAGGGGCCGCAAGGTCCTGATCCCAACCGGGCTTGAGCCGGTTGCGCTTCGTCTGTTCCGTTCCGAACTTCGCCCTGGCACGTCAACCAACGACGTGAATGCGATTCAGCATATGAATGAATCGCTCAAGGAAGGCTTCATGGTGTGGGACTATCTCACATCACAGTTCGCTTGGTTCATCCTGACCAACCACGACGGCCTGATCTTCTTCCATCGCAAGCCGTTCGAGATGGACATGAGCGTGGAATTCACGACTGATAACCTTCTGGTTAAGGGCTATCAGCGATATGTTCCGACCTACTACGACTGGCGCTCCTCATGGGGCACCTTCCCGACCTCGTAAGGTGATCCATGATTGGAACCCTAAGACCGTTTCTTAATCTGGTGGCAACGCAATTCGTTGTATCTGCCGGGGTCA